>Ga0209758_1004007_pt1 | contig 12734 bp, 11 predicted proteins | sample AraplaMF_Col_mMF_FD_184258 | JGI IMG/M metagenome (GOLD analysis project Ga0209758, IMG submission 184258) | Arabidopsis root microbial communities from the University of North Carolina, USA - plate scrape MF_Col_mMF (SPAdes) (version 2) | ecosystem: Host-associated > Plants > Roots > Endosphere... | reverse complement strand
GGAACAGCCGGGCGCCAACACCCGCGTGCGGACCTGGTGCCCGACGCCCGGCCCGCAATATGGCTTCCTCGTCACCCACAATGAGTCGATCTCGATCGCCGACTTTTTCACGGTCCGCGACAAGGACGGCGAAGTGACCTTCCGCCCGACCTGCCACTATGCCTACCATCCGGCCAACGACGCCGTGCTCTCGCTGCATGAGATGTTCGGCAATGGCGGCACGCCGCAGCCGGTCCACCACGTTCTCGATGAGGACGAGCTGGAGGACGGCATCGACGAACTCGGCGTCCTGCTCTACGGCCATGAGAAGAATGCCTACTGGTATGGCTCGCGCCTGTCGCTGGAAGAAACCCGCCGCATCGCGCCCTACCAGAACGCCACCGGCCTGCAGGTCACATCAGCCGTCCTCGCCGGCATGGTCTGGGCGCTGGAAAACCCGAATGCCGGCATCGTCGAAGCCGATGAGATCGATTACAAGCGCTGCCTCGAAGTGCAGATGCCCTATCTCGGCCCGGTCGAGGGCCACTACACCGACTGGACCCCGCTCGACGGCCGTCCGGGCCTCTTCCCCGAGGATATCGACACCAAGGATCCGTGGCAGTTCAGGAACATTCTCGTTCGCTGAGATCGCCTGTACGGCTTTGACAATGCCCGCCGCAAGGCGGGCATTTTTGTAACGCCGGCTGTCTAAATGCCGCCCGCTGCCCTTCCAAGGCTTGCCTTCATGCCGGGCGCGCGCCATGTTTTGCCCGAACTTGGCGGGAGTCCGCCGCGCCGATTCGCCGGGAGAAGCCTTATGAAAATCAGAACTGGTCTCGTTCTTGTCGGTGCAGCGGCCGCTCTTGCCGCCTGCGTTTCATCAGAGCCGCGCCGCCTGCCGGTTGCAACCGCGCCCGCCGCTACCGGCGTCGAAGGCAACTGGAGCGATCCGAACGGCATCGTTTCCACCTTCCAGGGCGGTACTTTCACCACCCGCACGACCGACAGCAACCAGCTTCTTGCCTCGGGTACCTATATCAATACCTCACCGACCCTGGTGGAGATCAACATGACCTCGCTGGTGCGCAAGACCCAGTCCAAGGTTAATTGCGCCCTCGTCAACCCGAGCCAACTCAATTGCACCTCCGATTCCGGCGCGCAGTTCACGCTTTCCCGCCGCGGCTGAAAAATGAGGCGATAGGCTAAGCAGATCATGCGGGCCTTCGCCTCTTATCTCATCCTGCTGCTCGCAATGCCGCTTGCGGCACTTGCAGTCGTCTCGCCGGCCAACGTCTATCGTGCCCAGGGCATCGCCGCTCCCGATTGCGACGGGCCGCTGCAGGTGTTGATCTTCGCCGTGCCTGCCGTCCTGATCTATGGCGCAGGTGCGCTCCTTGCCTATCGGGCTGGCCGGCGCTTTCATCGCCTTGTTTCCCTTCTCTGCTTGGTCATAGCACTCGCTGCAGTTCCGAATATTGCAGAGGCGGTGCACGAACTCTATCGAAACGCCGCCGATGGCGAATGCCGGGGATAAGCAACCGGCTTTTTTACCCTGCCCCCTTGGAAAGCGCCTCGCTTGGCCCAGCTTTCTCTTGCGGTTGTGCATCGTCTGATGGAACATCCGCACGCTGGGAAACCGCCCCGGCGCACGATGAAAGGGATCGGCGAGGATCAAGGGGGATCCTTCGCCTCAATCAGGAGAACAGGGATGACGAAGTCTTTCAGCTTCGGTCTTTTGACCGCGTCCATGCTGGCGCTGAGCGCGGGCGCCGCCTTTGCGGATTACGAACTCAATATTCTTCATATCAACGATTTCCATTCACGCATCGAATCGATCAACAAGTTCGACTCCACCTGCTCGGCAGAGGAGGAAGGCAAGAAGGAATGCTTCGGCGGCGCCGCCCGCCTGAAGACCGCGATCGACCAGCGTCGTCAGGCGCTATCGGGCAAGAACGTCCTCCTCCTCAATGCCGGCGACAATTTCCAGGGCTCGCTCTTCTACACGACCTACAAGGGAGCGGCCGAAGCCGAATTCCTGAACCTGATGAAGTTCGACGCCATGACCGTCGGCAATCATGAATTCGACGACAGCGAGGATGGGCTTGCGACCTTCCTCGACAAGGTGCAGTTCCCCGTCGTGACGGCGAATGTCAAGGCGACAGCCGCCTCCAAGCTCGGCGACCGCATCAAGCCCTCGCTGGTGCTCGATGTTGGTGGCCAGAAGATCGGCATCGTCGGCGCCGTCACCAATGATACGGCAGAGCTTTCCTCCCCCGGCCCGAACGTGACGATCGCCGATGACGTCCAGGCCATTACTTCAGCCGTTCAGGATCTGAAGAGCCAGGGCGTCAACAAGATCATCGCGCTGACCCATGTCGGTTATCCCCGCGATCTCGCCCTGATCGCCAAGATCCCGGATGTCGATATCGTCGTCGGCGGCCATTCCCACAGCCTGCTCTCCAACACCGACCCCAAGGCCGAAGGCCCCTACCCGACGATGGTCGACAATCCCGGCGGCTATAAAGTGCCGGTCGTCCAGGCCGCCTCCTACAGCAAGTATCTCGGCGACCTCGTCGTCAATTTCGACGATAGCGGCGTCGTCAAGGATGCCAAGGGCGATCCGATCCTGATCGATTCCACCTTTACGCCCGATCCGGCCGTCATCACCCGCATTGCCGAACTGGCAAAGCCGATCGAGGAATTGCGCAAGAAGGTGATCGGCTCTTCCGAAAGCCCGATCGAAGGCGACCGCAAGGTCTGCCGCGTCAAGGAATGCTCGATGGGCAATCTGGTGGCCGACGCCATGCTCGATCGCACCAAGAATCAGGGCGTCACCATCGCCGTTCAGAACGGCGGCGGCCTGCGTGCTTCAATCGATGGCGGCGAGGTCACCCAGGGCGAGGTCATCACCGTCCTGCCATTCCAGAACACGCTCGCCACGTTTGAGCTGACCGGCGCAAACGTCGTCAAGGCGCTCGAAAACGGCGTCAGCCAGATCGACCAGGGCGCCGGCCGTTTCCCCCAGGTCGCCGGCCTGAAATTCTCCTTCGACCAGTCGAAGCCCGTCGGCAGCCGTGTCAGCGATGTGCAGGTGAAGGACGGCGACAATTTCGCACCGATCGATCCGGCCAAGACCTACAAGGTTGCGACCAACAACTTCATGCGGGCCGGCGGCGACGGCTATTCGATCTTTAAGGAAGGCCAGAACGCTTATGATTTCGGCCCGGATCTTGCCGACGTGACCGCCGAATACGTCGCCGCGCATTCGCCTTACAAGCCATACACGGATGGCCGCGTCACAGAATTGGCGCAGGCAGCGCCCGCTCCTTCCGCTTCCGAGCCTGCGCCTGCCGCACCGGCTGCTCCGGCCCCCTCCACCGAACCCACCCCTGCACCGGCCGCTCCTGCTCCGTCCACGGAGCCGGCTCCCGCACCCGCTGCACCCACACCTGCTGCCCCGGCACCAGCAGCACCGGCCCCCGCGCCCTCAGCCTCTGCACCTGCCGCAACGACGCCTTCTACCCACGTCATCGCCGCGGGCGACACCTTCTGGGATCTCGCCGTGACCTTCTATGGCGACGGCACACTGTGGCGGAAGCTTTCGGATGCCAACGGCAAGCCGAACCCGCGTCACCTGACAGTCGGCAAGGAGATCGAGGTCCCCGCCAAGTAAGACGATTTGTCCCGATGTCACTGGCCGGTCCGGGGTTTCCCGGGCCGGTTTTTGTTTCTATAGGGTGAACCACGATCTCCAGGCTGCGTATGAGCCGAAGAGACAGAAAGAGCTTTGGGGCCAGAATGACAGCAGATATTTCACTCCGCCCGGCGGACCATCCGGCCGTCAAGTCAGGCAAGGTCGGTGTCCTGCTGGTCAATCTCGGCACGCCTGACGGCACCGACTATACCTCGATGCGCCGCTATCTCAGGGAATTCCTCACCGATCGCCGCGTCATCGAATGGTCGCCCTGGAAGTGGTATCCGATCCTGTTCGGCATCGTCCTCAACACCCGCCCGCAGAAGGTCGGCAAGGCCTATGAGCTGATCTGGAACAAGGAGAAGAACGAAAGTTATCTGCGCACCTACACCCGCAATCAGTCGGAGCTGATGGCCGCGCGCCTGAAGGATCTTGATAACGTCAAGGTCGACTGGGCGATGCGCTACGGCACGCCATCGATTGCCTCGCGCATCGACGCGCTGAAAGAAGAGGGTTGCGACCGTATCGTACTCTTCCCGCTCTATCCGCAATATGCGGCGGCGACGACCGCCACCGTCAACGACAAGGCCTTCCAGAAGCTGCTCTCGATGCGCTGGCAGCCGGCGCTACGCACCGTTCCCGCCTATCATGACGACGAGACCTATATCGAGGCGCTCGCCACGTCGGTCGAGAGGCATCTTTCGACCCTCGACTGGAAGCCGGAGATGCTGCTCGCCTCCTTCCACGGCATTCCCATGTCCTATTTCAAACAGGGCGACCCCTACTACTGTCAATGCCAGAAGACCGGCCGGCTGCTGCGCGAGCGGCTCGGGCTGACCAAGGAAAACTTCATGGTCACCTTCCAATCCCGCTTCGGGCCGGAGGAATGGCTGCAGCCCTATACCGACAAGACGGTGGAGAAGCTCGCCAAGGACGGCGTCAAGCGCATCGCCGTCATCAATCCCGGCTTCGTCTCCGACTGTCTGGAGACGCTGGAGGAAATCGCCGAGCAGGCGGCCCATTCCTTCCATGAGAACGGCGGCGATAAGTTCGCGCATATTCCCTGCCTCAACGACGGCGAGGACGGCATGAAGGTGCTGGAAAAGGTCGTCCGTCGCGAATTGCAGGGCTGGGTCTGAGAGACCCACTCAGAAAGCGGCGTCGGACGAGGAGCTAAAGCATGTCGCGCAAAACTGTGCAGCGGTTTTGCGATAACCAAATGCGTAGAAACAAAGACTTAAAGCGCGGGAGCGAATCTGAAAGATCGCGATGCGCTTTAGCAACCGCCCAATGAATTAACCGAAACGAAACCTCCTTTCACTTGGAGCCCGGGCGGTTGCGCCCTCATTTCTTCCTCGCAAATAACGTGCTAACTCACCACATGAGTTGGGCAGGCGCGCATGCGCCGATAGGAGGAATTTTTCATGCTGTTCGGCGGCTTCGACATCGTCGTGATCGTGCTGGTCATCTTCGTTATCCTGGTGCTCTTTGCCGGGATCAAGACCGTGCCGCAGGGCTACCGCTATACGATCGAGCGCTTCGGGCGTTATACCCGCACGCTGGAGCCAGGCCTCAACCTCATCACCCCATTCATCGAGCGTGTCGGCGCCAAGTTGAACGTGATGGAACAGGTGCTGAACGTGCCGACCCAGGAGGTGATCACCAAGGATAATGCCTCGGTTTCGGCCGATGCCGTCTCCTTCTATCAGGTGCTGAACGCCGCCCAGGCCGCCTATCAGGTCTCCAACCTCGAAAACGCCATCCTCAATCTCACCATGACCAACATCCGCTCGGTCATGGGTTCGATGGATCTCGACGAACTGCTCTCCAACCGTGATGCGATCAACGACCGGCTGCTGCGTGTCGTCGACGAAGCCGTGCATCCCTGGGGCATCAAGGTCACCCGCGTCGAGATCAAGGACATCCAGCCGCCGCGCGACCTCGTTGATGCGATGGCCCGCCAGATGAAGGCCGAGCGCGAGAAGCGGGCGCAGGTGCTGGAGGCTGAAGGCTCGCGCAACGCGCAGATCCTCAGGGCCGAAGGTGCCAAACAATCCGCCATTCTCCAGGCCGAAGGCCAGCGCGAGGCCGCCTTCCGCAACGCCGAAGCGCGCGAACGTCTGGCCGAGGCCGAAGCCAAGGCAACGAAGATGGTCTCCGAGGCGATCGCCGCCGGCGACATCCAGGCGATCAACTATTTCGTCGCGCAGAAATACACCGAAGCGCTCACCTCGATCGGTTCGGCGCCCAATTCCAAGATCGTGATGATGCCGATGGAAGCCTCTTCCATCTTAAGCTCGCTCGGCGGCATTGGCGCCATTGCCCGCGAAGTCTTCGGCGATGCCGGCAGCAGCCCGTCGACGCCACTACCCGTGCCGCCGCGCCCGCGCCCCGCACCGGCACGCTCGACGCCGCCGATCAATCCGTCGACCCCCAATCCTTTCAATCCCGAGCAGGAGCGATAAGCCATGCTGGCGAAGATCGTCACCGAACTCGGTCCATGGAGTTGGTGGGTCGCAGGGCTCGTGCTGCTTGCCGCCGAGATGATTGTTCCCGGCTTCTTCCTGGTTTGGATCGGCCTTGCCGCCTTGATCGTCGGCGCGCTATCGCTACTCTTCTGGGACAGCGCCTTCTGGGTCTGGGAGTTGCAGGCGATTCTTTTTGCGCTTCTCGCCGTTGCCACGACCTTCGCCGGCCGCCGGCTGACGCTGCGCAATGCCACGACCGACGAGCCCTTCCTCAATCAGCGCAGCGCAAGCCTCGTCGGCCGCACCGCCACCCTGCACGAACCGATCCGCGAGGGCCGCGGCCGAATCCGCCTCGACGATACACTATGGCAGGTGATGGGACCCGACCTGCCCGTCGGAACGCAGGTGAAGGTGGTCTCGAGCAACGGCCGCGACCTCAGAGTCGAGCCCGTCTGATCAAGCGAGCCTGATCAGGCGACGCCGATCCGCAGCAGGTCGTGGAAATGCACCAGCCCGACCGGCCGACGGTCGTCGTCGATGACGATCAGTGCGCCGATGTGATGCTGGTTGAGCAGTGCCAGGGCCGCGGTCGCCAGCACCGTCGGCTTCACCGTCTTCGGCGTCCGCGTCATGATGTCGTCGACATCAAGCTCGGCCAGATTGCGCGTCAGATTGCGCGCCATGTCGCCCTCGGTGACGATGCCGCAGAGCCGCCCATCTTCATCCAGCACCCCGACGCAGCCGAAATGCTTGCGCGACAGCACGGTGATCGCCTCCGGCATCGGTGTGCCCTTGGCAACGAGCGGCAGCCGCTCGCCGGTATGCATGACATCGGCGACATGCATCAGGCTCGCACCCAGCTTGCCGCCGGGATGGAAGACGTGGAAATCCGTGGCGGTAAAGCCGCGCGCTTCCAACAGCGCCACCGCCAGCGCGTCGCCGATCGCAAGCTGCATGATTGCCGAGGTCGTCGGCGCCAACCCATTGGGACAGGCCTCCGCCTCCTTGGGCAGTTTGAGCACGATATCGGCGGCAAGACCGAGGCTCGATTTCTCATCCCAGGTAATGGCGATCAGCGGAATGGAAAAGCGCCTCGAATAGGCAAGGATCGCCTTGAGTTCTTGCGCCTGGCCGCCCCAGGAAATGGCGATGATCACATCGCCCTGCCCCATCATGCCGAGATCGCCGTGATTGGCCTCCGCCGCATGCACGAAAAAGGCGGGCGTTCCCGTTGACGCGAATGTCGCCGCCAGCTTGGCGCCGATATGCCCGCTCTTGCCGACGCCGGTGACGATCACGCGTCCGGAGATGTCGCCTATGACTTCGACGGCCCGTGTGAAAGGACCGGCCAAGCCATCGTCAAAGGCCTGTTCGAGCGCTTCAAGACCGCGTCTTTCGGTCTCTACCGTGCGTTTTGCCGCTTCGAGCACGCTGTTTTCAACGAGGTTTATCGCTCTTCTGTTCATGAAGTTGCGTTAGACCTTTTCACTTTCCAAGTCCACCCCGCACGATTTCGGTCGGCATCTGTGCAACGAATGCGAAAAGGGGCCACTGTTTTACCGGCTTGAGAAGAGGTCAAATAGCAGAAAGATGAGTACTCGTGCCGTTCCTCGCCCCACTCTTTCGCTCCGGCAGTGAAGTGGGCTTTGTATGGGCCAATCAAGCAGCGAACCGTATGAAGGCGGCGCCCAACCGCGATCGAACATTTCAGAGCAAGGACGGTAACCGCTTAAGACGGGCGAGAATGCGATGTTGAACGGGCAGCAGGCGCAGATAAGGGGCAGGCCAGAACAAATCGCGGAAGAAACTTGAAGATTTCGAACGGCCGATCCATTTCGGGAATGCAGGATGGATATAGCCTTTGTCGATAGCTTGATTGATATCCGCCAATGTAACAGCACCTGCGTCCAGCGCAGCGTTCACTGCCGCGTAAAACACGTCTCGATTAGGATTGGTCGGCTCTACCCACGGCTGGCGATTCATATCGGTGAAGTGGATAAGGCTCGTCTCGCCACTGTCGTAGTATTCGAGCGCATTCCATCGGAACGGCAAGATCATCGCCTTTTCGTCGGCAGACATATGAGAGAATTCGTAGACCAGAGAATGATAGTCATAGACACCAGTATCGAGCTTTTGCATTAGCTCCTTGGCATCCCAGCGCGCCTTGGCGCAGTCTACCACGAAAACGCTGTATTGCGGTCGACGACCGCGTTCAGGCGGCTGTTCGGCGTACAAAAGCGATACCCCGTCAGGCATCGGCCAGTTCCATAATTCGGCGATATCGGTAAAGACCAGCATATCCGCATCCAGATAGATTGCCCGGCCCTCATAGCCGCAGATTTGCGGAATCATGAAACGCGTGAAACTGAAGCCAGTCTTGGACCTTAGTGCCGGATTCTGAGGCGAAGGAGCAGCATAATCGCTGAGATAGTGAATCTTCACCGGAGCACTTGTACGCGAAGTGATGCTGTGAGCCAGCACCTTCGCGCCAATCATCTGGTATTCATCGGTGCCAATAAATATCTGGATTGGGTCCAAGTTCGCCATATGGTCGGCCTATCTTTGGGTGCGTTCTGATTTTATGTGGCGGGCAAGCTGCGCGATGCCCGTTTCCAGGCTCACTTTCGGTTCGTACCCTAACAAAGTCCGAGCCCGGGTATTATCGGCAAGCGCAAAACGGACATCCCCTGGTCGGAAATCGCCAGAAATGCGAAGGTTTTCCTTGCTGGCGCCCAGTTCGGTGAGCAAGCACTCAGCAGCATAACGAATTGTCGTGCTAGTGCCGCTTCCCACATTTATCGGCTCACTGTCAGCGCTGCCAGCAACGGCAGCAAGCATCAGCGCCTCGACGATGTCATCGACGTAAACGAAATCGCGGACGATCTCGCCATCCTCATAGATGTTCAGAATCTTGCCGTCTAAAATCTGCTGGCCAAAAATCGAGAGCACACCGGTATAGGGATTCCGGCTACTCTGCCCGGGCCCGTAAACATTCTGAAATCTGAGAATTACGGGTTGGGTGCGCGTGTTGTCGAGGCCTTGGACGCATATGTATTCCTGCATCAGCTTTGTGGAAGCATAGATGCTTGACGGACGCAGAGTAATGCCTTCAGGAGTAGCGACAGGGGTAGCCGCTTCACCAACGCTGTCGTAGAGATCAAAAATCCCCTTAGACATAGTCTCGCTTGTACGCGGCTTAGGTGTGAAGATTTCGCCGACGCTCGATTTGTAGGCGCCCTCCCCGTAGACTGCCCTGGAAGAGGCGAGAACGAGCCGTCTCGTCTTGTCGGGAAGCTTGCGCAACCCTTCAATCAGATAGGCGGTTCCATTGATGTTGGTATCACAATATCGAGAAATTTCGTGATAACTCTGACCGGTCCCGGTTTCGGCCGCAAGATGGAAAATCAGATCGGGATCGTGTCGTTCAAGCACCCCTTCAAAGAAAGCCCTGTCTGACACCGATCCTTCTTCAACAATCGCCCCCTCGATAGATTTAGCCGGTTTCTCGCCGTGGACTTGGGGATGAAAGTTGTCGAGCGCGACAACGGACTTAATGTCTGGCCGCTGCGCCAGGCGTGCAATGAGCCGCCTCCCGATGAAGCCCATGCCACCGGTGACCAATACTGTGTCTTGCTTCACTACCAAGAATCTCCTTGGGCATCATAACGGGTCGGAATCAGGCTGCCTTCTCGGCGGCCAGTTTCGCCTCATATTCCTTGATGGCCTTGGTACGGAGACGCTTGGCCTCGTATACGTCCTTATGCGCAACGTATCCCAGGCGCTTATCATTGGCCTTGTGATAAGTGTACCAGAACTTGCGTACAAAACCTGGAATTTTGTTGAGATACTTAAGATCAGCGATCAGAGAGGGCCGAAAATAGCCGCTATCGACCTCTTTCTTGATCTGATCCATCGCCAACTGCCCCCCGGCAACCATTCGGTTCACTTCATTGAACCAGATGTATCCGAGTGGATGGCCACTATAGGTCCATGGCTGAGTATAGACGTCGGTGTAGTGCAGCAGGCAGGTGTTTGCGTCCCAATGCTCAAGCGAATTCCATTCGAATGGAACGCCATACTTGACCTCGCTTTCATCAAGGATGCAGAACTGGCTCATCAACTGATCGTAATCGTATTTGCCGTCATCCATACCCTGGACGATCTCTTCGACCTTCCAGTCGCAAGCTGCGCAATCGATCAGCATCACGGCGCATTGTTTTTTACGGGCGGCAGGCGCTCCCTCCTTCGCCGTCGTCACTTCAGCGTGCTTGACCTCTTGCTGGACAATGATCTTCGCGCCGTCGAAGGGAATATTCCACAACCCCTTGATGTCTTTCATGACGATCATGTCTGCGTCCATGTAGATCGCTTTCCCCTTATATCCATTCAGCGCAGGAATGGTGAAGCGGGAAAAGGAGAAGCCTGTGCGCTGCCCGTTACGCGGATCAACCGGTGAGGGCACCGGCAAATCCAGCATACCAAAGACCTCAACCTTTGCATTGGTATGGCGCTTGATCGAGTATTCCAGAACGTTGACTGCAAGCATCTGCGAGCTGTCCGTTCCGACGAATACGCGGATGGTGTCATCATCCAGATTGCGGGTAGCAAGATCGTTGATCTGGGTTATAAAAGTCGGCATCGTCGATTGCCTTCCTGCTGGATCCTATAAGTTGCGTGTTTCACTCATACATTCTTACCCGCCTTCGGATCAAATGGAATTAGCGGGAATAGACAGCTTTTGATACCGCCGAGAATGATGAGCCGTGGGCGAGGTATTACTCGCTAAAGTGCTTGTTTTGTGGCGGTTTTGGCGTGCGAGCGTCCAACAGGCGATCAATCTCACGCACAATGTTGGACGCAACGTTTCCCGGCGCCAATGCGGACGATTCGAAGCGGCGGACTGCATCCATGCTGGCGCCGCCGTCAAGAGCACGGGTTACAAAAGCCTCGATATCATCATAGGAACGGCCGATTTCAAGCGGTTCAAACAGAGGCAAATCCAGCGTATTGGCAAAGACCAGAACCGGCCGGCAAAGCTGGGTCGCATCCACTGCAACTGTCGAGGGAGTTGTGATGGCCGCCAGCGAGGCCGAGAGCAAATCGGCGGCGGTGACGCCGTCGAACCCGGGATCATCCCGCCGCAGTAGAAGCGTGTTGGCCCGGGTTGTTATGCGGGGATTCTTTTGCAGCCAGACGCCAGCCGGATGCGGTTTTATGACAAAAAACACATCCTTGAACGTGTCCACCAGTCGTTCAATATGCGCGCTGAAGTGCCCGCGATAGCCATCGGCTTCATACCGATGCCAATGCAGATTCTCAAAAATCGCGATCACCGGTAGGCGGCGAGAGTTGATCGCCTCGAGGCTGCTTTGAAGCGTCACAAGGTGCCGCGACGTGCTTGGCGCAAATCGTCCTACGGGAATGCAGCGTTGCACAAGGTCGGATGATGCCTCCTTCGGCAGCAGCGCGGGATCGCCGTAGGTGAATATGGATGACGACGCAATTTTCACATCGCTGGTATGGCGATCATCAAAGTAGGATAAACCCGGCGCTTCCAATCCATGCTGCATGGATATCGTTGGAATACCGAGTTCATTGGCTTTCAACACAGCGGCGTGGACCAATCGATGGGGGCGCAAGGAAGTCTCCGCGCCGACAATAAGTACGGACGCGGACTTCACATCGAGCGCTCGCAGATTGTCCTCGCCCGTGTCCTCCGTGAGAAGACGAAGACGCGCACCGGTATTTACGATCTCTCGCACGATATCCGGCTGCTGAAGGTATACCGACTTCAGAAGCACCACATCCACCTCATGACGGTCGCCATCCCTGCCTTCGCCAGCGTCGGCAACCAAAGCCGTCACAACTGGCAGCAGTACGTGAATGTCCTGGAGAAGATTGAAGAATATAGTAATCCGCGGCGATTTGGCAGGCCGAGACTTCTCCAACCGCATAAGCTCGAGCCATTTCCTGCCAGTAGCCTCCGCCGAGAATTCTTTCTCAATAATCGATCTTGCCTTCTCAAGGTCCGCCTTTGTCGCCGCTTCGTCGAGAAGATACCGTCGAAATCCGCCCTCCCAATCATCGGTTACGATGCAATCCTTCAACGGCTCGAGAGACAACAGACGTGAAGCTATCACCGGGGTACCGCAACTTAGCGCCAGAAGGGCGCGATTGGCCGATTTACACTCTGAAAATTCATCCTCGATCTGGGGCATGAGGAAGGCATCACTCGCCCTCACAGCCTCAAAGCAGCCCTCCTGGCTCCACAACTCAAATCGTGACCGGAACGGGAGTGGCTCTATCAGGGTCCTGTAAGCATCAGACCGGCTACTCATAACCACCAGTTCGAAATCAACCGTCTGCGCAAGGCGGATCAGATCAGATGCAATGAGCGTCAGGGTTTGTATGCCCGATTGAAAGCTGTCCGAACCCGCGTTGCCGAACCAGATGAGCTTCTTGCCATCGTTAAGACCCGAGACAGGTGCCTGATCCGCCGGCATCTTATTGCGACCTGCAGTCACTAGCCGAGGGCGAGTTGCCCAATAACCACGAAGCCGATCATACAGCCTCGCCGGCAACTTACGCGGCGT
>Ga0209758_1004005_pt1 | contig 12740 bp, 12 predicted proteins | sample AraplaMF_Col_mMF_FD_184258 | JGI IMG/M metagenome (GOLD analysis project Ga0209758, IMG submission 184258) | Arabidopsis root microbial communities from the University of North Carolina, USA - plate scrape MF_Col_mMF (SPAdes) (version 2) | ecosystem: Host-associated > Plants > Roots > Endosphere... | reverse complement strand
CTTGGCGGCCGGATCGGTGCGGACCAGGCAGAAGATCCAGTCGCCGTGCTGGGCCAGGGTGGTCCAGGTCTTCTGGCCGTTGACCAGGTAATATTCCTTGCCGTCGTCGCCGGTGAAGCGCTCGGCCTTGGTCTTCAGGCTGGCCAGGTCCGATCCCGCGCCCGGCTCCGAATAGCCCTGGGCCCACCAGATGTCGCCCGACAGGGTCGGCGGCAGGAAGCGTTCCTTCTGCTCGGGCGTGGCGAAGGTGTAGATCACCGGCCCGACCATGTTGATGCCGAACGGCAGGATCGGCACGCAGTCGGCGCGGGCGGTCTCTTCCGACCAGATGTAGCGCTGCACCGAGGTCCAGCCCGGGCCGCCGTACTTCTCGGGCCAGGCCGGCGCCACCCAGCCCTTCTTGGCCAGGATGCGGTGCCACGAGAGAAAATCGTGCTTGGCCATCTCCTCGCCCTCCTCCTGCTTCTCGCGCAGGCCGGCGGGGTAGTTCTCGGCGATGAAGGCGCGGACCTCGTCGCGGAACGCGACGTCTTCGGGCGAGAAATCGAGATTCATGGCGGGCTCCCGGACATCGGCCCTCTTCAAGGGGCCGTCTTTGGCTTTCGGGAGTCACCTTAGAGTTCGAACGAACGTTTGGAAAGATGACCTTAGCGTCAACGTAAACAATGTTCAGGTTGCGCCAGGCCAGACCCTATCGCACCTCGCAGGCCAGCCGGACCAGGGCCAGGGCGGTGACCCCGCCGACGCCCTCCTCCTCGGCGAGGTCGAGGGCGATCAGGGGCCGCTTGTCCAGCGCCCGCAGCAGGCGGGCATGGCCCTTGGCGGTCCCGACGTGACCGGCCTGGCAGTGGGCGATCAGGGCCGGATCGATCGCATGCAGCACGGCGGCGGCGGCGGCGGCGGCGTAGCCGTCCAGCAGGACGGGGATCTTCTGGACGCGGGCGGCCAGGATCGCCCCGGCCACGGCGGCGGTCTCCCGGCCGCCCAGCTGGCGCAGGGCCTGCAGCGGGTCGGACAGGTCGTCTTCGGTCGCGGCGCGGGCCACGGCGGCGACGATCGGCTCGGGCGCGTCGCTCCAGTCCGAAGCCTCGCCGCCGAACAGCGCCAGGGCGATGGCGCCGGCCGCGCGGTCGGTCTCGGCGGCGATCACGCCCGGGATCAGCAGGTCGGGCTGCTTGGCCAGGGCCTCCATGCCGAAGGCCATGGTCGCGGCGCATTCCTTCTCGCTCATCGACGCCCTGGCGGCCGTGTCGGGCGTCGGGCGATCGATGGCCAGGTCAAAGGCCTCCAGCCCCGCGCCCTGAACGCCGGCGACGCGGCAGACATTGGCCCCGCCGGCGGCCACGGCCTCCAGGCGCTCGCGGGCGTAGCCGCGCGGCCCCACGCCCTGGCGCGCGCCGGCGTAGAGGGCCACGACCGGACGCAGCACCGCCGGCGGCGTCTTGCCGGTCCAGGCCGTCAGCCAGGCCGAGAGCTCCGCCAGGCGATCCCCGCCCTCGAAAGTCATGATCGGAGCGGCCGGCGCATCGGCGGCCAACTTGCGGATATCGTCAAAGGGCGAGGTGGTCATGGGCGCGGGCTTAAGCCAGGCCGGGCCCGATGCAAAGGGGTTCGGGGCTGGGATTCCAATCAGGTTCCGGCGGAGGGCTCCACCATCGCCCTGCAGACGCCATCGCGCTCGGCGATCAACCTGGCCTTGGCTTCGTCCCGGGCCTTGGCGGCTTGGCTCCTGGCGGTCTGTTCGGCGGCGTTCGCACGGTTCCGGACCAGCGGCTCACGTCCCCGGCTCTGGGCCTTGACGAATGCCGCCAGGGTCGAGGTCTCCACGACGCCCAGGTTTTCGGACTTGGCTAGGCCCAGGCACCGCGAAGCGCGCAGCAAGGCGACGTCGCTGATGCGTTCCGCCGCGAGGACGGGCGCGCCGACCGAAGCCACGAGAACCGCCGCAAGAGCGGCATGCAGAATACGCATGATGAAATCCTTCCTATCGGCGCGGGTTGGGATGCGGTTTTCAGCAACGCTCAACAGTGAGCGGGTCGCACGCCCCTTGGAGAGAGACGCCCTTGCGCGCCGGACCCGCAGCGGCGACATTCCGAACCATGACTTCGGCCTCGCTCATGGAAACGCCGGCCTCCGGCGCCCGCCCGCCCCGTCCGATCGCCACGCCTTGCGTGAAGGTCTGCGCGGTGGATGGACAGAGCGGTTATTGCCTGGGGTGCCGGCGAACCCTTCCCGAGATCGCCGGCTGGAGCCGCCTGAGCGACGAGGAACGGGCCGCGATCATGGCCGCCCTTCCCCATCGCCCCGACCCGATGGCCAATCTGACGATCGGCCAGGGCTAGAAGATCTAGTTCGCGGTGTTGACGGCCGCGCCGGTGGTCGCGCCGCTCAGCCAAGCCGAGCAGACGCCGGCGCGTTCGGCCAGCAGCTTCTCTTTCTTAGCGCCCTCGGCCTTGTCGCCTTCCTTCTGGGCGTCGGCGATCTTGTTCTTGGCCGAAACGCGGACCGGAAGTTCGCGGCTGCCGCCCTGGTCGCGCAGGAAGGCGTCGATGCCCGCGGTGTCCACCTTGCCGAGACCTTCGGAAGCCGCGAGGCCGCGGCAACGGGCGGCTTGCAGGAACTCGTAGTTGGTGGTGGAGCCGCCGGCCTGCGCGGCGCTGGCCAGAGCCGAAACGGCGACGACGGTCGCGACGATGATCGTTTTCATGGCGTTATTCCCTCGATAAGCACTGAACTTGCGAGATGTAATTTGCCGCAAAAACTCACACTCCTTAAGTTAAATCGAAGTCATATAGAACATTACACAGACGTAATGACGCCATCGCCAAGTATTACAGTTTTTTAATTTGCCTATCGATTATCGATTAGTTAACTATGAATGGTCGTGTCGGAACCGATTCATCGGTTGAAAACCCATTCGCGGCTATTCTCCCCGCAACGGTCGTAGAAACGGCCAGAAAGCCTGTATGGCGGGGTGACTTCGATGTTCAAGTTCGCGGCCATCGCGATCGTAGGCGCGCTCTCGGCGGTCGGGGCGGCGAAGGCCGTCGTGTCGCTGGACGACCTGCGCCAACCGGACCTGCGCGGCCCCGCCCCCGCCGTGGCCGCCGCCGATGACGGCGCCGCCCAGATCGTCAAGGCGGCCGACGGCCACTTCTGGGCCGAGGCCAAGGTCGACGGCCGCGCCGTGCGCTTCCTGATCGACACGGGCGCCACGGCGGTCGCCCTCAGCCAGACGGACGCCAAGCGGCTGGGCATCGACACCCGGGCGCTCGACTACAGCTACAAGGTCATGACCGCCTCGGGCGAGACCCGCGCCGCCTCGGTCAAGCTGGCCAGCGTTTCGGTGGCCGGCGCCCAGGTGCGCGACGTCGAAGCGCTAGTCGTCGAGAAGGGCCTCGATACCTCGCTGCTGGGCATGAGCTATCTGGGCCGGCTGTCCAGCTTCCAGGCCACGCCCCGCGCCCTGGTCCTGCGCTCGTAGGGCCTAACCGGCGGCCGCTTCCAGGGCCCGGGCCTCGCGCGCGTCGACCGCCTGGCGGACGGCCGCCAGGGCGCGATCGACCACGTCCAGCCCCGCCCCGGCCTTCACGCCATCGACGGTCAGGATCCGCCGCCAGGCGCGCGCGCCGGGCAGACCGTGGAACAGGCCCAGCATGTGACGGCTCATCGCCGCCAGATGCACGCCCGCCGCCAGCTGGGCGGCCATGTAGGGCTTGTAGAGCTCGACCGCCTCGAACGCGTCGATATCGGCGACCGCCTCGCCGAACACGCGGCGGTCGACCTGACCCAGAAGGCCCGGCTCGTGATAGGCCGCCCGGCCCAGCATCGCCCCGTCCACGTGCTCCAGCTGGGCCAGCGCCACGTCGAGATCCGGGATCCCGCCATTGATCACGATGGTCAGATCGGGGCGCTCGCGCTTCAACCGATGGACCAGCGGATAGTCCAGCGGCGGCACATCGCGATTTTCCTTCGGCGACAGGCCCTTCAGCCAGGCCTTGCGGGCATGGACCACGAAGGTGGTGACGCCGACCCGGGCCGACAGGTCGACCAGTTCGAACAGGCTCTCTTCCGGGTCCTGGTCGTCCACGCCGATCCGGCACTTGACCGTCACCGGCACGGACACCGCCGCGGCCATGGCCGCCATGCAGTCGGCCACCAGCCGGGGCTCGCGCATCAGGCAGGCCCCGAACCGGCCGCTCTGCACCCGGTCGGACGGACAGCCGACGTTCAGGTTGATCTCGTCATAGCCCCAGTCCTCGCCGACCCTGGCGGCGGCGGCCAGGTCCGCGGGCTCGGAACCGCCCAGCTGCAGCGCCACGGGATGCTGGCGGGCGTCGAAGCCCAGCAGCTTCTCGCGGTCGCCGTTCAGCACCGCGCCGCTGGTCACCATCTCGGAATAGAGCAACGCCCGACGCGACAGCACCCGATGCAGCGACCGGCAGTGACGGTCGCTCCAGTCCATCATCGGCGCAACAGAGAGCTTCGACATAGGGCTTTGACTTAATTCGCGATCTTTACTCGGCCGACCTGGGTCGACCCTCGATGAGTTTCAAGGCGTCGGGAGGATTTCGTGGGCCATAACATGCCCGAAATCCCTTGTGGCCAAAATCCGCCGCGCGCACGACGCGGCGCGGGCAAGGCCGGCCGGGCGATCAGGCGCTCTTTCCGTCCTGCTCCGACGGACGGCGCTTGCGCCAGGAGCTCTCGATGTGCTCGCGCATCGCGCGGGCGGCGCCTTCGGAGTCGCCGGCCACGATGGCCTCGTAGACCCGCTTGTGCGCTTCGTGGGTCGCCCGGACATGGTCGACGTCCAGCCGGCCGCTGTAGCTGTAGGTCTTCACGGCCTTGCCCTGGATGCTGTCGATGATCGCCTTGCTCAGCCGATCGCCGGACATCCGCATGATGATGTCGTGGAACAGCACGTCCTCGTGGACGTAGGACGCGGGCGTGTCGATCAATCCCTCGAGCTTCTCGATCTGCCGGCCCAGCTGGGCGGCGGCTTCCGGGGTGATGTTGCGGGCGGCCTTGCCCGCCATGCTGGCCTCCAGCGAGGCCCGGATTTCGGACAGGTTGTCGAGATAGGTCAGCCCGTCCTCGCGTCGGAACAGCGCGCTGAGGATCATCGGGTCCAGCAGGTTCCAGGACGACGGGTCCTGGATGATCGTGCCCCGCCCCTGCTGGGACACCACCAGCCCCTTTTCCGTCAGGGCCGTCGTCGCCTCGCGCACCACCGTGCGGCTGACCTCGTACATGTCGCACAGGACGTTTTCCGGCGGCAGGGCCGAGCCGGGAAGATAGACCTCGGTGACGATCGCGCTGACCAGGTCCTCGACCACCGCGACGGCCAGCCGGGGGCGCCGCGCGGCTCTCGGGCCCGAGACGTTCGTCGAAGCTGTCATGACCACCGCTTATCTCGCCTCCGGGACGCCCTGTCGGAAGCCCGTATCGTATCACAATACGAGATTCGAGACGTCCTGTGTCCTCTCGTGAGCCCGCCCAGCGGCTCCAGTCAAGGGTTGCAAAGGCAAAATTCATCATACATATTATATCATGAAGGCGCCGTGGGCCGCACCGGGCGCGAAGAGACTGGGCCATGAAGATTACCGGCTACCGCAGCCTGACGACGATCCACGATTGGGGGCGCCCCGTGGGGGACGTGAACGGCGTGGTCGAGGCCGGCGTCACGGAGACGCCGATCCTGCTGCTCGAGACCGACGGCGGCCTGACCGGGGTCGGCCTGGGCCAGCACGCCGACATCGAACGCATCTTTCCCGCCGTGGAGGGCGAGGATCCGCGCGCCGTCACCGCCCTGTACGACCGCATGCTGGCCCATGTGTTCAAGAGCGGCCACGCGGGGGCGACCTATGGCGCCATCGCCGCCGTGGACATGGCGCTGTGGGACCTGAAGGCCAAGATGGCGGACGAGCCGCTGTGGCGCACGCTGGGCGCGCGCAGCCGCTTCGTCCCAGGCTACGCCTCGGGCCTGTGCTACGGCCTGGAGGACGACGCGTTCCAGGCGCACTACGCCCTGTGGGCCGAGCGCGGCTTCACCGGCGCCAAGATCAAGGGCGGCCGCGACATCGAACGCGACGTCCGCCGCCTGGCGATGGCGCGCGACATCCTCCGCCGCAACACCGAGCGCCCGGCCCTGATGCTGGACGTCAATGAATGCTGGAGCCGCAAGCAGGCCATACGCCACATCAGCGAGATCGAGGCGCGCATCGACCTGACCTGGGTCGAGGAGCCCCTGCGCCGCTGGGACGCCGAGGGCCACGCCCTCGTCAGCCGGGCGGTGAAGGCCGCCGTCGCGACCGGCGAGAACCTGACCGGGCTGGACCAGTTCACGCCGCTGTTCGAAGCCAAGGCCGTCGACATCGTCCAGACGGGCAGCGTCTGGGGCGTCACCCATTTCATTCGCGTCTCGCTGGCGGCCCACGCGCACAACCTGCCGGTCTCGCCGGTCGGCTACGACGCCAACCCCGTCGCCCACGCGGCGGCGGCGGCGCCGAACATGGTGGGCGTCGAGATCCAGGACTTCGGTTTCCCGCTCGGCCTTGACGTGGACCAGCAGATCATGGACGGCGGTCTGGTCCTGGGCGACCGGCCCGGCCTGGGGATCGAGGTGGACGAGGCGGCCATCGCCGCCAACCGCCTGAGCGGAACGTGGTCCAGGCCGGGAGGTCCCCACGTCCGGCCAAGGCAGGCGGGGCTGGGCCTGGTGCCCAACGGCCGCGCCGCCGCCGAACGATAAGCCGTCGCGGAAGGCGATCGAGGACCGACGGGATGATCAGCAACAGGCTCGGCGCGGAAGGACCGCGCGTTTCGGCCCTGGCCCTGGGCGGCGCCTCGCTGGGCGGCGTCTACGACGCGGTCACCCAGGCCCAGGCGGACTCGGTGGTGGCCGCGGCCCTGGAGGCCGGCGTCAACCTGATCGACGTGGCGCCCTACTATGGAGGGACGCGGGCCGAGGCGGTGCTTGGCTCGGCCCTGCGCGGCGTCCCGCGCGACGACTTTGTGCTGATGACCAAGGTCGGCCGCCAGGGCGACAAGTCCTGGGACTTCTCGCGCGAGGCCACCCTGCGCAGCCTGGACGAAAGCCGCGAGCGGCTGGGCGTCGACCGGATCGACGTCCTGCAATGCCACGACATCGAATATGGCGACCGTCGGCAACTCCTCGACGAGGCCCTGCCGACGCTGCGCGAGCTCAAGGCCCAGGGCGCGATCGGGCGAATCGGCGTCACCGGATACGATCTTGACCTGCTGGAGCAGGTCGCCCTCGCCGAGGCCGTCGACACGGTGATGGCCTACTGCACCTACACCCTGCAGGACCAGCGCCTGGCGCCGGTCGCGCGACGGCTGTCCGCGCGCGGCGTGGCGGTGTTCAACGCCTCGCCGCTGGGCATGGGCCTGCTCACGGCCAACGGACCGCCCGACTGGCACCCCGCCCACGACCGGGTGCGGGACGCGGCGATGGCGGCAGTGCGGCGCTGCCGGGCGCTCGGCGCGGACCTGTCGTTCGTCGCCCTGCAGTTCGCCGTGCAGACGGCGAGCGAGGCCGGCGCCGTCTCGACCGTGATCGGCATGTCGCAACCCGAGACCCTGCGCCGGAACATCGCCGCCCTGACCACCCCGATCGATCCCGAGATCCTGGCCGCCGCCCAGTCCGCCCTCGCGCCGGTCAAGGATCTCGGCTGGGACCTGCTGCCGGGCCTTGGCGGCAAGGCGGGCGCATGATCGACGCGCACCTGCATCTCTGGGATCCCGCGCGGCTCGACTACGACTGGCTGCGCCACGTTCCCGCCATCGCCGGCCGACAGGGCCCGGAGGACTGGGCGGCGACGGGATCCGACGTGCGCCAGGCCGTCTTCGTCCAGGCCGATTGCGCGCCCGCCCAGGCGCTGGATGAGGTCGACTGGGCGGCCGGCCTTGAACATCCGGATCTGGAGATCCTCGGCATCGTCGCCTTCGCGCCGCTCGAGCTGGGCGAGGCGGTCGCGCCGCATCTCGACGCCCTGCGCCAGCGCCCGATGGTGCGTGGCGTGCGGCGCTCGGTTCAGAACGAGCCTGACGACCTCATCATCGACCGCAGGCATCTGGACGGCCTGGTCGCCGCCGCCCGGCGCGGCCTGACGATCGACCTCTGCGCCCGCGACCGCCAGCTCCCGCGGCTCATCGACCTGCTGGCCCAGCTATTCGAGCGCCAGCCCGACGCCCGCATTGTGCTCGATCACCTGGGCAAGCCGGACATCGCCGCCCACGCCGGCGACATCGAGGGCGCCGGCTGGGCCCGCAGCCTGCGCGCCCTGGCCAGCTTTCCGAGCCTGTCGGCCAAGATCTCCGGCCTGGCGACCCAGGACCGCTGGCCAGGCGGGCGGGACGAAAGGCTGCGTCCCTACATCGACCACGCCCTGGACTGCTTCGGCCCCGAGCGCCTGATGTTCGGCGGCGACTGGCCGGTCGTCGATCTGGCCGGCGGCTACGCCCGTTGGCGCGCGGCCTTCAAAGCGGCGACAGCCGCCCTCCCCTCGCGCGACCGGCGCCGGATCGAGTCCGGAACCGCGGCCGCCTTCTACGCCCTGGCGCCGGAGACGCTTCCATGACCCTCGACACCGCCATCCCCGTCGCGACCACGGCCGGCGCCGGCGCCGGGCGCATGCGCCTGCAGCTGTCTCTGATGGTCAATTTCTTCCTGCTGATGGCGCTCTACAGCGGCGTGCTGGGCGTGCTGCTGCCCAACCAGATCGCCGCCCTGGATCCCGGCCAGAAGGCCAACAACCTAGCCCTGATGTTCGCGGTCACCTCGGTGTTCTCGACCCTGACCACGCCGATCGCCGGCGCCCTGTCGGACCGCACCCGGACCCGCTGGGGCCGGCGCTCGCCCTGGATCGCGATCGCCTCGCTGATCGGATCGCTGTGCCTGTTCGGCGTCTCGTGGCAGACCAGCTTCTGGTCGCTGATGGTGCTGTGGGTCATGGCGGCCGTCGCCTACAATTCGATGCAGCCGGCGATGACGACGGTGATCGCCGACCGGTTCCCGCCGCACACGCGCGGCATGGTGTCGGGCGTCGTCGGCGCCGGCATGACCGCCGGCCTGACCGCCGGCACCGTGGTCGCCGGCTACCTGGCGGGGGCTCGCGTGCTGGCCTACGGCCTGTTCGCCGTGGCGATCGCCGTCTCGTGCCTGGCCTTCGTGCTGATCAATCGCGAGGCGTCCAGCGCCGACGCCCCGGCCCGGCCCTTCTCCTGGAAGGCCTTCGCCGCCAGCTTCTGGATCAGCCCCAAGGACCATCCGGACTTCGCCTGGGCCTTCGCCGGGCGCTTCACGGTCTATATGGGCTACCAGGCGGTGGCGGCCTATCTGCTCTATATCCTGCGCGACTACATCGGCCTGTCGGACGCCGGCTCCAACATCGCCATCGCCAACCTGGCGATCCTGACCCTGGTCTGCCTGATCGTCTCGTCCCTGGCCTCGGGCTTCCTGTCGGACCGCCTGCAGCGGCGCAAGCCGTTCGTCGTGGCCTCCAGCCTGATCATGGGCTGCGCCATGGTCGCGCCGCTGATCCTGCCGACCATGACCGGCATGTGGATCTACGCCGGCGCGATCGGCGTGGGCTACGGCATGTTCATGTCGATCGACATGGCCCTGATGACCCAGGTGCTGCCCAAGACCGTGGCCGGCGACGAGGGCAAGGACCTGGGCGTCCTGACCACGGCGGTCAACATCCCGCAGATCATCAGCCCGGTCATGGCGGCCGTGCTGCTGCATCTGTTCGACAACAACTACGCCGCCATCTTCATCGCCGCGATCCTGTTCGTCTTCAGCTCGGCCTTCCTCGTGGCCCCGATCAAGACGGTGCGTTGAGCCACAAATTCATAAGATGTATGATGATCATTTGACATACATCTTATCCAGAATTAACGTCGCGATAAGGCCGGCAAACCGGCCACCGGGGTAGAAACGACAGGATCCGAGGATGTCCACCAAGACGACTATGCTGGCCGCAACCGCGCTGGGGCTGATCGGGGCCTGGGCGCTTCCCGCCATGGCCCAGGCGCAGGACGCGCCGCCCGCCTCCCCGCCGAACGCCGACGCCGTCGAGGAGGTCGTCGTCACCGGCATCCGGGCCAGCCAGCAGCAATCGATCGACATCAAGCGCCAGGCCGTCGGGGTGGTCGACTCCATCGCCTCGGAAGACCTGGGCAAGCTGCCCGACCAGAACGTCGCCGAGTCGCTGCAGCGCATCGCCGGCGTGACCATCGAGCGCAACCGGGGCGAAGGCCGCTACGTGTCGGTGCGCGGCTTCGGTCCGAAGTTCAACGCGGTGACCGTCAACGGCCGCACCCTGGCCACCGACAACAACGGCCGCGAGTTCTCGTTCGACGTCCTGCCGTCGGAGATCATCGCCGGGGCCGATGTCTATAAATCGCCGCAAGCCAACATCAACGGCGCCTCGATCGGCGCGACCATCGATGTGCGCACCCTGCGCCCGCTGGAGCAGCGCAAGCCCTTCAGCTTCGCCGGCTCGGTCGGCTCGACCTGGGCCGAGCTGCGCGACACCTACAACCCCGAAGCGTCGGGCGTGGTCAGCTGGCGCAACGAGGACCGCACCCTGGGCGCGGCCCTGTCGGTCTCCTATTCAAAGCAGAAGGTGCGCGACGACGAGTTCACCATCGGCGCGGGCCACGTGCACCGCTCGAGCACCGACTCCTACTACAATCTGGCTGGCGTCCCTGGCGGCCGCATCGGCCCAGGCGTCGCGCCGTTCAGCAACGTCTCGATGCCCTCGAACCTGTCGCCGTTCTTCTTCGAGCGCGACAAGAAGATGACCGGCCTGAACGGCGTCGTGCAGTACAAGCCGACCGATCGCCTGACGGTCAGCCTGGACGCTCTCTACGCCAAGGCCGACATCATCGAACAGCAGACCGGCCTGGCTTACGACTTCGCCGGCGGCACGCTGGTCGAGCAGGTCGTCCAGGGCGGCGAGGCGGTCTACCAGCGCTACCAGGGCGGGTTCGTCGACCAGATCATCCAGTACGATCACCGCAAGGTCACCACCGACCAGCTGGGCCTGAACGTGAAGTGGCAGGCCACCGACGACCTGACCGTCTCGTTCGACGCCTCGACCTCCAAGGCCGAGCGCCGCGGCAAGGAAGACAACGACTTCACCACCATCCGGCGCAAGAACGTCGACACTTGGTTCGACCGCCGCGGCGGCAGCCCGATGTATTCCTACGGGTTCACCAGCCCGAACTACGCCAACGCCGCGACCAACCCCCAGGGCGTGACGGCCCACTACTACATCTGGGGCGGCGGGTCGGACGTCGACGACGAGATCGAGGAATACAAGGTCGACGCCTCCTGGAAGCCGCCCGGCGCCGTCTCGGTCAGCGCGGGCTTCTCGGCCCAGAACCGCACCAAGACCATCACCTCCAACGAGATGCCGTTCGGCGAGCAGTGCGCCTATTGCGACTCCAACCAGGTCCTGCCCACCTCGCTGTTCCAGCCGACCAACCGAAATTTCTTCAATGGCCAGTACGGCGACAAGATCCTCCATGACTGGCTGATCTACGATCCCCGGGCGCTGATCCTGCAGGTCAAGGAATACGCCACCCGCGACGGCAAGGCGTTCAACCAGGCCGTCTACTCGCCGTCGGGCTCGTCGGTGGTCGATGAGAAGGTGCTGCTGGGCTACCTGATGACCGACATCAAGACGGACCTGGGCTCGATGCCCCTGGCCATCAACCTGGGCGTCCGGATCGAGGACACCGACTACACCTCGTCGGGCGCCTCGCGCACGGTGACCAGCGCCAAGCCGAACGGCGCGGGCCAGAACATCATCACCGTGTCGCCAGTGGTGCCCGTCAGCTTCGACGGCCACTACACCGACATCCTGCCGTCGGTGAACGCCCGCCTGAACCTGACCGACGACCTGATCCTGCGCCTGGCCGCCTCGCGCGTGATGACCCGGCCGACCCTGTCGGACCTGTCGCCGCGCCAGTCCATCCAGACCAATCCCGGCAACGAGACGATCAAGCGCGGCAACCCCGACCTGCAGCCGTTCCGCGCCACCCAGGTCGAGGGCGGGCTGGAATGGTACTTCGACGACCTGTCGCTGCTGTCGTTCGCGGCCTTCTACAAGAACATCGACTCGTTCGTGACCCTGGTCACCACGCCCCAGAAGGTGGACCAGGTGACCTTCCAGGTCACCGTGCCCGACAACGGCGACGGCGCGGTCGTGAAGGGCTTCGAGCTGGGCTACCGCCAGGTGTTCGGCCACCTGCCCGCGCCATTCGACGGCCTGGGCGTGCAGACCAGCTTCACCTACGCCGAATCCAACGCCAACTACACCAACACCGTCGCCAACGTGTCGTACGGGCTGGAAGGCCTGTCGAAATATTCCTACAGCCTGGTGGGCTTCTACGAGAAGGGCCCGGTCCAGGCGCGCGTGGCCTACACTTGGCGCGACAAGTTCCTGCAGGTCGCCTCGGGCCGTAACGGCGAGCCGGAATATTTCGACAGCTACGGCCAGCTGGACGTCGGGGCGTCCTACAACGTGACCGACCGCTTCACGGTGTTCATCGACGGCCTGAACCTGACCGACGAGGAAGAGTTCATCTACTCGGTCACCCCCGACCGCACCAAGGAGTTCCGCACCACCGGCCGGCGCGTCGCCGGCGGCGTCCGGGTGCGCTTCTAGATCCTTGTCTCAACGCATTGCTCTCAGGCGAACCGGCGC
>Ga0209758_1004000_pt1 | contig 12759 bp, 9 predicted proteins | sample AraplaMF_Col_mMF_FD_184258 | JGI IMG/M metagenome (GOLD analysis project Ga0209758, IMG submission 184258) | Arabidopsis root microbial communities from the University of North Carolina, USA - plate scrape MF_Col_mMF (SPAdes) (version 2) | ecosystem: Host-associated > Plants > Roots > Endosphere ... | reverse complement strand
ACCTGTTTTTTTGGGAAAAACTCCACCTCCGTGAACGCACGAATAGACACAGGGAATGAAGCCTTTTCGGCTGCCGAGCTCGCCACGGCGGAAAGCCGTGCCTCGGCGACGCCGATGATGGAGCAATTTATCGAGATCAAGGCGAACAATCCGGGTTCGCTTCTGTTCTATCGCATGGGCGATTTCTATGAGCTGTTCTTCGAGGATGCCCTGGAAGCCTCACGCGCGCTCGGTATCACGCTGACCAAGCGCGGCCAGCACATGGGCCAGGATATCCCGATGTGCGGCGTTCCGGTGCATGCGGCCGACGACTATCTGCAGAAGCTGATTTCCCTCGGCTTCCGTGTCGCCGTCTGCGAGCAGATCGAGGATCCCGCGGAAGCGAAGAAACGCGGCGCGAAATCCGTCGTCAGGCGTGACGTCGTCCGCCTCGTCACTCCAGGCACGATCACCGAGGAAAAGCTGCTTTCGCCCTCGGAATCCAACTATCTGATGGCGCTGACCCGTATTCGCGGCAGCGGCGAGGCCTTGCTGGCGCTTGCCTGGATCGATATTTCCACCGGCGTCTTCCGGCTTGCCGAGACCGAAGCCTCGCGCCTGCTTGCCGATATCCTGCGCATCGATCCGCGCGAACTCATCCTGCCCGACACGATCTTCCACGATCCCGAACTCAAGCCGGTCTTCGACGTGCTCGGCCGGACAGCCGTGCCGCAGCCGGCCGTGCTCTTCGACAGCGCCAGCGCCGAAGGCCGGATCGCGCGGTATTTCGGCGTCGCGACGCTCGACGGCTTCGGCACCTTTTCGCGCGCCGAGCTTGCGGCGGCCGCAGCCGCCGTCGCCTATGTCGAGAAGACGCAGATCGCTGAGCGTCCGCCGCTTGGAAAGCCGGAGCGGGAAAGTGCCGCTTCGACGCTGTTCATCGATCCTGCCACCCGCGCCAATCTCGAACTTGCCCGCACGCTTTCGGGCGATCGCAACGGTTCGCTCTTGAAGGCGATCGACCGCACCGTCACCGGCGGCGGCGCCAGGCTTCTCGCCGAGCGGCTGATGTCGCCGCTGACCGACCCCGCCCGCATCAATGCCCGGCTCGATTCGATCGGCTTCCTGATCGGCGAACCTTTGCTCTGCGGCAATCTGCGCGACACGCTGAAACATGTGCCCGACATGCCGCGCGCGCTGTCTCGACTGGCGCTCGACCGCGGCGGTCCGCGCGATCTCTGGGCGATCCGCCAGGGCTTGGAAGCAGCAGGCCGACTTGCGGCGATGCTCGGCAAGGCGATGCTGCCCGAAGAGCTCGGCCAGGCATTATCCGGGCTGCAGGCCCTTCCCGCGGCGCTGGAGAAGCTGCTTGCCGAGACGCTTGCCGACGAATTGCCGCTGTTGAAACGCGATGGCGGTTTTCTCCGCGACGGCGCCAGCACCGAGCTCGACGAGGTCCGGGCGCTGCGCGACCAGTCGCGTCGCGTCATCGCCGGCCTGCAATTGCAATATGCCGAGGAAACCGGCATCCGGTCGCTGAAGATCAAGCACAACAACGTCCTCGGTTATTTCATCGAAGTCACCGCCGGCAATGCCTCACCGATGGCGGAGACGGCGGACGCGAAAGCCCGCTTCATCCACCGCCAGACGATGGCGAACGCCATGCGCTTCACCACGACCGAACTTGCCGATCTCGAAAGCCGCATCGCCAATGCCGCCGACCAGGCGCTTACGATCGAGCTCGAAGCCTTCGACAGGATGACGGCGGCCGTCGTTGCGGAAGCCGAGGCGATCAAATCAGGCGCCCGGGCGCTTGCCGTCATCGACGTCGCCGCAGGTCTGGCGCTTCTCGCCGAGGAGCAGGCCTATTGCCGCCCGCAGGTCGACGGTTCGAAGATGTTTGCCATCGAGGCTGGGCGCCATCCGGTTGTCGAGCAGGCGCTGAGGCGGCAGGCTGGCGGCCCCTTCGTCGCCAATCATTGCGATCTCTCCCCAAAGACCGGTGACCGGGACGGGGCGATCTGGCTGCTGACCGGCCCGAACATGGGCGGCAAGTCGACCTTCCTGCGCCAGAATGCGCTCATTGCCATTCTAGCGCAGATGGGCTCCTTCGTGCCGGCGACATCAGCCCATATCGGCATCGTCGACCGGCTTTTCTCGCGTGTCGGCGCCTCAGACGACCTGGCGCGCGGTCGCTCGACCTTCATGGTCGAGATGGTGGAAACGGCGGCGATCCTCAACCAGGCGAGCGACCGTTCCCTTGTCATCCTCGACGAGATCGGCCGCGGCACCGCCACGTTCGACGGTCTTTCCATCGCCTGGGCCGCCGTCGAGCACCTGCATGAGGCCAATCGCTGCCGCGGCCTCTTCGCCACGCATTTCCACGAGCTGACCGTGCTTTCGGAAAAGCTTGGCCGGCTGTCGAACGCCACGATGCGCGTCAAGGAATGGGACGGCGACGTCATTTTCCTGCACGAGGTCGGGCCGGGTGCGGCGGACCGCTCCTACGGCATTCAGGTCGCGCGCCTTGCCGGGCTTCCGGCCTCGGTCGTGGCGCGGGCCCGCGATGTGCTCACCCGTCTGGAAGATGCCGATCGCAAGAACCCGGCGAGCCAGCTGATCGACGACCTGCCGCTCTTCCAGGTGGCGGTGCGCCGCGAGGATACGGCCCGAGGGGCCTCCAAGGTCGAGGAGGCGTTGAAAGCGATGAGCCTTGACGACATGACGCCGCGCGAGGCAATGGATGCGCTTTACCATCTCAAGAAGAAGCTGAAATAGGAGTAGCGCGCCATGTTCATGGAAAAACTGGTTCGCGAAACCGAGCGCCTCTCGCTCATCTGCTCCATGCTCGATACGATGCGGCGCGCCGACAAGGACCGCAACGCCCGCGGCTGGACTTCGCCGATCGGCATGCTGAAAATCACCCGCTGTTGCGCGATGATCTGCGAACTCGGAACGTCGATCGCCAAGGCGGGCTATCGCGAATGCGACAGGCAGGCGCTTGAAGAGATCATGCGCGAGACACGGCAGGTTCTGCATTTGCTGAATGCGCGAGCCGCCGGCTGAGGATTTCGGGAAAGCCGGCGCCTTGCGTCAAAGCGCCCTTGCATCTTGCAGCGAACCAACACCATTTCGCCAAATTTAAAGGTTCTTGCAGTATGAAAGCCCGTGTCAATCGCCGGGCAAAGGGGCTATAGCGCATGCAGACGAAACAAGCGGCAGGCCGTGAACCGGCAGCCCGGCATGAACAGGAAACCGTCCCGGCGACAGCGATGCGCGACCTCGATTTCTCCAATATCCTCGACGTCGAGCTCTTGCAGAAGCAGTGTGACGCCGTTGCCGAGGCCAACCGCAGCCGGCCCGACGTCCTGCGCGCCGATCTTCTGGCCGTGCTGAAGAAGGCGAGCACGGAAGGTCGGCAGAAGGCGCGCGCCGCACTGATGGCCGACGGCGGCGGGCTCAATTGCGCCTACCGGATTTCCTGGCTGCAGGACCAGATCATCGCCGCCCTCTACAATTTCGCCACCGCCCATATCTTTCCGCATCAGAAGGACAAGTTTGCGGTGACCGCCGTCGGCGGCTACGGCCGCGACACGCTGGCGCCCGGCTCGGATATCGACCTGCTGTTCCTCTTCCTGCCGAGGCCGGCGGAAGAGACGCACAAGGCGGTCGAATTCATGCTCTACGTGCTCTGGGACATGGGCTTCAAGGTCGGTCATGCCACCCGCACGGTGGAGGAATGCATCGCGCTTTCCAAGTCCGACATGACAATCCGCACCGCCATCCTGGAGATGCGCTACATCTGCGGCCTGCAGCGGCTCGAAACCGAGCTCGAGACCCGCTTCGACAAGGAGATCGTCACCGGCACCGGTCCCGAATTCATCGCCGCCAAGCTGGCCGAGCGCGACGAGCGCCACCGCAAGGCGGGCGACACGCGTTATCTCGTCGAACCGAATGTCAAGGAAGGCAAGGGCGGGCTTCGCGACCTGCACACGCTGTTCTGGATCTCGAAATATTATTATCACGTGCGCGACCAGGCGGAACTGGTCAAGCTCGGCGTGCTGTCCAAGCACGAATACCGTCTGCTTGAGAAAGCCGACGATTTTCTCTGGGCGGTGCGCTGCCATATGCACTTCCTGACCGGCAAGGCCGAGGAGCGCCTGTCCTTCGATATCCAGCGCGAGATCGCCGAAGCCTTCGGTTATCACACCCGCCCGGGCCTTTCGGCCGTCGAGCGCTTCATGAAGCACTATTTCCTCGTCGCCAAGGATGTCGGCGATCTCACGCGCATCCTCTGCGCCGCGCTCGAAGACCAGCAGGCGAAGTCGATCCCGGGCCTCACCGGCGTCATCAGCCGCTTCACCCATCGCAACCGCAAGATCGCCGGCAGCGTTGAATTCGTCGAGGACCGCGGCCGCATCGCGCTCGCCGACCCCGAAGTCTTCAAGCGCGATCCGGTCAACATCATCCGGCTCTTCCACGTCGCCGACATCAACGGGCTGGAATTCCATCCGGACGCGCTGAAACGCGTCACCCGTTCACTCGCTTTGATCGACAACAGCCTACGGGAAAATGACGAGGCCAACCGCCTGTTCATGTCGATCCTGACGTCGAAGCGTGATCCGGCGCTCATCCTGCGCCGGATGAACGAGGCCGGCGTGCTCGGCCGCTTCATCCCCGAATTCGGCAAGATCGTCGCGATGATGCAGTTCAACATGTATCATCACTACACGGTCGACGAACACCTGATCCGCACCGTCGACATTCTCTCCGAGATCGACAAGGGGCGCGCCGAGGATCTGCATCCGCTCGCCAACAAGCTGATGCCCGGCATCGAGGATCGCGAGGCGCTGTATGTCGCCGTTCTCCTTCACGACATCGCCAAAGGCCGCCAGGAGGATCATTCGATCGCCGGCGCCCGCGTCGCCCGCAAGCTCTGCGCCCGCTTCGGCCTGTCGCAGAAGCAGACTGAGATCGTCGTCTGGCTGATCGAGGAACATCTGACCATGTCGATGGTGGCGCAGACCCGCGACCTCACCGACCGCAAGACGATCACCGATTTCGCCGACCGCGTGCAGTCGCTCGACCGGCTGAAGATGCTCTTGATCCTGACGATCTGCGATATCCGCGCCGTCGGTCCGGGCGTCTGGAACGGCTGGAAAGGCCAGCTTCTGCGGACGCTCTATTATGAGACCGAGCTGCTGCTGGCCGGCGGCTTTTCGGAGGTCTCCCGCAAGGAGCGGGCCAATGCCGCCGCCGAGGCGCTGCATTCAGCACTCGCCGCCTGGAGCCAGAAGGACCGCAATACCTATACCAAGCTGCACTACCAGCCCTATCTGCTCTCCGTGCCGCTGGAAGACCAGGTCCGTCATGCCCATTTCATCCGCCAGTCGGATAAGGCGGGCCAGGCGCTCGCCACCACGGTGCGCACCGACAGTTTCCACGCGATCACCGAGATCACCGTGCTGTCGCCCGACCATCCGCGACTGCTCGCCGTCATTGCCGGCGCCTGTGCTGCGGCCGGGGCCAACATCGTCGACGCCCAGATCTTCACCACATCGGACGGGCGGGCGCTCGACACGATCCATGTCAGCCGCGAATTTACCGACGATGCCGACGAACTGCGCCGGGCGGCGACGATCGGACGGATGATCGAGGACGTGCTATCCGGCCGCAAGCGGCTGCCCGAAGTCATCGCCACGCGCGCGCGCAACCGCAAGAAAAGCAAGGCATTCGTCATTCCGCCGTCGGTCAACATCACCAACAGCCTGTCGAACAAGTTCACCGTCATCGAGGTCGAATGCCTCGACCGGCCGGGATTGCTGTCCGAGATCACCGCCGTGCTCTCTGATCTGTCGCTTGACATCCAGTCGGCCCGCATCACCACCTTCGGCGAGAAGGTAATCGACACCTTCTACGTCACCGACCTGGTCGGCCAGAAAATATCAGGCGACAGCAAGCGCGCCAACATCACCGCCCGGATGAAGGCGGTCATGGCCGAGGAGGAGGATGAATTGCGCGAGCGTATGCCCTCCGGCATCATCGCGCCTGCAGCCACCGCCCGGACCCCGCCTACCACCGAAAAGAAGGCCGGTTCCCCCATATGAGCCACCACGCATGAGCCCAAACGCATGAGCCTCGTCAAGAAATTCGCGACCGTCGGCGGCGCCACCCTCGGCAGCCGCATCTTCGGCTTCGCCCGCGAAACGCTGATGGCTGCGGCCCTCGGCACCGGACCGATGGCCGACGTCTTCTACGCCGCCTTCCGCTTTCCGAACCTGTTCCGCCGGCTGTTTGCCGAGGGCGCCTTCAACGCCGCCTTCGTGCCGCTCTTTGCCAAGGAGATCGAGGCGAACGGCACGGATGGCGCCAAGCGTTTTTCGGAAGAAGTCTTCGGCGTGCTGTTTTCGGTACTGCTCCTCATCACCATCGTGATGGAGCTTGCCATGCCGCTGTTGGTGCGCTTCGTCATCGCGCCGGGCTTTGCCGACGATCCCGACAAGTTCTCGATCACGATCCGCATGGCGGCGGTGATGTTTCCCTATCTGATGTGCATGTCGCTGACGGCGATGATGAGCGGCATGCTGAATTCGCTGCATCATTTCTTCGCCGCCGCCATCGCGCCCGTCTTCCTCAACGTGGTGATGATCGGGGCGCTGTTTTATGCGCTCTATACCGGCGCCGATCCGCTGGCGACGGCCTGGTACCTCTCCTGGGGCGTTCTTGCCGCCGGCGTCCTGCAGCTCGCCGTCGTCTATGTCGGCGTGCTTGCAGCCGGCATGAGCATCGGCTTCCGTTTCCCGAAGATGACACCGAACGTCAAGCGGCTGCTGATCCTGGCGGTGCCGGCTGCGGTGACGGGCGGCATCACGCAGATCAACCAGCTGATCGGGCAGGCGATTGCGTCGTCCCGCGACGGCGCGATCGCAGCGCTGCAATATGCCGACCGCATCTATCAGCTGCCGCTCGGCGTCGTGGGTGTCGCCGTCGGCGTGGTGCTTCTGCCGGAACTGGCCCGGGCGCTGAAGGGCGGCAACCTGCGCGAGGCCGGAAACCTGCAGAACCGCTCGATCGAATTCGTGCTGTTCCTGACAATCCCCGCCGCCTTCGCGCTCTGGATCCTGTCAGACGAGATCATCCGGGTGCTCTACGAGCGCGGCGCCTTTCATCAGGAAAACACCGCGGTCGTCGGCTCGATCCTGGCGATTTACGGCATCGGCCTGCCGGCCTTCGTGTTGATCAAGGCATTGCAGCCCGGCTTCTATGCCCGCGAGGACACCAAGACGCCGATGCGCTTTTCGGCCATCGCGGTTGCGACCAACTGCGCCACGGCGCTGACCCTCTTCCCCTATATGGGCGCGCCCGGCATCGCGGTTGCCGAAGCCACGGCCGGCTGGATCAGCACCGTGCTGCTGTTCACCACGCTTTTGCGCCGCGGCCACCTGACATGGGAATGGGCGCTGGCAAAGCGCACCGCTCTGCTGATCGTCGCCGCGGCCGTCATGTGTGCTGCGATCGTCTTCCTCAAGCAGCACTGGGCGCCGTGGCTTGCCTCCGGCGCGCCGCTTGTCACCAAGATCGGTACCCTCGGGCTGCTGATTGCGATTGCGATGCTGATCTATTTCGCCGCCGCCTTCCTGGTCGGCGGGGCAAATCTCGGCATGATCCGACGCAATCTGAACCGCAAGCCGGCGCCGGCAAAGGACGGGTGAGGTCGCACTTTTCCTGGTATTGCTTCAGCAATCGACCCATCGCCTTTGCGGTCCGACGTCGACATGGATGATGCCGTTGCAATAGCTGCCGATACCGCCGATGCCCGGCGCGCTTCTTGCGGCAGCAATGATCGTGCGCTCCGACAGGCCGGGCATCCTGATATCGGCCGCCAGACATTTTCCGTGCAGCGACCCATGGCGGCGGGGATGCGGCCTGTGGCCCGAGGTTATCACAGGGCGTCGGCCGGTCTTCGCAGCAATATGCGACAGGACCGCTCGCAGGCGCCCTGGAAAGCAGCCGGCACGAACGCTGACTGTCTGGACCGTATAGGCGAGACGTGCCTGATGTTCTGGAAGATGAACGCCATGCCTTTTCATGTCTTGACCGACGGCACCCGTTGCTGATTGAAAGGCGAAAAGGCCTGCCATGGCGAGCAAAATTGCGTTCTGCATGGTCGCTCCGATCGGCTATCCAGCGACCCCAACGGCGCCGGCACCAGGCGCAGGATTTTCGGTTCAAAAAAAGCTTTTTTGTGAAATTTTATACTCAATTATGAGTAAGTCTGTTGATCAATTCGGCTTAAAATCCGGGGAATTGTGGCTCAAAGGTGGAATAAACATCTCAAACGCGAGGCAGCACATGACGATCCAGTCTCTTTTCCTCGTCACCCTCGTGGTCGACGATTACGACCGCGCCAAGGCTTTTTATTGCGATGGTCTTGGTTTCGATTGCCTTGAGGACGAGCTGCAGCCGGAGGGCAAGCGCTGGGTGGTGGTGAAGCCGAGGGGTGGGGATGGAGCCGCGTTTCTGCTGGCGCAAGCGGCAGACGAGACGCAGCGCGCGGCCATCGGCAATCAGACGGGTGGCCGTGTCGGCTTCTTTTTGAAGACCGACGATTTCGCCCGCGACCATGCCGCGATGCTGGCAGTCGGCGTGCGCTTTCTGGAAGAGCCGCGTCATGAGGTTTACGGCACGGTGGCGGTCTTTGCGGATCCCTACGGCAACACTTTCGATCTGATCCAACACGCGGCTGCCTGAACCCCTTGATTGCGACCGGTCGGCCGTGCATAAGCCGCCGCGTTAGCAACATGGGCGCAAAGCCCTGGGGCCCTCCACCAGCCTATTGAGGACGACATGAGCGAATTCAAGAAACTCGTATTCTCCGGCGTGCAGCCGACCGGCAATCTGCATCTCGGCAATTATCTCGGCGCGATCCGCCGGTTCGTGGCACTGCAGGAAGGCAATGACTGCATCTACTGCGTCGTCGACATGCATGCGCTCACCGCCCAGCTCGTGCACGAGGACATGCCGAGCCAGACGCGCTCGATCGCCGCTGCCTTCATCGCCGCCGGCATCGATCCGGAAAAGCATATCGTCTTCAATCAGTCGGCCGTGCCGCAGCATGCCGAACTCGCCTGGATCTTCAACTGCGTTGCCCGCATCGGCTGGATGAACCGGATGACGCAGTTCAAGGACAAGGCCGGCAAGGACCGCGAGCAGGCTTCGCTCGGCCTTTACGCCTATCCGAGCCTGATGGCCGCCGACATTCTCGTCTATCGCGGCACCCATGTGCCGGTCGGCGAGGACCAGAAGCAGCATCTGGAGCTTGCCCGCGACATCGCGATGAAGTTCAACCTCGACTATGCCGAGCATATCAGCAGGACCGGCTACGGCGTCGACATCACCGTCGGCAACGAGCCGGTGCATGCCTATTTCCCGATGGTCGAGCCGCTGATCGGCGGGCCGGCGCCGCGCGTCATGTCGCTGCGCGACGGCACCAAGAAAATGTCGAAATCGGACCCCTCCGATCTGTCGCGCATCAACCTGATGGATGACGAGGACGCGATCTCGAAGAAGATCCGCAAGGCCAAGACCGATCCGGACGGCTTGCCGAGCGAGATCGACGGGTTGCAGGGCCGTCCGGAAGCCGACAATCTGGTGGCGATCTATGCCGCACTCGCCGACAAGTCGAAGGCGGACGTGCTGGCCGAATTCGGCGGCCAGCAGTTCTCCGTCTTCAAGCCGGCGCTGGTCGATTTGGCGATCCACGTGCTGGCGCCGATCACCGGCGAGATGCGCCGGCTGATGGACGATACCAGCCATATCGACGCGATCCTGCGCAAGGGCGGCGAGCGCGCAAGGGCGCGCGCCGAGGTGACGATGAGCCAAGTGCGCGAGGTCATCGGCTTCCTCTATTGAGATAAATCTCCTCTTCTCTCCGCCGTGGGAGAAGGGGACCTTCCCCCGGGGAGAAGAGGATTTCTTCTCGGGCATCAGGGCAAAAACTGGACTTGCAAATTTTCCGCTTCAGGTGTCAGAGTCCGCGCCATGGTATCGAAGCGACTCTCACGGCTCGAAGGTCACCGCCGCAAATTCATGGCGGTGATTGACGGCACACCCGAATGCCAACGCGCCGTTCATTATGCCGGCCGGCGCGCGAAGAATTCCAATGGCGGGCTGGTGCTGCTCTATGTGATCCCGGATGGGGATTTCCAGCAATGGCTCGGCGTCGAAGAGATCATGCGGGCCGAAGCGCGTGAAGAGGCCGAGGCAGTCGTTGCCAAGATCGCCCAGATCGTGCGCGAGACCATCGGCATCGAGCCTGAGGTCGTCATCCGCGAGGGCGGTGCTGCCGAACAGATCAACGCCGTGATCGAGGAAGACCGCGATGTGGCGATCCTGGTTCTGGCCGCCGGTTCTGCGAAGGAAGGTCCAGGGCCGCTGGTCTCCTCGGTCGCCGGTCGCGCGGCGGCGTTTCCGATCCCGGTCACCGTGCTGCCGGACACGCTGACCAACGAGGAAATCGACGCCCTCTGCTAGAGCATGATGCCGAAAAGTGTGTGCGGTTTTCGGACGACATCATGCTCTAACTATTTAATTTAGAACAGGATTCAGATTTTAGACCGACTTGGCCTAAAATCATCCCGTTCTAGCTTTTCTTGAGTACAAGTCTCTTGATTAGCGCCGTCAATCGGCTTATCTTCTTTTGAAGAATTCTAAAGACGGCCGAGACCATGGGCCGGCCGCATGGAGAACCAGATGTTCATTCAGACCGAAGCCACGCCGAACCCTGCCACGCAGAAGTTCCTGCCGGGCAAGGTGGTGATGGAAAACGGCACGGCCGAGTTCCGCAGCACTGAGGAGGCTGCAGCCTCGCCGCTCGCCGCCCGCCTGTTCGAAATATCAGGCGTCACCGGCGTCTATTTCGGCTATGATTTCATTTCCGTCTCCAAGGACAATGCCGACTGGCAACATCTTAAGCCGGCTATATTAGGCTCGATCATGGAGCACTTCATGTCCGGCAAGCCGGTCATGGGCGACGCCTCCATCCTTTCCGAAGACGCCGATGCCGGCGACGAATTCTTCGACGAAGGCGATGAATCGATCGTGCTGACCATCAAGGAGCTTCTGGAAACTCGCGTGCGCCCGGCCGTTGCCCAAGACGGCGGCGACATCACCTTCCGCGGCTTCAAGGACGGCAAGGTCTATCTGAACATGAAGGGTTCCTGCGCCGGCTGCCCGTCTTCGACGGCAACACTGAAGCACGGCGTGCAGAACCTGCTGCGCCATTTCGTTCCGGAAGTGCAGGAAGTGATTGCCGCTTAAAAATCTTGAATTCGTCCGGCCGTTCATCTCAGGTTCGGCCGAACGGATTTATCGATAGGCGACACTAGTTTATTCGGAAATTGATGGCATGATCATTCTGGCGCTCGACACGGCAGGTGTGGACTGCGCTGCCGCCGTCTATGACAGCGGCAGGGATACGGTGCTGGGGGAGGCATCGGACATGATCGGCAAGGGGCATGCTGAACATCTGATTGGTATCGTCGATCGCGCGCTGGATCAGGCGGGACTGGCACTTTCTCATATCGACCGCCTTGCCGTCACCATCGGTCCCGGCTCCTTTACCGGTATCCGCGTCGGTGTTGCCGCAGCCCGCGGTTTTGCGCTCTCCCTCAATGTGCCGGCCGTCGGCATCACGACACTCGAAGTCATGGCCTCAGCCCAGCGCGACAAGACGCCTCATCGCGCCGTGCTGGCGGCGATGGATGCCAAGCGCGACGAGATCTACCTCCAGTCCTTCGCAGCCGACGGTTCGTCCCTCGACACGCCACGGGCAGTCAGCGTTGCAGAAGCACAGGCATTTGCCGCCGGCTTCGACGGCGAGATCACCGGTTCGGCGACGGCGCTGCTGAAGGCCGACGCCGGCGGCGATCACACCAACAGGTTCCCGATCTCCATCGTGGCGCGCCTGGGCGCTGCCGCCTCCCCCGATGCCGGAAAGCCGAAGCCCCTTTATCTGCGCGGACCCGATGCCAAACCGCAGGCCGGATACGCGATTGCGCGACGAGTATGACGATGCTGGAAGCCTATCTGACGTTGAAACCGGAATTCGAGATCATCGCCATGGAGCGCGAGGATTGCCGCGATGTCGCCGTCCTGCACGGCGAGCGCTTCGCCCGGCCCTGGGGCGACGGTGAATTTCACGGCCTGCTGATGCAGGACACTGTGTTCGGCTTCGTCGCGCGCCAGACCAATGCCATCCTGAAAAAGCCGCTTCCGGGTTTCATTCTTGCCCGCCATGTCGCCGGTGAGGCGGAAATCCTGACCATTGCCGTGCAGGCGAAGGTCGCCCGTGCCGGACTGGGCTGGCGGCTGATGCAGGCGGCGATGCGGGAAGCGCGGTCGCGCGGCGGCGAGAGCATGTTTCTCGAGGTCGACAACGGCAATACGGCAGCGCTTGGCCTCTACCGCAAGCTCGGCTTCGAAAAGGTCGGCGAACGTCAGGGTTACTACAGACAGGAAAACGGCGCCCTCTCCACGGCGCTTGTCATGAAGCGCGTTCTTCGGTAGTTCCCTGGCAGCAAGATGACATGCAGGCCGGCACAAATGCCGTGCGGCGTTGTCGAAACACGAATGTCTCTATAGGCCGGCGATGACTGATGTAGCCAAGACCCTTGAGGAGCTTTGCACCGAACGCGGCATGCGCATGACCGAGCAGCGCCGCGTGATCGCGCGCATCCTGGAAGACTCGGAAGACCATCCCGACGTCGAAGAACTCTACCG
>Ga0209758_1003996_pt1 | contig 12765 bp, 16 predicted proteins | sample AraplaMF_Col_mMF_FD_184258 | JGI IMG/M metagenome (GOLD analysis project Ga0209758, IMG submission 184258) | Arabidopsis root microbial communities from the University of North Carolina, USA - plate scrape MF_Col_mMF (SPAdes) (version 2) | ecosystem: Host-associated > Plants > Roots > Endosphere... | reverse complement strand
TCTGCGCGACACGCACTAGTCCCGCAAAATCATGCGGTCGCCGCGCACGTCGAAGCCCGACAGCGAGCCGATGAAATTCATGCCGAGCAGGCTTTGGTCCAGCATGCCGGGCGCGGCGACCATCACCGACATGTCCTTGCGCACGATGCCGCCGATCGCCACTTGGTCGGTCCTGACCGTCGCCGCGCGCGCCATGCCGTTGGCGGTGGAGACGTCGACGCTGTAGCTGAGCGCCGCCGGGTTGAAACCCGCGGCCTGGGCATCTTCGGACGTCAGCACCGTGCTGGTCGCGCCGGTGTCGACCACGGCGCGCACCGGCGCGCCGTTGACCAGGATACGGGCTTCGAAATGGCCGTTGTCGGCTTTGTCGAGCGTGACGGTAGGGCGGCCATTCTCCACGCCGAGCGCCAGCGGGCTGCCCGGCACAAGGCCGGCGGTCACGCGGCTCGCGACGTCCTGCAGCTCGTAGCGATACTGGTAGCCGGCGATCAACACGAGCACGAAGGCGGCCCAGGCGCCGAGATTGCGCGCCATGTCGCCCATCGGCCGGCCGGAGCGGAGCAGGCTCGCACCGATCACCATGACCAGCACCCCGACCCAGATCAACCTACCGAAATCATTGTTGTTCATGCCGAAGGTATGGCCGGCCGAATTGTTGAGCATGAGCAGCACGACACCGGCGCCGATCACCGCCATGACGATCCAGAACAGCCGGTTCATCGGTTTCTTCTCACAAAACGCCGCGCTCGCGCGCCATGCGGGTACGCCGGGTTTCGCGGCGCGGCCGCCGCTCGACCGTTTCGAGCCGTGCGGGCAGCTCGGCAATCACCACCCGGCGCGTTTCGGGGGTCATGGTGAGCCATCCGGAAATCTCGTCGCGCGTGCGGCCGCAACCAAAGCAGAAGCCGGTTTTCATGTCGATCGAACAGACCAGGATGCAGGGGGATTCGATGGCGGTCATGCTGTTCTCTTGCCTTTATTCCACATGGTGCAACCGCCGGAGCAATGCAAGCCCTCCGCAATGCGCCGCAAGGCAACGCATTCGCGGCATCGTCAAGCGGTTGTGCCGGTCGGAGAAGGCGGCTATGCCGCATGCGACTTCCGCAACGAACCGCGACCGACATCAATGACCGCAACGCCTTTCGACGACTTCCGAAGCCTTCTGGCGGCGCTGCCGCCTGCCGATCACGCGGCGGGGGCCCGCGTCCGCGCGCTGTTTGCCAAAGCTGAAAAGCCGAAAGAATCGCTTGGGCGCATCGAGGACATCGCGGCCTGGATTGCCGCCTGGAGCGGGCGCGCGCCGCCGGCGATCAACCGGCCGCTGATGGCGATCTTCGCGGGCAATCATGGCGCCGTCAGGCACGGCATTTCGCCGCGGCCGGTGGCGGCGACCGCCAATGAAGTCGAGCTCTGCGCCGCCGGCGGCGCCGCGATCAACCAGGTCTGCATCGCCAACGATCTCGGCTTGAAAGTCTTCGACCTCGCCTTGGATATCCCCGCAGGCGACATCACCGAGGAGGCCGCGCTCGATGAACGCGGCTGTGCGGCAACCATGGCCTTCGGTATGGAAGCGGTCGCCGGTGGTGCCGATCTTCTGTGCCTGGGCGATCTCGGGGTCGGCAATTCGACGATCGCCGCCGCTCTTTGCGCCGCGCTGTTCGGCGGCGAGGGAACCGATTGGGTTGGTCCGGGGTCGGGCGCCGATGCGGCGATGATGGCACGGAAAGCCGAGGTCGTGGATCGGGCGCTGGCATTGCATGGCCAGGGTCTGGGCGATCCGCTCGAGGTCTTGCGCAGGGTCGGCGGACGCGAGTTCGCGGCGATCTGCGGCGCCATTCTCGCGGCGCGCATGGAGAAGATCCCTGTGCTGCTCGACGGGTTCGTGGCGACCGCGGCCGCCGCTGTCCTTTATGCGGCCAATCCCGGTGCGCTCGATCACTGCCTGCTTGCCAGCCTTTCGCCGGAGCCCGGCCACGCCAAAGCGGCCGAAAGGCTCGGACTGCGGCCGCTGCTCGATTTCGGGATCAGCCATGGCGAAGGGGTAGGGGCAGCTCTCGCGGCGGGTATCGTCAAGGCCGCGGCATTGACCAGTTCCGGCATGGCGATGGCGGTCCGGCTTTAGAGCCGACAGGGATTGCCCTCAGCGGCGTCCACGCGCCGCGACCGTCTTGGTCGGCAAAGCCGGCAGTTCCTCCATCACCCGGCTCAACGGGAAGATGGCGATCGCCTCGGTGCCCTCACGCAGCTTGGAATGAAGCTCGAACTCGCCGCCATGCATGGCGAGCAGGCCTTGCACGATCGGCAGGCCGAGGCCGGTTCCCTGTTCGGCGCTCTTGATGGCAATCGAACCCTGGCCGAAAGCGGAAAGCACCACCGGGATTTCCTCTTCCGGTATGCCCGGGCCGTTGTCCTTGACCGAAATGTACTGGCCGCCGCCGGCGGTCCAGCCGACGCGCACGCGCACTTCGCCGCCGGACGGGGTGAACTTGATCGAATTGGACAGGAGGTTGAGCGTGATCTGCCTGACGGCGCGCTCGTCGGCGAAAAGGCGCGGCAGGGTCTCCTCGAATTCCTGGATGACGCGGATGTCCTTGTTGCGGGCGCGCAGCTCCATCATGTGGCAACAGTCTTCGACAATGGTCACCAGCACGACCGGCTCCTCATTGAGCTGGTAGCGGCCGGCCTCGATGCGCGACAGGTCGAGGATCTCGTTGATCAGGTCGAGCAGGTGCTGTCCGGATTCGTGCACGTCATGGGCATAGTCGCGGTAGGTCGGATTGTTCATCGGACCCAGCACCTCATTGGCCATCACTTCGGAGAAGCCAAGGATGGCGTTGAGCGGCGTCCTGAGCTCGTGGCTCATCGAAGCTAGAAAGCGCGATTTCGCCAGATTGGCGTCCTCGGCGCGCCGCCTTGCTTCGTCCGACATCGATTTCGCCGTCTCCAGCTCGGCGATCAGCGCGTCCTTCTCCGAGCGGAATGAGAGCAGCATCAACGAGGCCCGGTTGAGATGGCGCGCGACATAGCCGAAGAAAGGAAGTGCCGCGATGAGAAGCGCCGCCATCGTGGCTTCGATCGGCGTCCAGGCGCGCATTACGGTGTAGACATAAACGGCAACGGGAATGGCAAAGGTCGCGAATAAGGCGCCGCCAAGCGAGGAGGCCATCACGGCGGTCGTCGCCATGGCGATCAGGAGCACCATGGCCTTGGCCACGTGGAACTGATCGATCTGGCATGTGCCGCAGCCGATCCAGGCGAACCACGCCCAGCCGAGGCCGCACAGGAAATGGCCGATCAGGAAGTCGCGGCGCGTCTGTACCGGGTCGAGCTCGGCTGCTTCGGTTCGCTCCACACGACGCGCCATGAAAGCCACGATCGCGTAGCAAAGCAGCATCGACAGGGCCCAGATGGTGATCTGGCTGTCCAGGCCCGCCAGCCGGCCGATGGCCGCCACGGCGAGCACGAGCAGCGGGATCGCGACCGCGCTGACCACCATGGCGCGCGCATGCAGCTTCAGCAGTTCACGATCGAAGTCGAGGCTGCCCGCCTGCTGCGAGAGGCGGTCGCGCGTCTTGCGCACCGCGCGCGCCACATCGCTGTTGCGGTGCGGTTTACGGCGGTCCACAATAAATTTATCCGCTGTGTTCGAGCGTTGCAAAGGCATACAGACTTCAATTTCTGCGCGCAGCGACTATCAGTTCGTTAAGCTACGTTCGAATGATTAAGAGACTGTTTGCCATATGAGCCGTTACGGGCCGCGAGGACCGCGCCGACGCTATGCGGCAAGTGCGCCGCGAAGCCTCTGGCGCAAGCTGTTGGACTACGGACTGGCCATCCTTCTGCTCGGGTTGCTCATCCTGGTGGCAGCGCGCCTCGACCGCTTCGAGACACGCAAGGAGCAAGGCACGGCAATCATCAATGACGGCGATTCGATCACGCTCGGGACCGAGCGCATCCGCATGCGCGGCATCGACGCTCCGGAGTATCAGCAGACTTGCCAGGAGGCCGGCGCCGACTATCCCTGCGGCAAGCTGGCGCGGCAGTCGCTGGTACGCCTGATCGCCGGCAGGCCTGTTGCCTGCAGTGGCTGGCAGCGCGACCGCTACGGCCGCCTGCTCGGCGATTGCAAGGCAGGCGACACCGACCTGAACCAGGCCCAGGTGCAGGCCGGATGGGCGGTTGCCTTTGGCGACTTCGAGACCGAGGAAGCGGTGGCGAAAGCAGCCAAGGTCGGCATCTGGGCAGGCACATTCGCGGAGCCGCAGGACTGGCGCGACAGCCATCATGGTGCGCCGGTCGAGCGAAAGCACGGCACGCTGGCCTCGTTCGGCGATGCGGTGCGAGAATTAGTTCGCTTCTGGTGATGGGCGGAGCCGCGCCCTATGATCCGGTGGAGAAGCTGGAGGATGGAATGAAGCTGTTCGATGGCGGCCGCGCACCCAATCCCCGGCGCGTGCGCGTCTTCCTTGCCGAGAAGGGGCTAACGGTCCCGCTGGTGCCTGTCGACATGGGCGCGCTGGAGCATCGCGGCGAGCAGGTGGCGCTGCGCAATCCGCTGCGGCGCCTGCCGGTGCTCGAGCTCGACGACGGCACCATCATCACCGAATCGATTGCCATTTGCCGCTATTTCGAGGAATTGCATCCCGAACCCGCGCTGTTCGGCAAGGGCGCGCTCGGTAAGGCAAAAGTCGAGATGTGGCAAAGACGCTTGGAACTGAATCTTATGGCGAGTGTTGCTGCCGCTTTCCGGCACATCCATCCAGCGATGAAGGAGTGGGAAGTGCCGCAAATTCCGGAATGGGGAGAGGCCAACAAACCGAAGGTGATCGAATTCCTGTACCTGCTCGACCATGAACTGGCGGAGCGCGAATTCGCCGCCGGCGATGCCTATTCGGTTGCCGACATCACCGGCATGATCGCCATCGATTTCATGAAGCCGGCCCGCATCAAGGTGCCGGAGGAGTGCACGAACGTGCTGCGCTGGTATGCAGCGCTCACAAGCCGGCCGAGCGCGACAGCCTGAGCGACAGCGATTGGATAGTCCGCCTTATATGAGCGAAGCACTGGAGCGCTTCACCGCGAGGGTGCGGGCCTGCCGCATCTGCGTCGACCGGCCGCTTGGCCGACCGCTTTCGCATGAGCCGCGGCCGGTGCTGCAGCCGTCCTCCGCAGCGCGGATCCTGCTTGCCGGCCAGGCGCCGGGCACAAAGGTGCATGTGTCGGGCCTGCCGTTCACCGACGCTTCGGGAGACCGGCTGAGAAACTGGCTCGGTGTCAGCAGCGAGGAGTTCTACGACACCGAGAAATTCGCCATCGTGCCGATGGGCTTTTGCTTTCCCGGACAGGACGCCAAGGGAGGCGACCTGCCACCGCGTCGCGAATGCGCGCCGGCCTGGCGCTCGGACCTGATGGCGCTGATGCCCCAGATCGACTTGGTGCTGACCATCGGCGGTTACGCGCAGGCCTGGCATATGGGTACGACACGCCTGCCGTCGCTAACGGAAACGGTCAGGAACTGGCGCGCCATATGGAATGGACCGGCCGTGCCGAAAGTGCTGCCGCTGCCACATCCGTCCTGGCGAAACACCGGCTGGCTGAAGAAGAATCCCTGGTTTGAAATGGATTTGCTGCCCTTCCTGAGGTCGGAAATCCGCTATCGCATCGACTAGGCATCTTGCAAGAAATCACTCGCTTTTGCCGTCATCGGCAGAATTTCTTTCTTGTGAAAGGCTTGGATAAAAGGGATTATAGCCAAACTATTCCCCCTGGAGCTTCCCATGGATCGCCTGGACAGAAAAATTCTCCGCCTCCTGCAGGAGGACGCGACGCTCGCGGTCGCCGATGTCGCCAAGAAAGTCGGCCTGTCGACCACGCCGTGCTGGCGGCGCATCCAGAAGCTCGAGGAGGAGGGCGTCATCAAGCGGCGCGTTGCCATTCTCGACCATGAGAAGGTCAATGTGAGGGTCACCGTGTTTGTGTCGATCCGCACCAATTCGCACAGCCATGAATGGCTGCGGCGCTTCTCCGAGGTCATCCAGGAATTCCCGGAAGTGGTCGAGTTCTACCGCATGAGCGGCGACGTCGATTACCTGCTGCGCGTGGTGGTTCCGGACATCGCCGCCTATGACGCTTTCTACAAGCGGCTGATCGCCAAGATCGAGATCCGCGACGTCTCGTCGTCCTTCGCGATGGAGCAGATCAAGTACACGACCGAGATCCCGCTCGACTACATGGTGCTGGACAAGGAATCGGGCGCGAACGCGGCGTGATAATCGGGCACTCGCCGCCTCTCCTGTATTTGCGCAGGGCGGCGAGCTTAGTTCTTATTTTTATTGAGAAAACTCCACGGCGAGTTGACCGGTAGAGTGACGGCATCCGGCACGGTGTCGACGCTCGAGACCTCGGCGGCGCGCACCGTGTAACCGGACTGGACGATCGAGACGCCGTCGAGGATGAAGAGTTGGCTCTTCTCCATGGCAGGCTTCAGCACGCCGGTGACCGCGACCGGCTCGTAGGCCTCTTTCATCTTGTAGGGATGCGCCGGCGTCACCAGCACGATCTGGTTCGGCGGCGGCGTCGGCATGTGGCTGCAGGCGCCCGTCCATGGAACCAGCAGGAACTGGTAGACGAGATCGCCGTCACGATCGACCGGCAATGCATAGCCGGCTAGTCGTATCGTCTTGTCCTGCAGATTGAGGGACAGAGTCTCACCGTGATCTGGCAGTTTTGCCGCGATCATCGGCAGGTTCGCGTCCTCGGCTATCGCCTGCGTCGCGGGGCGCAGATCCTTCCAGAAGATATGCGCGACATCGGCTGCGGCATCGGCTCCCGAGGCAACGAACAGAAGCGCGGTCGCCAGCGTCGCGCATGATCTGAAACGCTTGTTCATGGTCGCTCCATCCTCCGCCTGTCGATTTGCGGAATCGAGTAAAAGCGTCGTGACCGGTCCGGGCTCAACGGCTCAGCCGCATCACATGCCGGCGCGTGCCGGCGGTTCCGATGTCGTGAAAGCCTCGCGCGATGAACATGTCGCGAAAACCCATGAAGCGATAGCTGGGCGCGGCCTCGTCGACGGGATAGGCCTCGACGATGCGCGCGCCGCTGGCGAAGGCATGGTCGATCGCCGCATCGAGCAGGGCGGAGGCCAGCCCGCCGCCGCGCAAAGCCCTCGGCACATAGAAGCAGACGATCGACCATATGCCGGTTTCGGTGTCATCCTGCTGCTTTGAGAGTTTCCGGTAGGTCTCGCGCGGCGCGACCGAGCACCAGCCAACTGTCTTGCCGTCCAACTCGGCGAGGATGCCGACCGGCGTGCCGGTCTCGATGAGCGCCATCATCATGCGCTTCTTCTCGTCGTTCTGGACGTGCTCGCGGCTGGAGTGGCGCCAGGCCATGCACCAGCAATATTTCGGCGCGCCCGGCTGCTCGAACAGGTCCTCGAAACCGCCGCGTGTTTTTTGCGTCACCTCGACGAAGCGGATGCCGGCAAGGTCAGGCCTTTGTGATTGCGAGCCTTTCGATCTGTCTGGCATCCGTCAATTCCTTCACCGCATCCTTGCCGATCCAGCGTGCCGTCTTGTCCGACGATGCCGCCAGTTTTTCCGCCAGCGCAAGGGCAGGGGCGTGCAGGCTCATCGACCGCTTGCCGATCTGCCGCAACGCCCAATTGACCGCCTTGCGGACGAAATTGCGCGGGTCGCCGGCATGTCGCTCGATCAGCGGCAGATAGGCAAGGAAGGTCGCGTCCGGCTCTTTCCTGAGATGCACCGCGCTCCAGGCCAGCATGGCAAAGGCGGTGCGGCGGACGAATTCGCGTTCGTCTTCGGCAAACTCGTCGATCAATTCGCGCCAGAACGGCGTCTCGGCAAAGAGGTCCGCAACGGTGTCGACGATCTCCCAGCTGTCGAAATCGGCGGCCCAGCGCCGGCATTGATCGATGTCGACCTTCTTCGGCTCGCCGGTGAAGGCCGCCATCAGCCGCGCCTCGCGGATGCCGCTATCCCAAAGCAGCAGCGATCGCTCCTGGTTCTTCTTCAGCTTGCGCGCCAGCGGCCGCAATGCGGAATTGCCGACGCCGAGCGCGCTTGCGGTGTTGATGCCGAAGCGCGCCATGCCGGCCCGGTTCTCATCGGTGCCGATCGAACGCAAGTGAGCGACGATGTCGTCGGCGCTCCAGCTCGGATCGGGCAGGGGCATTTTCGCCTATCTTTCCAGGCGCGCCAGCAGCGAGGACGTATCCCAGCGCTTGCCGCCCATGTCCTGCACATCCTTGTAGAACTGGTCGACAAGCGCCGTTACCGGCAGCTTGGCGCCGTTGCGGTTGGCCTCCGCCAGGCAGATGCCGAGATCCTTGCGCATCCAGTCGACGGCGAAGCCGAAATCATATTTGCCGGCATTCATCGTCTTGTGGCGGTTTTCCATCTGCCAGGAGCCGGCCGCACCCTTGGAGATCACCTCGATCACCTTCTCGATGTCGAGCCCCGCCTTCTTGCCGAAATGGATGCCCTCGGCCAGTCCCTGGACAAGGCCGGCAATGGCGATCTGGTTGATCATTTTCGTCAGCTGGCCTGCGCCAGCCGAGCCCATTAGGCCGACCATGCGGGCATAGGCATCGATGACGGGCCTCGCCTTGTCGAAGGCTGCCTGTTCGCCGCCGACCATGACGGTCAGCACGCCGTTCTCGGCGCCAGCCTGGCCGCCGGATACCGGCGCGTCGAGGAAGGAGAAGCCCGCTTTGCGCGCGGCGTCGTCAAGCTCGCGCGCGACCTCGGCCGACGCGGTGGTGTTGTCGATGAAGATGGCGCCCTTCCTCATCGCGGCGAAGGCGCCATTGGCACCTGTGGTGACCGAGCGCAGATCGTCGTCATTGCCGACGCAGGAGAAGACGAAGTCCTTGCCCACGGCCGCTTCGGCCGGCGTCAGCGCCAGTTTGCCGCCATGCTGGGCGACCCACTGCTCGGCCTTTGCCTTGGTGCGGTTATAGACGGTGACGTCATGGCCGCCCTTGTTCCGGAGGTGTCCGGCCATCGGATAGCCCATGACGCCAAGACCGAGAAATGCAATCGATGCCATAAGCCTGCCTTCCAACAAAACAGAGATTTCAGTGGCGGAAGGTCTAGGCCATGCGAAAAATTCGTCAAGGCGCGGAGAACTGCATCGACTGGCCCAGGTCGATACGAGCCTGATCTATCGATGCAGATGGATGGTGATGCGGCGCTCGATCCATTCGACGCCGTGGCGCAGAATCTCGACCATCACCAGATAGACGATCGCCACCCAGATATAGGCCTGGATGTCGAAGGATTTTGCGTAGGCGAGCTTGGCGTTGCCCATCAGGTCGTAGACCGTGATGATGGCGACGATCGCGGAAGCCTTGATCATCAGGATGAGCTCGTTGCCGTAGGGCCTGAGCGCGACGATGATCGCCTGGGGCAGGACCACTTTGCGCAGCGTCTGCAGTTTGTGCAGGCCTAACGAGGCCGCACCTTCCCATTGGCCGCGCGGCACGCTTTCGATGGCGCCGCGCAGGATTTCAGCCTGATAGGCCGCTGTGTTGAGCGAAAAGGCAAAGACACCGCAATAGAAGGCTTCGCGGAAGAACCACCAGAGCCCGACCGTTTCAAGTTCGGGCCGGAACGAGCCGACGCCGTAATAGACAAGGTAGGTCTGCACGAGCAGCGGCGTGCCGCGGAAGAAATAGACGTAACAATAGGCAAGCGCGGACAGGATCGGGTTCTTCGACATGCGGCCATAGGCGACCGGAAGCGACAGGGTTGCGCCAAGGACCATTGAAATGCTCACCAGCGACAGGGTAGTTCCCAGGCCCTGCAGATAGGCTGGAGCGTATCTGGCGAAGAACTCGGCGTTCCACGCATAGATCAGATAGGCGACGATGCCGGCGCCGAAGAGAACCCAGATGCCGACCAGCGCGTAGCCGAGGATGCGGGCTCGCGACCAGCCGCGCGCCTGCGGCGGCGGCCTGTCGATCGCAATGGCCTGGCTGACGCTCATCGCGCTTCCCTCCGTCCGAGGTGGCGCAGGATGTAGCTCGTGGCGATCGACGACAGGACGGCCAGCGCCAGGAAGATCAGCGCCGCGACGCTGTAGAAGAGGAAGGAATGCTTGGTGACGCGCGCCGCGACGCCGGATTGGCGCAAGGTTTCGGCGAGATTGACCACCGAGACCAGCGACGTGTCCTTGAGCAGGCTCAGCCAGCAGTTCTCCAAGCCAGGAAAAGCGATGCGTAACAGCTGCGGCAGGACCACCAGCCGCATCGCCTGCCATTTCGACAGGCCAATGGCGTAGCCGCCCTCATATTGGCCTTTCGGAATGGCACGAAACGCGGAGAGGAAGACCTCGCTGGCGTAGGAAGAAAAGATCAGCGCCAGCACGATCATGCCGGCGACGAAGCTGTTGACGTCGATAGTCGCGGCCGGATTGAACAGCCGCACGACATATTGCAGGAGAAGCGGCATGCCGAAGAAGAACAGGAACAGCGTCACCAGTTCCGGCAGGCCGCGAAAGACCGTGGTGTAGATGTTGCCGGCCAGGCGCAGCGACGGCTCTTCATGCTGCTTGGCGAAGGCGACGAAAAAGCCGATCACCAGGCCAATCGGCAATGTGGCGAGCGCCAACGCAATGGTGACCAGAACGCCAGACGCAATGTCGTCACTCCAGCCATCCGGTCCCCAGCTGAGAAGTGTCCAAATGCTTTGGGCCGGCATTGACGGGTCGTGTCTCCGTGGCGATCCCGGAAGGATTTAAAGGCGGCGAGGAATTCCTCGCCGCCCTCGGCTTGTCGATCAGGATTCGGCGCCGAAGACGTCGAACTTGAAGTACTTGTCGTTGATTTCCTTGTACTTTCCGTTCTTGCGGATGACGTCGATCGCGGTATTCAGCTTGTTGACCAGATCGGTCTCGCCCTTGCGAACGGCGATGCCGGCGCCCGGTCCGAAGATATCGACCGGCTGCGGCGAAGGCTGACCGAGGATCTTGCAGCAGGCGCCGTCCGGCGAATCCAGCCACTGCTGCAGCACGACGATGTCGTCCTCGATCGCATCGAGACGGCCATTGGCTAGGTCAGCCTGTTCCTCGGGGCTGCTCGGATAGCCCTTGATGGTGCTGTCCGTGTAAGTCTTCGACGCATAGTTGTAGTGCGTGGTCGTAGTGGCGACGCCGATGTTCTTGCCGGCGAGGTCTTCCTTGGTCACGCCCTTGAGCGGCGAATCCTTCGGCACGGCGATCGCAGACGGCGTGTTGTAGTATTTGTGGGTGAAGTCGACCTTCTCGGCCCGCTCGGGCGTGATCGACATCGAGGCCACGATGGCATCGAACTTGCCGGCCTGGAGCGCCGGGATGATGCCGTCCCAATCCTGTGCGACGAAGGTGCACTTCACCTTCATTTCGTCGCAGAGAGCCTTGGCGATATCGATGTCGAAGCCGACCAGCTGGCCGTCCGAGGTCAGATTGTTGAAAGGCGGGTACGCGCCTTCGGTGCCGATCCTCAGGGTCTTTTCCTGAGCCTGGGCGACGCCAAGTGTCAGCAGCGCGGCCGAAGCGGCAAGCGCGATACGCAGTGCAATACGCATGATAGTCCTCTCATATTGTCATGGCCGCTGTCCCGTGCGGCTCTTGTGGGCGGAGCTTCTTTACCGCCCGCTGCGCCGATACTCCCACTCTTTCCGAGAAAAAAGCAACTGCAAATCAACAGCAAACGACAATCGGGAACTGCCGCTGCGTTACTTGGTTTGAGCCACGAGACCGGTGCTGCGCTCGACAAAGTCGGCTATCGATTTCGTGTCGTTCAGGTCGAAAACCGGCAGGTGTTCGCCTTCGACTTCAAAGTCGGCGGCCACAGCGACAATGTTGGGATCGCTGGCCGAAAGCGGCGTCCGGTCCTTGGCCTCGAGCCGCCTTGCCTCGATCTTCTTATGCGCCTCGCGCTTGTAGCCTTCGACCAGCACGATGTCCGAGGGCGCCAGGCGCGCCAGAATGGCGTCCAGCGTCGGCTCGTTCTCGTTGCGTAATTCGTGCATCAGCGCCCAACGCCGGTCGGAGACGATCGCGACCTCGGTGGCGCCGGCCTGGCGGTGGCGGAAGCTGTCGGCGCCCGGCTTGTCGATATCGAAGTCATGATGGGCGTGCTTCACCGTCGAAACCGTCCAGCCGCGCGCCACCAGTTCGGTGACCAGCTTTTCCGTCAGGGTCGTCTTGCCGGAGTTCTTCCAGCCGGTGATGCCGAATACGCGTCTCATGGCCCGAGGCTTTGCAACAGACGCTCCGCCGCCGCAAGGTCGTCCGGTGTATTGACGTTGAAGAACGGATCGATCTTTTGGCCGCTGGCCTCGATCATGGGGAATTCCACCTCGACATGGCCGTGGCTCTCCATGAAGGCCGAAACCCGTCGGTTGTCCTCGTCGACCAGGAAATGGCGCAAGGCGTCGCGCAGGCCGAGAGGCCAGAGCGCGAAGGTGGGGTGTGGTCTGCCGCCCGAACTGGCGACGGCGATCGCGCCGGGCCGGTCATGAGCTGCTGCGACCAGTCGCTTGACGAGGTCCTCGGGAAAAAATGGCGTGTCGCCGGCGGCGCTCATCAGCCATTGGCAGCTTGTTTGCGTTGCCGCCCATTCGAGACCGGTCAGAATCCCCGCTAGCGGTCCGGCATGGCCAGGTACCGTATCTTCGAGCACCGGCAGGTCCATGGCGGCAAATCGCGCCGGATCGCCGTTCGCGTTGAGCGCCAGGGTCGCAACCTGTGGCCTCAATC
>Ga0209758_1003985_pt1 | contig 12782 bp, 10 predicted proteins | sample AraplaMF_Col_mMF_FD_184258 | JGI IMG/M metagenome (GOLD analysis project Ga0209758, IMG submission 184258) | Arabidopsis root microbial communities from the University of North Carolina, USA - plate scrape MF_Col_mMF (SPAdes) (version 2) | ecosystem: Host-associated > Plants > Roots > Endosphere... | reverse complement strand
GATGCCGATGACCGCGACGCTGATCACAACTCCAAGCTTATGCAGGATTTGCTTCTGGCGCAGAAACGTCATCGCCCTGCGTATGGCTTCCAGCATCTAGACCTCGAACAACGCTTCAGCGGCCAGGGTGGCCAGCGAATGGGCGGATGACGCACAGGTACGCGACGATTCCATCGCCGCCGGCTCCGGCATCGCGCATGCCCCCCGTCCTCCACTAGCGCGTTTTGCGGCGGAGTGGAATTCGCCAATGTGAACAAAATCACGTGCCTTCAATGTTTTAGGCAGGCTGCGGGCTCCTGATGCACGGTTTGGCGCTTTCGGCGGCAAGACCTGACGCGAATCTCCATGGCGATCCTGCGCAGTCGCCGTGAAGTTTTGATGATTTCGGCCCGACAATGTTCCGTCACGCCTTAAATCGAAATCAATCTATGAACCGGGCCGGCCTGTTGAAAGAGGGGCGACGGCGCTGCGGAGCAATCAGTCGCACGACAACGTGCGCGGCCTTGGCTCCAGATCATCTGGGTGCAGCGCGGCATGACGTAGCAAGGCAAGACGCGCGGCCCGTCCACCGGGCTCGGCCGCGCGAAGCATGTGCTCGGAGGTAGCGGCCTCCTCAGGCTGCAAGCTGCGGGCGCATCGCTTCGATGCCAGCGATCCAGCCCGCAACGGAGCGACCGATCGCTTCGGGGTGATCCTCCTGAAGGAAATGCAGGCCGGGGCCGAGATGCACGTGAGCGCAATGCTTCAGCGAGGCGGCGAACGCCTCGGCGTAGGCGGGCGAGACGATGGCGCCGGGCGCACCTGAGAACAGCAGCTTGGGATAGGACGATGCAGCGAGGGCCGCATGTGCCGACTGAAGTGTCGCATAGACATCGGCGGGCTCGCCCGCGATCGGCAGCTCGCGCGGAAGTGCGAGAACCGGGCGGCGGCTCTCCGGGGTCGGGAACGGCGCGCGGTACGGCGCCATCTCCTCGTCGCTGAGCTTTCGCACGATGCCACCGGGCAGCACGCGCTCGATGAAGGCATTGGCCTCCAGGATCATGGCCTCGCCCTCGCCCGGAGTCCTGAACTTGCGGAAGGTCTCGCGCGCAGCATCGGCCTGGTGAAAGTCCTGCCAGGTCGGCATCGGGCGGATGAACTCCATGAAAGCGAGGCCGCGCACGAGGTCCGGCCGGCGCGCGGCGAGATGAAGAGCGAGCGCCGTGCCCCAATCCTGCGCGACGAGATAGGCGGAGGTGATACCGCGCTGTTCGATGAAGGCATCGAGATAGCGGGCGAGATCGAAGAAGCGATAGGCGATGTCAGGCTTGTCGGATAGACCGAAGCCGATGTTGTCGGGCGCGATGCAATGCGCGACCGGCGCCACCAGCGGCAAAATGTTGCGCCAGATGTGCGACGATGTCGGATTGCCGTGCAGGAAGAGCGCGACGGGCGCGTCCTCCGCGCCGGTCTCGCGATAGGCCATGCTGCTTCCGAGGACGGACGCTTTGCGAATCTCAATCTCGATCTGCTTGGTCATGTCAGCTCCTTGAACACGGTTTGGAATGCGATGGTCTTGAAACGCTCGAGCGCCCCGGGATTGCGATCGACCTTCATGCGCAGGATTGCGCCCTGCCAGGACGCGAGCAGGAAGTCGGCAAGCTCCTCAGGCGCGAAATCGGAGGCGATCTCGCCGGAGGTCTGGGCGTCACCAATGCAGGCGGCGAACGGCACCCGCCATTCGGCAAAGATCTGCGCCAGACGCGCGCGCAGCAGCTCGCTGCTGCCGGTCGCTTCCAGGCTGAGATCGCCGATCAGGCAACCACGACCGTAGCCGTCGGCCTCGAGCCGGCCGGTGATGATGTCGAGATAGCGCTTCAGCCGCGCGCGCGGTGTCAGCGAGGTGTCCTCCAGTGCCTCCGCGACCAGCCCTCTGGTGACATCGAAATAGCGGTCGAGCACCTCGGAGGCGAACGCCTCCTTGGAGCGGAAATGGTTGGTGAAGGACCCTTGCGGCGCGCCCGCCGCAGCGGTGACGTCGCGCACGCTGGTGCCGTGATAGCCGGTCCGGAACATGACCTTCAGGCCGGCGTCGAGGATGGCGTCTTTGAGCGATGGCTTTGGCATGGGAGGTATAATACGTACGTACGTATTGCTGTCAAGCGCGAAATGATTGATCAGCAATCTCTTTGCCGATCAGTTGGTTAGCAAGTCTCTGGGCGATAACCTGCCTGACAGCTGCCCCGGGGTCAGGCCGCAGGCTGACTGCGCGAGACCACCCAATAACGCAGCCAAGCGCCGATGGTGCAGCCGACGAGATAACAGGCGAACAAGACCAGCCCGAGATCGAGCCAGTAGCCGAAGCGGCCCGGAACGACATGCGCGACGGAGGCTGCAACCAGGCCCGCAACCAGCGCCGCGAGCCAGCGCGCCGTGACTTTCGAGGTGCCGTTGCCGCGCTGGACCACCGAGATCCAGCCCATGCAGAAGCCCAGCAGAACCGAGCCGATCAGCCAGCCCATATGGAACGAGACGAGATAGGGCATCGTCACCTCACCAGAAATTCGATGCGGCGGTTTTGCGCCTTGCCGTCGTCGGTATCATTGCCGGCGACGGGCTGCGTGCTGCCGTAACCGACCGCGGTGAAGCGATCCGCCGGCAGGCCGGCCTTGACCAGATAGGCGATCACCGCCTGCGCGCGCTTCTCGGAAAGCGCCTGGTTGAAGGAGTCCTCGCCGTCGGCGTCGGTATGGCCTGCGACCTCGATATTGGTGGTCGGGCAACGCAACGCCGTCTCGATCAGGTGATCGAGAATGCCGGCGGAGTCAGGATCGATGTCGGCGCGCTTGGGCTCGAAGCGAATCTTGCCCTTGGCTAGCAGTTCGGAGAACAGTTGCTGGCAGACGGTGCCGTCGACCGGCCCCGCCGCGGGTTTCACCGTGATTTCCGGCTTGTATTGCCAGCTCTTCGGAAAGTCCTTGCCGAGACCGGCGCGGATGTCGTTGGCGGCGCCTTCGTACAGCGCATCACCCGACAACTTGACCTCGCGATCGGATACCACCAGCGTGCCGGTCGACAGCCGCGATAGCGCGCCGAGCGCCGCAACTACGGCCATGCTGAAGGAGCTGGGCGCGCCGACGCTGGCCTTGAGATTGTCGACCACCTTCTCGGTGAAGAATTTTCGCGAGGCGCTGGTCGCGATCGCGGCGTGCACGGTGTTGTCAGGCACGTAGCCGGTCAGCGTCAGCGTAGCGGCAACCGGATCCTTGTAGGCCTGGAAAATATAAGGCGGCGCCTTGATGTCGTTGGCAGCGATCGAAAATCCTTCAGGCAGGTTCTTCAGCGCAGCCGCAATGGCCTCGCGGCCGCCGAGATCGCGGGCCATGCCTGACAGATTGACCTTGGTGTCCGATATCGTGATCTTGCCATCCTTCAGCCTGCCGATCTGGTCGAGCAGCAGCATCGCGGCCGCCTCGAAACGCGGCGGGGCGCCGCGGGCCAGGCCCATCTGATCGGCGACCTCGGTCCCGTTGACCTCTTTTCGCGCGGCCTCTGTGAGACGCGCCTTCATCGACGGCAACGGGGCGGAGCCGGACAGCGTCACCCGCACGACGTCACGCTCGGCGTTCCAGACGAAGGGTTTGGCTTCAGGAACGAGGCGGGTCTGGTCGTCGACCAGCCGGACGCCAGGCACCATCTCGACCGTGGTCACGGCGTCGCGGCGCCCCTCCTCCGAAAAAGCATCCGCGGCGAGGCTGACGTCACGGCCGTCGACTGCGATGCGGGTCTTGTCCAGGACGGTGTCCTTGAGCGCGGCCGAGCTGCGGGCCGACAGGTCGGCCTCCACAGGCAAGGTGTTATTCCAGGCCGCAAATCCCCACATGACGGCCAGGGGAATCAGCCCCGGCCACCATTTGCTGGCCCACCTGAAAAGCATCTGCATTCGACGACCCGAACTCTGGAACCGGAGACAAAACAAACCCTTGGCAGGCTGTCAAACCGGAAATGGGGCGGTTTCGGGGACTGGGCGTGAACAAGTGGAATAACTTTTTCTTCAAGGGTCATTCCTTAAATTGAGGGCGGAATGCCCAGAGGTCGACCGGCCGGTCATGAAACAACTCCGTAACAACGTCATTCGCGCCGGGCTGGGTGCACTTTACTTCAGCGGGGCACACCATCTGCTACGTCCGCTGCTGTCGGGCGTCGGCGCGATTTTCATGCTGCACCATGTGCGGCCGGCCCGAGAGGGCGCGTTTCAGCCGAACCGGCATCTCGAGGTCACCCCCGATTTCCTGCGGGCAACCCTGTGCCATTTGCGCTCACGCGACATCGACATCGTCAGCATGGACGAGCTGCACGAGCGGCTGCTTCAGGGCCGGTTCGATCGCCGCTTCGCTGCATTCACCTTCGACGACGGCTACCGTGACAACGAAAACCATGCATTGCCGGTGCTGCGCGAATTCGACGCGCCGGCGACCATCTATGTCGCCAGCGACTTCGCCGAGGGCACTGGACGGTTGTGGTGGGTCGCATTGGAAGCCGTTGTCGCCAAGGCCGAGCAGGTCGATATCAAGATCGGCCCTTCCGCGCTTCGGCTCGATGCAACGACGCCGGCCGCAAAGCAGGCGGCCTTCGACCGCCTGCACGACTGGCTGCGCGCGCTACCGAGCGAGCATGATCTTGCGCGCGAAATCGAGGCGCTCTGCGCCGCGCATGTCGTCGACATGGAAGCGCTGTGCCGCAGCCTCTGCTTGTCCTGGGACGAGGTGAAACGGCTCGCAGCCGATCCGCTGATTACGATCGGCGCTCACAGCATCAGCCATTGCAACCTCGCCAAGCAAAGCGAGGAGATCGCCGCACAGGAAATGGTCATGAGCCGGGTGCGAATCGAGACCGCGCTGGAGCGCGAGGTGCTTCATCTCGCCTACCCCTATGGCGATCGCGAGGCCGCCGGGGCGCGCGAATTCATGCTGGCCGCATCCGCCGGGTTCAAGACCGCGGTGACGACACGGCCCGGCATGCTGTTCGCCGAGAACGCGGGGCACATGACCGCGCTACCGCGCGTTTCGCTCAACGGAAATTACCAGGACGCACGCATTTTGCCGGTGCTGACCTCTGGCGCGGCAACCGCGATGTGGAACGGCTTTCGTCGGATCGCGGCGGCTTAACTGTTGTCCCGGCCTTCGCCGGGGCAACACCGAGTTGACTCCCCTCCCCGCCGCGCTCAAAACGTCGCCAACCAAGGGAGGCATCATGTCCAACGATCTGTTTTCGCTCAAGGGCCGCATCGCACTCGTGACCGGCGGCTCGCGCGGCATCGGCAAGATGATCGCGGCCGGATTTCTCGGTGCCGGCGCGGCAAAAGTCTACATCACCGCGCGCAAGGCGGGCCCTTGCGAAGCCACCGCGAAAGAGCTCTCGGCGCAATATGACGGCGAATGCATCGCGCTGCCGATCGACATCTCGACGGTCGATGGCTGCAACAAGCTGGCCTCCGAGATCATCAGGCTGGAGCCGAAGCTCGATATTCTCGTCAACAATGCCGGCGCGGCCTGGGGCGCGGAGTTCGACGAATTCCCCGAAAGCGGCTGGGACAAGGTGATGGATCTCAACGTCAAATCGCTGTTCTTCCTGACCAAGGCATTGGCAAAACCGCTGCGCGCGGCGGCCTCGCACGCGCGGCCCGCCAAGGTCATCAACATCGCCTCGGTCGACGGCATCTTCGTCAATCCGGGCGAGACCTATTCCTATGCCGCGAGCAAGGCCGCGGTGATTCATCTGACGCGACGCCTGGCAACGAAGCTGATCAAGGACAACATCAACGTCACCGCGATCGCGCCGGGCGCGTTCAAATCGGACATGAACCGCGCTGCGCGCGACCATTCGGATGAAGTCGCAAAGCGCATTCCAGCGCGGCGCATCGGCACCGACGAGGACATGGCGGGCGTCGCGATCTATCTCGCCTCGCGCGCCGGAGATTACGTGGTGGGCAACACCATCGCAGTGGATGGCGGCGTGGTGTATGCGAATGCGGGGCTGGAGATCGCGGGGTAAGGGGGTCGGCGCGGCCCACCCGCCCCACGCCGGCTGTCATGCCCCGCGTAGGCGGGGCATCCAGTACGCCGCGGCCCATCCGCTCAATCACTGCGGCCTCTGGAATACTGATCACCCGCTTTCGCGGGTGATGACAGTCTTCGTGTAGCGAGAGCGTTGCGCCTCGCCGGCGGCCCTTACGACTCGATCTTCACGTACTCGAAATCGCCCGGCTTGTTGTCGATACCGACCTTCGGCGGCGAGATCCAGGAGGCGAACTGGCCGATTTCGGTGACGGGCTGCATCAGCGAAGTGATGAAGTCGCCGTCGTTCGCCGAGGGCAGCCACTCGTCCTTGCGCTTGGCCCAGATGGCGTCGTCGATCAAAATGCCCTCGGGCGTGGCGTGCACGTCCTTGAACTCGCCGATGTGGCGATGGAAGGCGACATTGGGCAAGGTCAGCTTGAAATCGTAGCCGGCGGTCGAGATTACCTTATTCCAGCGCAGCATGCCCTTGACGCAATCCTGGCTGTAGTCGTCGCGCAGGCGCATGTTGAGCGCGGTCAGCGCCGGCTCGTCGACCAGCTTGATCTCGCCGTTGATGAACTTCAGCACCGGATAGGTGGAATTCTTGAGCTGATGATCGTCGTCGATCTGGGTCTCGTGGTAGCGGCCCTTGATGCCGGCATTGAAGGCATTCGCCGCGTTGGTCGAGACTTCCGAGCCGAACAGGTCGAGCGACAAGGTGTAGTGCAGGTTCAGCTTCTTCTGGATGGTCGGAAGATCGATGACCCCGAGCGCGCGGACCTTGGCGATGTCGGTGGGATCGGTGATGCCGGCCTGCCGCATCGCATCGCAGGTGCGCTGCACGACCCGGGTGATGCCGGTCTCGCCGACGAACATGTGGTGCGCTTCTTCGGTCAGCATGAAGCGGCAGGTGCGTGACAACGGATCGAAGCCGGACTGCGCGAGGCTATGCAACTGCATCTTGCCGTCCCGGTCGGTGAAGTAAGTGAACATGAAGAAGGACAGCCAGTCCGGCGTCGCCTCGTTGAAGGCGCCCAGCATGCGCGGCGCATCGGCATCGCCCGAGCGACGGCGCAACAACTCGTCGGCCTCCTCACGGCCGTCGCGGCCGAAATATTTCTGCAGCAGATAGACCATCGCCCAGAGGTGACGGCCTTCCTCGACATTGACCTGGAACAAATTGCGCATGTCGTAGAGCGAGGGCGCTGTCTTGCCGAGATGGCGCTGCTGCTCGACCGAGGCGGGTTCGGTGTCGCCCTGGATCACGATCAGGCGGCGCAGCATGGCGCGATGCTCGCCGGGAACTTCCTGCCAGGCCGGTTCGCCATAATGCTCACCGAACGGCACGACGCGATTTTCTTCCTGCGGCGCCAGCAGAATGCCCCAGCGATATTCGGGCATGCGGACATAGTCGAACTTGGCCCAGCCGCGCGGATCGACGGAGTAAGCGGTGCGCAGGTACACCAGCGATTCCTGGAAGCCCTCCGGCCCCATGTCGCTCCACCAGTCCATGTAGCCGGGATGCCAGCCCTCAAGGGCCTTGAGCACCTGGCGGTCTTCGGCGAGATTCACGTTGTTCGGAATCTTGGTCGAGTAGTCGACGTTCATGATGTTCATGTTCATGGCCGTGCTCCTTGCTCCGTCTCGTGTCCCGGACGCAGTGCGGCGCGAAGTGCTGCACTGCTGAGCCGGGACCTATTGGCTGGTCCGTCTGGGTCCCGGTTCTGCGTCGCACCGCTTCGCGCTGCGCCGCGCCCGGGACAAGAAAGTCGTCAAACCCGCGTCATGTCGAATTTCGGCTTCTGGCCGCTGCCGTAGCGGCGCAGCGCGCCCTCCTCGCCGACCGCATTGGGGCGCTGGAAGATCCAGTTCTGCCAGGCGGTGAGGCGCGCGAAGATTTTTGATTCCATGGTCTCGGGGCCGACGAAGCGCAGGCTCGCTTCCATGCCGGTGAGGCTGTCGGGCGAGAAGCTGGCGCGCTCCTCCAGGAACACGCGAACCTCGTCGTCCCAGTCGATGTCGTCGAGCGCGAAGGTGACGAGCCCGAGCTCCTCAGCCTCCTCCGCGTCCAGGCTCGTCCCGATCGTCGCTTCCGCGCGCTCGACATCGGACGGATCGGCCTGGAAGCGCGACTGTAGCCGCGTCAGGCCGTGGCTCATCGGATAGGGACCGAAGTTCATGGCCGACAATTCGATCGACGGCGGCGGCTGATTGTCGCCCTGGCGCGTGCCGATCAGCATGTAGGAGCGGTCGGCGGCGAACACGAGCTCGGCGAGCGTGCCGGCAAAACACGAGCCGGGCTCGACCAGCGTGACCAGCGTGCGCGAAGTGACATCGATGCGCTTGAGCACGCGCTTCCAATAATGCCTGATCTCGTTGACCAGCCAATGCGCCTTGTTGGCTTCGAGGAAGGCGTCGGATGCGAGCACATGGGCGCGGTCGCCATGGCTCTTGAACACCAGCATCGCGATCTCGAGCTCATTGATGCGCAGGTGCAGGATGGCGTCGTCGAGCTCACGCGCGACTTGCAACGGCCAGAACGAGGCTCCCAGCGCCATCATGCCGTCGATGTCGGCGGGCGGTGCAGCCTCAGGCGCCTTGATCGAGATGGTGGCGATGCGTGCGGCGCGATCGATGTCGACGGTGACGAAGCCATAGCGGATGCTGTTTTCGTCGATCAGGCGCTTGAGCGGGGTCAGCGCGATGCCCTTGCCGCTGCCGGCGCGTTTCGACGCCGCCGCGAACTCCTTGGCGCGCTCGGCGATCTTGGCTTCGAGCTTGGAGTTCGGCGCGATCTCGTCGACGAGGCGCCACTGCACGGCGCGCTTGCCCTTCACGCCTTCCTCGATGGTGCAGAAGAAATCAGCGTGGTCGCGGCGCACCTTGCGCTTGTCGACGACGCGCGTCAGCCCGCCGGTGCCGGGCAGCACGGCGAGCAGCGGCACCTCGGGCAGCGCAACCGCGGATGAGCCATCATCGGCGAGAATGATGTGGTCGGTCGCGAGCGCCAGCTCATAGCCGCCACCGGCGGCCGAGCCATTCACCACGGTGATGAAGCGCTGGCCGGAATTCTCCGACGAGTCTTCCATGCCATTGCGGGTCTCGTTGGTGAACTTGCAGAAGTTCACTTTGTGAGCATGCGTGGAGCCCGCGAGCATGCGGATGTTGGCGCCGGCGCAGAACACTCGGTTCTTGGCCGAGCGCATCACCACGACCTTCACCTCGGGATACTCGAAGCGCAGCCGCTGGAGCGCGTCGGCAAGTTCGATGTCGACGCCGAGATCGTAGGAATTGAGCTTGAGGAGATAGCCCTCGAAAAGACCGCCATTCTCGTCGACGTCCATGGTCAGCGTCGCGACGCTATCTTCGACCGCCAGCTTCCAGTGCTTGTAGCGGGACGGTTCGGTCTGGAAATCGATGAATGTCGCGCCGCCTGCGAGGCGCCGATCTTCCCCGGCCATGGGCCACCCTTGAGCTTGATTATGTGGTCTGGAGCGTTGGATGCACAATAATGCATCTTATTGGGTAAGTCTAGCCCGGAATTTGGGTCTGATATGCACTTTGCTTCATCCGCCCCGTGAGCCTCACGCGGCCTGGAGGCCGGGATCGTCACGCAAAGCGGCCTTCGCAAACTGCGCGATAGCCTCGAGCGTCGGCCCAGCCGCCTCGCGATGCGGCGAATGCGCTGCGCCCGCAATGATCTTCAGGTCGACCGGGCAGTAACATTCCTCCTGCGCGATCTCGGCCTGGCGCAGCGTCCCGTACTGGTCGTCCGCGCCCTGCAGAACCATCACGGGCACGCGGATATAGGCGAGATGATCCGAGATATCCCAGTCGCGGAATTTCGGGTCGAGCCAGGCGCCGTTCCAGCCATAGAACGCGTTGTCGACATCCTTGTGCCAGCGCGCCAGTTTCGTCCTGAGGTCCGTGGTCTCATACGTGGCCTTGATCGCGGCGATGGATTTCACCGAGATGTCTTCGACGATGAAATGCGGCGCGATCAGCGCGATGCCCTGCAAGCGATGATCCTGATGTGAACCGGCATAGATCGCTGCGATCGAGGCGCCGTCGGAATGGCCGAGCAGGAGGCCGCGCTTGAACGGAATCGCGTCAAGCACCCTCGGCAAGACGTCGAGCGCCTCGCGCTGCATGTAATCGAGCGGCCGCGGCAACGTCACCGGGCTCGACTGACCGTAGCCTGCGCGTGAATAGGCGAAGATGCCCGCACCGGTGGCCTGTTGAAGCTTCTCGGGGAAGTCGCCCCACAAGCCGACTGAGCCGAGGCCTTCGTGCAGCATGACGATGGTCGGCGCTTCGGCAACCTGCGGCGCGAGCCAGATGTATTCGAGGCTGGCGCTGTTAATACTGAGGACGCCGGTGGGGGTGAGATTGATCATGCTCTGTATCCATTCACTCGGTCATTCCGGACAACTCGCAAAGCGAGTTGATCCGGAATCTCGAGATTAGCTTTGTGGCTCGAGATTCCGGGTTCGATGCTTCGCATCGCCCCGGAATGACGAACTCACTAATTCGCACCCTCGCGCAGCTTGAACCGCTGGATCTTTCCCGTCGCTGTTTTCGGCAGCGAATCCACCACGTCGATCCAGCGTGGATATTTCCACGGGCCGATCTTCTGCTTGACGTGCTCCTTGAGCATCTCCTGCAAGTTCGTCGTCTTCGCGCCTGGACGCAGTACGACGAAAGCTTTTGGCTTCAACAGACCTTCAGGATCGGCCTCAGGCACGACCGCGGCTTCCAGCACCGCCGGATGCGTGATCAGTGCACTCTCGACCTCAAACGGCGAGACCCAGATGCCTGACACCTTGAACATGTCGTCGGCGCGGCCGCAGAAGGTGTAGCGGCCGTCCGCGTCGCGAACATATTTGTCACCGGTGCGCGTCCACGGCCCCTCGAAGGTGCGGCGGCTCTTGTGGCGCTGATTCCAGTAGCCCTCGCCGGCCGAGGGCGCATCGACCAGCAGCTCGCCGACCTCGCCATCGGCGACGTCCTGGCCGGCCTCGTTGACGAGCCGCACCGCATAACCCGGCACCGGCTTGCCTGATGAGCCGTATTTGATGTCTCCCGGCGCGTTCGAGAGGAAGATGTGCAGCAGCTCGGTCGAGCCGACGCCGTCCAAAATGTCGACGCCGAAGCGTGCCTTCCAGCTGTTGCCGACGGATTCCGGCAGCGCTTCGCCAGCCGAGGTGCAGATGCGTAAAGCGCTTCCACCGCGTTCGCTCTTCATCGCTTCGTCGTTGAGCATGGCCGCGAACAATGTCGGCACGCCGTAGAAGATCGACGGGTTGTAGCGGTTCATCAGGTCGAACATGCGCGCCGGCGTCGGCCGCTCGCTGTTCAGGATGACGCTGGCGCCGACCGACATCGGGAAGGTCAACGCGTTGCCGAGGCCGTAGGCGAAGAACAGTTTTGCAGCGGAGAGGCAGACGTCGCTCTCGCGAATGCCGAGCACCTGCTTGGCGTAGGTGTCGGCGGTCGCCTGCAAATTCGAATGGATATGGCGCACGCCCTTGGGCATGCCGGTCGAGCCGGACGAATAGAGCCAGAATGCCGGCTCATCCGGATGCGTCGCGGCTGTGGTGAACTGGTCGCTCTCGCCGGCGAGCTCTTCCGCAAGCTGCTTGTGGCCGTTCTGCTTGGCGCCGGAGACCACGACATGTTCGAGATCGGGCATGCGGCCGACGACGTCCTTGATGACGGGATAGAGCGCCTCAGAGACGAACAGCACGCGGGCGCGGCAGTCGGCGAGGATGTAGGCGTATTGATCAGCGGTCAGCAGCGTGTTGAGCGGTACCGGCACAATGCCGGCGCGGATCGCACCGAGGAACACGATCGGGAAGTCGACCGTGTCCAGCATGATCATCGCCACGCGCTCCTCGCGGCGGACGCCGAGCCGGCGCAGCATGTTGGCAGCCCGCCGCGTCTCGCGCTGGAGCTCGCCGTAGGTGAGCCGCGAGACGGTGTCATCGAAGGCGAGCTTGCCTCCCCTGCCCTCCTCGACATTGCGGTCGAGCAGCCAGGTCACCGCGTTGTAGAATCCCTCGCTCACGGTCGTCTCCCCCGAATTTTGAATTATAATTCATAGAAAGACACTGCAGCGGCTTGCTGTCAATGCCAGCAGGCACTATGTTTCATTAAAACGCGCCGCAGGACAGCTGTAAAGAAGGCTCATGACCGACAGTCCCGACGCCGAATCCCAATTCCTCGAACAACTGGGCCAGCGCGTGCGCACCATGCGCGCAGTGCGCGGCATGTCGCGCAAAGTGCTCGCCAAGGTATCAGGGATTTCGGAGCGCTACATCGCTCAGCTGGAGAGCGGCAAAGGCAACGTCTCCATCGTGCTGTTGCGCCGCGTCTCCGGCGCGATGGGCGCGCATCTGGAAGATCTGCTCCCCTCGGCCGATCCGACGCCGGACTGGCAGATGTTTCGCGATCTCCTGCGCAAGGCGACGCCGGCGCAGATCGCGCAAGCAAAGGACCTGCTCGCGGGCGGCAGCGCAACCACACCACGACGCGCGCCGTTCTGCGGCATCGCGCTGATCGGCCTGCGCGGCGCCGGCAAATCGACGCTCGGGCGGATGCTGGCGAAAAAGATCGGCTGGAGCTTCGTCGAGCTCAACAAGGAGGTCGAGCAACAGAACGGGCTCTCCGTCGCCGAGATCATCGCGCTCTACGGCCAGGAAGGCTTTCGGCGCATGGAGCAGTCAGCGCTTCAGCAGCTGCTCG
>Ga0209758_1003980_pt1 | contig 12791 bp, 10 predicted proteins | sample AraplaMF_Col_mMF_FD_184258 | JGI IMG/M metagenome (GOLD analysis project Ga0209758, IMG submission 184258) | Arabidopsis root microbial communities from the University of North Carolina, USA - plate scrape MF_Col_mMF (SPAdes) (version 2) | ecosystem: Host-associated > Plants > Roots > Endosphere... | reverse complement strand
GTAACCGAGATCGCCGCAATAGGCGACGATGTGGACCTGCGGCATCGCCATCGCCACGCAGCAGGCTATGCTGGCGATCGAGAGCAGCGCGGTGAGCGTGTTGGTGCCGAGCCGCAGATCGATCCGCGGCGGCGGCGCGTTGACGTGGCTGCGCCGTGTCGCGGCGCCCATCTGCATGCGCAACACCGTGAGCACGATCACCATCGCGGTGGCACTGATCAGGCCGACCGCGATGTGGGTAGGCCGCCAGCCGAATGACTGCATGCCCCAGTTGACCAGCGGCGGCCAGATCGTGCCGCCGATGTAGTTGCCGCTGGCGGCGATGCTCACCGCGATGCCGCGGCGGCGCTCGAACCAGTGCGAGGCCTCGGCCATCAGCGGCCCGAAGGTGGCGGACGAGCCGGCCCCGATGAAGAAATGCACCAGCGTGAACTGCCACATGCTGGTGGAGAGACCGGCGCCGAGATAGCCCAGCGCGACCAGGCCTATCCCCATGCCGATGGCGGTGACGATGCCGAAGCGGTCGGTGAGCTTGCCGGTGGCGACGCCGCCGAGACCAAAACCCATCATGCCGAAGGTGAAGGCCAGCGAGGCCGCCCCCCGGCTGGCGGCGAATTCGCCCTGCACCACCGGCAGGGCGACCACCACCGACCACATGCCGACGCTGCCGATCGAGCCGATCACCAGGGCAAGCACGAGTCTCACCCAGGCCTGACGCGAGTCAGGGGTGAATTGGACCGAAGCTGGGGCTGAGCTGGAGAGCGCGTCCACGCCGCAACTTCGTCGGAGGGGGCCGGCGGGTCAAGCGACATGGCGAAATATTAGGCATGCAGAATGCACTGCAGCATAAAGCCCGCGGCAAATTGGTCGCCCCGCTGCGATGTTAACGCTTTGCTAACCATAAACTGGGCAAATTTTGCCCAGTGAAGTCGAGTGTCGTTGGCCGCGTAGAACGGGGGAAAGCCCGTGGACGCAAGCGCAGTGCCTCACTTTCGAAACGGTGGTCCATCGGCCGCCGTGCGGACGTTTGGCGGTGGCGAGCGACACTCGCGGGGAGAAGCGGCTCACATGACGGATGTAGCGGCGGGTCAGGGTACGCAGGGACTGGGGTCCGGGTTTCCAAGCCTCGGCGAGATCGGCCGGATCCTCAAACGCGGCGACCTGGCGCTGGCGTTCGGCATCCTGACCATCCTGGTCGTGCTGATCCTGCCGCTGCCGTCGCTGGTCCTCGACCTGTTTCTCGCCATCTCGATCACGCTGTCGATCCTGATCCTGATGACGGCGCTGTTCATCCAGGCGCCGCTTGAGTTCTCGGCGTTCCCGACCATCCTGTTGATCTCGACCATGCTGCGGCTGTCGCTCAACCTTGCCTCGACGCGCCTGATCCTGTCGCGCGGGCACGAGGGCACCGCCGCTGCCGGCCACGTCATCGAGGCCTTCGGCAACTTCGTGATGGGCGGCAATTTCGTCATCGGGATCATCGTCTTCGCGATTCTGGTGATCGTCAATTTCGTGGTCATCACCAAGGGCTCGGGCCGTATCGCCGAAGTCGCGGCGCGCTTCCACCTCGACGCCATGCCCGGCAAGCAGATGGCCATCGACGCCGACCTGAGCGCCGGCCTGATCGACGAGGCGAGCGCCAAGGCACGCCGCAAGGAGCTCGAAGACGAAAGCGGCTTCTTCGGCGCCATGGACGGTGCCTCCAAGTTCGTCCGCGGCGATGCGGTCGCCGGCCTGCTCGTGGTGTTCATCAACGTGATCGGCGGGATCATCATCGGCGTCGCCCAGCAGGGCCTGGGGTTCGGCGAGGCCGCCCGCACCTACACCCTGCTTACCGTCGGCGACGGTCTCGTCACCCAGATCCCGGCGCTGATCGTCTCCACCGCGGCGGGCCTGCTGGTGTCCAAGGCGGGCGTCAGCGGCGCCGCCGACAAGGCGCTGATGAAGCAGCTTTCGGGCTATCCGCAGGCGGCGGGCATGTCGGCCGGCGTGATGCTGCTGCTGGCCATGCTGCCCGGCATTCCGATGCTGCCGTTCCTGCTGCTCGGCGGCGGCGCCGCGTATCTGGCGATTTCGTCGCGCAAGAAGCAGAAGACTGCCGCCGTCGAGCAGGCCACTGCCGCGGCAGCGCCGGCGGCCGCGGCTGCCGCCGCGGCTGCGGCGGAAGAGCCGATTTCGGCGGCGCTGAAGATCGACGATCTCAAGATCGAACTGGGCTATGCCCTGCTGCCGCTGGTCAACGGGCCCGACGGCACCGACCGCCTCACCGAGCAGATCAAGGCGTTGCGCCGCTCGCTGGCGGTGGAAATGGGCTTTGTGATGCCGGCGGTCCGCATCCTCGACAACGTGCAGCTCGAGGCCAATACCTACGTCATCAAGATCAAGGAGGTCGATGCCGGCTCGGGCCGGATCTGGCCGGCCCAATTCATGGTCATGGATCCCGGCGGCAACCAGGTCGCCATCCCCGGCATTCACACCGTCGAGCCGACCTTCGGCCTCCCCGCCACCTGGGTCGACGCCGCGCTCAAGGAAGAGGCGACGCTGAAGGGCTACACCGTGGTCGACGCCGCCACCGTGCTCTCGACCCATCTGACCGAGCTGCTCAAGGCCAACATGTCGGACCTGTTGTCCTACGGCGAGGTGCAGAAGCTCTTGAAGGACCTGCCGAAGGAGCAGGGCGAACTGGTCAAGGACATCGTGCCGTCGCAGATCACCGTGTCCGGCATTCAGCGGGTGCTGCAGCTGCTGCTCGCCGAGCGCATTTCGGTCCGCGACCTGTCGACCATTCTCGAGGGCATCGCCGACGCGCTGGCCTTCTCCCGCAATCCAGCCACCGTGGTCGAGCACGTTCGTGCCCGGCTGGCCCGGCAGATCTGCTCGCAAAACACCTCGTTCAACGGCTACCTGCCGCTGATCGCGTTGTCGGCGAAATGGGAGCAGGCCTTTGCGGAATCGATCATTGGACAGGGCGACGAGCGCAGCCTGGCGATGCAGCCCTCGAAGCTGTCCGAGTTCATGACCGCAGTGCGCGACCGTTTCGAGCAGGCGGCCCGCGAGGGCGAGGCGCCGGTGCTGGTGACCTCGGCCGCGATCCGGCCGTTCGTCCGTTCGCTGGTCGAGCGTTTCAGGTCGCAAACCACGGTGCTGTCGCAGGCCGAAATTCACCCGCGGGCGCGGTTGAAGACCGTCGGTAGCGTCTGATCTGGCTGCGACATTTTGAGCACAGCCAAGCGCTTTGTCATAAAGGCCGGATTCCCCGGCAAAACAGGCGCCTCCACCACAATTTAATAACCAATTGTTTTATTTGAATTATTTCAGAAATATCGCTCCCGGCGGGGCGGCTGATCGCAGCCGATCAAGACTTATCACCGCCTTGTGATCGCCCCTTTGGAACGGAAGGGCCGATCACCACGTTTCCTGCAACGAGACGGTTGAACCTGCCAGCGCATCACTGACACAGATTTGCAGGCTGGTTTCAACGGGCAGGAGGCTTCGATGAATCATTCGATTTACAGTGCCGACCGCATGACCCACTTGAAGATCGTGGTGGTCGCGCTCGTGGCCGGAATCGCGGTCGCCGGCTTCGGCATCTCGGCACGCATCAACTCCGACGACGGCTACACGCAGACCGCACGCGTCATCAAGGCCGGCAAGCCGGTGGCGGTAACCAGTTCGAACGCGGCGCTCGTTCGCTAAAGGGATTTGCGCAACAGGATTTTGTGAATTCACGCGGCTCTTTACCAGCCCCCCAAAGTCGCCACGTGGATACTTGAAGACCCCACGACCCCCAAGTGGACCCCAACGGAAAACGCCCGCTCCCCACGGGCGTTTTTCTTTTGTCGGGACAGTGAAGACGATCACTTCGAGGGCTGCGCCGGCGGAGCCGGTGGCACCGTCTCGATCAACTTGCCGGTGAAGACGATCGGCCCGGTGGCCTGACCGGTCGGCGAACCGCCTTCCGGCTCGATGGTCACCGCGTAGGTTGCCTTGTTCACCGTGTCGGTATCATAGTTCGACAGTGCCGGCCGGGTGGTGAAGTCGTCGCCGCCGATCACGCCCAGCGAACGCGGCCGCTGCAGTTTGTCGGAGACCAGCCAGAGTTCAAAGCTTTTGCCGGGCTCGGGTGAGGCGCCGACCCTGCGTACGGTAAAATTCTTCGTCGCCGCATCCACGGTGAGAATGAAGGCCGGAGAGGCGCTGTCCTTCTGCAGGAGCGCGACGAACTGCGCCGGTGTCCCGGAAGCCGGGGCCTGGACCTCGACGATCTGCGGCGGCGGCGCCTTGGGGCGCAATCCCGGAGGCAACAGATCCGGCCGGGTGAGCTGCACCGCGAGCAGAGCGACCAGCGCCGCGGCGAGCGCGCTGGTGACCCGCGCGATGCCGCGCCAGCGGCGCACCTGGCGGGAAAACTCGACGATGTTGGAGGCCTCGACCACGGTGTCGTTGGCAGCGGCGGCCGGAGCCTGCGGCGGCGCTTGCGGCTCCGGCAGCACCAGTGGCATTTGCGGCTGCGCCAGTCCTACCGCCGCCCTGATTTTTTCCCAGAGTTCGGGGCGCGGCTCGACTGAACCGACCATCTGATTGAGCGGACCGAGCTTGCGCTCCCAGGCTTCGACCAGCGCGGTGAATTCCGGATCGACCGCCATCATCGTCTCGGCCTGCACGCGCTCGCCGGCATCCAGAGTGCCGAGTGCGTATTCCGCGGCGAGCGCGATATGGTCTTCCGAATAGGCCATCATCCCAGTCCCAGACACTCCCGAATGTCCATCATGCTGCGGCGCAGCCAGGTCTTCACGGTGTTGACCGGCGCCTCAAACTTCTCTGCCAGCTGTTCCCTGCTCCAGCCGTTATAGTAGGCGAGCAGCACCAGCTTCTGGCGGTCCGGCTCAAGCCGGCCGACGCATTCCAGCAGGCGCTTGAGCTCTTCGGTCATCTCGCGACGGGCGAGCGGATCGGGGGTGTCGGCGGCGACTTCCATGGCGGACGGCTCCTCTTCGATCGACACCTCGCCTCGCTTGCGAACCACGTCGATGGCACGATTTCGTGCGATGGAAGACATCCATGTGATCGGTGACGACAGCGCCGGATTGAATTGCCCGGCGCTGTTCCAGATCTTGACGTACGCCTCCTGGATGACTTCCTCTGCGAGATCCTGACGCCGCAAGATACGCAGCACCACGCCAAAGAGTTTCGCCCGCGTCGCGGCATAGAGGCGCTCAAAAGCCGCCTCATCCCCCTTCGCAACCGCAGCGATCAGCCAGACCAGCTCAGCCGGCGTCAGCATTCAAGCTCCCCAAACCCGCCGGCAACGACCCCGCGGCATGGCAATGTCGTATCACATCCTGCGCCGGATCGAACCACCCTGTGGAGAGATCGCAAACGACAAAACCCGAGCCTCGCGGCCCGGGTTTGTCCGTGCTTGTGCTGGGTAGGGCCGCGGCGTCAGGCGATCGCGCCGATGCGCGCCCGCATCAGGCCGATGCTGTCGAGGTCGGCCTGCTCGCGGGCGCTTTCCTCGGCGCGCTCGCGCGCCTGGTCGCGCTCGTCGAGCAGCTCGACCTTCTTCAGTTCTTCGAACGCCTCGGCCAAAAGGCTCTTGGCGTCTTCGAGCTGAATGCGCAGTTCGTCGGCGGACCGCGTCAGGTTTTCGCGGCGCTGGATCGCCGCCTTGGCGTAGGTCGGGTAGGCGAAATGCGTGGGATCGTTGATCCCGGCCCGTTCCTGCTCGGTCTGGATTTCGCGCTCGAGATCAACCGACATACGCTGGAAATCGGCGATCATGCCTTCGATCTGGGCGACCCTTCGTCGCTTCTCATCGACCTGGAATTTCTTCAGGCGGATGAGCGTTTCACGTGACTTCATCGACTCGTACTCCCCAGAAGTCCCGATTGGTACGCGGGACAGGACCGGCATGCCTCAAAGGGGCGGCCGGCAGTGCTATTTCTGTGGAGCGGATGATGGCCTGACAAAGTTAGCGTTCCGTTTCCAAACTACCGAGGATTTGCTCCAATTGACGATAACCGTCGCCGAGGCTGGCCACCTCGTCTTTACGCTGCCGCAGGAAGGTTTCCAGCGGCTCGTGGAGCCGGATCGCCTCGTCCACCTCGGGGCTGGAACCGGCCCGGTAGGCGCCGAGCCGGATCAGTTCCTCCATGTCGGCATAGGTGGCCATGATCTGGCGGGCCCGGGTGATGGTCGGCAGGTACACCGGGTCTGCCGATTTCGGCATGGTCCTGGACACCGATTTGAGGATGTTGATGGCTGGGTAGCGCCCGCGCTCGGCGATCGAGCGCTGCATCACGATATGGCCGTCGAGGATGCCGCGGACGGCGTCCGCCACCGGCTCGTTGTGGTCGTCGCCATCGACCAGCACGGTGAAGATCGCGGTGATGCTGCCCTCCCCGAGCCCCGGGCCGGCGCGCTCCAACAGCTTCGGCAGTTCGGTGAACACCGTCGGGGTATAGCCCTTGGCGGTCGGCGGCTCGCCGGCGGACAGGCCGATCTCGCGCTGTGCCATGGCAAAGCGCGTCACCGAGTCCATCATGCACATCACGGACTGGCCTTCGTCGCGGAAGTATTCGGAGATCGCCAGCGTCAGATAGGCCGCCTGGCGCCGCATCAGGGCCGGCTCGTCGGAGGTGGCGACCACCACCACCGAGCGCGCCAGGCCCTCGTCGCCAAGGTCGTCCTGCAAAAATTCCTGCACCTCGCGGCCGCGTTCGCCGATCAGGCCGATCACCGAAATGTCGGCGTCGACGTTGCGCGCCAGCATCGACAGCAGCACCGATTTGCCGACGCCGGAACCGGCGAAGATGCCGAGCCGCTGGCCCTGGCAGCAGGTCAGGAAGGTGTTGAGCGAGCGCACTCCGAGATCCAGCGGCGCGCCGACACGCTTGCGGGAATGCGCCGGCGGCGGCGAGTTCCGGTACGGCATCGGCGACGGCCCCTGCGGCAGCGGCCCCTTGCCGTCGATCGGCTCGCCCATGGCGTTGATGACCCGACCGAGCCAGGCCGGCGACGGCCGCACCTGGCTCGCGGCATTGGCGATCACCGCGCGGCAGCCGCGCCGCACGCCGTCGAGGCCGGCGAACGGCATCACCACCGCGTTGTGACCATGAAAGCCGATCACTTCCGCCGGGATGAAGCGGCCACCGCCGGTCTCGATGACGATCCGCGCGCCCACCGACATGGCATGGATGGGTCCGGCGATTTCCACCATCAAGCCGCGGACGCCGACGACCCGGCCATAGATGTTGACACCGTCGAGATCGGAGATCTGCTCGGCCAAGGCCTTCATCTGGACCCCTTCATTGCGAAATCCTTAAGTTACTGCGCTTTGGCCCGGCCGCCTTAACTTGGTGTTTACCCGCATCGTTAATCATTACGTCACACTGTCTTGGGTGACTGAGAACGCTCGCCGACAGAACGAAGGCGAGTCGTGAGAGTCGGTTAGGCCCGTCTCTTAATGTGGAACTTGAACGATTGGGGTAACGAAAACCTGCTCTCTGGCAATATCTTAGGACGATTCGATAAAAATTGCACCGATAGACCTTGCGCACGGGAATCAGGTTTTGTTAACCATATATCGTCAGGATCCGAATCAGTTGTTCAAAGGCGTTTTTTGGTGCCGCAAGTGCGGCCGACCTGACGCCCGGAGCGGCGACCATAGGGGACTGGCATGCGCGTATTGCTGATAGAAGATGACAGCGCCGTCGCGCAGTCGATTGAGCTTATGCTCAAATCCGAGAGTTTTAACGTCTATACAACCGATCTTGGTGAGGAAGGCGTCGACCTCGGCAAATTGTACGATTACGACATTATCCTGCTCGATCTCAACCTGCCCGACATGTCCGGCTATGATGTGCTGAAGCAGCTGCGGGTTTCGAAGATCAAGACGCCCATTCTGATCCTCTCCGGCCTCGCCGGCATCGAGGACAAGGTCAAGGGTCTCGGCGTCGGCGCCGACGACTACATGACCAAGCCCTTCCACAAGGACGAACTGGTCGCCCGCATCCATGCGATCGTGCGCCGGTCCAAGGGCCACGCCCAGTCGGTGATCCAGACCGGCGACCTCGTGGTCAATCTCGACACCAAGACGGTGGAAGTCGGCGGCCAGCGCGTGCATCTGACCGGCAAGGAATACCAGATGCTGGAGCTGCTCTCGCTCCGCAAGGGCACCACCCTCACCAAGGAAATGTTCCTCAACCACCTCTATGGCGGCATGGACGAGCCCGAGCTGAAGATCATCGACGTCTTCATCTGCAAGCTGCGCAAGAAGCTGGCCAACGCTTCGGAAGGCCGCAACTTCATCGAAACCGTCTGGGGCCGCGGCTACGTGCTGCGCGAGCCGCATGACGACGAGGTGCGGATCCCCGCCTGATCTTCACGGCGAGCCGCAAGGCTCACTCCTCCTGACTGAACCCCGCCGCGAATGGCGGGGTTTTTGTTTGGGGGGCTTATCCCGCTGCGTCATACGCGGGCTTGACCCGCGTATCCATCAATCTTCGCAACAGTCTTGGTGAAGGGATGGATCGCCGGGGCAAGCCCGCTGAAGACGCCGGGAGTGAAGCCATTGCCTTGGCTGCAGGCACGGCATGACCGGATCTAATCCGGCAGCGACTGCCCCTTGGTCTCCGGCAGGAAGAAGGCGGCAATGATGCCCACGACATAGATCGAGGCCAGCACCATGGCGGCGTAGCCGAAACCGCCGAACTGCGCGATCATGGTTCCAGCCAGTAGCGGCCCGAGGAATGCAATGAAACGGGGACCGTTGAAGGCGAACGCCAGCGCGGTCGCGCGCATTCGGGTCGGATACAGTTCGGGAAGCCAGACCGGCATCCAAGTGTATTGCCCGTTGCTGAAGAACGCATTGACCATCGCCAGCACCAGCAGCAGCCTGAGATCGGTGGTCATGAAGAACAGCACCGGCGTCAGCAGCAGCGCCATGACGAAGAACAGGATCGTCATCGGCTTGCGCCCATAGGCGTCCATCAGAAAGCCTAGGCTGAGATAGCCGAGCACCGAGCCGACGGTGTAGGCCATGCCGGCGTAGCTGGCCCATTGCGCGGCATTGAGCCCTTCCTTGACCGCCAACGAACCGATGAACGGCGGCACCCAGGTCGAGATTCCCCAAAAGCCCACCGTCGTCGTCAGCGACATCAGGAACACGACGATGGTTCTGTGGCGCAGCGCCGGATCGGTGAACAGATCGAACAGTGTGAACCGCGTCAGCTTGTCGGCGCCCGCGCCGAGCATCGCGCCCGCTTTCTTCTGCGCGATCGCTTGGCGGCGCTTCTGGTTGCTGGCTTCCCAGATCTTGGACTCCGGAATGGCGCGCCGGATCCACAGCGTCAGCAGCGCCGGCAACACGCCGAGCGCGAACATGTAGCGCCAGGCGTCCGGCCCGGTCTGGCTAAGGAACAGCCAGGTAAAGGACGCCAGGAAGAACCCGAGACCGAGACCGCACTGCATGATGCCGGCACCCTTGCCGCGGGCGCGGTCCGGCCAGAGCTCGGCGAGCATCGAGCTTCCGGTGGCCCATTCGGACCCGATGGCGACGCCAACCAGGAACCGCAAAGCGACAAACGACGTCCAGTCGAATGCGAAAGCGCTGAGCCCGGTCGCGATCGAATAGGCAACGATGGCGATGATCATGGTCCGCTTGCGGCCGATGTAATCGGCGAGAATTCCGCCGAGCATGCCGCCGATGCCCCAACCCAGCAGCGTGATCGCAATTACGGTGCCGATATAGGCCGGAATCTGCGCATATTGCGCCGGGTCCAGCAACTGGCGCAGCGCAACGCCCGCGGTCAGAATCAGCGCATAGGTCTCGAACCCGTCAAACAGCCAACCCAGGTTGGACGCGATCAGCGCGTTCCACTGCGATCGCGACAGCGATCTGTACCAGGGCTCATCCACAAGTGCCTGCATTGTCATCGTCTGTTCCCCCAGCTTGATTATTGATTGGATGTCTTCTTCTCGAAACTATGCACGCGCGAGCTTTCTGGCTGCGCTCTTGACTGCGTTGATGATCTCCGGATAGGCCGCGCAGCGGCACAGATTGCCGGCGAGGTAGTCTCGTATTTCGTCATCGGTCGGCGCCGGCTTCTCGCCGAGCAGTTGCTCCGTCATCAGGATGAACCCCGGCGTGCAAAACCCGCATTGAAACGCGCCCTCCTCGATGAACGCTTCCTGCACCGGGCTGAGTTGCAGGTTTTGCTCGACGTGCTCGATGGTCTCGACGGCCTTGCCGTCGATGAAGGCCGCCGGAAACAGACAACCCGACACCACAAGGCCGTCGACCACGACGGTGCAGCAACCGCACAGGCCCTGACCGCAACTTTCGCGGGCGCCGTTCAGCTCGAACTGGTTGAGCAGTTCGACCAGATTCTCATGGGTCTGTATCGTAGCGCTGGCTGGCGTGCCGTTCAGTACGAAGCGGATGGTCCTGGTATGCGCACTCATCTCAATCTCCGATCGGATCGCCGGCCTTGCGGCGGATGCCACGCAAAACACTTTCCGCCGTCAGCGGCAGCTCCGTCAGTCGCACACCGACCGCGTCGTGGATAGCGTTGGCAATGGCCGGCGACACGCCGAAAGTCGCGCTCTCGCCGACGCCCTTGGCGCCGAACGGGCCGCCGCCCTGCATCGCCGGCACGATGTGGTTCTCGATGGCCGGTGGGATATCGTGAATGCCCGGAATCTTGTAATCGGCCAATGACGCATTGGTCACCTGACCGGCGTCGAGCTCCATGTTTTCGAACAGCGTGAAACCGAGCTGCATGATCGCGGCACCGGACAGCTGGGTCTCGACGATGCGCGGATTGAGCGGCCGCCCCATGTCCGCGGCATTGATGAGCCTGGTCAGCCTGACGTGGCCGGTCTCGGTATCGACCTCGATTTCGACGCCGGTGCCGCCCACCATCCAGAACGGCGTGACGTTGTCGGAGCCCCCTGTTGCAGGATCCGGTGACGAATAGCTCGGGATATAGCTTCCGACCCCCATGACGTTGCCGGCCTGCATGCCGTACTTCTTCTTGAATATCTCGCGGGTCTCGAGATTGGCGTTTTCGGGAACGCCGACGCTACGCGCCAGGGCGGCAAGCTTGTCCCTGGCGTCTTCGGCGGCGAGCTTGACCGCGTTGCCCATGTGAAATGTCGATCGCGAACCCAGCGTCGCCATGTCGTAGGGCGTGACGTCGGTGTCGGGATGGATGACCCTGACATCTTCGGCCCTGAGGTTGAGTACCTCGGCGACGATCTGCGCCATCGCCGTATCGGAGCCCTGCCCCATATCCACGGTGCTCATCGAGAGCGCGCAGCTGCCGTCGGCATAGATGTTGACGAACGCCACCGAGGTGGTCGGCGCGATCGACGCTTTGAAACCGATGCCGACGCCGCGGCCGCGGCGTATCGTTCCGCTGCCGCGGTCGAATGGCGCAGACCAGTTCATGCGTTCGGCGACCTTCTCCAGCACCAGTTCGATCGCGGCGTCCTTCATCACGGTGCCGGTAGCCTGCGGGCGTCCCTCGCGAAGAATGTTCCGGCGGCGAAACTCCACCGGATCAATGGCGAGCTCGCGCGCGATCAGGTCGGTATGACTTTCATACGCCCACACCAGTTGCGGAATGCCGAAGCCGCGCAGCGCGCCGGCCGGCGGACGGTTGGTATACAACGCATACGAATCGATCGACACGTTGTCGATATCGTAGGGACCGGGCGCGGTGAAGCCTGATTTCTGCGTGACCCGCGGCCCGATGTCCGCGTAGGCGCCGCCGTTCCAGTACACCTCACAGCGCCGGCCGGTGACCTTCCCGGCAGCATCGACCGCGCTCTTGATGCGGAAGGTGCTGGCATGCTTGGTGATGGTATAGAACTGCTCTTCCATCGTCAGCGACAGCTTCACCGGCCGCCGGGCGAGAAGCGCAAGGGCGGCTACCAGCGCCTCGAGCTTGATGTAGAGTTTGGCACCGAAGCCGCCGCCGAGATGCGGCACCTTGACCTGCACTTTGTTCTCCGGCCAGCCGAGCAGCCGGGCGACCTCGATGCGAACGAATGACGGGCTTTGCGACGCGGTGTAGATCGTCAGACCGTCGCCCTTCGGCTCGGCCACCGAGACCATCGGCTCGAGCGGCGTATGCATCACCTGCTGGGTGCGGAATTCATGCTCGAACACATGTGTCGCATCGGCAAACGCCTTGTCCGGATCCCCACGCGTCAGCTGGTAATCGAGCGCAATGTTGGTGTTGGTCTTGCCATGCAGGTGCTTGAGGTCAGGGAAGGTTCCGGCCGGCTTCAGCACGTCATGAACGATCGCTTCCGAGGTCATGGCCTCGACCTCGTCGTAGACCGCCGGCAGCTCCGCGTATTCGACTGCGACCAGTTGCGCGGCCCGTTCGGCGACGTGCGGATCTCTGGCCAGCACGGCCACGACCGGCTCGCCGACGTGCCGCACCTTGTCCAGCGCCAGGATCGGCTGGTCGTGAAAGGCGGGGCCGTAATATGGCTCGGCGATCAGTTTTCGGACATCCTCGCCGGTGTAGATCGCGACGACGCCTTCGACGTCGCGCGCGGCGCTGACGTCGATGCTGACGATGCGGCCATGAGCCAGCGTGCTGCGGACCAATTTGGCCACCAGCATCCCCGGCAGGCGCAGATGATGAACGTAGTCTGCGCGGCCGGTCACCTTCTGGCGCGCTTCCAATCGCGGAACCGAACGCCCGACCTGTCCGGCTGGCATGGGATTATGGATGGTCATGACCGTCGCGCTCCGATGCTGGCGTGCTGCAGCG
>Ga0209758_1003974_pt1 | contig 12817 bp, 14 predicted proteins | sample AraplaMF_Col_mMF_FD_184258 | JGI IMG/M metagenome (GOLD analysis project Ga0209758, IMG submission 184258) | Arabidopsis root microbial communities from the University of North Carolina, USA - plate scrape MF_Col_mMF (SPAdes) (version 2) | ecosystem: Host-associated > Plants > Roots > Endosphere... | reverse complement strand
CTGCGGCAAGCCCGGAAGCGGCGCGGCCGAGGGTTGCTGCCCGGAATACATCAGCCTGGGCTGGCTCGCATCGGCGATCGTCGGTCCCAGGCTGCGCTGGATCAGCGCCTCGACATGGTCGTTGCGCTGGCGCGCTGAGTCGGCGCCCATCACCACCACGATCAGATGCCTGCCGTCGGCATTATAGGAGGTGACGATGTTGTAGCCGGAGGCACGGATGTAGCCGGTCTTGATGCCGTCGACGCCGCGCACGCGCCCCAGCATGTCGTTGTGGCCGCGCACCAGCCGGCCGCGGAACATGAAGTCGCTTTCGGAAAAATAGTGGAAATGCTGCGGGAAACGGTGCTCCAGCGCCGTGCCCAGCACCGCCATGTCGCGCGCCGTGGTCACCTGGCCGTCGTCGGGCAGGCCGCAGGCATTGCGGAAACTGGTGCCGGTCATGCCGAGCGAGCGCGCCTTGGCGCTCATCATGGCGGCGAACTGGTCCTCCGAGCCGCCGCCCAGATATTCGCCCACCGCCACCGCCACGTCGTTCGCCGACTTCACCACCATGGCGCGGATGGCGGAATCGACGTCGATCGTCTCGCCGCGCCTAAAACGCAATTTCGTCGGCGGCTGCGAGGCGGCGTGGTCGGAAACCGGGATCCGGGTTTCCTTGCTGACGCGGCCGCTCTCCATCGCCTCGAACAGCATGTAGAGCGTCATCATCTTGGTCAGCGACGCCGGATAGCGCTGCGACCTCGAATTGACCTCGAACAAGGTCTTGCCGGTCGAGGCGTCGACCACGATCGCCGCATATTTCTGCGGCTGCGCCGGCACGGCCAGCACGCTTTCCGGCGGCGCGGCCGTCGTGCAGCCGGCGAACAGCGCGAGCAATGCCAGTACGGCGATGAGTTTCTGGAGGAAAGCGAAGGGACGGGGCAAGACGTTTCTAAAGCTGTTGCTGAGATGCGGCGAAGCTAACGTAACCCATGTGCCGCGTCCAACTGGTTAACGCGCATGACAAGGCATTTGCCCAGCTTTCGGAGGTTCGCGCCGCCGGCGACACTGCCAATCTCCCCCTTGCGGGGGGAGATGCCCGGCAGGGCAGAGGGGGGTGCTGTCCCGCCGGCGTGGCCGCCAAGGGAAGCACATCCTCGGACGCAGCCTTGGTTGAACATCGCTCATTTTGAAAGGTCGCGATCCTTCACACCCCTCTGTCCTGCCGGACATCTCCCCCGCAAGGGGGGAGATCGGATGTCGCGCACGCTTTCGCCAATCGCCAGCCCTGCAGGTTCGTCCACGCTTTGCCTTCCGCCCCACCTTTCCGTTAATATGACGCGGCTTGGATTTGGGGGGATCGGCATGTCGGAAATCGCCACGGGTACGACCTCGCTGCTCAGGGCATCGCTCAGCCGCACCGGCAAATGGGCGGCGAGCTTCGCCTTTATCAGCGGCGCGGTCGGCGACGTGCTCAACCCGCTCGGGCCTTTTGCCGCCTATATCGCGCTCGGCGCCGCGGTCGCGGCATTGATCATCGCCATCGCCATGGTGCTGCGGCTGGTGCTGGCGGCAAAAGCCATGCCGGCGCTGATCTTCGCCACCAGTGCCGCGGCAATCGCCGGCGGCGTGTACGGCATCCAGCAGCAAACGAATTCGCAGAACGGCGTCATCGCCAGCCTCGTGCCGGCGGTCGCCGAGCTGCAGCAGTCGCTGGGCATCGTCTCGCGGAAGGTCGCCAAGATCGAAAAGACCGTCACCGAAACGCAGAAGACGGTCGAGGAGGTCAAGAAGTCCACCGACACGGTGGCGAAGACGACCGAAGAGATCGCGCAGACGCAGACCAAGCAGACCGCGCAGGGTGCCGAGACGCAGAAGACCATCGAAGCGGTCAAGCAGACCACCGACACGCTCGCCGCCGGCCAGCAACAGCAGCAGGCGCAGGCCGAAAAGCTGCAAGCGACCACCGAGCAGATCGCCGCTTCCATCGACGCAATCGCCAAGGGTTTTGCGCAGCTCTCCGCGCAGGGTGGGGCGATCGCCGATCCGAAGCGTCCGGACGAATTCTATCACAATGCCCGCGTCTATGAGCTGGCCGGCGACATGCTCAACGCCCGCCGTTCCTATCTCGCCTTTGCCGGCTTCGATGTCGACGCCATCGACCCCTACACCCGCTTTGCCACGCTGCTCAGGGTCCAGGACGGCAAGGCCGGCGCCCGCGAAGTGTTCGGCCAGCTCGCCGAAAAGGCCAAGGCGCCGTCGATCAAGCTCGTCCATCTCTTGCAGTTCGACGACGCCCAGCGGCTCGACAAGCTCAACGCCTTCATCGCGGCTAACCCGGATTACGCGCCGGCTTACTTCCTCCTGGCGCAGGAATTCTCCGAGGACCGCCTCGGCAGCCAGACGCTCGCCGACAAGCGCAGCGAGGCGACCGCGCTGGCCAAATTCGTTTCCTACGAGAAGGACGGCGGCCTGCTCAAATATTTCGTCGACCAGACCCAACTGGCCGACTGGCTCGACCGCAGCCACAGCCGGCTGACGGCGCTGGGGGACGTGCTCGACCCGTCGCGCTTCGTGCCGACACTGACGCCGATGCGCTCCAACGCCGGCTGGTCGATGACGATCTCGCTGCCCGAGCCGGCCACCTCCATTTCCTGGCGGCTCGGCGACTCTGGCCCGTTCACCGACACCGGCCTGATGGCGATGAACGACCAGCGCACCGGCAAGCCGATGCCCAATCCGAGCTTCGAATTGCCCGACAGCACCGCGGCGTCCACCATCGCGATCAAATATCTTGACATCAGGGGTCGCGAGACCGGCCCGTTCGCCATCCGCTTCGACCCGGATGGCGCGCTCCAGCAGGAGAACAAGCAGATCCTCGACCAGTTCTGGACCTCGTGGATCGCCTTCGATGCCGGCGGCAATCACGGCCTGGTCTATTTCACGCAGATGCTGTCCTACCGATGCGCCATCAGGCAAGTGCATTACAGCCTGAACGGCACGGCGCTCGACAAAGAGATCAAGATGCCGCCCTGCGACGCCAAGGACCCCTACGCGATTCCGTCCGACTACCAGCCCTATTTCAAGGTGAAGGACGACGTGACATCGATGGCGGTGCAGGTGACCTATACCGACGGCACCAAATCGCCGGTGCGGGAGTATAAAAGACAGTAGGCTCGGGTGGGGTGAATTGTCTGCGGCGGCGTGAAGCCGCGACCTATCCTTCGTCATTCTAGGGTCTGCGCGCGTCGCTTCGCTCCTTGCTCCGCCCTAGAATGACGAAGGACAGGTTGGCGGAGGCGCAATCTTCTGATGCAAATTGCCTGCCATCACACTTGCGTATCTGGGACTGCACAGGCTTTGCTGCCGTCGAAGATTCGCGGGAGGCATTCATGGACACTGTCACGATCGGCGCAAAAGGCATCTCCGTCTCGCTCGATCTCGCCGTTGGTCACATCAGTGCCATGGAGGTCGAGGCCGATGGCCGCGTTCTAAAACCCCTGCACCGCGCGCCCTGGGTCGGTTCGCCGCGCGAGAGCCTGCCGGAAACCCTGCCCGAAGGCACCGTCCGCCTGTCCGGCGATTTCCTTTGCGCGCCCTTCTCCACCAGCGACGTCGAGGCGGCACCCCTGCATGGCTGGCCGGCCAACAGTGCGTGGGACGTCGTCGAGAACGGCGCCATTGCCGGCGGCTGGCGGGCGGTGTTCCGGCTGCGCCGCAAGGTGATGGGCGCCACCATCGATAAGGTCTTCACGCTGCGCGACGGCCACCCCTTTCTCTACCAGGAGCACATCTTTTCCGGCGGCTCCGGCGCGATTTCGGTTGCCCATCATCCGATGACGGTGATGCAGGGCGGCGGCCGGTTGGCCTTCTCGCCCAAGCGCATGGCGGTCTCGCCCCCGACGCCGCCGGAGCCCGATCCGGCGCGGGGCCGGTCCATGCTGGCCTATCCGGCCCGCGCCACCGACCTCACGCGGTTCCCGCTCGCCGCCGGCGGCACCACCGATCTCACCGATTACCGCATGGAGGACAGGCGCGAGGATTTCATCACCCTGGTCGAGGCGGATCATGGTGGCCCGGGATGGGCGGCGATCGCCCGCCGCGCCGAGCAGGACCTGGTGCTGGTGCTGAAGAACCCGGCCGAACTGCCGGTGACCATGCTGTGGTTCTCGAATGGCGGCCGCGATTACGCACCCTGGAGCGGCCGCCACATCGGCGTGCTCGGCGTCGAGGATGGCCGTACGGCCGTCGGCCACGCCGATTCGCTCAGCGACAATTGGCTGAAGCATGAAGGCGTGGCGACGGCCTTCGCGCTCGCCGAGGGTCGGTCGGTGTCGTTCCGCCATGTCATCGGCGCGGCTCCGTTCGCCGAGGCCGAACCGCCGAGCGGCCTGGAAACCGCGCCTGACCGCCTGCGCGTTCTTGTCGCCGGCGGGGCAGCGCGGGAGCTGCCGTTCGACGGCGGATTCCTGCGCATCGGCCGCTCGGTTCCGGCGTAAGGTCGGGTCTGGCATCTAGGAATTCGTCATTCCAGGGCGAAGCAAGGAGCGAAGCGACGCGCGCAGACCCTGGAATCCATGCCGTTACCTCGATCGAAAGGCGCAGCGGAGCAGAATTCTGCACCGTTGCAACGCCTCAACGTCACGGAATGGATCCTCGGGTCTGCGCCGCGTCGCTTCGCTCCTTGCTCCGCCCGTGGATGACGATGGGATGGGAGTCTCGGCTAATCTCGAAAGCCCGGGCCGGCACATGAATGATCGGGCCTTCGCGACAAAGTGCAGGTTTGAAATTTCCGCCCGCACCCGCCAAGATGCGGTCGAACCGCACCCGGAAAGGCGCCGATGTCCGAGATCGCCCATATCACAGCCGCCATCTTCAAGCGCGCCGGCGGAGCCAGGCGCTTCGTGGTCGCCATCGCCGGTCCGCCCGGCTCCGGCAAGTCGACACTGTCCGCTGCATTGCATGAGCTGCTGCCGGAAGGCACATCCGAAATCGTGCCGATGGACGGCTTCCATTATGACGATATCATTCTCAACCGGCGCGGTCTGCGCCCGCGCAAGGGCGCGCCGGAAACCTTCGATTTCGCCGGCTTCGAGACGCTGCTGAAGCGCATCCGCTCAGGCGAACCAGACATTGCCATCCCGGTCTTCGACCGCAGCATCGAACTGTCGCGCGCGGCGGCCGAGATCGTTGGCGGCGACACCAAGTTCATCCTGGTCGAGGGCAATTATCTGCTGCTCGACGAGGAGCCGTGGTCGCGGCTGGCGCCTTTGTTCGATTTCACGATCTTCCTCGACGTGCCGCGGGGTGAGCTCGAGCGCCGCCTGATGGAGCGCTGGCGCGAGTACGGCAAGTCCGACGAGGACGCACGCGCCTGGATCGCCTCCAACGACATGCCCAACATCGAGCGGGTGCTGGCGCGGCGCCGGCCGGCCGACATGGTCATTGGTTAATGACTGGTCATTGGTTGATGACCTTGGTGATTGGTTAACCTGCTCAATTTTCAATATTTTCCGGCGGGAACTTTAAGGTTTTCACGCCGTTATGCCCCTATCCCGAATTGTCCGGCGCCGGAGCAATTCCAGGAAGGCGCGCACCGCTTTCGCTGCGGAATTGCGAAAAAGAAAACAGCAGGAGCCGTCAGATGGCAACCACCAGCAGAAAACCCGCGCCCAAGAAAAGCAGGGCCAACCAATCCAGGACGACGCAGGCCAAGGCTGGAGCTGGCCCGGCAATAACGAAAGATGCCAAGCCGAGTTTCGGCAAGGCGGCGCCGAAGAAAGTGACGCCCGGCGCGATCCACAGGGTCGCGGCTAAGAGCGCTAAGCATCCCAAGTCGCCGGCAAACAAATCGGGGCCGATCCGCACCGTGGCCAGCGTCGCGACAGGAGCAGTCGTCGCCACCGCGAGGCTCGCGGCGTCCGTGTTCGGCCGCGGCGGTGCCAAGGCCAAGGCGAAATAGCCTTTTACGCGACTCCGGACGGCGAAGTCGCGGAGCCGGACCTTCGCGATTGGCCGTCACGATAGCTCGGTCGTCATTCTAGGGCGGAGCAAGGAGCGAAGCGACGCGCGCAGACCCTAGAATCCATGCCATAACGCTAAAGCGTTGCTGCGGTTACAGAATTCTGCACTCTTGCACTCTACGGCAACGGCCACGGCATGGATACTCGGGTCAAGCCCGAGTATGACGACGTCACGGGGGTTTCGGCTAATCTCCAACGTGGGCGCTAGCCGCTTAGCCCACCGCCACCTTCAGCCAAAGCGCCTTTTCGCCGAGCGTCGAAACCAGCCCGGCATGGGCGGCGCGATCGACCTCGGTCAAGCGCGCCCGCAGGGGCTTTTTGTTTATCTCCCACCCCCGGCACACATCGCGGAGCCGCCTTCAGCCTTTCGCCGGAATGGTAAGACCCCTCTTCACCGCCGGCCGTGCCAGACCGCGCTCCAGCCACTCGGCGACTGTCGGGAAGTCGTCGAAGCCGACCAGTTCGCGGGCCTCGTAGAAGCCGATCAGGTTGCGCACCCAGCCCAGCATCGACACGTCCGCGATGGTGTAGTCGTCGTCCATGATCCACTTGCGGCCCTTCAGCCGCGTTTCGAGCACGCCGATCAGCCGCCGCGACTCGTCGCGGTAACGCTCCAGCGGCCGCTTGTCGGCAATCTCGCGTCCGGCGAATTTGTGAAAGAAGCCGACCTGCCCGAAGATCGGGCCGATCGCCGCCATCTGGAAGAACACCCACTGGATCGTTTCGTAGCGCCGCGCCGGATCGGCGGGAATGAGCTTGCCGGTCTTGTCGGCCAGATAGAGCAGGATGGCGCCGGATTCGAACAAGCCGATCGGCTTGCCGCCCGGACCGTCCGGATCGATGATCGCCGGTATCTTGCCGTTCGGGTTGAGCGACAGGAATTCCGGCGTCCAGCTCTCATTCTTGCCGATATCGACATAATGCGCTTCATAGGGCAGGCCAATCTCTTCCAGCGCGATCGACGCCTTCGCGCCATTGGGCGTCGTGGCGGAATAGAGCTGCAGGCGCTCGGGATGCTTGGCCGGCCAGCGCTTGGCGATCGGAAAGGCGGACAGGTCGGTCATCGGAAGCTCCGGAGGCGGATTGGCGCCCAGCGGCGCTCATGGCGGGTGAGGAAGAATTAGGACCCCGGCCGTCCATGATCAATACACCGGCAAACGGCTAGCCGTGCAAGCACAGTCAACGGAACGGCTGCGATCAGACCGCCTTGAAGGCCAGCACCGCATTGGTTCCGCCGAAGGCGAAACTGTTGCTGAGCGCGGCGCGCACCTTGCGCTCGCGCGCCGTGTTCGGCGTCACGTCGAGGTCGCAGTCCGGGTCCGGCTCGCGGTAATTGGCGGTAGGCGGCACGATGCCGTCGCGGATCGCCATCACGCAGGCGATCATCTCCAGCCCGCCGGAAGCGCCGAGGCAATGCGCATGCATCGACTTGGTCGAGGACACCGAAAGGGAACGGGCATGCTCGCCGAAGACGCGCTTGATCGCCGCGGTCTCGATCTGGTCGTTTGCCTTGGTGCCGGTGCCGTGCGCGTTGAGGTAGTCGACATCCTCCGGATTGAGCCCGGCATCCGCCAGGCAGAAACGCATGGCCGCTTCCGGTCCCTCGACGGTCGGCGCGACGATGTCGGAAGCATCGGCCGAAAGCCCGACGCCGGCAATCTCGGCCAAAATGGTGGCGCCGCGCGCCATCGCGTGATCGTAGCTTTCGAGCACCGCCATGCCGGCGCCTTCGCCGAGCACCAGGCCTGCGCGATCGGCCGAGAACGGCCGGCAAGTGTCGGGCGAAAGCACCCTCAGCGCCTCCCAGCCCTTGAGCACGCCCCACACCAGCGGCGCTTCGGTGCCGCCCGCGACCATCACGTCGGCGCGGCCGAGCCTGATCTGGTCGACCGCAGAGGAAATCGCATGGTTGGCCGACGAGCAGGCCGAAGTGGCGCCGAAAACAGGGCCGCGCAACCCGAGCGCCATGCTGACCTGGCCGGCGGCCGCGCCCGGCATCACCTTCGGCACGGTGAAGATGGCGGCGCGGTTGCGGCCCTCGAGCAGGATGGCGCGGTAATTCTCCTCGATGGTCTCGAAGCCGGCGACGCCGATGCCGATGATTGCTCCCATCCGGTAGGTGTTGTCGGCATGCGCGGTCAAGCCCGATTGCTGCATGGCTTCGCGCGCCGCGATCACCGCCAGCAGGCTGAAGCGGTCCATCGACACCACCTGCTTGCGGTCGATGCCGTGGTCCGGCAACTCCTTGATTTCGCAGCCGGTCTTGACCTTGAGGTCATGCAGCGACGGATTGTCGATCGGGCCGATGGCCGAGCGGCCGGCGCGCATGGCGTCCCACATCGCCGGCACACCATTGCCAAGCCCGCAAATCCCGCCAATGCCGGTGATGACGACGCGTTTTTGCATGCAGTCAGGCTTTTTTCGCGATCAATTCGCGAACCGCCTCGACCATGTCGCCGACGTTCTTGAGGTTGCTCCAGGCGTCGACCGTGTTCATCTCGATCTCGATGCCGTACTTTTCCTCGAGATCGAAGATGATCTCGGTCAGCTCCAGCGAATGGATGCCGAGCGTGCCGAGATCGGTGCTGGCGGTAATTTCCTCGCCGCCGGTATCGGCATGCGCCTTGATCTTTTCGATGATCTCGGTCGTCAGTTGGTCAGCCATTCGGTTCCTTCCCTGTCGTTGCCCGACGCCAACTGATCAGCGCCCCTTTTTTGATCCCCGGACCCAACAAACGCCGTTGCCCTTACCTCGCCAGGCACCGCGCGACCGCTCCAAGGTGGCTTCCCTCTATAGAAACCGAAACGATGTCAAGCAACAAGCGATATCGACAAAGCCGTCGGAGTGCTTAACCTGGGATCGTGGACACGATCGACGACACCTTGACATCCCAACCTGCCTTGCCTTCGGCCGGCCCTCCCTTGCCTGCCGCGCAACGTGTTGCCGGCCTGGGCAGGCTTTTCTGCGGCAGGAGCGGCGGCCGGACGCGCCTGCAGCGGCTTTACCAGGACGGTTCGGCCAAGATTCGCCTGCCGGCGGTGCAAGGCGATCCGCTCGAGGCTGTGCTGATCAACACCGCCGGCGGACTGACCGGCGGCGATCGTCTCGGCTGGACGATCGAGGTCGGCGCCGACGCCTCCGCCGCCATCACCACCCAGGCCTGCGAGAAGGTCTATCGCGCCGCCGCCGACAGGGCCGAGACAAGCGTCCGCCTGCGGGTCGGACCGGGCGGCCGCGTGGCCTGGCTGCCGCAGGAAAGCATCGTTTTCGACCGTGCCGCCTTCGCTCGCACCTTGGATGTCGAACTCGCGGAGGATGCCGAGGCGTTGGTGCTGGAAGCCACGTTGTTCGGCCGGCTGGCGATGGGCGAGCGGACTACCGACGGCAGTTTCCATGACCGCTGGCGGGTCCGCCAGGGCGGCGCGCTGATCCATGCGGAGGATTTCCGCGTCGGGCCGGATATCGCAGCAACGCTCCAGCGGCCGGCGGCGACCGGCGGCGCGCTTGCCGTCGCAACATTGCTGCTCGTTTCGCCGCAGGCGGAAAGCCTGCTGGAGCCGGCCCGCGCCATCATCGGCGACCCGCTTATCGGTGGCGGCGCCAGCTTCTGGCGCGTCGGCCGATCTGGCAAGCTTCTTGCGAGGCTTTGTGCCGGCGACGGCTACCAGCTCCGCAAGCGGCTGGTTCCGCTCGTCGAACTGCTCAATGGACGGGCGGGCCTGCCTAAATTGTGGTCACTCTGATTTTCGATTGCCGGGAAGTTGCATGAACCTGACGCCGCGTGAAAAAGACAAGCTGCTCATCGCCATGGCAGCGATGGTGGCGCGCAAGCGGCTGGAGCGCGGCGTCAAGCTAAATCATCCCGAAGCCATCGCCCTGATCACCGACTTCGTCGTCGAAGGCGCGCGCGACGGTCGCCCCGTCGCCGAGCTGATGGAGGCGGGAGCGCATGTCGTCACCCGCGCCCAGGTCATGGACGGCATTGCCGAGATGATCCACGACGTCCAGGTCGAGGCGACGTTTCCCGACGGCACTAAGCTGGTGACCGTGCATGAACCGATCAGGTGAGGAGAAGACCCGTGCTGGAGCTCAGGCCGAATTGCGAATGCTGCGACAAGGATCTGCCGCCGGAAGCGACCGATGCGTTGATCTGCACCTTCGAATGCACTTTTTGCGCCGACTGCGTGGACAATGTGCTGGGTGGCGTCTGCCCCAATTGCGGCGGCAATTTCGCGCCGCGGCCGATCCGGCCGGCGGCCAAGCTGACGAAATATCCGCCATCGGCCAGGCGCGTGCTCAAGGCCGAAGGCTGCGGTCCGCGCAAGGCCGCTTAACCGGGTCCATTGGAAGGGCAGAAAGATGATCCCCGCTTCAACGAAACGTACCACACTTGCCGCGATCCTTTTCCTGGCGGCCGCCATGCCGGCCTACGCCCATGTCGGCACAGGCTCCACCTCGTCCTTCGCCGCCGGCTTCGCGCACCCGGTGTCCGGGCTCGACCACATGACGGTCATGGTCGCCGTCGGTCTGTGGGCGGCGCTAAAGGGCGGCAAGGCTATATGGGCTTGGCCGCTGGCCTTTGTCGGCGTGATGCTGGTTGGCGCAGCACTTGGCATGCTGAATGTGCCGGTGCCCTTCGTCGAGCCGGGCATCCTCGCTTCCGTCGTGACGCTCGGTCTGCTGGTGGCGCTGGCGATCGACCTGCCGGTCTCGGCCGGTGTCGCCATCATCGGCCTGTTCGCGCTGTTCCACGGTCATGCCCACGGCACGGAAGTGCCCGAAAATGCCGGCGGGCTGGACTATATGGCGGGCTTCGCGGTAGCCACCGCGCTGCTGCACGGCATCGGCATCGCGGCGGCTCTCGGCCTCGGCCTGCGCTTCCGCAGCCTGGTGCGGGCAGCAGGTGCGGCTTGCGCGGCGGTCGGCGCCGGCCTCGCCTTCGGCGTGTTGTGAGGGCGCGATGATCCCCGGCGAAGTCATCACGGCCAAAGGCGAGATCGACCTCAACAAGGGGCTGCCGACCGTCACGCTCAAGGTCGCCAACAGCGGCGACCGGCCGATCCAGGTCGGCAGCCACTATCATTTCTTCGAGACCAATGAGGGCCTGAAATTCGACCGCGAACACGCGCGCGGCATGCGGCTCGACATCGCCGCCGGCACCGCCATGCGCTTCGAGCCAGGGCAGGAGCGCGACGTCACGCTGGTGCCGCTGGGCGGCAAGCGCGAGGTCTATGGTTTCCAGCAGAAGGTCATGGGCAAGCTGTGACGGTGGCCGGCGCGCTCAAATCACTTCGGCGGCCATCACTTCGGTGGCTTGGCGGCGGCATAGACGACGATCCTGCCGGGATTGTCGAATTCCACCGCAAGCACGTCCTCGGCCATCACCCGCCGCGAATCGATCGCGTTGAAGAGCAGGGCATTCGCCTCGATCTCCTGGCGCAGCTCGGCGACATCGTCCTTATGCTGCTTCACCTTGTTCTCGATGGCCGGCGGCGGTCCGCCTTCGCTGCGCGCCGCGTCGGTCAGGAACACGATGTCAACCGTGTCGAGCTTGGTGGTCTTGCGCACCGTGCCGATATTTTCGCGGGTGCGGTCGATGGCCGTGATGACCTTTCCGGCTTCCGTCCTGGAGAGCGTCTCCTCTTGCCGGACGTCGGAATCGACGATCGCAGCGGCGGGCTTGTTGCTGTCCAAGGGTTGCGCCGAGGATGCCGCATGGGGCGCCGCCACGAAAAGCGTGGCGGCAACCACGGAACTCCATTTTGCAAGGCGCGGGGCGGTCGCCATCGCTCGCTCCTGACTGAACTCGTGGCGGGGCGAAAACAGCGAAACGATCCTGCTTGGCCGGTGGTTCCCTGCAAAAGCCGGCAGGCGGCCCGCACTCCCTTCAAGATACGGTTGGCGGACCGCAGGGCGGCCCGCCTGGGCGTGCGATCAGCTTGCCTTCTTGGTGATCAGCGTCAGCGCGCCGTTGGGCTGCATGCTGGCGGCGATCACCTGCGCGGAGGTCACGCCCTTGGCTTCGAGCGCGGATTTCACCTTGGGCGTGGCATCGATCGACTTGCGCAATGTCTGCAGGCCGGCGTCACCGCGCTGCGCAACGATCTGGTTGACCTGCGTCTGCGTGTCCTTGGGCAGTTCGGTGATGTCGACGATGTTGACGCTCTGGATCGACGGCACCGCGGTCTGGGCCTTCGGCGCGGCAGGCGCGGTCGGCGCGGGGCTGGGCTGCGGCGTGGGCTGCTGCTGGGCGCTCGCGGCGCCCGCCATCGCCAGGGTGGCGGTTGCGGCGAGAAGAATCGTTTTACGCATGGATGTTCCTTCCATCGATTTGGCAAACGGTCGTTTTGGGCTGACCGGGCCACCTCAACCGCCAAATGGGAGCGCAAGGTGTCGCCGAGCGGGTCATTGCGTGACCATTGGATGGCGACAATGTGCACCTCGCGCTCAAGCGGCCCTACTTTTGGCAACCTTACTTTTGACAACCTGAGTTTCGGGAGCAATCGCTGATGGCCAGGATAAGCCGTGTCGCCTATGCGCAGATGTATGGACCGACGATCGGCGACAAGGTGCGGCTTGCCGACACCGAGCTCTTCATCGAGGTCGAGAAGGACCTCACCGTTTATGGCGAGGAAGTAAAATTCGGCGGCGGCAAGGTCATCCGCGACGGCATGGGCCAGAGCCAGGTCACGCGGGCCGGTGGCGCGGTCGATACCGTCATCACCAATGCGCTGGTCGTCGATGCGCTCATCGGCATCGTCAAGGCCGATATCGGCCTGACGGACGGCCGCATCGCCGCGATCGGCAAGGCCGG
>Ga0209758_1003967_pt1 | contig 12830 bp, 11 predicted proteins | sample AraplaMF_Col_mMF_FD_184258 | JGI IMG/M metagenome (GOLD analysis project Ga0209758, IMG submission 184258) | Arabidopsis root microbial communities from the University of North Carolina, USA - plate scrape MF_Col_mMF (SPAdes) (version 2) | ecosystem: Host-associated > Plants > Roots > Endosphere... | reverse complement strand
TCGCGATATGTTCGGCAAGGCTCGACTGCGTTTTCAGGATGCCCTGCACTTTCGTGTCGGCATCGTAATTGTTTGCCCAGATGACCACTCCATCCGCCCGTCGCACGAGCCTTGCCGTTGAGCGCAGAGTGTTGCCTTCCAGCCGGACGCTTCCCTGGAGAGCGTAGAGCGGCTCCGACGAAGCCCGGCCTTCCCTATTGCGCGGCAGCACGGCGACGGCGACGACGATGTCGTTGAAGGGGACAAGTTTTTCGATGATGTCGTCGGTAATGCCTCGGGAGATATCGGATGCAAGCCCTCCTTCAGAGGCACTTGCGAAGCGTTCGACGACGATGGTGGGGCGGCTGTCGACCCCCGTCGCTGTCTCGGCTTCCATATCGAACAGCCTTGCATGCAAAAGCATCGCCGCCGAGACGAGGAGGATCACTGCGCCCCCCGCAAGGAGCCAATATCGGGGGCGTGACAAGCGCCTGCTCGCCCTGTCTCGGCCGACCGTATCTCCGATGATATTGACCTGTCGCGCATCACCTCCCCCGGACATCGGCTGATCGGAAAGCCTGAGTTTCGTCATATCTGCGAGCTCAGCGCCTTGCCTCACGTCGAAGACCGGCGTGTAACCGCCCAGCGGAATTGTGATGATGACCCGGTCAGCGCCGCCGGCGGTCAGGTAATAGTGTTCCAGTTCCCTCCTCAGCCGCCCGGCTTCGATACGGACACATGGATCCTGTTGAGCATCGAAATTCGCATCCCTGCCGAAAACGGCTTGCGCGATGGTAAAGGCCTTCAGATACTCGCGACGGCCCTCAAGTGTTTCCGTCACGACGAATTCGAAGAATCTTCTGGCTCGCTCGGGAAGACGAAACTCCGGGCTGGAAAGAATGCGCTCAAGCTGCTGTCGCACCTCCTCCTGCGAAGGCGTGCTGCCGCCGGCCCTGTCAACGCCTGCATTTGCCATCGGCTCCCCCAGAATCCGCCAGAATCCGATTGATAACAACCTGCAGCATACTGCCTTGGACGATAGTCCCGAGTCGCCATGACGGCAATGTCATTTTATAGAAAACGCTAATAAAACAAAGCTTGCGCAATGGATCACCTGATGGCCTGGCTCGTCTTCGAGGGCCATATGCCGGCGTAAGATACCGTATTCTACCGGATCGGACGTGTATTTTACTGCCTTCGGCTGCCTGCGCGCTCTATCATCGCCCATACACTCTGGAGGAGACGGCGATGACATCACCTGAGACGTCCACACCCCAATCCATGGCAAGCGCAGAGGAGCTGCGCAAACGTGCTCTGGAACTCCAGCTTCTGGAAATGGAGCGCAACGAAAAGATCAAGGCGCGTGAAGCGAAGAAACATTCGGAATTCGTCGAGGATTTTTTCCGCAAACAGATCGGTGAAACGGAACGCGCCGTCATCAAGCGACTGGTGATGAAAGCCGCTGCAGAAGGCAAATACGAGGCGCTGATCTACAGTTTCCCCTCGACCTTCTGCACGGATAGCGGCCGAGCCATCAACAACAACCTTCCTGGATGGCAGAAAACACTGCAGGGAAAGGCAAAGGAACTTCTCGAACTCTTCGAGAAGGTCGCCAAGCCTCAAGGTTACGGGCTCAAGGCGATGATCATCAACTTTCCCGACGGCATGCCTGGGGATGTGGGCTTCTTCCTCACCTGGGAGCCGCCTGTCGACTGACCGGCAACATCAGGCATGAGCGAGGGAATACCGAATTGAAAGCGACCGAGATCGAGTGAAAGTTCCCGGTCCGCAACGACGGTGGGCGTGTTTGCGCCAACGACCTGCATGTCCAGCAGCAGGCCTACCTTTACCGCCAGGATCAGTCATGATGGCAGAAGCTGGGATGTGGACGCCTTTGGCGCGCCTATGAGGAACTGACGCTTGCCGGGACCGAATGGCGAGCGAGGATGATCGGCCGAACCTGGTGCAATGGGTGGGAGCGAACGCTATTCCGACCGCGCCATGGCTGCTGCCTTGCGCATACCGCCGACGACACTGGGCAGCATGGACTAAGATCCTATTCGCTTACGGCGGTCCAGTTGGCGTCCGGGTTGAAATCCTTGATCGCCGCCGCGCGCGCTTCCGTTTCCGGTCCCAGATCGCGCTGGTAGATGACGCTCGTCCCGTTGACCATGAATGTCTGCACGCCGGTGACCCGATATTTGACCGGCCAGGCGATGAGCGCAAAGCCGCCAGTCATATAACCGTTGATGATATAGCTTTGCTTGCCGCCAAGCACGTTGTCTCCCTGGGACGTCAGGATGCGGTAGCGATAGCCGTAATAGCCCTCCCCGCGTTTGGCGGCGCCGAAGGCAGCTGTCTCGACCAGCGCGCTTGCCGGGCTTTCCTCGGGATAAACGTTCGGATCCCAGTACAAGCCATCGATCTTGCCCGGACTGCTGATCAATTTCTTTGCGAACTCATAGATGCCGTCGCCATCACGGTCCTCGGATGCAAATTGATACTGGGCCGCGACATATTCATGCATGGTGTCGATGGTGGCGAGTTCGTTTTCGCCAATGCGGCGATTGATGATCTCTTCGAGGCCGCGCTGAGTGTCAAAGGACCATTTGTCGTCCTTGCCCTCGGTCAGCGGAAACGGCAAGGGCCAAAGCCGATCGCCGATCGCAACGATCTTCATGCCTTCTGAATCCCGCAAAACCACCCGTCGCTCGGCGCCTTCGCGGATCAATCCATAGGCGATCATCGCCTCGTTGTTCGAGCGTAGCTTGTCCGGCTTCAAGCCGAGCAACGTGGCAAGATCGTCGATATTGTTCGAGCCCAGCACCGATTTGAGCTTATCGAGCGCAAGCTCAGGACTGTCGAATTTCGGCGATGGCGTTGCCGCCTTGTAGTCGGCAAGATCTGTCTGCTCTTGCGAAAGCACAGGCGCCGCCGGCATTGCGCAAAGTACTGTCGCGAGCATGAGCGGAATTACGGTCGATTGACGTTTCATGATGTAACTCCCTGAGCTGGAAAGAGGTCTCACCGCCGTCTGCCGCCACCGCCACCGCCACCGCGACCGCCGCCACCCTGTGGGCGCGGCCGATGCTGTGCGGGACGAGCTGACTGGCGATGGGCGCCCATGCTCTGCGATCCGCGTTTCGAGGTAACTGCCTCACGGCGACCGGACTGGACATTGCCGAGTGCGCTCGGCTGGCGTCCGCGATTGTCGGGTCTGGCAGCCATCTGCGGTTTATTGGGCCTATTGATGGATTTCTGCGCAGGCTTGGACGGGCGATTGGCGGTCTTCTGAGGACGTGTCTCGGGCCGGGATGCAGCCGGCCGATTGGCTGCCGCTGGTCGATTTGCTGCCGTTGGCTTATTTGCCTGCGGTCTGTCCTTCAGGCCCTGCGCCGTGCTCTTGCGGATATCTTCCGCACGCGCCGAATTAGCGCGATTGCCGGGCCGCTGGCTCGCCTGGATATCGTTGGCCCTGTTGCGCAACTGGTTGCGATTGTCGGCCTGCAGGCCAGACTTGATCGCAGACCTGTCGATCTTTGAAAGCTGGTCCTTGCTGATGCTGAGCTTGCTGCGATCGACCTTGCTCCAGTCGACGTCGTTCCACTTCAGCTTTCCGTTGAAATTGCGATCGTTCAGGCAATTGTTGCAGTCGATATCAATATCGCCGTTCCAGCGACCGCCCCATACACCCCAGTCATCCCAGTTGACGACAGCCGCCCAGGCAAGCCCGGTCACCGCGCCGGCAAAGAATGCCGCCCCAGGGTAATAATAGCTGTCGTAAGAATCCGGATAATAGGAGATCGGCGCTGACGCATAGCCCGGTTCGTAGAGCATTTCCGGCGGATATTGCGGGATATAGATCTTTTCCGGATCGGTCGGCCGGATGATGATGTTGTCGTTTTCGGTGACGATCGTCACCTTGTCATCCGTCTTGATGATGTTCTTTTCCACCGCTTCGTCACGAAGCTGCTGGATGGCAATCAGGACATCCTTCTGCTGGTTGGCGAGCGCATCGGCGAGCGACTGCGTCCAATCGAGATCCTCGCTCATCATCTTGACGATGTCTGGGTAGTTGAGCAGCGAAACGACGCTGCCGTCCCAATCGCTTTTGGGCTTGAGGTCGGAATTCTTCTTTTTCGCTTCCAGGAAGCGCTGTGCTTCAATGATCTGAAGAGGAAAGAGCGAGGCGGCGGAAATTACTGCGACCAGTTCATCCGGATAGAGCGCGATGCGCGCCACAAGCACTTCAAGCTCATCATCAGACAAAAGCGTGGTTGCGGGCTGGTCGGCTGTCGTCTGCGCGGGCGCTGCTGCCGGCGCAGGGGTCTGAGCTCGCGCTGGGAGGGCCGGCTGTGATGCAATGATTGCCAGCGCCGACAATCCACCGATTAGTTGGCCACTAAGTAGTTTCCGGGAAATTGCCTTCATCACGCACGGATCTCCCTTGAATTATTGAAGGACGGATAAGCTTACGGAGATTTCGGGCCGGTCTGCGGTGACCGCCTGAGCACCACAATTTTCGATTGGGCGATCGCCTCCCCCATCTCTTTCAACAGGGCGTCGACGAGATCCGCATATTCCAGCCGCCGCATCTCTCGCACCGTCTCAGGTAACCGCTCGACATGCGCCAGAGCCTGTGCAGCGGCAGCGAGATCCTCGCACATGCTGTGAAAAGCCTCGTTTACATAGAAAAGCCGCTGCACCAGCCGCTTCTGTTCAGGAAAATAAGTCTCAGCCGTCTCGATGGCGGACAAATATGTCGAACCACTTTCTCCCGACACCATCTCCGTCTCCCGCCGCTGAACTGCGCCAAGCAGATACGGGAACTATATAACAGGCGGATCGGTCGCAGACGTAAAATACGTGATCTTACGTTAGCCGGCTTTAAAAAACGCGGTGAAGTCGGCAGGCAGAGGCCGGAATGACATCCACCCTGCCGATCCCGCCTCTTCATTTTTCCGTCGGGACGATCTGCTTGGGCGGGTCAGCTGCCGACGCGCCGATAGAGGTTACGCGATGCTACGGGCTTCAGCGCCCAAACGGGCTTAATATCCTGCTGTCGATAGCAATCGAACGGCTCGGCCAGACCAGCCGGAAGGGAGCGGCCGTGTTTCTCGACTATTTTGCCCTGGGCGTGCTGGTCTTTGTCGTCGTCACCCTGTTTTACGCCCCGAACGCACATCGTCCGGTCAGACATTGGCCCGCATCGAACTGCTCGAAAACACTGATCAGTATCAACTGCCCGGCGGCGTTGTCGCCGAGGTCGCGGTCTACACACATTATTGGCACCACGTCGTCCTCCTCCGCAAGGTGCCGCTGCGGATGAGCGCCTGGATGAACTACGTGTTCCTCGAACATTGAAGCAAAGGTCGGCATCAATCCCGGTAATGCGAGGAATAGCAAGGCACAACGGGAGTAATGGAGACAGGATAAGGAGCCAGCGGTGATAGGTAGTCTTCCGATGTTGCGCGGCTTGACCGGTTTCAACAGGGGCTGGCTTCGCAGTGATATTCCGGCGGGGCTTTCGATCGCCGCCGTCGGCCTGCCGAGCGCCATTGCATATCCCGCCATTGCCGGCCTGCCGCCGGAGACCGGCATCTATGCAAGCATCGTCGCGCCGATTGCCTATGCGATTTTCGGGCCTTCCCGGCTGCTGATCGTCGGGCCTGACGCGGCGTCAATGTCGGTGCTGGCGGCTGCAATGGGCACGATCATAGCCGCCGATCCCGCGGGCAGCGGCGACCGGGTGGCGATAGCGGCAGCCCTCGCCCTTGGCGTCGGCGTCTGCTATATCGCCGCCAAATTGTTGAGGCTTGGCGTTCTCGCGAACTTTCTTTCCCGCCCCATTCTGGTCGGGTTCTTTGCCGGCGTTTCCCTCTCGATCCTTGTGGGACAGATCGGCCGTTTCACGGGGGTGAAGATCGAATCCGATGGGTTGATCCAGCCGCTCGCCGAATTGCTTGCCAAAAGCAGCCTGATCCACTGGCCGTCGCTCATCCTCGGCTTTAGCATGTTCGCGCTGCTGTGGATCCTCCGTTTTTTCCCTTTCAAAATTCCAGGTCCTATCCTGGTCGTCGCCATCTCGGTCGTTCTTTCTGCGATTTTCGATTTTCGGGGCCAAGGCATCGCCGTCGTTGGGGACATACCGCGCGGACTTCCGAGTTTTTCCCTCCCCCCGCTTCATGAGATGCCTCTCGACAAGGTCGTCACCGGTTCGGTTGCGATCTTTCTTGTCAGCTTCGGCTCCGGCATTGTGGCGGCGCGCAGCTTCGCGTCGCGGACCGGTGACGAGGTCGATGCAAATCAGGAGTTGGTCGGGCTTGGCGCAGCCAATATAGCGCCCGGGCTTTTCGGTTCGTTTCCGGTCAGCGTATCGGATTCTCGAACCGCCATAAATCTGTCGACGGGCGGTGTTTCGCAGGTCGCAGGACTGGTCTCCGCGGCAGCACTGGTCGCCGTGCTGGTTTTCCTCCATGCTGCGTTGCGCATCCTTCCCATTCCCGCGCTCGCCGCAATCCTTGCAATGGCTGCCATCAGTCTGATCGATCTTCCTGAGCTCAGGAAGATCTGGCGCATCAGCCGTATGGAATTCGTCTTTGCGCTGATCGCCATGTGGGGGGCGATCAGCTTCGGTGTCCTCAATGGCGTCATCGTCGCTATCGCCGCAACCTTCGTCTATCTCCTGCGGAAGACCATGTTTCCGCGCGACGGCCTTCTTGGCCGCATCGAGGGGCGGCACGGTTTCTTCGATCTCAAGCGCTATCCGGAAGCCCATCCCGTTCCGGGCGCGGCCGTCTTCGCGGTGCAGGGCAGCATCCTGTTCTACAACGCCGATTACGTTCGTATCCGGCTGACATCGGTGGCAAAGGAGCTTCCCGCCGATACCAAATGCTTGGTGCTCGATGCCAGCGCCATCACACATATCGACAGCACCGGCGCGACGGCGCTCGAAGCCGTCGCCGAAATCCTCGTGAAGCGGAACATCATCTTCGCCTTTGCCGATCTCAGCGACGAAAGCCGCGTCATTCTCGAACGGGCCGGGGTCATCAAGATGGTCGGTGCCGCCAATATTTTTAACGGCAGAGAAGAAGCCCTGCGGACGCTGATCGGCGATATCGACCAGATCAGTAGTGCTACGCCGGCGAGCAATGCACCTTAATGATAGAAGGAGGGAGAGCCATGGACGAGAATTACGAGCCGAAGCAGGCTGCCGGCGACGAGAGCCGCGGCAAGGACAAAAAGAAGAAGAAATCATGGGATTACGAGAAGGAGATCGGACGACTGCAGGTCGAAATCGCTCATCTGCAGGCCTGGGTGAAGAAAGCCGGCGCAAGGATCGTTATCATCTTCGAGGGACGCGATGCTGCCGGAAAGGGAGGGATGATCAAGCGGATAACGGAGAAGGTCAGTCCGCGTGTCTTCCGGGTCGTGGCGCTACCCGCACCGACCGACCGCGAGAAATCGCAGATCTATATGCAGCGTTACATCGCTCATCTGCCGGCCGCAGGCGAGCTCGTGATATTCGACCGCAGCTGGTATAACCGGGCGGGCGTCGATCGTGTCATGGGCTTCTGCAGCGATAAAAAGGCACAGCGTTTTCTGGAGCTCGCGCCCCGCTTTGAAGCAGCCATCATCGAAAGCGGCGTCATTCTGCTCAAATATTTCCTGACCGTCAGCGAGGAAGAACAGGAGCGGCGCTTCAAGCGGCGGATCGACGATCCGGTGCGGCAGTGGAAACTTAGCCCCATGGATATCGAATCCTATCAGCGCTGGTGGGATTATACGCGCGCCTATGACGAGATGCTGCGGATGACCGACACCAACCATGCGCCATGGTGGATCGTGCCTTCGGACGACAAGAAGCGCGCGCGGATCAACTGTATCTCGCATATCCTGCAGTCCATTCCCTATGAGCGGGTGAAGTTTGACGAGCCCGATCTCGGAAAACGCCAGAAGCGTCCGGCCGACTTCATCGAGGATCGCAGCATCCGCCATATCGTGCCCGACACGACGTCGTAGGTGCTGCTGACCTGGAACGTGGCGGATGTAACAATGGAGCAGTCAGCCGATACGCCGGCGCGGAAAACCGATGCGGGCCAGATTTCGATAGAGGCGAGAGTTAGTGATGTGGTCCGGTTGGGCATCATCGGGCTTTTCGCCTACTGGACGTTGGTTCTCATTGCGCCCTTCGCACTGATCGTCATCTGGTCGGCGATCCTCGCAGTGGCGCTGTTTCCGATGTTCCAGGCTCTCTCGCGACTGATTGGAAACAGGCCAGTGATCGCGGCTGTTATCATCGTCGTCGGCTGCCTTGTGCTGATTATCGCACCGCTCGCGCTCGTTGCGGTCAATTTTGCCGATGCGGTGCAGGCACTGATCGGCAAGTTGCGGACGGGAAACTTCACGCTGCCCGCAGCACCGGCCGCCATCAAGGAATGGCCCGTCGTCGGCGAGCGCATCCACGACACCTGGAACCTGATTGCGGGCGATCTCGCCTCCACCATCATCAAGTTTCAGGCGCCTATCCGCGAGGTCATGGGTGTTGTCGTCGCTAAGCTCGCCTCGATCGGCGGCGGCGTCTTGAGCTTCGTCGCTTCGATCATGCTCTCCGGGCTGTTTCTCACGTGGTCCGCGCGCCTGGCTGCGGCAATACAGGTGCTGGCGAGCCGGATCGCCGGCGAAAAGGGCGTCGGTTTTGCCCGGCTGGCAGGAACCACTGTGCGGAATGTCTCGCGAGGGGTGATCGGCGTTGCCTTCCTGCAGACCCTGCTCTGCGGATTGTGCTTTGCCTTCTTTGACATTCCGGCACGCGGTGCGCTGACCTTTGCGGTCTTCATGCTTTGCGTGATGCAGCTGGGTCCTGGGCTCGTGCTGCTGCCGGTCGTCATCTGGGCATGGTTCTCCTGGCCATTCGCGACTGCCTTTATCTTTACCTGCCTTGCGGTGCCGATCACCGTCGTGGACAATATTCTGAAGCCCATCCTGATGGCGAGAGGCCTCTCGACGCCGATGCCCGTCATCCTGATCGGCGTCATCGGCGGCACGCTCTCCCACGGGCTTCTGGGTTTGTTCCTTGGGCCGGTCGTCCTCAGCGTCTTCTACGAGTTGCTGAGAGCCTGGGCCTGGCCGCCGGCGACCTCAAATGGACCCGAAGCGGAACACATCGGATAGGTGTCGGCAAGCTCATCGGCTGGTGCAGTAGACGACTCTGTCTCAACAGGGTTTCGGCGCGAACAAAGAACAACAGAGCTTACATGATACTACGTCGATCATCCATCCAATAGCCCTGGTGTGACGTCATGTTAGTGAGAAAGACGGCCAGGAGGCTGGAAAACTTTCGCAAAGGGCGGAGGACCATCATGTCCATCAAGATGGAGGCACCGCATGTTGTCGGACATAATCGAGTTGCTGCAGCAATGTCGAACCGTGCTCCGTCCATAGAATCGCTCATCACACGTCACGAGTCTTTCCACACGTGGCGCGAGAAAGACAATGGACCGCCTATGGACTTGATGCGGCAACTCTATGAACACATGCCTGACGCAGTATTTTTTATCAGCGATGGTCAGAGAATCTCTGCTTGCAACCGGGCCGCGGTCGCCTTGTTCGGTTACGAGGAATGCGAAATACGCGGTCGCAAGATCGACTTCGTCTGGTGCCCGACGCCGGATGTTCAGTTGAGGGGACATTGGGGAGATCACGGCACAGGATACGCCGGTCTGGCAATCACGAAGAGCAAAGCCCGATTTCCGGCCGCCCTTACTCTCATAAGAGGAGAGCGCGAAAGTGACACTTTTGCCGCAGCAGTTTTCGAGAGCTTCCAGGCCGACCGTGAACCATTGCAGCAACTTCAAGAGCTTCAGTGCGAGCTGACCCGTCTGGAATTGCTGATCGCAACTATCAACGGAGCGATGCGACAGCGGCGGCCCGGCAGGACCGCCGCCGATTGCGAAAGCGTTGCGGCGCGACTTCGTCAGCTCACGGACCGCGAACATCAGGTCCTCTCCGGCGTGCTCGATGGCTTACAGAACAAGATGATCGCCTATCATCTCGGCATCAGCTCGCGCACGGTGGAGGTCCACCGCGCCAATGTGATGGCCAAGATGGGCGCGCGCAATCTGGCAGAACTCATGCGCATGGCCATCACCACCGATGCTGCGACGCAACCGCTTGAAACCGCACAGGCTTTGCCGATCGGCAGCTAGTCAACTTATATTCGATAATTCTAAAGCAGAGCTTGCAACCCCAGGCTTGTGAGGTATGATGCGTTAGAAGTAACTTAAATAATTGCGTGATCTTGTCGTAGGGGCGATCATGAGGAGCGCAAAGATCAATGCCTTCAGCAGTGTTGGGCCAACAGCCGACGAAATCTGCCAGCAGGTCGAACGAATTCTCACAAGCGAGGAATTCCACGCGCCGAAACGCGGGCGGAGTTTCCTGGCATTCGTTGTCAATGAGACGCTCGCCGGCCGATCGGACTTCCTGAAGGCATTCACGATAGCAAATGTGGTTTTTGGACGGGAAGCTTCGTTCGACCCCCAGAACGATCCGGTTGTCCGAATCGAGGCCGGCCGAATACGAAAGGCGCTCGAGCGTTACTATCTCGTCGCAGGCCAGAGGGACGACGTCGTCATTACTGTGCCCAAAGGCGGATATGTCCCGCATTTCGAATATGCGCGGGGTGCGCCGGCGCCGGTAGAGCCTGCCGAGGCCGCGGACAATGCGCAGAATGCCGAATACGAAGATCGAGATCATTCGTTTCAGGAAACACGTCGTGCGGGGTTGGTCACCCTTATCGGTCTCGGAACTGCGCTGGCCATCGTCCTCGCTCTTCTTCTTCTCGCTCTCACGTCCGCATTGTCTTTGCGTGATACTCCGACCGCAACGATGCCGCCGGGACCTCCCAAGCCAAAGGTGATCATCGATTTTTTTGCCGAAAGCAGCCCCGCTGACGCCGGTTCGGATATCGCGCGTGGCCTAAGGGACGACATTATCGGGCAGCTCGCCCAGTTCGATGACATCGTCGTGGTCGCCGATCCGCTGCGTGGTGAACACGCCACCGCTGCCGACTACGCACTGCAGGGCAATGTCCAGCTCGATGGAAGCAGGCTGCGTGCCGTTGCCAGACTGGTGCGCCAACTGGATGGAGCGGTCATCTGGGCCAATAATTTCGATGCGGATCTTCAAGATCAAAACGAGCTTGCGATTCAAGGCAATATCGCCCGGTTAATCGCCAATGCTGTCGCGCAGCCCTATGGCGCCATCTTCCAAACCGACACGGATATGGTAGCGCGACCGGCGCAGACGGGAAACCGGAGCGCCTATGCCTGTACGCTCGCCTATTCCAGCTACCGCCAGACAATGACTGTGCAAAGTCACGGTGCAGCACGAGAATGCCTGCAACAGGCGACCCAGCGTTTTCCCAATGACGCAGTGTCCTGGGCGCTGCTGTCCATGGCCTATCTCGATGAAATCAGATTCCGTTACACGCTCGGCACGTCATCGTCGACCCAGCCTCTCGCACTGGCGAGCGCTGCGGTGGAGCGGGCAGCATCACTCGCGCCGGACAATCCCCGCGTGCTGCAGGCGCAGATGCAGGTGAGCTTCTTCAGGGGAGATATCGACAAGGCCCTGAAGGCAGGCACCGCAGCCTACGCTGCAGACCCTGATGATGTGGAACTCGCAGGCGAATACGGTTTTCGATTGGCGATGTCGGGGAAATGGCAATCGGGCTGCGAGTTGCTGTCGGTCGCCCTCAACAAGGGTGTCGGCACCAGAGGTTATTACGAGGTCGGCATGGCTTTGTGCGCGTTCATGAAGGGAGATATCGAAGAGGCCGAGCAGTGGTCGAGAAGGTCCGATCTCGACAATAATCCCATGCATCGCCTTGTGCTGCTGTCCATTCTCGGAGCAGCCGGAAAGACGGGTGAGGCCGTGCTGGAACAGGATTGGCTCAATATCCACGCGCCGGCTTTGATGACGAATATCCGCCAGGAAGTGTCGCTCCGCCTGCAGCGGCCGGAGGACCAGGAACGGTTCCTGAACGGGCTGCGCGCCTCAGGACTGGTCGTCGACCCCGTGTCGGCAAGATAAGATAAGCTATGGATCGGTGCCCGTGCCGCTCAGCCTCTGGCTGTTCGAAATCTCCATTGCGATTTGTGCGGCGATCTCGTCCTCAACATCGAGAATGGTCTGGCCGCGCAGGTCTCGATCATATTGATTTGCCCAGATAACTGCGCCGTCGGCGTCATTTATCAGGCGGACATGCAGATGAAGGATCATGCCCTCGACGAGGGCGCTTCCCTGCAGGTTGAAAAGCGAACCGGTCATTTCTGTCCTGGAACGGCCCGGGGCAAGCACGACAAGGTTTTCCACCTTCATCAGCTTTGCAATCAGCTGATCGGCCAATCCCTTCACGAAATCAGCTCCCTGCACAGTACCGCCGAGAGCGGCGAAGGGCTCGACAAGAATCCTGATCTTGCTCTTCAACGCTGATGTGGCAGGGGCCGGCAACGCTTTTGGTGGGGAGAGATAGGCTTCCAGCGGACGGACAAGAGCGAGTATAGCCACGACCCCGAACAGCGCGGGGATGCCGATCGGCAACAGTAGATCTCGATAGCTCACCGGCCGCTCCCGCCCGAGGCGCCGCCGCTTGTTCTCGCGGTTCTGCAGAACGGAGATTTCGCCCGCGTCCGAACTGTTTCCCCCCCTGGAAAAGTGGGGCGCATAGCCTCCTTTGGGGACGGTAATCCGGATCGGGTCATTGCGTCCGCAGACGAGGTAGTATCGTTCGAGCGCGCGACGGATCCGCCCCGCTTCGATGCGGACGACCGGATCACTCTGTGCAT
>Ga0209758_1003963_pt1 | contig 12841 bp, 8 predicted proteins | sample AraplaMF_Col_mMF_FD_184258 | JGI IMG/M metagenome (GOLD analysis project Ga0209758, IMG submission 184258) | Arabidopsis root microbial communities from the University of North Carolina, USA - plate scrape MF_Col_mMF (SPAdes) (version 2) | ecosystem: Host-associated > Plants > Roots > Endosphere ... | reverse complement strand
AGTCTGGATCGTCATGCCTGATAGCTCCGTGGCATCTCACCACATCAAAGATGCAATGCTTGTGTGACCGAAATTTGTGGCGCGCTTTTTAGGCCACGCCGTTGTCGATCGCCAGCCGCACCAGCTCGACCGAAGTCTTCACGCCGAGCTTCTGTCGCATGATCGAGGAGGTGTTGGCGACAGTCTTGTAGGACGATTGCACCAGCCAGGCGATCTCCGACAGGCTCTTTCCCGCGCTGAGCAGCCGCAAGATCTCCATCTCGCGTGCGTTCAGCTTCGATAGCGGGTTCTGCGCCAATGTGGGACCAGCGAAAGCGATGCTGCGCGCGATCGCGCTCGGCAGATAAGTGCCGCCGCCACCGACGGTGCGGATCGCCTCGACGAGGTCGTCGGGGTCGCCGGTCTTCGAAACATAGCCCCTGGCGCCACATTCGATCGCACGCGCGGCGAAGGCTGGGTCATCATTCATGCTGAACATGATGATGCGGGCCTCCGGCGTGCGCTCGAGGATGCGACGCGCCAGCTCGAAGCCGGAAACGGTCGGCAGGTTGATGTCGATGACACAGAGGTCGGGGCGCTCGACGATGAAGACGCTCTCGCCATCCTCGGCATCGGCGGCTTCCAGAATCTCGATTTCGCCTTCGTCGGCCAGCACGGCACGGCAGCCGGAGGCGACAATGGGATGATCGTCGACGATCAGAATGCGCATAGGCGTTTCCCCGTGACAGCACGCCCCCGCGTTCGAACTTGCCTGTATTCGCGCCGCATGATGCCGAACGAGGAGAGCCGCGCTCGTCTCACGTCGGGTCATGCAACCCGGCCGGGATTGCTGTACGGTTCCGATTAGATATCGGGCGCTTTGCCTCTGTCAACGCTATCGGACGGGGGCACGCGGGTCGTCGGGTAAGGCAGACGAAAGCAATGTGGCAAAATCTATCCTTGCGCGGGCGCATCAACCTTCTGCTGGCGCTGCTGCTTGCGCTGGGGCTCGCCGTCAACATCGCCCGCCAGGTTGCGGAGGCCGCTCCCCGCGTGCAGGCCGAGGACCAGAGCGTGATCCGGCTGGCACGCGAGTTCATCGAGATGATCGTTGCCGATCTCAACGAGGCACCGGATCCCGATGCCAGGCTGAACCAGATCGCGCGTGACCTCAATCGCCTCCGCCATGTCAGCATTGCGCTCCGCGACGCCGGCGGGAACCCGCTGACGCCGCCGCGGCCCGAGACCGATGACGACACGCCCGGGCCGCCGGCCTGGTTCGTCAACCTCGTTCATCCCGAGCAGACCGCCGTCAGCGTGTCGGTCTCTGTCCATGGCAAACCAGGCTCGCTGGTGATCACCTCGCATCCCAACGACGAGATCGCCGAGATATGGGACGCGATTCTCACGCAGCTCGAAGTGGGGTCAGTGATTGCCTTGGTGCTGTTCCTTGTCATGATGAACGTCGTCGGCCGGGCGCTCGCGCCGCTCGAATCACTGGCGCAAACCATGGCCGAGATCGAGGACGGCGACTACGACGCCCGCGTCAGGCCCGGCGGCGCGCCCGAGCTCGCCGCGATCTGCACGAAACTCAATCATCTCGCGGCAACGCTCGGCGAGGCGGTCGAAGACAAGCGGCGGCTTGCCGAGCGCGCGGTGTCGCTCCAGGACGTCGAGCGCAAGGAGATCGCACGCGAACTGCATGACGAATTCGGGCCCTATCTGTTCTCGCTTCGCGCGCATGCCAGCGCGCTGGCGAAGCTCGCCGACGGGCGCGCGCCGAGCGCCGATGCCGTGCGAAAACACGGCAGTGCACTGCTGGAGCAGATCAATGCGCTGCAGCAGTTTACCCGTCGCGTGCTGGAGCGCTTGCGGCCGGTCGGCCTTGCCGAGCTTGGCCTTGGGAAGGCGCTGGAATCGCTGTCGCGGCTGTGGCGGGAATCGCATCCCGATGTGACGATTGAAACATCGATCTCGCCGGCGCTCGGCGTCATGGGAGAGACCGCCGACCTCACCATCTACCGCGTCGTGCAGGAGGCGCTCACCAATGCATTCCGCCACGCCGGTGCCACCGCGATCGTCGTGGTGATCGAGCCGGCGGAGCAGCTCGGTCGCGACGGTCGTTCTTGTGCTCGGGTGCGGGTCAGCGACAACGGTCACGGCATGGAGCCGGGCCAGAAACTCGGCTTCGGTCTCGTCGGCATGCGCGAGCGCATCCTGGCGCTGGGCGGCACGCTCAACGTGGTGTCGGGCGAGCGCGGCGTCACGGTCGAGGCGCTGGTTCCGACCGCGGCGGCCTGATTATACCGATGAGGAAAGTCTCCGATCGGGAAGAATTCCCGATTTGGTCGGGAAAATAGGTGCGGATATTGCCCGACCTTTTGTGGCTAGTGCATCCGTGAGGGCCGGCTACACTTCTGCACGCAATCGGTGAGGTTCAAAACAGCCGCCGCGGGGGGAATGGGAACGGCAGGGGATGGGCGCGCGAAAGCTTTTGATTGCCTCGATGTCGACGGGGCTGGTGCTTTGGACCGACGCGGGCTTGGCCGCGCAGGACGAAGACACCAATGTCCAGAATCTGCCCGCGATCGAGGTGGTGGCGCCGCAGCCGGCTGCGCGGCGCAGCGCGCCGCGAACGGCGGCGCGTATCGTGAATTCCGGCAAACCCAAAAGCCGCATCTACGTCTATCCGACGGCGCCCGGTAATGCGAAGGGCCTCGACGTCGACAAGATTCCCTCGAGCATCAACGCGATCGACGCCGGCCAGATCAAGCGGACCGGCTCGCTGAACGTGACGGATGCGCTACGTGACAATGTCGCCGGCGTGAACATCACCGAGGTGAGCGGTAATCCGTTCCAGCCGAATGTCGAGTTTCGCGGCTTTGTCGCCTCGCCCATAACAGGGACGCCGCAAGGGCTTGCCGTCTATCAGAATGGCGTGCGCGTCAACGAGGCGTTTACCGACAGCGTCAATTGGGACCTGATCCCGACCGCCGCGATCCGCTCGGTCACGGTGGTGACCAACAATCCGGCCTTCGGCCTCAATGCACTCGGCGGCGCCGTCAATCTGCAAATGAAGGACGGCTTTACCTACCAGGGCGCAGAGATCGACACGATGGGCGGTTCGTTCGGCCGGATCCAGAGCTCGGCGCAGTGGGGCAAGCAGGTCGACACCAACTACGCCGTCTATGCCGCGCTCGAAGGCCTGCACGACAACGGCTTCCGCACCGCCTCGCAAGCGGACGTGCGCCGCTTCTACGGCGATGTCGGCTACAGGGGCGGGGACAGCGAATTCCACGTCAATATGGGGCTCGCCAACAACAATTTCGGCGCCTCCGCCACCGTTCCCGCCGAGTTGCTGCAGCAATATTGGGGTGCGATCTACACCAACCCGCAGACCACCAACAACCGCGTCGGCTACGTCAATCTCACCGGCAAGGTCGAGGCCACGCCAACCTGGACGTTCGAAGGCACCGCCCATGCGCGCGTGTTCGAGCAGCGTGTGGTCGACGGCAACCCCACCAGCGTGCAGGAATGCGCCGCGGTCGGTTTGCTCTGCTTTGGCGACAATACGACGCCGGCGAACGGTCTTAATGGGGCGCAGCTCACCAATCCCTTCCCGTTGGGAACGCTGCTCGGCGAGCTCGACCGAACGACTACGCGATCGACCACGTCGGGCATCTCCGGCCAGGCGACCAACACGGACAGGCTGCTCGATCATGAGAACCGTTTCGTGCTCGGGGCCAGCTTCGATGCCAGCGTCACCCGATTCAACGCCGCGGCCGAGCTTGGGACCATCGGCTCGGACTTCGCCGTCACCGGCAGCGGAATTCTTCTGGGCAAATCCGGCACGCCGACGACCGGGGAAATGGGTCCGGTGTCGCTGCGATCAGTCAATCAATATACCGGCCTCTATGCGCTCGACACCTTTAACGTGACCGATGCCTTCGCCATCACCGGGGGTGGTCGATTCAATCACGCCCGTGTCACGCTGGAGGACCAGCTCGGCATCGATCTCAACGGCGATCACACCTACGACCGCTTCAACCCTGTTGTCGGCGGCACCTACAAGATCACGCCGGAGCTCACCGCCTATGGCGGCTATTCCGAGGCCAACCGCGTGCCGACGCCGCTCGAGCTCGGTTGTGCCGATCCGAACAACCCGTGCCTGATCGCCTCCTTCCTGGTCTCCGATCCGCCGCTGAAGCAGGTGGTGTCAAAGACGGTCGAAGCTGGCCTGCGCGGCATCAGGGAATTGAACATCGGTACGCTCGGCTGGAAGATCGGAGGCTTCCGCGCCACTAATCATGACGACATCATGGGTCTGCCCGTGGCGGGACGTCAGGGATTTGGCTTCTTCCAGAACGTCGGCGCGACGCGCCGGCAGGGCCTCGAGGCCGAGGTCAACCTCAAATCGGAAACGCTTCAGTTCCACGCCAACTACGCCTTCGTGGATGCGCGTTTTCTCGACGCTCTCGAGCTGTCGTCCAATAGCCCGACCGCCGTGCTCAACGGCGGCATCATCCAGGTCGTGCCCGGCAGCCAGATCCCGGCCGTGCCGCGCCACCGCATCAAGGCCGGTATCGAATATGCCGTGACCGACGCCTGGAAGGTCGGTGGCGAGGCGCTGTGGGTTTCCAGCCAGTATCTGGCCGGCGACGAAGCCAATCTCGAGGCCAAGCTGCCGTCCTACGCCGTGTTCAACCTGCACACGTCGTATCAGGTCAGCAAGAACGTTCAACTCTATGGCAAGGTCGACAACATCTTCGACAACCGCTACGCGACCTACGGCACCTTCTTCGATACGACGGCTGTCCCTAACTTCGCCAACGGCGGCAGCAATTTCACCGACCCGCGCTCGCTGAGCCCGGCAAGGCCGCGAGCGTTCTATGCGGGAATGCGCGTGACGTTCTGAGTGCGCCGGGGCACCTCGAGGCTGCCGATGAAGAGATGGCGCAACCTACTTTTCCAGCGCGTCCTGCCGAAATCGCTCCAGCAGGCCCTCCGTCTTCATTTCACTCAGGACGGCGGCGAGGCGGGGGGCGAGCTCGGCATGCGTCTTGTGCAGATAGGGATAGAGCATGAGCCGGTCTCCAATCGTCAGGAGCGGACGAACGGAAGCGGTTCCTTTGAACTCCGGCGAATGCAGCGCATTTTGAATGACGATATCCATCTCGCAATAATAGTCGATGCGACCGTTCAACAGCATTCTCAGTCCCGCCTGCTCCGTCGAAACGGTGGAGAGACGATCTGCGGACGTCACAGGTGACAACGCGCGCTGACACAGCTCGACGCCCCTTCGGTGGATTCCGATCCAGTCCGCCGCAGTCAAGTCTTGAAGGCGCGCCAACGTCATCGTGGGATTGCTGACCCAGAGCGCGAATCTCACCTCGCTGACCGGCTCCTCAACCCGGACTTGCTCGGGATGCGTATCTGCGTAGGAGAAGAGTCGCAAGGTCTGGCCATCCACGGCGCCGGCATCGACCATTGCAGACACCCGCTGTGCCGGCATCAGCTCTACCTCGACTGGAATTCCGAGCCGCCTGAAGGCTTCCTGGTAGACGAGCCGCTGCCATCTGCCTTCGTACGTCGTGTCAGGCTGGTCCGTCACCATTACGAAGGGCCTCAGCGGCTCCGAAGCGGCGGGGCAGGGCGGGATGGAGTGGAATGCGAGCAGGGCCGCGAGCACGAGGTATCGGCAAGCTAAAGTGTGATGATGACGCATCCCGACGTGACCTTGTTCTGGACGATGTTTTCCCATGCCGAGACTCGCATCAGCCTGCTGCGAGCACTTCGCGGATCTTTTTCGAGAGGTCGGATTTCCGGTAGGGCTTTCTGAGCAAGGCGATACCCGGATCGAGATGCCCTTCCCGCACGATCTCGTCGGTGTAACCCGAGGTGTAGAGCACCTTCATGCCGGGCCGGCGCTCGCGCACGATCTCGGCCAGTTCGCGCCCGTTCATTCCGCCCGGCATGATCACGTCCGTGAACAGCAGATCGAATTGGGCGCCCTGTTCGACCAAGGCCAGCGCCGTTTCGGCCTCACTGGCCACAAGGGTCTTGTAGCCGAGGTTGCCCAGCTGGGCGATCACATATCCCCGCACCAGCGGATCGTCCTCGACGACGAGAATGGTCTCCCGCCCGCCGAGCGGCGCGACGGGCGGTGCCGAGACGGTATGTTCCGAGGCCAATCCCTGCGAGCGTGGCAGATAGAGCCTCACGACCGTGCCGCGGCCTTCTTCGCTTTCGATCTTCACCGTCCCGCCGGTCTGCTTGGCGAAGCCGTAGACCATCGAGAGCCCGAGGCCGGTACCGCGGCCAATCCCCTTGGTCGTGAAGAAAGGTTCGAACACGCGGCCGATGATGTCGGCGGGAATCCCGACACCCGTGTCGCGGATCGCAATCGTGGCGAATTCGCCTGGCCCGACCTCCTCGTCGGACGCCGCCGCTTCATCGATCACCACATTGGCGGTCTCGAGCTTGAGCTTGCCGCCGTCGGGCATGGCATCTCTTGCGTTGACCGCAAGATTGACGATCACCGCCGAGAGCTGCGACGGATCGGCGAGGGTAGGCCAGGCGTCCGCTGCCAGCACCGGTTCGATCTCGATGTGCTCGCCCAGCATCGGCTTGAGCAGCTTGCAGGTGTCGAGCACCAGCGCATTGATGTCGACCTGACGCGGCTGTAATGGCTGCCGCCTCGCGAAGGTCAGTAGCTGCGAGGTGATTTCGGCGCCGCGCGCGGCCGCCTGATCGATCAGCTGGGCGATCGCGGCAAGCTGGGGCCGGTCGGCAACGCCGTCCTCGAGAATCTCGATTGTCCCGGTGATGACCGTGAGCACGTTGTTGAAATCGTGGGCCACTCCGCCCGTGAGCTGTCCGATTGCATCCATTTTCTGGGATTGGCGCAATCTCTCCTGAGTCTCGTGCTGCTCCGTCAGATCGGTGCCCGTACCGCGGTAGCCCAGGAAACGTCCGTCGGGAGCGAAGATCGGACGGCCGCTGACGCTGACATGGCGTACCCGGCCGGACAGATCGCGGCGGCTGTACTCGAAATTGCGGAACGGCTCGTGCCGCTCCAGCGTCATCGCATGCTCCCGCCATTTTCGCGGCTCGGTTTCGCTGTCGCTCGCCATCTCGATGCGGCTCTTGCCGACCAGCGAGGCCCGGTCCATCTGGAAGGCATCCAGCCGTTCCGAGATATAGGTGAAATGGTGGTCGGGGCCGGTTTCCCAGAACCAGTCCGATGCAGTCTCGGCGTAATCGCGAAAGCGCTGCTCGCTCAACAGCACGTCCTGTTCGGCCTTCTGACGGACCACCAGATCGTGTTGCAGCTGGGCATTGCCCTGCCGCACGTCGCGGTAGGCGCGCTGCAGATTGGCCGACAGCGTGTTGATGGCGTCCGCGACCTTGTCGAGTTCGTCGGCCACAGAGACCGCCCGACGGTTCAGGCGCAGCGGCGGCGGCGGCCGCGCAAGGTCGTAGCTTTCCACGAATCCGGCGATGGCGATGAGATGACGGGTCACGAAGAGATGGAAGATGTACAGGATGAAGAGGGAGACGATGAAGGTCTTGGCCGCCTGGCTCGCGAGAATGACGAGCGCCCTGTTCAGCAGGTTGCGGTAGACGTTGCTGAGCGTCGCCTCGACATAGAGAATCCCGAGCTGGATCTTCGTACCGCGGACCGTGTAATCGATCGGATATTGGCGGGCGATGCTCCCGTGCGTGCTGCGGCTGCCGAGGGAGAGGCGAATGGGATCCGGCCGATCGATCACCTCGCTGATCTCGGCGAGGCGAATCTCGGGAAGACGCAGAATTCCGGCAAGTTGAAGCTGAAGCTGGTTCTGATCGAGGGCCCAAAGGCTCTCGCCCAGGCTCGCGAGGTTGCTTCGTCCGATCTCGTCGAGGCGCGTCTCGATCAGGCCGACCTCGTGGTCGTAGTCGAGATAGAGCTGAAGCGCGGTCAGCGTCAGAGTCACGATCGAGCTGAACAGCAGCACGGCGGCGAGCACGCGGAATCCGATCCCATCGCGCAGATTGCCGATGATCGTCGTGAGATGAAATCCGAGCGGAGACGCGAATGGCGCTGCGTTCCCGCTCAAGTGCTTGGTCGCAGCGGTCGGAGCAATGGCGCTCCGGCCGCTGGGATCGTCGTCGCCTTTGCCCAAATACCATTTCCCCCTTGAAACATGAGCGGAAACGGCAGCGCGCCGTTCCCGGAACAATCAGGCGTGACGACAACATGAGACTGCGGTACTTCGAACCAGACCCACCGCATCAGGAGCGCAGCGCGGCTTGCACGGGAGCTCATGGGGGGCGCGCGCGCTACGCGGCGGCGCGGCGCCCAAGGCGAAATTTAAAGGGCTTCCCAGTGGCCAATCGCCGTTGAACCGGCTGCTCGATTCTTCCACCTGCCCGAGCAAAGTCAAGGTTCGGATCCGTCTAGGTGTGAGCCTTGCCGGCCGTAAAACCACGGGGCTCGGCTATCCCTCCTAGCCAATCGGGATTCCGATACCTCTCGGCAGATCGCAGACCTCGGTGAGCCCGGGCATTCAGGGGGCAGGTCGTTGCTCGCGCCGTCCTGATCTCCCAGCGCGCCGGCACAGTCTGCTTTACGGATCTGAAACCATAGAAAATGATCAAAAAATTTTAACGAAACTGTCCGGCGGTTTCCGCGTCGATGTGCCGGAGGATCCGTCTGATGACAGAGGACCGGCTGAAAGAGCGGCAATTCCAGATCGCGCGCTACAAGCATCTGGAACGGGAAGTCACTGATCCACTTGCGGTGAGCCTGCTGCACATCATCATCGAGGACCTCGAAGCCGGCTTGCGACGAGACGCTCCGGATTGGCACGGGGCGCGCGATTAACGCTTTCTTAGTGCTCCTCGTGCGGATGATCGGTCGGGAATACCAGGCGAGGTTGCTCCCATGCTGAAGGACGGTACCTACGCGGCGTGGTACAAGACGCCGTTCGACCAGGGCACCGGCATCGTCCATGTCGCTGACGGCCAGATCTGGGGCCGCGACAGCCTGATGACGTATCACGGCTCCTGCAAGATCGATGGCGATCGCTTCACGGCGACCGTGTCGACGAAGCGTCATACGGAGGGACGCGCCACGGTCTTCGGCGTCTATGATGAACTCACGCTGGACATCGAGGGAACGTGTCCCGGCAAGATCGCGACCTACACGGCGACGTCGGGGCAGGCACGGGGAGTCGTCCTTCAGGGAACGCTCATTCTGACCGAACAGTCGGCGGCGGCACCCGAAGGAACCGGGCAGCTTCCGGCGTTCAATCCCGGCAGGCTTCCAAAGCTGCCGAGACGCCCGCGCTGAGCACCGGCGGCGTCGTAGCCGGCTGCATCCACTGCTTCGACATGTCGCGCCCGGGAACGGCGCAATTCTGCATCCTCAAATTTCGGTGCCGGCGCTTCTCAAACCGCTTGCGTCCCGTCATTGTGCCGCCGCATCAATCATCCCGGGGCAGCATCAATGTCGGACAAGGTCTCGCGTCGCCAGTTCGCGAAAATCGCGGGGGTGTCGGCAGCAGCAATGACGAGCCCGCTTCAGGTTGCCGATGCCAGGCCGGCGGCGGAGCCGCGCAACGGGGGTAGTTTCCCGACCGGCTTCGTCTGGGGCACGGCGACCTCGTCCTATCAGGTCGAGGGCGCGGTCAACGAGGACGGGCGAGGGGCTTCAATCTGGGACAAGTTCGTCCGCATCCCCGGCAAGATCGAAGACAGCACCACTGGCGACCGCGCCGTCGAGCATTATCATCGCTACAAGGCCGATATCGCACTCATCAAGGAGCTCGGCTGCAAGGCCTATCGCTTCTCGGTGGCGTGGCCGCGGGTGTTTCCGGACGGCGACGGCAAGCCCAATCCGAAGGGACTCGACTTCTACAATCGCCTGGTCGACGAGCTGCTGAAGAACGGTATCGAGCCGTGGCTGACGCTTTATCATTGGGACCTGCCGCAATCGCTTCAGGATCGCTTTGGAGGCTGGCGCTCGACCGAGACCTGCAAGATTTTTGGCGACTATGCGGCCTATATCGCCGAGCACCTGACCGACCGCGTCAAGAACGTATTCACGCTGAACGAGAGCGGCCGCTTCGTCTATTTCGGTTACGGCATCGGCATCGATGCGCCGGGCCTCACATTGCCGCAAGCCGACGTGAACCAAATCAGGCACAACACCGCGCTCGCGCATGGGCTCGCGGTGCAGGCAGTGCGCGCCCATGGCGGCCCCGGCACGCGTGTTGGCCCAGCCGAGAACGTTGATGCCTGCATTCCCGCGATCGACACGCCCGAAAATGTCCGCGCCGCCGAGATCGCGCTACGTGAGCTGAATGCCGGCTATCTCAACGTCATCATGACCGGCCGCTACACCGACGCATTCCTGAAATATGCCGGTGCTGCCGCGCCGAAATACACCGACGCGGAACTGAAGATCATCTCCTCGCCGGTCGACTTCCTCGGCCTCAATATCTATGCGCCGCAGCACTACATCGTCGCGACCGACCAGGGCGCGGGCTTCATGCCGTTGCCGATCCCGAAATCGTTCCCGCACATGAATTCGGACTGGTTGCGCGTCGGCCCCGAGACGATCTACTGGGTGCCGAAGCTCGCTGCCAAGATATGGAAGACGAATGCGATCTATATCAGCGAGAACGGCGCCTCGGGCGAAGACCAGGTGACGCAAGACGGCAAGGTCTATGACACCGATCGCATCATGTACTTGCGCAACTATCTCGCCCAGCTCCAGCGTGCCACAGCCGAGGGCGTGCCGGTGCGCGGCTATTTCCTCTGGAGCCTGATGGACAATTTTGAGTGGGTGTTCGGGCTCAACAAGCGCTTCGGACTCTATCACGTCAATTTCGAAACCCAGGTGCGGACACCGAAACTCAGTGCGAGTTTTTATCGCAACGTGATCGCGACGAACGCGCCGGGGGCGTGACAGGTCGCTTATACAGCGCCATCATAGGTCGTCATGCCCGGGCTTGTCCCGCCTGCGCGGCCGAAGCCGCTTCGGCGAGGCGAAGGCCCGGGCATCCACGTTCTTCGGGCCTCGGAGCAAGCCGTGGATGACCGGGACAAGCCCGGCCATGACGATGCGTCAACTTTGGTGCAAGAAGCGGTGGATGCCGCACATTGACTCCACTCTCCCCCTGATTCAAAACCGCCGTCGACAGTCATAACAAGAGGAAACACCCATGACCGACGCGCTGATCATCGATGCCTGCCGCACCCCGCGCGGCATCGGCAAGGCCGGCAAGGGAGCCCTCTCCGGCATTCATCCGCAGCAGTTAGGTGCCGTCGTGCTGCGCGCGCTGGCCGACCGCACGGGCATCAACACGGCAGATGTCGATGATATCGTCTGGGGCTGTAGCGCGCAGGTTGCGACGCAGAGTGGTGATCTCGGCCGTATGTCGGCGCTCGATGCCGGCTATGATGTGCGCGCCAGCGCCGTGACGCTGGATCGCTTCTGCGGCTCCGGCATCACCAGCGTCAACATGGCCGCAAGCTCGATCATGGCGGGCGCGGAAGACCTCGTCATCGCGGGCGGCTGCGAGATGATGTCGATGGAAGGGCGACGCGGCGGCGGTCCGATGATGATGGATTCCGGCAATTTGCGGCTTCGCGCGCGGCATCCGCAGTCGCATCAGGGCGTCTGCGCCGATGCCATCGCGACGCTCGAAGGCATCACGCGGCAGGACGTCGACGCGCTCGGGCTGGAGAGTCAGAAGCGCGCCGCGCAGGCGATTGCCGGCGGGCACTTCAAGAAGAGCCTCGTGCCGGTTCATCGCGAGGACGGCAGCCTCGCGCTCGACCATGAAGAATATCCGCGGCCGCAGACCACGATGGAGGGGCTCGCCGCGCTGAAGCCCGCGTTTCCCGCGGTCGCCGACTATGCGCTGGACGACAAGGGCACGACCTATCGCGGCCTGATTCTGCAGAAATATCCTGATCTCGACATCAATTTCATGCACCACGCGGGCAATTCGTCCGGCGTCGTCGACGGCGCTGCCGCGATCTTGCTGGCGTCACCGTCCTACGCCAAGGCGCATGGCCTCAAGGCCCGCGCCCGCGTGGTCGCGATGGCGAACATGGGGGACTCGCCGACGCTGATGCTGAACGCGCCGGTGCCGGCCACACGCAAGGTTCTGGCGAAGGCGGGGCTCTCCATCGACGACATCGACCTGTTCGAGATCAACGAGGCCTTTGCGGTCGTCGCGGAAAAATATATCCGCGATCTCAAGCTCGACCGCGCCAAGGTGAACGTCAATGGCGGCTCGATCGCGCTCGGCCACCCCATCGGCGCGACCGGCTCGATCCTGATCGGCACCGTGCTCGACGAACTCGAACGGCGCGACCTCAAGCGCGGTCTCGTCACCATGTGCGCCGCCGGCGGCATGGCGCCGGCGGTCATCATCGAGCGCATCTAGCTCGCCGCGCCCCGTAAAAACAGGGAGACGGCGCCGCACAGCGACGATCCAGCCTTGTTTTTCAGGGTGAATCGCGCTCCTCGTCCGGCAAAGAGGCCGGTCGTCGCTTGTCGAAACTATCGAATCAGCTTTAGCAAGGCTGCTTGCGGGCCTTTGAAACAAGGCAAAAACCGCTGTCCGAGGCGCTTCCAGCTCGGGAAGCCGCTAAAATGCAGGGTTTTTTGCCACAGGGGGCCAAAAAAGCCCGTAAAATCGCGACAAAACTGTGCAGAAGGCTATAGGCCTTCGCCGGTTGGTCTAATATGCAACCGGCAACGAATCAGAGGAGACACGATGCCAGCCCAAATGTCCAAATCGCAGTTGATCGAAAAGATTGCGACCGCCACCGAGCTTTCCAAGCGCGACGTCAAGAGCGTCAT
>Ga0209758_1003962_pt1 | contig 12844 bp, 13 predicted proteins | sample AraplaMF_Col_mMF_FD_184258 | JGI IMG/M metagenome (GOLD analysis project Ga0209758, IMG submission 184258) | Arabidopsis root microbial communities from the University of North Carolina, USA - plate scrape MF_Col_mMF (SPAdes) (version 2) | ecosystem: Host-associated > Plants > Roots > Endosphere... | reverse complement strand
TTGCAGGCCGCGCCGATCGGCGCCACGGCGGTCTGCGGAATCACGCCGCAAGCCGCTTCCGCCCGCGCCAGCGCCGCTTCGAAGTCCAGCATGTGCTGCAGATAGGCCGTGTCGTCGCACACGGCGCGCATGGCGGCGCTCGACAACAGGGGGGCCAGCAGAGGCGAAAGGGACGTGCTCATGGTTGCGCGACCCTAACCACTCCCGGCGTGATCTGCCAATCCCTACCCGGTTGCACGGCCGGGCCAGATTTTCGAATATGCCCTCGAATATGCATCGCTTGCAGCCGCCCTATGCCCTTTCCTTTGCCGCGGGCGTGCTTTACTTGGATTTATCGCCGCTGCTCAGACGGCCGGCAATTCCAGGAGGCATTTCCCATGGCCATGACGATGACCGGCGAAGTCCAGCTTGCCGCGACCCGCGAAGCGGTGTGGGCCAAGCTCAACGACCCCGCGGTGCTGAAGGTCTGCATTCCCGGCTGCGAGGAGCTTGAAGCGACCGAGGACGGCGGCTTTCGCGCGGTTGCCAAGATGAAGGTCGGCCCGGTGTCGGCCCGCTTCAAGGGCAAGGTCACCCTGAGCGATCTCGACCCGCCGAACGGCTACAAGATCTCAGGCGAAGGCGAGGGCGGGGTGGCCGGCTTCGCCAAGGGGGGCGCCGTGGTCGCCCTTGCCGACAAGGATGGCGGCACGCTCTTGAGCTACAACGTCGAAGCCCAGATCGGCGGCAAGCTGGCTCAGCTCGGGCAGCGCCTGATCAACGGCTCGGCCAAGAAACTGGCCGACGAATTTTTTGCCAATTTCGCCAAGGCCGTGCAGGGATAATCCGAAAAAGCCTGTTTTTTCATGGCCATCCAGCGCGCCGCGAGGTTGCTCATTGCGCCCTTGGCTCATAATATGGCTTTGGAATGATTTTAATGACTGCGCTGCCGATATGCGGCGATGCAGATGAAGAGAGTGCTGATGGCCAAAATCTCCATGATCGTGAACGGCAACCCCGTCAACGCCAATATCGACCCGCGCACCCTGCTGGTGCAGTTCCTGCGCGAGAATCTGCGGCTGACCGGCACCCATGTCGGGTGCGACACGTCGCAGTGCGGCGCCTGCGTCGTGCATCTCGACGGCAAGGCGGTGAAGGCCTGCACCACGCTCGCGGTGATGGCTGACGGACACGAGGTCAAGACCATCGAAGGTCTCGCCGCCGACGGCGCCCCGTTGCATCCGATGCAGGAGGCGTTCCGCGAGCATCACGGATTGCAGTGCGGATTCTGCACCCCCGGCATGATCATGACCGCCGTCGATCTGGTGCACCGCAAGGGCCATGACCTCAGCGACCACCTCATTCGCGAAGAGCTCGAGGGCAATCTCTGCCGTTGCACCGGCTACCAGAACATCGTTGCCTCGATCGCGGCCGGCGCCAAGGCGATGGCGAATTCCGACCTCGCATAGCAGACCGCAAAGCGCGCGCAGCGGACGATCTCGAAGGACCTTTCATGTACGAATTCAAATATCATCGCCCGGCCACCGTCCGGCAGGCCGCCAATCTGCTGATCAAGAATGAAGACGCCAAGCTGATCGCCGGCGGCCACACGCTGGTGCCGGTGATGAAGCAGCGGCTCGCCAGTCCGCCGCATTTGGTCGATCTGTCCCATATCGAGGGGCTCGACGGCATCGAGATGAAGGGGCGCGCGCTGGTGATCGGCGCCACCGCCAAACACGCCGACGTCGCCAATTCCGCGATCGTCGGCGAGGCCATTCCGGCGCTGGCCGAGCTTGCCGGCCTGATCGGGGATCCGGCGGTGCGTCACAAGGGCACCATCGGCGGCTCGCTCGCCAATAACGATCCGACCGCCGACTATCCCGCGGCCGTGATGGCGCTCGGCGCCACCATCGTCACCAACAAGCGCCGCCTGAAGCCGGAAGAGTTTTTCCAGGGGCTGTTCACCACGACGCTGGAGAGCGACGAGATCATCACCAGGGTGATGTTTCCGGTGCCGAAGAAGGCCGCCTACATCAAATTCCGCAATCAGGCCTCGCGCTACGCCCTGGTCGGCGTCTTCGTCGCCAAGCGGCCGTCCGATGTGCGCGTCGCCGTCACCGGCGCCGGCTCGGAAGGCGTGTTCCGCGTCACCGCTTTCGAAGACGCGCTGAAGAAGCGTTTCTCCCCGAAGGCGCTGGATGGTCTCAGCGTGCCCGCGGAAGGCCTCAACAGCGACCTGCACGGCAGCGCCGAATATCGCGCCCATCTGATCGGCGTGCTGGCGCGGCGCGCCGTCGAAGCCGCCAGCGTCAAGGCGTGACATTCAAGGCTTGAAATTGGCGCTCCCTGCGGCATCGAGATTGGCTTTCCCGAGATTGGTTTTCAAATGAGTGCGACATCGGCGTTCCCGACCTCCGTCGATGCCACGCTGGAAATGCTGACATCGCGCGGCTATCTTGCCGAGCGGTCCTTGGCGACCGTGGTGTTCCTGTCGCTTCGCATGGGGCGGCCGCTCTTTCTGGAAGGCGAGGCCGGCGTCGGCAAGACCGAGATCGCCAAGGTGTTGTCCTCAGCGCTCGGGCGCAAGCTGATCAGGCTGCAATGCTACGAGGGCCTCGACGTGTCCTCGGCGGTCTACGAGTGGAACAGCGCCTCGCAGATGATCGCGATCAGGCTTGCCGAAGCCGCCGGCGATACCGACCGCGACCAGCTGTCCAGCGACATCTTTGCCGATCGCTATCTGATCAAGCGGCCGTTGCTGCAGGCGCTGGAGCCGGACGTCGCCGGCGCCCCGGTGCTGCTGATCGATGAGCTCGATCGCGCCGACGAAGCCTTCGAAGCCTACCTTCTGGAAATTCTCAGCGATTTCCAGGTGACGATTCCGGAGTTCGGCACCGTCAAGGCGCCCGCGCCGCCGATCGTCATCGTCACCTCGAACCGCACCCGAGAAATCCACGATGCGCTGAAGCGGCGCTGCCTCTACCACTGGGTCGATTATCCCTCCGCCGAACGCGAGCTGGCGATCGTCAAGTCGCGCGTGCCCGGCATCTCGGCAAAGCTGTCGCAGCAGGTGGTCTCCTTCGTGCAGGCGCTGCGCCAGCAAGATTTTTACAAGTCGCCTGGGGTCGCCGAGACCATCGACTGGGCGACCGCTTTGACCGAGCTCGATGCCCGCTCGCTGACCCCGCAGGTGGTCGGCGATACGCTGGGCGCGCTCTTGAAGTATCAGGACGACATCGGACGGATGCAGGGCGACAACCTGCAGAAGGTTTTGAAGGAAGCGACAAGCGAGAATTAGGGCAGGGACGTTGTGGCGATCCTTCGTTTGCGGTTTGACTGATGACGAAGTTTGATCCCTCCCCCTTGCGGGGAGGGTCGGCCGAGCGAAGCGGAGGCCGGGGTGGGGGTGCCACGAGTGCTGCCGCCGCGGTTTACCCCCACCCGACCGGCCTGTCGGCCGGCCACCCTCCCCGCAAGGGGGAGGGATAAGCAAGAGACTCACCGCGCATGGCCATCGATCACCTCAATCCCCCCACCGGCCTGATCGCCGACAACGTCATCGGCTTCGCCCGCGCGTTGCGGGCGGCGGGGCTTCCGGTCGGGCCGGGCGCGGTGATCGATGCCCTCAACGCACTGCAGGTGATCGACATCGGCAAGCGCGCCGACGTCTTCACCACGCTGGAGGCGATTTTCGTCAAGCGGCACGAGCACGCGCTGGTGTTCGCCCAGGCCTTCGACCTGTTTTTCCGCGCTGCCGAAGAATGGAAGCATTTGCTCGATTCGATCCCGCTGCCGGATGCCGCCAAGCGCAAGCCGCCGCCGGCCTCGCGCCGCGTCCAGGAAGCGATGGCGCAGCCGTCGATGTCGGAGGCGCAGGCGCCGCAGGAACGCGAGATCAAGCTGTCGGTGTCCGACAAGGAAATCCTGCAGAAAAAGGATTTCGCGCAGATGAGCGCCGCCGAGATCGCCGAGGTCACCCGCGCCATCGCCAACATGCGGCTGCCGCAAGCCGAGTTGCGCACCCGCCGCTTCCAGCCCGACAGCCGCGGGCTCAAGCTTGATCTGCGCCGGACGCTGCGCGGCAGCCTGCGCACCGGCGGCGACATCATCGATATCCACCGGCTCGGCCGCATCGACAAGCCGGCGCCGATCGTCGCCCTGCTGGATATCTCCGGCTCGATGAGCGAGTACACCCGGCTGTTTCTGCACTTCCTTCACGCCATCACCGACGCCCGCAAGCGCGTCTCGGTGTTCCTGTTCGGCACCCGCCTCACCAACGTGACGCGGGATTTGCGGGCTCGCGATCCGGACGAGGCGCTGGCAAGCTGCTCCTCGGCGGTGGAGGACTGGGCCGGGGGCACCCGGATTGCGACCTCGCTGCACACCTTCAACAAGCTGTGGGGCCGCCGGGTGCTGGGGCAGGGCGCCATCGTGCTGTTGATCTCCGACGGGCTGGAGCGCGAGGCCGACAGCAAGCTGGCGTTCGAGATGGACCGGCTGCACCGCTCCTGCCGTCGCTTGATCTGGCTCAACCCGCTGTTGCGCTACGGCGGCTTCGAAGCCAAGGCCCAGGGCATCAAAATGATGCTGCCGCACGTTGACGAATTCCGCCCCGTGCATAATTTGAGTTCAATCGAGGGGCTGATTGCGGCACTATCGTCGGCGCCACCGCCGCATCACCGCAGCGTGATCCGGCCCGCCGCCTGATACTGCGCCCGAAGTCTCCAATGTGAAGAGAGGCCACCATGCTCAATCGCGACGAAGATATTCTCAAGGCGGCTGAGGTTTGGCAGAAGGCCGGCCACGGCGTCGCGCTCGCCACCGTGGTCGAAACCTGGGGCTCGGCGCCGCGTCCGGCCGGCTCCAGCCTCGTCATCAATGACGACGGCACCTTCCTTGGGTCGGTGTCCGGCGGCTGTGTCGAAGGCGCGGTGGTCACCGAAGCCCTCGATGTGATCGCCAGCGGCGAGCCGAAAATGCTGGAGTTCGGCGTTGCCGACGAGACGGCATGGAATGTTGGGCTGTCCTGCGGCGGCACCATCCGGGTGTTCGTGGAGAAGGTCGGCCAGTCGTGACGCCTGAGACGCTTGCACAAGTCAATGTCGAGCGCGCCGCGCGGCGGCCGGTGATCGTGGTCACCGACGTTTCCAACGGCGCGCAACGGCTGGTGAAGGCCGGGGATATTGCATCCGATCCGCTGAGTGCCGAATTGGGCAAACAGTTGCGGATGGGCAAGAGCGCCATGATCGAGGCCGACGGCAAGAAGCTCTTTCTCAACGTCTACGCGCCGACCGCCAAGCTCGTCATCATCGGCGCGGTCCACATCAGCCAGGCGCTGGCGCCGCTGGCGCGCTCGCTCGACTACGATGTGACGGTGGTCGATCCGCGCACCGCCTTTGCCAGTCCCGAACGCTTTCCCGACGTGCCGCTGATCGCCGAATGGCCCGATGTGGCGTTGCCGCCGCTCAATGTCGACGCCTATACCGCCTTCGTCGCGGTGACCCACGATCCGAAGATCGACGATCCGGCGCTGCTGCACGCCTTCCAGCGCGACTGCTTTTATATCGGCGCGCTCGGCTCGCGAAAGACCCACGCCAAGCGCGGCGAACGGCTGAAGGCGCAAGGCGCTACCGAGGCGGATATCGCCAAGATTCATGCCCCGATCGGGCTGCCCATCGGCGCGGTGTCGCCGTCCGAGATCGCGGTCTCGATCATGGCGGAGATCACCGCGCAGTTGCGGCTGCCGAAAGCGGACGCGGCATGAAATTCGGTCCCGCCAGTCCGGCGGAAGCGATCGGCGGCGTCACCGTCCATACGCTTCGCCAGGGGTCGCTGGTGCTCAAGAAGGGCACCACCATCGGCGCCGCCGAGGTCGAGGCGCTGCAGCGTGCCGGTGTTGCGGAAATCGTGGTGGTCCGCCTCGAGGACGGCGACGTCTCCGAAGACGTCGCCGCGGCGAGCATCGCGCAGGCGGTGGCCGGCGACGGCGTCAATGTCGAGCGGGCATTTACCGGACGCGCCAATCTGTTCGCGGCGCGGGCCGGCGTGCTGGTGATCGATCGCGCCGCGGTCGATCGCATCAACAATGTCGACGAGGCCATCACCTTCGCCACGCTCGCCGCTTTCAAGCCGGTGGTCGAAGGCGAGATGATCGCGACCGTCAAGCTGATCCCGTTCGGGGTCGAGGCGAGGCTGCGTGACGCCGCGGTGGCATCCACCGCCGGCGGCGCGCTGCGGATCGCGCCCTATGTCATCAAGCGCGTCGGCGTCGTCTCGACCTTGCTGCCTGGGCTCGCGCCCAAGGTGGTGGACAAGACCTTGCGTGTCACTGCGGAGCGGCTGGCCCCGGCAGGCGCGGCGATCATGGCCGAGCGCCGCGTGCCCCATGACGAAGACCGGCTGGCCGCGGCGATCAAGGAACTGCTCGATCTCGGCGCCGAACTGGTGATCGTGTTCGGCGCCTCCGCCATCGCCGACCGACGCGACGTCATTCCGGCGGCGGTCGAGCACGTCGGCGGAGCGATCGAGCATTTCGGCATGCCGGTCGATCCGGGCAACCTGTTGCTGATCGGCAATGCCGGCGGCGTGCCCGTGCTCGGCGCGCCGGGCTGCGCGCGCTCGCCGGTGGAAAACGGTTTTGACTGGGTGCTGATGCGCCTGCTCGCCGGCCTGAAGGTGTCGCGCGCCGACATCACCGGCATGGGCGTCGGTGGACTGCTGATGGAAATCGTCACCCGGCCGCAGCCGCGCGTGCCGGCGGAGGCCGACGGCAACCGCCATGTCGCGGCCGTCATCCTGGCGGCCGGCCGGTCCACCCGGATGGGCGGGCCGAACAAGCTGCTCGCCGAACTCGGCGGCAAGCCGCTGGTACGGATCGTCACCGAACAGGCGCTGGCCTCGAAAGCCGACGGCGTGATCGTCGTCACCGGCCACCAGGCCGATCAGGTCGAGAAGGCGCTGCATGGGCTCAAGGTCAGGTTCGTGCGCAACCCGGATTTCGCCGACGGGTTGGCCTCCTCGGTCAAGGCAGGCATCGCCGCCGTGCCGCCGACCGCCGACGGCGCGGTGGTCTGCCTCGGCGACATGCCGCTGATCGATGCCCGTCTGATCGATCGCCTGATCGAAACGTTTGCGCCGGACCGCGGCAACCTGATTGCGGTGCCGGTCAGCGACGGCCGGCGCGGCAACCCCGTGCTGTGGTCGCGGCGGTTTTTCAAGGAACTGATGACGCTCGACGGCGATATCGGCGCGCGGCATCTGATCGCGCGGCATGCCGAGGCGGTGGCGGAAGTCGCGGTCGAGGGCCACGGCGCATTTCTCGACATCGACACGCCGCAGGCGCTGGAAGAGGCGCGACGGGCCTGACGCGCGGCCCTCATCCTGAGGAGCATCGCGTAGCGATGCGTCTCGAAGGATGGCTCCGCGGCCCATGGTTCGAGACGCGCGCAAGAGCGCGCTCCTCACCATGAGGTTTCCATCGTCGCTCACGGATCCAACACGTCGGACCTGATGTCGGCGGCGGGGCCACATCAGTCGTCGCGTTCACCAACTGGAAACATCCACTGGGATAGATTCCCGCGCGTTGGGCCTCGGGGGAGGGGATGTTGACGTTGTCCGCCACGGCGCGTGTGCGCGCGATATTTGTTTTTATTGCTGTTTTTGCGCTCGGCGCGTCACCCGCCGTAGCCGCCGGTGCGCTCGCCATCGGCAAATGCGGCGCCTATGGCCAGGCGTTCGATTATGCCGCCGAGGACCTCGCGACTGCGGCCGCGCGGAAACAGTGCAAGGGCGACTGCGCCACCGTGACGATGAAACGCGCCTGCGCCGCTCTGTCGGTGGACATGGCCAATCCCTGTGGCGCCCACGGCTATGCCGTGAAGCCGCAGATCTCGAGCTCGCTGAACGAAGCCACCCGGAAATGCTACGAATTCGGCGGCAAGGAATGCGTCATCCGCGCCTGGGCCTGTGACGCCAAGGGCTGATCACGGCTGAAACTATCCCACGATCCGGGCCGTCTTGACGGCCGTATCCGGCCAATTCAGGCCGAAGCGTGCCACCAGGGCACGGGCCGCGGCGTCCTGGGCGGGCGGCAGCGGCAGCCGCGGGGGACGCGGCACCCCTGCGGCAAATCCCATGTGGCTCAGCAGCGCCTTGGTGCCGGCGACATAAGCCTGGCCGCCGACGAACTCGATCAGCGGCAGGGTTTCCAGATAGAGTTTTCGCGCCGCCGGGATCGCGCCCTCATCGGCGACGAGACTGAAGATGCGTGCCATCGCCTTCGGCATGGCGTTGGACGCGACGGCGACCCAGCCCTGCGCGCCTTCCACGAATGATTCGAAACCCAGGATGCCACCGAACACCGTCATGCGGTCGCCGCACAGCCGGATGATGTCGCGCACCCGCGTCACCTCGAGGGTGGATTCCTTGATGTAGAGGCAGTTGTCGATCTGCGCGAGGCGGGCCACCAATGGCGGTTTGAGATCGACATTGGCGGTCGCCGGATTGTTGTAGACCATGATCGGCAGCGCGATCGCGTCGGCCACCGTCTTGTAGTGGTGGACGAGTTCGTCATCGGTCGGCGTGGAATAGAACGGCGGGATGATCATGACCCCGTCGGCGCCCAGATTTTCGGCGCGGCGGCTGAGCCGCACCACCTCGCGGGTGTCTTCGGCGCCGGTCCCGATCAGCACCGGCACGCGGCCCGCGGCCTGACGGATGACCGTTTCGGCGACCAGCGCTTTCTCGTCATCATCGAGCGAGAGGAATTCGCCGGTCGAGCCGAGCGGGATCAGTCCGTGAATGCCCTCGGCGATCTGCCAGTCGACGAAGGCACGCAGCGCCGGGACATCGACGTCGCCGGTTGCCGTGAACGGCGTGATCATGACGGTGTAGGTGCCGCGAAAGGCTTTCATCTATGAACTCCGCGCTGGTCAGGCCGGCCCGCATAGCGCGGCCGGCTCCGGAAACGTTTCCAGAAATGATGCCGGATTGAGCAGGCCTGATCCATTTTTTAGGCTTGATACAGGTTTATTAAGCCCATATCGTTTTGCAATCGTTTCCAGTCTAGCGGCGGTCTGAATGGGCGTCACGCTCAAAGATGTGGCACAGGCGGCACGTGTTTCAGTCAGCACCGCATCGCGCGCCTTGAGCGACGGCGGGCTGGCCAGCGAACAGACGCAGCAGCGCTTGGAGCGCATCGCGCGTGAACTGGGCTATCGGCCCAATCCGATCGCCCGCGGGCTCAAGACCGGGCAGTCAAAACTGGTCGGCCTTTTGATCCACAATCTCGCCAACGCCTCGTTCCAGGTGATGGCGGAGGTGGTGCAGGCCAGGCTCAAGGCGCTCGGCTATCAGATGCTGCTGTGCATCGCCGGCGACGATCCGCAGCAGGAGCTCGACACGCTGGCGACATTGGCCAACCACCGTGTCGACGGGCTGATCGTGGTCCCGACCGGCAAGAACGGCGCGCAACTGACCGCGCTCGATGCCGGCGACATTCCGATCGTCTGCGTGGTGCGGCGCGACGACAAGACCGATCTCGAAACCGTTCTCGCCGACGATCCCGAGGGCGCCTATGTCGGCACCCGCTATCTGCTCGGGCTCGGCCACCGGCGCATCGGCATCGTCGTCGGCCGTCAGGACACGACGTCGGGGCGTGAACGCCTCGCCGGTTACGTCCGTGCGTTGCAGGAAGCATCGATCGCGGTCGATGACGCGCTGATTCATTCCGGCCATTTCGAGCCCGAAACCGGCGCCATCGCCTGCCGAAAGTTTCTCGACCTGCAGGACCGTCCAAGCGCGGTCTTCGTCGCCAACCACGAATCCGTGCTCGGCGTGCTGCGGGTCACCGCCGAGCGCGGCCTTACGATCCCCGACGACGTCTCGATCCTCTGCTACGAGAACGCGCCGTGGTTCGAATGGCACCGGCCGGCACTGACCATCATCGACAATGGTGCCCGCGATCTCGCCAACCTCGCGGTCGACCGGCTGGTACAGCGCATGAAGACCAAGGACGGCGACGCCGGCGCGCGCGAATACCGCGTCGGCGCCCGGTTGGTGAAGCGCGATTCCTGCCGGCCATTCAAACCACTTGCAGAGAAGATCTGACCGATGCCTTACGTCGAAGTTCTCGCCCCGCCGGTTTCGTCTGACAGCAAGGCCATGCTGGCGAAGTCGGTCACATCAGGCCTGATGTCGGCCTTCGGGGTCGGTGCGCAGACCATCACGCTTTACTTCCTGCCAATCGCGCCCGGCGATTACGCCCATGCCGGCGAGATGGGGACGGCAGATATCGGCCAGCGCATCCTGCTCAAGGTGCACGCCTTCCGCCGCAGCGTGGCCGAGCGGCGCGCCGCTGCCATCGCGCTGACCGAAGGCGTCTGCGCGGCTTATGGCGTGCCGGGCAGCGTGGTCGCGGTCTACTTTCTCGACCGCGACAAGGACGAGGTGGCCCACGATTCCCGACTGGCGAGCGACTGAGGAAGGCAGGCGGCACCGATGGAACGATTTTATACCGAGGACCAGAAGGCACTGCGCGCGACGGCGCGGCGCTTTGCGGAATCCGAAATTTTGCCGCGGGCCGCGGCGATCGATCGCGAGGACCGCTTCGACCGCGCGCTCTACAAGGGTATGGCCGATCTCGGCCTGTTCGGCATCTGCCTGCGCGAGGGCGCGGGCGGCGCCGGCCTCGACGCCATCGCCGCCTGCATCGCCATGGAGGAACTGGCGCGCTGTTCCGGCGCGGTTGCCAATGCCTTTGCCATTCCGGTCGAGGCGGTGCTGTTCTTCGATCAGCACGGCACCGAGGCGCAAAAGGCGTTGATCCCGCGCATCCTGAGCGGCGACATCATCACCGCCACCGCCGTGTCCGAGGCCGACCACGGCTCCGATGTCGCCGGCATCAAGACCCACGCCGCGCGCGACGACAGCGGCTGGCTGCTCAACGGCACCAAGGCCTGGGTGACGCTGGGCGGTGTCGCCGACCAGATCATGGTGTTCGCCCGCACCGGGACCGAACCGGGTGGGCGCGCGATCTCCTGCCTCTTGGTCGACGGCGCACTGCCGGGCATCGTGCGCGGCAAGAACGAAGAACTGCTCGGCATGCACGGCCTGGACGATTGCCAGATCACCTTCTCCGACGTGCGCCTGCCGGCCGACTGTGTCATGGGCCCGGCCAACCAGGCCTTCAAGATGGCCATGACCAACTTCAATTTCTCGAGGCTGATGATGGCGTCGATGGCGCTCGGCATGGCGCAGGCGGCATTCGAGGACGCGACCGCCTATGCCAGGATCCGCAAGCAGTTTGGCCAGGCGATCATCGGCTTCCAGGCGGTGCAGTTCATGCTCGCCGACATGTCGACCGACATCGCCGCCGCGCGCCTTTTGATCCACCACGCCGCGCGGCTGTACGACGCCAAGATGCCGATCGCCAAGGAAGCGGCACAGGCAAAACTGTTCACCACCGACATGGCGATGAAGCACGTCTCCAACGCGCTGCAGATCCATGGCGGCAACGGCTATTCGCGCGAATACCGCATCGAGCGCCTGTTCCGCGACGTGCGGCTGGCGCAGATCTACGAGGGCACCAACCAGATCCAGCGTCTCATCATCGCCCGGCAGATCGAAAAGGACGCGGCGTGATGGCCGGGCTATCGCATATCAACGAGGCGACTCTTTCTTACCCTCCCCTGGAGGGGGAGGGTCGGCTCGTGTCGCGCGAAGCGCGATGCGAGACGGGGTGGGATGCGAGGCGGCTAGAGCTTGGTGGATGGGTAGCGGATGAACAATCACCCCACCCCGAGCACATCGCGCTACGCTCGATGTGCTCGACCCTCCCCCTCCAGGGGAGGGTAAGAAAGAGGGCGCTCATCTCACGTGCAATTGCCCCTAGCGTGATGGCGAGGAAACACCCGTGCTGAGCATCGTCACCGCCGCCGAAGCCGTACGGTTCATCCGTGACGACGACACGCTGATCGTCGGCGGCAATGGCGGCACCGGGGCCGCGGAATCCGTCCTGGAAGCGCTGGAGCAGCGTTTCCTCGGCGGCGACGGGCCGCACCGCCTGACGCTGATCAACATCACCGGCGTCGGTGCCGTCACCGAGAAGGGGCTTTGCCATCTTGCCCATGAGGGCATGATCGCCCGGGTGATCGGCGGCAATTTCGGCTTGCAGGTGCCGTTCATGCGGCTGGTGCGCGACGAACTGATCGACGCCTACAACTTTCCGCAGGGCGTCATGAGCCAGCTCTGCCGCGCCGTGGCGGCCAAGCAGCCGGGCGTGCTGACCCATGTCGGCCTCAACACTTACATGGATCCTCGGCAGGACGGCGGGCGCATGAATGCGCGGACCAAGCTGCCGCTGGTCGAACTGGTCGAGGTTCTGGACCGGCAATGGCTGCTCTATCATCTGCCGTCGCCGCCCAACGTCGCCATCATCCGCGGCACCTCGGCGGACGAGGACGGCTACGTCAGCATGGAGCACGAGGGCACCACGCGCGAGGATCTGTCCATCGCGCAGGCGGTGCACAATGCCGGCGGCACGGTGATCTGCCAGGTCAAGCGGATCGTCAAACGCGGCTCGGTTCATCCGCAGATGGTCAAGATTCCAGGTTTCCTGATCGATCATATCGTGGTCGATCCCGGGCAGATGCAGACCTACGGCACGGTGCACGATCCGGCGCGTTGCGGCGAGACCCGGGTGCCGGTGGCGATGATCACGCCCGATCCGCTGACCGAACGGCGCGTGATCGCGCGCCGCGCCGCCTTCGAGCTGCGGCCGCGCGACGTCGTCAATCTCGGCGTCGGCATCTCGGCGATGATCCCGAACGTCGCTGCCGAAGAGGGCATCGAGGACATGATGACGCTG
>Ga0209758_1003955_pt1 | contig 12861 bp, 10 predicted proteins | sample AraplaMF_Col_mMF_FD_184258 | JGI IMG/M metagenome (GOLD analysis project Ga0209758, IMG submission 184258) | Arabidopsis root microbial communities from the University of North Carolina, USA - plate scrape MF_Col_mMF (SPAdes) (version 2) | ecosystem: Host-associated > Plants > Roots > Endosphere... | reverse complement strand
CAGCCCGCGGCTCGGGCTGTGCGCCACCACGACCTGCGGCTCGCGGCCGAATTCGCGGGCGATCACCAACTTCTGGGCGTTGCCGCCCGATAGCAGCGCGGCTTTCTGGCTGGGGCTGCGCACGCCCTGCACGTCGTAATCCTTCACCGCGGCCATCGCCGCCTTGCGCATCGCCGCGCGGTCGACCATGGCGACGCCGCCGTAGCGGCCGGACCGGATGCTGGTGACGGCAAAATTGTCGGCGATCGACAGGCTTCCGGCCAAGGCATAGGCATAACGGTCGGCCGGGATCGCGGCGATGGCGGCCTTGCGGCGCGTCGCCTGGCTAATGTCGCCGACGCCGTCGAGCCAGATCTCGCCGGAGGTCGGTTCAGTTGCGCCGATCAGCGCCTCGGCCAATTCGGCCTGGCCGTTGCCGCTGACGCCGGCGACGCCGTAGATCTCGCCGGCGCGGACGTGGAAGCTGGTCTTGTCGAGCATCACGCGGCCGTCGCCGCGCGCGTAGCACAGCGCGCCGACATTGAGCCGCGTCGGGCCGCCTTGATGCTGGGTGCGCGCGGGCAGCGGTGCGGTCTGGCCGACGGTGAGTTCGGTCAGTCGTTCGGCGCTGGCCTGGCGCGGGTCGAGCGTGGCGACGTTCTTGCCGCCGCGCATGATCGTCACCGCATCGGCATGGCGGCTGACCTCGTGCAGCTTGTGGGTCACCAGCACCACGGCGGTGCCGGACCGCGCCAGGCGCCTGACGATGTCGAGCAGCCCTTCGGATTCCGCATCGGTGAGAACCGCCGTCGGCTCGTCGAGGATCAGGATGGTGACGCCGCCGACCAGTACCTTGACGATCTCGACCTGCTGCTGTTCGGCCACCGTCAGCGTCGCGACCGGACGGTCCGGGTCGATGTCGAACCTCAGCTCGTCGGCCTGTCTGCGGATCGCCGCGCGGATGTCGGAAATGCCCGAGGCGAAATGCGGCCGTCGGTTCGCCAGCAGGACGTTCTCGGCGATCGTAAACGGCTTCACCAGCTTGAAGTGCTGATGCACCATGCCGATGCCGTGCGCCCGCGCATCGGCCGGCCCCTTGAGCGAGGTGGCGGCGCCGGCGACGATGATCGACCCGGCGTCCGGCGCGTAGAGCCCGGCGGCGACGTTCATCAGCGACGACTTGCCGGCGCCGTTTTCCCCGAGCAGCGCATGCACCTCGCCGGCACGGCACGTAAAGGACGCGCCGTCGAGGGCCAGCGCGCCGTCGAAGGATTTCCGGATGCCGGCGAGCTGCAGCGCGGCGACCATGACCGGGCGGTGCGATCGGCTATTTCTGGGCGATCACGCCCGGCACGTACCAGTCCATCTTCCAGAAACCGCCATCGTCGAGCGACTTGCCGGCGGCGATGCGTTCGACATTCGCGGTGTCCTTGATCGGCCCGGTGAAGATCTGCTTGCCGGCGATGATGGCGTCGCGTTCCGCCATCACCTTGTCCACGACCTCCTTGGGCACGACGCTGTTGCAGCAGGCGATGTTGGTGCCGCCGTCCTTGATGCCGGGGAATGCGCCGTAAGGGCTCGGCTCCCAGTTGCCGGCGGCGACCTTCTTGAGCTCCGGCGCCAGGAAGGTGTCCCAGGTCCAGACCGACGAGCACAGCGTCGCCTTCGGCGCGAATTCCCGCAGGTCGCGATGATGGCCGGTGCCGTAGATGCCGCGTTCCTGCGCGACGATCTGCGGCGTCGGCGTATCGACGTGCTGGCCGATCACGTCGATGCCCTGGTCGGCCATCGCCTGCGCGGCGGCGCGCTCCTTGACCGGATCGTTCCACGCCCCGGTGAAGATCACCGTCACCGTGGCCTTGGGGTTCATCACGAGCGCGCCCATCTCATAGGCGTTGATGGTCCAGTTCACCGGGCCGATCGGATGCGCCGCGACAAAGCCGAGCTTGCCGGTCTTCGACATCGCGCCGGCGACCATGCCGCACAGATACTGGCTCTCGTAGGTGCGGCCATAAAACGATTCGAGGTTGGGCCCGTTGGTGGTGCCGGAGGCGTTGAGGAAGGCGACCTTCGGATATTTGAGCGAAAGCTCCTTGAACGTGTCGGAATAGCCGAACGCCGTGCCGATGATGACGTTGTAGCCGCGCTGGATGAAGCGTTCGGCCGCCGGCGTGATCTGGCCGGCCACTTCGGGCACGTTTTCGACGAACGGGATCTGCATGTCGAGCGCCTTCTCGATCTTCGGCCGCGCCTCGTCGAAGGCCTGGGTCCAGCCGCCGTCGGTCTTGTCGGCGAAATACAGGAAAGCGATTTTTGGCGCGCCGGGGAGGGTAAAGCCCGCGGCGAAGGCGACTGCTGCGCAGCCGGTCACGGCCGCCGCAATGACTGGGATCGCTGTCCATCTCATAGCCGGAAGATCCTTCCCCTGATTGAATGGAAAATCATCGCATCGTGAATGGAAATAGCACGCCCATTGTTTAGACATGGCGGCGACATTTTATGGGCAGTCACCGGCATTCGCGCCCGGAAAGAACATCGTCACCGCTGCACCGGGCACGTGTATCTCTGCTCGCTCTGCCACCTCCCAATGCGGGTCGGTTTGACGAAACGGCCGCAATGCAACAGGGTCTCGTCGGCGCCGACGTTATCACAAGGTCATCGCGATGCAGTTGGATATTCTGATCAGGAACGTCGCGTTGTGGGGCGCCGACGGCCTGCAGGACGTCGGCATAGCCGGTGGTCGCTTTGCCAGCATCGGACCGGGCGAGGCGGCCGCGGTCGCCACCTTGACGCTCGACGCGGAGGGCCGTCTGGCGGTGCCCGGCTTCGTCGAACCGCACATTCATCTCGACAAGGCGCTGATTTCCGAACGCGCGCCGTCCAATGTGTCGGGCACCCTCACCGAAGCGATCGAAATCCTTTGGGAGATCAAGCGCAATTATGATGTCGAGGAGATCGCTGATCGCGCGTCACGCGTCATTGGCCGGGCGATCGAGAACGGCATCCTGCGATTGCGCAGCCATGTCGATGTCGATCCGATCGGCGGCACCCGGCCGGCGCAAGGCGTCATTCGCGCGCGCGACCGGTTTCGCGACCTGATCGACATCCAGGTCGTCGCGTTTCCCCAGGAAGGCATCGTGAGGTCGCCGGGCACCGCAGACCTGATGCGGCAGGTGATGAAGCTGGGCGCCGATGTCGTCGGCGGCATGCCGTTCAACGAGGCGTCTCCTGCGGACAGCCGCCGGCACATCGAGATCGTCTTCGACATCGCGGCCGAATTCGATGCCGATATCGACATGCATGTCGACGAAACCGACGATCCGGCGGCGCGGACGCTGGAGATCCTGGCTGAATTGACCATCGCCAGGGGCTGGCAGGGACGGGTGACGGCCGGCCATACCTGCGCGCTGGCAGGCTATCCAAGAGACTATGCCGATCATGTCATCGGCCGGCTTCGCCAAGCCGATGTCAACATGATCGCCAATCCGGCGACCAATCTGATGCTGCAGGGGCGCCTTGACGACTATCCCAAACGCCGCGGCGTGACCCAGGTCAAGGAATTGCTGGCCGCGGGCGTCAACGTCGCCTGCGGCCAGGACTGCGTGCATGACACCTTCTATCCGTTCGGCCAGAACGATCCGCTGGAGATCGCATTTCTGCTATGCCATGCGTCGCATATGAGCTTGCCCGGTGAAATTCTCACGGTCATGAACATGGTCACTCACAATGGCGCACGTGCCTTGCGTCTTCCGGATTTTCACGTGGCGGTGGGTTCCCCCGCCGATCTGGTGGTGCTTGACGCGCGCAGCCCGCGCGAGGCGTTCACCACCAGGGCCCCGCGGCGCTGGGTGATCCGGAAGGGCCGCCTCATTTCCGAGGCCAGGCTCGAGATGCATCGCTATTTCGATGTCGCGTCGCAGGCCGGGCGATAGTCGAAGCGGCCGCATGCCGCATCGCACACGCAAAAGATTGATTTGAACAATTCCAGGTTCCGCGCCACCATCGGTCCCAGATCGCACAAGCCCATATGGGGCGGATCGAACGGGAGAACGCAGCGTGGCAAGCCTCACCATCAATGGCAAAACAATCGACGTCGATGTGGAACCAGATACACCGCTATTGTGGGCGCTCCGGGAAAACGTCGGCCTGACCGGCACCAAATATGGTTGCGGCATTGCACAATGCGGCGCCTGCACCGTGCATGTCGACGGCGAAGCGGTGCGGTCCTGCGGCATGCTGGTCTCCGAGGCGGCCGGCAAGAAGATCACCACCATCGAGGGCCTGGCGGCGAACGGCATGCTGCACAAGGTGCAGCAGGCCTGGATCGACCATGACGTGCCGCAATGCGGCTATTGCCAGAGCGGCATGATCATGGCGGTGGCGGCGCTGCTCAAGGACAAGCCGAAGCCGACCGACGCCGACATCGACGACGCCATCACCAATATCTGCCGTTGCGGCACCTTCCAGCAGGTGCGCGCCGCGGTTCATGCCGTCGCGAACGCGTAAGGGGGCCGTCATGACTCATATGCCAGCTCTCAGCCGCCGCGCCTTCGTCATCGGCACCGCCGCCGTCGGCAGCGGCCTCGCGCTCGGTCTCGACATTCCGTTCGGCCCCACCGTGGTGCGCGCCGCCGACGGCACGCCCGAAGTCAACGCCTGGGTGGTGGTCCGCCCCGACGACACCGTGGTCATCCGCATCGCCCGCTCCGAAATGGGGCAGGGCACCCTGACCGGCCTCGCCCAGCTCGTCGCCGAAGAACTCGAATGCGACTGGTCCAAGGTCACCACCGAATTCCCGACCCCGGGCCAGAGCGTGGCGCGCAAGCGCGCCTGGGGCGATTTCTCCACCGGCGGCAGCCGCGGCATCCGCTCCTCGCATGATTACGTCCGCAAGGGCGGCGCCACCGCGCGCATGATGCTGATCCAGGCCGCCGCCAACGACTGGAAGGTGCCGGCCGCCGAATGCACGGTGTCCAAGGGCATCATCAGCCACGCCGGATCCGGCCGCAGCACCAGCTACGGCAAGGTGGCGGAGGCCGCCGCGAAGCTCACGCCGCCCGCCGACGTGAAGCTCAAGGACCCGAAGGACTGGACCATCATCGGCAAGCCGCTGCTGCGGCTCGACACGCCGGACAAGGTCGTCGGCAAGACCGTCTACGGCATCGACGTCAAGCTGCCCGGCATGCTCAACGCCGCCATCAAGGCCTGCCCGGTGTTCGGCGGCAAGCTGAAGAGTTTTGACGAAGCCAAGGTCGCCGGCATGAAGGGCGTCAAGAAGGTGCTCAAGGTCAACGACAGCGCCGTCGCCGTCGTCGCCGATACCTGGTGGCACGCCAAGACCGCGCTCGACGCCCTGCCCATCGTCTGGGACGAGGGTCCGAACGCCAAGGTCGACAGCGCTTCGGTCGCCAAGTGGCTGGACGAAGGTCTCGACGCGTCGCAGCCGGCGTTCGTCGGCAACCAGAACGGCGACGCCAAGGCGGCGATGGCCACCGCGGTGAAGAAGGTCGAGGCGGTCTACAACTATCCCTGGCAGAACCACGCCACCATGGAGCCGCTCAACGCCACCGCGCTCTACACCCCCGAGAAGTGCGAGGTGTGGTGCGGCACCCAGAACGGCGAGGCGGCGTTTGCCGCGGTGCTGGAGACGTCGGGCCTGCCGGCGGAGAAGTGCGAGGTCTACAAGCAGATGCTCGGCGGCGGCTTCGGCCGGCGCGGCCAGACCGACTATGTGCGGCAGGCGGTGCAGATCGCCAAGCAGATGCCGGGCACCCCGATCAAGCTGTTGTGGTCCCGCGAAGAGGACATGCAGCACGGCGCCTATCACCCGATCACGCATTGCAAGCTGACCGGCGGCTTCGACGCCGACAACAACCTGACCGCATTGCAGATCAGGCTGTCCGGCCAGTCCATCCTGTTCAGCCTGCGCCCCGATGCGCTGGTCAACGGCATGGATCCGGCGGCGTTCCAGGGTCTGTCGCCCAGCGGCGATGCGGCGATCGGCTATTCGGTGCCGAACCTCCTGATCGAGCACGCGATGCGCAACCCCCACGTCCCGCCGGGCTTCTGGCGCGGCGTCAACGTCAACCACAACGCCATCTATCTCGAATGCTTCATGGACGAGCTCGCCCACAGCGCCGGCCAGGATCCGGTGGAATTCCGCCGCAAGCTGATGAGCAAGCATCCAAAACATCTCGCCGTGCTCAACGCGGTGGCGGAGAAGATCGGCTGGGGCTCGCCGACGCCGAAGGGCGTGTTCCGGGGCATCGCCCAGCACATGGGCTATGGCAGCTACGTCGCCGGCGCCGCCGAGATCTCGGTCAGCGAGGGCAACAAGATCAAGGTGCATCGCATCGTCGCCTCGACCGATCCCGGCTACGTGGTCAACCCGGCACAGATCGAACGGCAGATCGCCGGCTCGTTCGTCTACGGGTTGTCGGGATTGTTCTACGGCGGCTGCACCGTCAAGGACGGCCGTATCGAGCAGTCGAATTTCGACACCTACAATTCGATGCGGATCAATGAAATGCCCAAGGTCGAATCGGTGATGGTGCCGAGCGGCGGGTTCTGGGGCGGGGTCGGCGAGCCGACCATCTGCGTCGCCGGGCCCGCGGTGCTCAACGCCTATTTTGCCGCCACCGGCAAACGCATCCGTTCGGTACCGCTGCGGGACCAGAACATCACCTTCGCCTGATGGCTGGATTGCTTCGTCGCTTCGCTCCTCGCAATGACGGGGAGAGGTCTTCACCAGCCTCTCAACGTCATTGCGCGCGCAGCGAAGCAATCCAGGGGCGGCAAGGAAGAACTGGATGTTTCGCTTCGCTTTCCTCGCGGTCACGGCCGCGAGCGGGCGCCAAATAGGGAATTGATGGCTCGCCAACATTCGCTGACCCGGCGCGCCTTCGTCGGCGCCACGCTCGCCGCGACCTCACTGGCGCTGCCGGCGCTGGCGCAGGCGTCGGCGCGCGTCGTGGTGATCGGCGGCGGTTTTGCCGGCGCCGCCTGCGCCCGCGCCTTGCGGCAGATGGATGCAAAGCTGCAGGTGACGCTGGTCGAGCCTGAGAAGATCTACACGGCCTGCCCGTTCAGCAACCAGGTTCTCGCCGGCTTGCGTCCGCTCGCGGCCCAGCAGTTCGGCTACGACAAGGTCGCCGCCAGCGGCGTCACGGTCGTGGCGCAAGCCGCGACCGGCGCCGATCCGCAGGCGCGCACCGTCACGCTCGCCGACGGCACGACGCTTCCCTATGACCGGCTGGTGCTGGCGCCGGGCATCGACATGCGCTTCGACGCGCTGCCCGGCTACGACGAGGCCGCGTCGCAAAAGATGCCGCATGCCTGGAAGGGCGGCGAACAGATCGCGCTGCTGCGCCGGCAGCTCGAGGCGATGGATGACGGCGGCCTGGTGGCGATCTCGGTGCCCACCACGCCCTATCGCTGCCCGCCGTCGCCCTATGAGCGGGCCGGCCTGATCGCGCATTACCTGAAAGCCCAAAAGCCGCGCTCGAAACTGATCATCCTCGATGCCAAGGACGCGTTTCCGCAGCAGCGCCTGTTCCAGAAGGCCTGGAAGGAATTGTACGGCGGCATGATCGAATGGGTGGGGCTGTCCCAGGGCGGCAGCGTCACCTCGGTCGATCCGTCGACCAACACCCTGATCACCGATTTCAGCAAGCACACCGCGGCCGTCGCCAGCGTGATCCCGCCGCAAAAGGCCGGCCGCATCGCGGCACTTGCCGGCGCTGCCGACAACACCGGCTGGTGCGCCATCGATCCGGAGACCTTCGAGTCGTGGTCGGCGCCGAACGTTCACGTCATCGGCGATGCCTGCATTGGCGGGGCGCTGCCAAAAGCAGCGTTCGCCGCCAACACGCAGGCCAAGGCCTGTGCCGCCGCCGTGGTCGCGCTCCTGGCCAACGGCTCGCCCGATGCGCCAAAACTCGCCAATGCCTGCTACAATCTGGTGGCGCCGGATTACGCGTTCACCATTACCGGCGTCTACACCGCGAAGAGCGGCATCTTCACCGAGGTCGAAGGCGCCGGCGGCGCCAGCCCGCTGGACGCGCCGCGCGAGCAGCGCGCCAAGGAAGCCGTGCAGGCGCAGGCCTGGTTCGATTCCATCACCGGTGAAACCTTTGGCTGAAGCCGCAACGCGCGTGATCCTGACACTCGCCGTGCTCGCCGCGCCCGGCGTGGTTCGCGCGCAGGCGTTGCAAAGCTACACGATTGTCGGCGACGCCATTCCCACGTCCCTCACCGGGCAGGCCGGCGACCCCGCGCGCGGCCGCGCGGTGGTTACCAACCGCCAGAACACCTGCATCCTCTGTCATTCCGGCCCGTTCCCGGAACTCAAGTTCCAGGGCGATCTGGCGCCCGGTCTAAACGGTTCCGGCAACCGTTGGTCGGAAGGCCAGTTGCGGCTGCGGCTGGTCGATGCCGCGAGCCTCAACCCGGCAACGATCATGCCGTCCTATTACCGCGTCGACGGCCTGCAGCGCGTCGGCAATGCCTGGCGCGGCAAGCCGATCCTGTCCGCTGAACAAATCGAGGATGTCGTGGCTTATCTTGGGACGTTGCGCGAATGACCGATCGGACAATGACTGAACCCCTTACGACACGGCGCCGGTTTCTCACCGCCACCGCCGGCGCCGCCCTGGTGACTGTATTGCCGGTCGCGGATGCGCAGGCGACGCCGGAGATGCTCGCCAGCGCGATCCGCGAGGTGGTCGGCGGCAATGTGGTGCGCACCGGCAAGGTGAGGCTGGAGATCCCGCCGCTGGTCGAGAACGGCAACACCGTGCCGCTCACCGTCAATGTCGCCAGTCCGATGTCCGAGGCCGATCACGTGCGCAGCATTCACGTCTTCAACGAGAAGAACCCGCAGCCCAATGTCGGCAACTTCTTTCTCGGTGTCCGCAGCGGCCGCGCCCAGGTCTCGACCCGGATCCGCCTCGCCGACAGCCAGCGGATCACCGCCATCGCGAAAATGTCCGACGGCTCGTTCTGGTCCGCCACCGCCGATGTGGTGGTGACGCTCGCCGCCTGCACCGAGGATGTGATCTGATGCCGTCCGCACTGATCAACGTTCCGCCGAAAGCCAGGCGCGGCGACATCATCGAGATCAAGACCCTGATGTCGCACATCATGGAGACCGGCTACCGCCACACCGAGGGCGGCGACCGGGTGCCGCGCGACATCATCACCGCCTTCAGCTGCCTCTATAACGGCGTCGAGGTGTTCCGCGCCGATCTGTTTCCGGCGATATCGGCCAATCCGTTCTTCACCTTCACCACCATTGCCATGGACAGCGGCAGCTTCGAGTTTCACTGGACCGGCGACAACGGGTTCAGCGAAACCGCCTCCGCGCCGATCACCGTCGAATGAGATTGTTTCGCGCGATCGCCGCAGTGCTGCTGGCGATGGCCGTCATGGCACCGCGATCGTGGGCCGCCGGGATTCCGACGGCTGATCGCCGCTCGGGCTTCAGCTTCATGGGGCCGGACACCCAGGCCATCCAGAACGACGACACCTCCAATCCCGGCATGCTCTGGGTCAAGGACGGCGAGGCGTTGTGGAACGCCAGGGCCGGCGCGGCAGGGAAATCCTGCGCCGACTGTCATCAGGACGTCCGCGCCGGCATGCGCGGCGTCGCGGCGCATTATCCGGATTTCGATGCCGCCGAGGGGCGGCCGGTCGATCTCGAGCAGCGCATCAATCTGTGCCGCGCCCGGCATCAGCAGGCGACGCCGTTCGCCTGGGAGAGCCGCGAACTGCTGGCGCTGACCGCGCTGGTCGGCGCCCAGTCGCGCGGACTGCCGATCGCGCCGAAGGCCGACGGCAGGCTGGCATCGTTCATCGCGACCGGCCGTGACCTGTTCATGCAGCGCCAGGGCCAGCTCAATCTCGCCTGTGCCAATTGCCACGACGACAACTGGGACAAGCGCCTCGCCGGCGCCCCGATCACCCAGGGCCATGCGTCAGGCTATCCCGAATATCGCCTGGAATGGCAGACGCTCGGCTCGCTGCAACGCCGGCTGCGCAGCTGCATCGCCGGCATCCGCGCCCAGCCGTATCCTTACGGCGCGCCGGAACTGGTGGCGCTCGAGCTCTACCTGATGCAGCGCGCCGCAGGGATGCCGGTGGAAACGCCGGCTGTAAGGCCGTGACCTAACCCCAGGTCGTCCCGGCGAAGGCCGGGACCCAGAACCCCTGGCGCCCATGTTGCTGACAAGCGATGCAACGCTCGGCCCTCATCGCAACGACAGGGCGTATGGGTCCCGGGTCGAGCCCGGGACGACTCATTAGTTGCGGCAATGCTTCAGCAACACGGCGCATCCGAATAATGCCGAACCATCGCCTGATCAAGCGCCGCCAGCGCCGCGGTCAGATTGCCATTGGATTTGATCCCGGCGCGCATCTGCGACAACACCTCCTGCCGCACCGCCGGCAGGTCGATGCCCTGCACCTTGCGATCCTTCACCACCGTCCGCCCGCCGACGATCAATTCGTGGATATGCCGCGCGGTGGCGCGGGAGAACACCAGGTTGATTGGGTCGATGCCGTCCAGCAGCGCGTCGTCGTCGAGCGCGGTCCAGTCCAGCAGCAGCATGTCGGCGGCGCCGCCGGCTTCGATCTGCCCGCTGTCGCGGATATTGGTCACGGAAAACCGGCCGCTGCACACCGCGGCCTGCAGCGCCTGCAGGCGGGTGGCGGCGAGATCGAAGCCGTTGCCGGCATGCAGCAGATAGGCCAGCCGCAATTCGCGCAAGGCATCGTCGTCGTCGTCCAGCGCCTTGCTGTCGATGCCGAGCGCAATGGTGCAGCCGGACTGGATCATCTGCAGGACCGGCGCAACGCCGGAGTGCAGATGCAGGTTGGAACTGGTGTTGACCGAGATGGTGACGCCGCGTTCGGCCAGGAGCGCGAACTCGTCGGGACGCGCCCAGATGCAATGCGCCAGGGTCAGTCGCGGCGACAGCAAGCCGATGCGATCGAGCATCCGTACCATGCCCTCGGGATAGGCGGCGTCGGCCCATTGCCGCTGGTAGCGGGTTTCCAAGAGATGCATGTGGACGCGGCGGCCGGTGCGCTGCGAGGCTTCGGCAATCGCAGCCAGCAGGGCGTCGCTGCACCATTGCACGCCGTTCGGGCCGTATTGCACGTCGAAGCCCGGACCGGCCGCGGCGGCGGCAACCTCGTCGACCAGCGTCATGTAGTCCTTCGGCGACAGCGGCTTGCGCAAAAATCGGCTTTCGATGTCGCCGCGCAGCGGCGGCGGCAGCGCCGCCAGCACCGGTTCGCTCGGACCATAGACCAGCGGGTTGCGATCCTTCATCGACACCGCAAAGCCGGCGCGTACCCCGACGTCGCGCGCGGCGCGGGCGACCTCGGCGACTTCGGTCGGCAGATCGGTAAAGCCCTGGGCGCGGGTATAATGCACCATGACGGTGCCGGCGCCGCCGAGCGCGCTGTTGGCAAAGGTCATCGCGGCGGCGAGATAAGGATCGACCGACGGAAACAGCGCCAGGTAATGCAGCCAGGATTCGAGCGGTTTTGCGTCGGCGCCGATCGAGCTGGTGCGCACCGCGCGGCCGTGGTCGTGGGCGTTGACCAGCGCGGGCATCGCCAGCAATGGCGCTCCCGCGGCGGCCGGCTGGACCGAGGCGATTCGGTCGCCGGCGAGAGCAATGGCTTGTGCGCCGGTCATCGGTCCATCGGGGCCGATGACGTGGGCGCAGGTGATCTGGCGAGCACTGGCGGTCATGATTCGTCCTTATCCCGCCCTGCAAGGGGAGGGATCGCAAAGGCATTCGGTCCGCAATCGCATCAAGAAAGGAGCTTGAAATTCACACCCGCTAATATCGCAGTGTCCCTCACGGCGCAATCGTCGGTGGCGTGCGGTCCGCCTTGGCCGGCAGGAAGGAGCGGTCGAACACCTCCTCCGCCGCGGGCGTCTTCGGCAGTTCGAACGACGCCGCAATGGTGGCGATCGCCGACTTCAGCCGCGTCTCCGAGACGTCGCCGAGGCCGACCTCGCGGGTTTCCGGCGTATTCATCAGCTCCTTATAGACGTAGAGCAACCGTCGCTTCTCGAAATCCTTCTTGATCAGCGATTCCTCGCCGGCCAGGATGTCGATCGCCGCGTCGGGATGTTCCACGCTTTCCTTGATGGCGCGGTTGACGGCCCGCAGCAGACCCTTGACCGCGTCGGGCTGGGTCTTGGCAAGTTTCTGCGACACCAGAATGCCGTTGGAATAGAGGTCGAGGCCGAAATCCGAGTAGAACATCCAGCGGAAATCCTTGTCCGGATCGAGCTTCAGCGAGGCCAGGTTCAGGTAGCTGGTGGCGGAGAACACCGCGACCGTGTCGACCTGGCCCTGGATCAGCATCTGCTCCTGCAGCGCCGGTGACACCTGGGTGATGTTGATCTTGCTGTAGTCGACGCCGTTCTGCTTGGCCAGCAGCGGCAGCAGCTTGAACGAGGCGCCGCCGGCGGGGGTACCGAGTTTTGAGCCTTCGAGGTTCTTCAGGGTCTTGATCGGGCTGTCGGCCTTGGTCAGGAGCGCGAACGGCGCCTTGTTGTAGATCATGTAGACCATCAGCGGCGCTTCGCCGGGCTTGGTCGCGGCGTTCTGGATGATGGCGTTGATGTCGCCGAAGCCGGCGTCATAGGCCCCTGACATCACCCGTGTCACCGCCGCCGCCGAGCCCTCGCCCTGGTCGATGGTGACGTCGAGATTTTCCGCGGTGAAGTAGCCCTTGGCCTTGGCCCAGTAGAACCAGGCGTGCAGGCCCTGCAGCTTCCAGTCCAGCGTGAATTTGATCTTCACCGGTTCGGCGGCAACCGCGCCGCCGGCGAGCGGCATGGCGAGGCAGCCCGCCAGA
>Ga0209758_1003953_pt1 | contig 12864 bp, 10 predicted proteins | sample AraplaMF_Col_mMF_FD_184258 | JGI IMG/M metagenome (GOLD analysis project Ga0209758, IMG submission 184258) | Arabidopsis root microbial communities from the University of North Carolina, USA - plate scrape MF_Col_mMF (SPAdes) (version 2) | ecosystem: Host-associated > Plants > Roots > Endosphere... | reverse complement strand
ACGGACTCCAGCTCTCCCTCGAGCCGTCCAATCTGCTGTATGCGCTGATCGGATCGGTGCTCGGCACCCTTGTCGGTGTGCTGCCCGGCCTCGGACCGGTCACCACCATCGCCGTGCTGCTGCCGGTGACCTATCACGCCGGCTCGCCGCTCGGCGCCATCATCATGCTGGCGTCGATCTATTACGGCGCGATGTATGGCGGCTCGACCACCTCGATCCTGCTCAAGGTGCCGGGCGAGGCCGCCTCGGTCGTGACCTGCATCGATGGCCACGAGATGGCCCGGCAAGGCCGCGCCGGTCCGGCGCTGGCGATCGCCGCCATCGGTTCGTTCATTGCCGGCACGCTGGCGGTCTGCGCGCTGGTGTTCGTCGGTCCGGCGTTTGCGAAATTCGCGGTGTCGTTCGGCCCGCCGGAGTATTTTGCGCTGGCGCTGTTCGGGCTGGCGCTGAGCGCGACGTTGTCCGGCGGCTCGCCGGTGCGCGGCTTCTGCATGGTGCTGGCCGGCCTGCTGCTCGGCCTGGTCGGCATCGACACCGTGACCGGCGTCGAGCGCTATACCTTCGGCATCATGGAAATCAGCGACGGCATCGATCTGGTGCCGATGCTGATGGGCCTGTTCGGCATCGGCGAGATCCTGCACAACCTCGAGAGCAAGGACGGCTCGACACTGGTGTCGACCAGGATCGGCCGGCTGTTCCCGAGCCGCCAGGACTGGCGCGAGTCGCGTGGTCCGATCGGACGTGGTTCGGTGATCGGCTTCCTGGTCGGCCTGATCCCCGGCGGCGGCGCCATCCTCGCCTCGCTGATGAGCTACACCCTGGAGAAGAAGCTTTCAAAGACGCCGGAGAAATTCGGCCACGGCGCCATCGCCGGCGTCGCCGGACCGGAATCCGCCAACAACTCGGCGGCGACCGCTTCCTTCATTCCGCTGCTGACCCTCGGCCTGCCGGGCAATGCCGTCACCGCGGTGCTGTTCGCCGGACTGCTGATCCAGAACGTGCAGCCCGGTCCGCTGATGCTGGTGAAGAGCCCCGACGTGTTCTGGGGCGTGATCGCCTCGATGTATGTCGGCAACATCATGCTGCTGATCCTCAATTTGCCGCTGGTCGGGCTGTGGGTGCAGTTGCTGCGGGTGCCGTTCTGGATCCTGAGCCCGGCGATCCTGCTGATCGCCATCCTCGGCACCTACAGCCTGCGCAGCAATTACACCGACGTCGTCACGCTGATGATCTTCGGCGGCATCGGCTATGTGCTGCGCAAAGCCAGCCTCGACGCCGGACCGCTGATCATGGCGTTCATCCTCGCCAACATCCTCGACACCTCGCTGCGGCAGTCGCTGCTGATGGGCGACGGCAGCATGGCGATCCTGTTCATCCGTCCGATCTCCGCGACGATCCTGGCCTTTGCCGCCATCATCATCGGCACCCAGGCCTATCAATACATCCGTGGCGCGCGCGCCGGCATCGCGCCGGGCGAGATCACCTCATGAGCGAGATGATGCAGCAACCGCCGCGCATCGACCTGCACGACAAGGTCACCGGTCGGGCCGAGTTCGTCTCGGATGTGGTGCTGCCGGGCATGCTGCACGGCAAGGTCCTGCGCAGCCCGATTCCCCATGGCCTGATCCGCGGCATCGATATCGAGGCGGCGCTGGCGATGCCGGGCGTGGTCGCGATCCTGACCGGCGCCGATATGGCCGGACTCAACGCCCACTGGGGGCCCTCGCTGAAGGACCGCCCGGTGATCGCCATCGATCGCGTGCGCTATGTCGGCGAGCCCGTGGCGATGGTCGCGGCCAGCAGTGAACTCGCAGCCGAGGAGGCAGTCGAGGCCATCGACGTCGACTATGAGCCGCTGCCGTTCGTCACCGATGCGAAGGAGGCGCTGCGCGACGGTGCGCCGATCCTGCATGAGAACCAGACCCCGCTGAAGGACTTTTATTTCAAGGGCGAGGCCAAACCGGTTGCCGGCACCAACATCTTCCAGAATTACGCCTACGCCCATGGCGACGTCGACGCCGCGCTCGAGGGCGCCGCGCATCGCTTCGACGACACCTTCGAATTTCCCATGGTGTTTCACTACGCCATGGAGCCGCATTGCGTGGTGGCGGACTGTGACGACGAAGGCCTGACGCTGTGGAGCTGCGGCCAGTCGCCCACGGCGGTGCAGAAGGTGCTGTCGCGGATCTTCGATCTGCCGCTGAGCCGGGTGCGGGTGATCTCGCCGCTGGTCGGCGGCGGCTTTGGCGGCAAGGCGTCGGTGAAGATCGATCCCCTGGTGGCGGCGATGGCCTGGAAGATGCGGCGCCCGGTGCGGGTCTGCCTTTCGATCTCGGAATCGATGCTGACCGCGCGCCGGCTCAGCGCCACCATCCGGATCCGCACCGGCGTTGCCGGGGACGGCAGCCTGCTGGCCAAGCATGTTCACGTCGTGATGAACGGCGGCGCCTATGCCGACACCGGTCCCGCGGTGGCGATCAAGGCCGCGATCCGCGCCATCGGCCCCTATCACATTCCCAATCTCAAGCTGGAAAGCGTCGCGGTCTACACCAACACGGTGCCCGGCGCCGCGTTCCGCTCGATCGGCGGCCCGCAGGCGGTGTGGGCTTCCGAATCCCAGATGGACATCATCGCCGCCAGGCTGGGTCTCGATCCGATCGATCTGCGCTATCGCAACATCCTCAAGCGCGGCGAGCACGTCCGTCCCGACCTGCGGCCGATCGACGTCGACATGGCCGAGTCGATGGGGCTGGCGTCGCAGACCATGAGCCGGATGGAAGCCGCCGAGCCCGGCCGGCGGCTGGCCAAGGGTACGGCGCTCGGCATTTCCGATCCCGGCATCATGGCGATTGCCGGCCTGATGCTGCGGCTGAAGATCGACGGTTCGGTGCTGGTGGTCTGCAACACCGTCGAGATCGGCCAGGGCATCCGCGAGGTGTTGCGTCGTCTCGCCGCCGAGCAGTTGAACCAGCCGCTGTCGGCGGTGACGGTGATCACGCCGGACACCGCGGTCGCACCGTTCGACTGGGGCACCGGCGCCAGCCGCTCGTCGCTGATGATGGGGCTGGCCATGGAAGATGCCGCCGCCGACATCCGCCAGCAGCTCGCGGCAATTGCCGCGGCGCTGTTCGGCGTCGCTGCGGCCGACGTGGCGCTGAGCGAAGGCGGCATTGTTGCCGGCGAGCGGCATTGGAGTTTTGCCAAACTGCTGCATGCGTATTACGGCATCGACAGCGGCGAGGTGATCGGCATCGGCCGGATCTCGCCGCACTCCCGCGACGGCAAGCTGGCGCAGGCGCCGCTGTTCTGGGAAACCGCCGCCGGGCAATGCGGCATCGACGTCGACGAGGACACCGGCGAGATTCACGTGCAGCGCTATGTCAGCGTCGCCGACATCGGCCGGGTGATCAACCGCCAGGGCGCCGAAGGCCAGGACGAGGGCGCCGCGATCCAGGGGCTCGGCCACGCGCTCTCCGAAGAGCTGATCTATGCCGATGGCCAGCCGGTCAACGCCACCATGATCGATTATCACGTGCCCACCATCGATGAGGTGCCGGAGTCATTCCACACCGTGCTGATCGAGAACGGCGACGGTCCCGGTCCCGGCGGCATGCGCGGCATGGGCGAAGGCGCCATCCTGCCGATGGCGCCGGCCATCGCCAATGCACTCGCCGCCGGCCATGGCGTGCGGCTGCACCAGCTGCCGATGACGCCGGAGCGGGTGTGGCGCGCGTTGCAAGACAAGAAGCGAGGCTAAGATGGATTTCCGCATGGAAGCCGAGCTTCCCGACGCGCCGGCAAAGGTCTGGCCTGTCATGGTCGATATCGGCCGCATCGCAGGCTGCATTCCGGGTCTCGAAAAAATCGAGGAGAACGAGAAGCTGAAGCGCTACAGCGCCGTGATGAAGCAGAAGATCGGGCCGTTCAAGCTCGAGGTGCCGGCCGAGATCACCGTCGAGGAGCATCAGGAGCCGGACTTCGTCCGCGCCCGCGCCTTCGGCAAGGACAAGTTCACCGGCACCACCATGGACGTCGTTCTCAACGTTCGCCTCGCGCCATCAGGCAGCGGCAGCCGGCTCGACATCGAGGCGACGTTGCAGGTGGCGGGTCGGCTGGCGTCGCTCGGCTATTCCGTGATCAAGAAAAAGGCCGAAGAGAATTTCGTCGAGTTCGAGAATCGCTTTCGCGGCCAGCTGGAGCTGATCTGAATGCTGCTGCCGCCGTTCCAGCACCACCGTCCCAGCGAACTTGCCGCGGCGCATGAGCTGATGGCGCGGTTCGGCGACGAGGCCGCGGCCTATGCTGGCGGTACTGAGATACTGCTGGCGATGAAGGCGCGCGTGTTGCGCTATGCCCATTTGATTGATCTCAAATACATCATTTCCCTCGACGGGATCCGCCAGGATGGCGGCGTGATTGTGATCGGCGCGCTGACCTCGCATTTCCGGCTCGCCACCGATCCCTTGATCAAACGACTGGTTCCGGCTTACGCCGCGCTGAGCGACGGCATCGCCAACATCCGCGTCCGCGTCGCCGGCACCCTCGGCGGCAATCTGTGCTTTGCCGAGCCGCATGCCGATCCGCCAGCGCTGCTGGCGGCGTTGGGCGCCTCGGTGACGCTGCGCAGCGCCGAGACGACGCGCACGGTGCCGGTCGCGGCGTTCATCGAGGGCGAATTCACCACGGTGCGGCGCGACGACGAATTGCTGACCGAGATCCGGATTCCGATCCCCGGCGCCGGCGAGCGCTTCTGCTATCGCAGCTTTGGCCATCTGGAACGCCCGGCGGTCGGCATCGCCGCCGGCTGCACCGCCCATGACGGTTCGTTCCGCTATCGCGCGTGGGCCGGCGCCATCGCCGGCCGCCCGATCCGGCTCGACACATTGGAAGCCGCGCTGAACGGCGTGCCGCCCGCCGAATTGATGGACGTCCTGCCGAAAGCTTCGGTCGAGGCCGCGGCAACGCTGCCGGCGCAGGACGATCTTCACGGCAGCGCCGATTACAAGCAGCATCTCGCCGCGGTGTTCATGCGCCGCGCCGTAGCCGAGGCCGCCGGCGTACCCATCGAGGAGCGCGCCGATGCCTGAATCCGACCTGATCGAGCTGTCGTTCCGGCTCAACGGCAAGGTGGTTTCGGTCGCCATCGCGGCCAACGAATTGCTTATCGACGTGCTGCGCAACCGGCTCGACCTCAAGGGCACCAAGCGCTCCTGCGACGTCGAGGTGTGCGGCGCTTGCACGGTGCTGGCCGACGGCCTGCCGGTCAGTAGCTGCACCACGCTGGCGCTCGACGTCGAGGGCAAGTCGGTGCTGACCATCGAGGGTGTTGCCTCCGGCGGTGAACTCAGCCGGGTGCAGCAGGCTTTTGTCGATCACGGCGCGCTGCAGTGCGGCTTCTGCACGCCCGGCATGGTGCTGGCGACCACGGCGCTGTTCGAGCTCAATCCGGCGCCGTCAGAAGCGGACATCCGGCATTTCCTGCGCGGCAACATCTGCCGCTGCACCGGCTACATCAAGATCCTGGAAGCGGTGCGCAGCCTTGCCTGACATCTCCATCTCATCCGACGGCCGTGACGCGCCGTCCGCCTTCAACGCCAAGATCGCGGCCGGCGAAGCCGGCGGCGCCGCCACGCTGTGGATCGCCAACCATCTGTTCCAGCGCGATCCGGTGACGCTGGCGGCGCTGGCGCTGGCGGCCACGGCGCGCATGAAGGTCGCGCTGATGGCGATCAATCCGTTCACCATGCATCCGGTGCAGGCGGCGATGGCGGCGGCAACGCTCGACGAAATCTATCCGGGCCGGGTCACGCTCTGTCTCGGCGTCGGTGCGCCGGCCGACCTTGCGGCCGTCGGCCTCGATGCGGCGAAACCGTTGAAGGCGATGCGCGAGGCATTCGAGGCGATCCGCGGCCTGCTGCACGGCGAGACCGTCCGTTTCGCCGGCGATCTCTACCGCATCAACGACCGCCGCCTCGCCACCGGCGCCCGCGCCGTGCCGCTGGTGCTCGCCGCCTCCGGCCCGCAGATGCTCGAGCTTGCCGGCGCCGTTGCTGACGGCGTGCTGATCAGCGCCGGCACCTCGGTCGAATTCGTCAGGCAGACGCTGGAGCGGGTGCATCACGGCGCCAAGGGCCGCAAGGTCCGCGCCGCCGGGCTGGTCTACAGTTCGATCGACGATGATCCGGCCACCGCCAACGACCGCTTGCGGCGCGTGCTCGCCATCCTGCTGCGCGGCGCCCATCATCAGGCCAATCTCGCGCTGGCCGGCAGCGTGCTCGACCAGGCCGCGCTCAATGCGGCGGTGCTGGCCGAGGATTGGCCGCGGGCCGAGGCGCTGATCGGCGACGACATCGTTCGCCGTCATGCCGCCAGCGGTTCGGCCGCCGAGGTCAAGGCGCGCTTTGCCGCCTATCACTCAGCCGGGCTCGACGAGATCGTGATCTCGGGCGCGCGGGACGGCGATCAGATCACACGAATGCTGCGAACCACTGAGGGAGTGTCATGAAATACAGCGTCTGTCTGTCTACCGGCTTTGAAGGCGTGATGTATCCGATTCCGTTCGCGGCGCCGGAAGACTTCATCACCCAGGGCAAGCTGTGCGAACGGCTCGGCTATCACTCGGTGTGGGGCAATGATCACATCACCACCCAGGACTACGTGCGCAAGCTGTACCCGGACCAGCCGCCGAATTTCTACGAGCCGATGATGGTGCTGGCGGCAATCGGCGCCACCACCACCACGCTCAAGCTCGGCACCGCGCTCACCGTGCTGCCGATGCACGATCCGGTCTATCTCGCCAAGCAGGCGATCACGCTGGATCAGATGACAGGCGGCCGCTTCATCATGGCGGTGGGGCTTGGTGCCTATCGCGAAGAGTTCTTGGCCTGGGGCGGATCGAAGGTAGCCAGTGCACGGCGCGGCGACATGATGGACGAGGGGCTGGCGGCGCTGGAATTGCTGTTCAGGGAGAAAAGCGCCAGCTACGAGGGCAAATACTACACCTTCAAGGACGTCGAGATGTTCCCGAAGAGCCGGGCGCAGCCGTTTCCGCTCTATGTCGGCGGCCACAATCTCGAAGCCGTCGAGCGCGCCGCGCGTTACGGCCAGGGCTGGCTGCCGGGCTGGCGGCCCTTGAAGGAGATGGAGGAGCGCATCAGGAGCCTCAAGGCGCGCGCCGCCGAACTCGGTCGCAATCCGGATGACATCGAGATCGCCCCGCAATTTTCCGTCACCGTCGACAAGACGCTGGAAGCGGCCGAGAAACGCTACATGGAGAGCGGCCTCGTCGCCCATCGGGTGTCGCTGGCCTACACCGGCCGCGATCTCAGCCATCAGGTGATCGCCAATCTGGTCGGCTCGCCGGACGTGATCCTGGAGAAGATCGACAAGCTGCGCGCCATCGGCATCGACCACTGCAGCGCGCTGATGTTCCCGGCCAATTCGATCGGCGAGATGAACGAGCAGATCGAATGGTTCGCCACCGATGTGATGGCCAAGGACGCAAAGTGAACGAGACTGCGACAGCCGAGGCCGCGTTCGATCACGTCGATCTGGCGACGCTGAGCCGTGCCGAGCGCTACAAGCTGTTGACCGGCGCGGTGATCCCGCGGCCGATCGCTTTCGTCACCTCGCTGGGGCCGGACGGTACCGTCAACGCGGCGCCGTTCAGCCAGTTCATCATCCTTGCGGTCGATCCGGGCCTGCTCGGCATTTCGGTCGGGCCGCGGCCGGGCGGTCCGAAAGACACGCTGGTCAACATCCAGCGCAGCGGCGAATTCGTCATCAACATGGTGCCGGAAGGCTGGGAAGAGACCGTGCAGATCGCCAGCGAGGATCATCCCGCCGATCTCAGCGAGGTCGAGTTGCTCGGATTGCGAACCTTGCCCTCGACGCTGATCGAGCCGCCACGGTTGGCGGACTCGAAAATCCAGTTCGAATGCCATCTCGACCAGATCGTGCCGTTCGGCGACGCGCCGAACAGCCTGATCGTCGGCCGCGTCGCCGCCATGCATATCAGGTGCGGCCTCGCCAGCGATTGCAAGATCGACCCAAAGGCGTATTCACCTATCGCGCGGATCGGCGGCCGCAACTACGTGCGGCTCGGCGATATCGTCAAGGTTTAGGAGTGATGAGTTTGGTCGCGCGCGAGACAAGGCGATTGTTTTTGAAAGAAAGGCTGCCGCAGCTCTTTCTTATCCCTCCCCCTTGTGGGGAGGGTGGCCGGCCGAAGGCCGGTCGGGTGGGGGTAGCCACAACGGAAGCTTACCTTGTGGCTACCAGAGAGCGAGCTTCGCTCGTCTCGACCACCCCGGCCTCCGCTGCGCTCGGCCGACTACGATCGAGCAAGCTCGATCGGACCCCGCAAGGGGGAGGGATCACGCAGCGCCATGCCATTCGTCATCTGCGATCGCTCTCTCTCGCGTGGGGTGTCCACCGATGAAAACGTTCACCGAATCCGAAGCACTGCTCGCCCGCTTCAACACGATGCCGCTGGCCGAACTGCTTTGCGCCGCCAGCGGTCTGCGCCGCGCCGGCCATGGCTCCGCGATCAGCTATTCGCGCAAGGTGTTCATCCCGCTGACCCAGCTGTGCCGCGACGTCTGTGGCTACTGCACCTTCGCCAAGGCGCCGCGCGAACTGGCTTCGCCCTATTTGTCGCCGGAGCAGGTACTGGCAATCGCCCGTGCCGGCGAGAAGGCCGGTTGCCGCGAGGCGCTGTTCACGCTGGGCGACAAGCCGGAGCTGCGCTACCAGGCGGCGCGTGATGCGCTCGCGGAACTGGGCTTTGCCTCCACCGTGGATTATCTGGAATCGGTCTGCGCGCTGGTGCTCAACGAGACCGGGCTGTTGCCGCACGTCAATGCCGGCCTCATGACCGAGGACGAGATCGTCCGGTTGCGCCAGGTCAGCGTCTCCCAGGGCATCATGCTGGAGACCGCCTCGAAGCGGCTGTCGGAACGCGGCGGCGCGCATTTCGGCTCGCCGGACAAGGACCCGGAGCTGCGCCTCGCCATGATCGACGCCGCCGGCCGCCGTCGCGTGCCGTTCACCTCGGGCATCCTGATCGGCATCGGCGAGACCCGGCTGGAACGGATCGAGTCGCTGCTGGCGCTGAAGGAACTGCACGAGCGCCACGGTCACCTGCAGGAAATCATCGTGCAGAATTTCCGGGCCAAGCCGGGCACTCGTTTTGCCGGCTGCGACGAGCCCGGTCTCGATGACTTGTTATGGACTGCCGCGGTGACACGGCTGGTGTTCGGCGCCGCCATGAACATCCAGGTGCCGCCCAATCTGAGCTTTGACGATTTCCCGCGGCTGCTCGAAGCCGGCATCAATGACTGGGGCGGCATCTCGCCGGTCACCGCCGATCACGTCAATCCCGAAGCGCCGTGGCCGGCGCTGGCGCGGCTGGAGTTCGCCACCGAAGCCGCCGGCTGTTCGCTGCAGCAGCGCCTGGCGATCTATCCGGCCTATGCCGCCGACGCCACGCGCTGGGTCGACGGTTCGTTGGTCACCGACGTGCTGCGCGCGGTGGATGCGAACGGCTTCCTGCGCAACGACAACTGGACGCCCGGCAGCCTCGACCCGCTTCCGGCCTCCGCCACGCGCCCGCGCGGCGATCGAAGCATCGATGCGTTGCTGGACAAGGCTGCTGCCGGCAACCGGTTATCGGAAACCGAGGTCACCGCGCTATTCCGGGCGCGCGGCGGCGATGTCGACGCGGTCTGTGCGGCGGCCGATGCATTGCGCGCCAAAGTCTCCGGCAACGTGATCCGCTACGTCGTCAACCGCAACATCAACTACACCAATGTCTGCAGCTATGGCTGCAGCTTCTGCGCCTTTTCCAAGGGCAAGCAGCACGAGGCGTTGCGCGGAAAGCCCTACGATCTCGCGCTGGATGAAGTTCGGCGCCGGGTTCGCGAGGCCTGGGATCGCGGCGCCACCGAAGTCTGCATGCAGGGCGGCATCAACCCGCGCTACACCGGCGACACCTACCTGGAACTGTTGCGCGCGGTGAAAGGCGAGCAGCCGGACATTCACGTGCACGCCTTCTCGCCGCTGGAGATCTTTCAGGGCGCGCAGACGCTCGGCATTCCCGTGCGCCGCTTCCTCGAACAGCTGCGCGACGCCGGGCTCGGTTCGCTGCCCGGCACCGCGGCGGAAATTCTCGACGACGAGGTGCGCGCCAAAATCTGCCCCGACAAGCTCGACACCCGGCTGTGGCTCGACATCATCGAGACCGCGCACCAGGTCGGCCTGCGCACCACCTCGACCATCATGTTCGGCCATGTCGAGACGCCGCGAAGCTGGGCGCGGCACCTGTTGCACCTGCGCGACCTGCAGGCGCGCACCGGCGGCATCACCGAATTCGTGCCGCTGCCGTTCGTGCACATGGAAGCGCCGATGTCGCTGCGCGGCCAGTCGCGGCTCGGGCCGACCTGGCGCGAGGTCCGCCTGATGCACGCGGTGGCGCGGCTGGTGCTGCATCCGTTGATCCCCAACATTCAGGCCTCCTGGGTCAAGCTCGGCGCTGACGGCGTCAGCGCGCTGCTGCGTGGCGGCGTCAACGATCTCGGCGGCACGCTGATGAACGAAAGCATTTCGCGCGCCGCCGGTACGCAACACGGTCAGGAGCTTTCCCCGGAACAGATGGAAGCCTTGATCACTTCGCTCGGCCGCACGCCGCAGCAGCGCACCACGCTGTATCAGCCGGCGGCAGACGAACGCCGTGCCGCGAGTTTCGGCGCCGCCGCGCTGACCGACATGGTGCTGACGCCCTACGCCGCCGGCCGCAAGCGCGCCGAAGCCGCGCAGCCCGTGCCATGACCCGCTCGATCACCTACACCGCGCTGCCGGACATTCCGCTGGTGCAGCCGGGCGACGACGTCTGCGATGTCATCAAGGCCGGGCTCGCCGCCGCCGGCATCGCGTTGCTGGGCGGCGACGTCATCGTCATCGCGCAAAAGATCATCTCCAAATCGGAAAACCGATATCTCAACCTCAACGATCTCGTGCCGTCTTCCAACGCGCTCGAAATCGCCGCGGTCACCGGCAAGGATCCCCGGCTGGTCGAGGCGGTGCTGTCGGAGTCCACCGAAGTCCTGCGCATCAAGAAGAACGTCATGGTGGTGGCGCACCGGCGCGGCTGGGTGATGGCCAATGCCGGCATCGATGAATCCAACATCGCCCATGGCGATGGCGGTCAGGTGCTGTTGCTGCCGGCCGATCCCGACGCCAGCTGTGCCGCGATCCGCGCCCGTCTCGAGGCCGAGTTCAAGGTCGCGCTCGGCATCATCATCAACGACAGCTTTGGCCGTGCCTGGCGCAACGGGGTGGTCGGGGTGGCGCTCGGCGCCGCCGGCATTTCGTCGCTGCAAAGCCTGATCGGCTCGCCCGATCTGTTCGGGCGGCGGATGAAGGTCACTGAGGTGGCCATCGCGGACGAACTGGCCGCGGCAGCGTCGCTGGTGATGGGGCAGGGCGCCGAGGGCCTGCCGGTGGTGCATGTCCGCGGCTTTCGCAACCGCGCCCCGGACAACGCCGCCGCGGCGCTGATCCGTCCCAGGGACCAGGACATGTTTCGCTGATGCCGATGCCGCCAGCCTTTGATGGATCCAAAACTGTCGTCGCGATCTGCGGTGGCGTCGGCGGCGCCAAGCTGGCGCTCGGACTGGCGCATCTGCTCGGCGCGCGGCTCACCGTCGTGGTCAACGTCGCCGACGATTTTGTTCATATGGGCCTGCGCATCTGCCCCGACATCGACACCGTGCTCTACACCTTGGGCGGCCGCAGCGATGAGGCCCGCGGCTGGGGCCGCGCCGGCGAAAGCTGGAATTTCATGGCCGCCACCAAGGAGCTCGGCGGCGAGGACTGGTTCGCGCTCGGTGATCGCGATCTGGCGCTGCATGTGCAGCGCAGCTGCCGCCTCGCCGGCGGCGAGACGCTCACCGCTGTCACCGCAGCGGTGGCGGAAAAATTCGGTATCGCATCCAAAATCCTGCCGGTGACCGACGACGATCTCCGCACCCGGGTGCACACCGACGCCGGCGTGCTGGATTTCCAGCGCTATTTCGTCGAGCGCCGCTGCGAGCCGGAGGTGCGGCGCATCGCCTTCGACGGCGCCGCCACCGCGCGGCTCTCGCCGCAGGTTCGGGATGCGCTGGCGTCGAAGCAGCTCGGCGCCGTCATCATCTGCCCGTCAAATCCCTATCTCAGCATCGATCCGATCCTCGCGGTGCCGGGCCTGCGCGCGGCGATGCGCGGCTCCGGAGCGCCGGTGGTCGCGGTGTCGCCGATCATCGGCGGCCGCGCCATCAAGGGGCCGACCGCCAAGATCATGCAGGAGCTCGACATCGCGCCGACCGCGGCGACCATCGCGCAACACTATGCCGGGCTGATCGACGGTCTCGTTGTCGACAGCGCCGACGGTGCAGAGGCCGTCGGCCTCGGTATCACCACCTGCGCCACGCCCACATTGATGACCGATCTGCCGTCGCGCATCGCGCTGGCGCGCGAGTCGCTGGCCTTCGCGGCCCGGCTTGCGACATAACCGGAAGGACCTGACATGACCGAGCCAAGAACCATTGCCGTGATCGGCGGCACCGGCGCCGAAGGAAGCGGTCTGGCGGTGCGCTGGGCCCATGCCGGCCACAACGTCATCATCGGCTCCCGCGATGCCGCCAAGGCGCAGGCCACAGCCGACGAGCTCAATGCCATTCTCGGCAAGCCCTTATTGTCAGGCAGCAGCAACGCCGAAGCCGTCGCAGCCGCCGACATCGTGGTGCTCGCCGTGCCTTATGCCTCGCAACTCGCCACCGTCGAGGCGCTGAAGCCAAAGCTCGACGGCAAGATACTGATCGACGT
>Ga0209758_1003949_pt1 | contig 12880 bp, 13 predicted proteins | sample AraplaMF_Col_mMF_FD_184258 | JGI IMG/M metagenome (GOLD analysis project Ga0209758, IMG submission 184258) | Arabidopsis root microbial communities from the University of North Carolina, USA - plate scrape MF_Col_mMF (SPAdes) (version 2) | ecosystem: Host-associated > Plants > Roots > Endosphere... | reverse complement strand
TTCGCCGAGCGTTACATCTGGGGCGCCACGGCCGGCATCCTGCGCGTGCTCTATGAGCGGATCTGCAAGCCATGATCCGTCCGGTGCTCACCGAGGTCGGCGTCTTCCTGATTCCGTTCGCGGTCTATGCGCTGTTCCTCATCGCCACCCGCAGCGGCGTGCTGACACAGGCGGCCTGGCCGCTGCATGTGCTGGCGCGGCTGGTGCTCGGTGCACTGGTGCTGGTCGTGGTCAGTTTCGTGCTGTTGGCGCATTTCTCCGGCGCGCCGCCGGATTCGACCTACATTCCGGCCCATATCGAGGACGGCAAGTTCGTTCCAGGAGTCGAGAAACCCGGAGTCGGGAAATGACGGAGGTGCGCGCGCTGCACGATGCGCCCTGGCTGACATCGGGTGCCGCCGCGCGCGTGCTTGCGCTGCTCAACGGCGATGGTGAGGAGGCCCGCGTCGTCGGCGGCGCGGTGCGCAACGCGCTTCTGAACGTTCCGATCGGCGATCTCGACATCGCCACCACCGCGCTGCCCGACGAGGTGATCCGCCGCGCCCGGGCGGCGGGCGTCAAGAGCGTGCCGACCGGCATCGAGCACGGCACCGTAACCCTGATTGCCGACGGCCACCCGTTCGAGATCACCACGCTGCGCGAGGACGTCGAGACCTTTGGCCGCAAGGCCAAGGTGGCGTTCGGCCGCGACTGGGTGCGCGACGCGCAACGCCGCGACTTCACCATCAACGGCCTGTCGGTGTCATCCGACGGCGTGGTGCACGACCACGTCGGCGGCCTCATCGACATCGCCGCGCGAAAAGTCCGCTTCATCGGCGATCCTGATGCGCGCATCGCCGAGGACTTCTTGCGCATCCTGCGCTTCTTCCGCATGCACGCCGCCTACGGCGAGGGCGCGCCGGACCGCGAAGGCCTGCTTGCCTGTATCCGCGGCCGTGAAGGCCTGATCAACGTTTCCGCCGAGCGGATCCGGATGGAAATGCTCAAGCTGGTGGTGGCGGACGGCGCCGTCCGCTCCATCGTGGCGATGGCCGACGGCGGGTTGCTGCTGCAGATTCTTGCCGGCGTGCCCTATCCCGGCACGTTTGCCGCTATGATCGCCGCGGAACGCGCGCTCAACCGCCCGCCCGACGCCATACTGCGGCTCGGCGCGCTGGCCGTGGCCATCACCGAAGACGCCCGCCGGCTGTCGGCGCGCCTGCGCCTGACCAAGGAGGAAACCAAGAAACTCGATTCGATCGGCCACCGCTGGTGGCGCCTCGGCGGCATGGACGAGGCGAGGGCAAAACGCCGCCTCTACCGCCTCGGCGAAGCCGGCTACCGCGATCGCCTGCTGCTGGCCTGGGCCCGCGCCGGCCACGGCGCCGACCCCGCGCCCTGGCAGCTGCTGGCCACGCTTCCCGAACGCTGGCACGCGCCAACGTTCCCGCTGAAAGCCGCCGACTTCATCGCCCGCGGCTTTTCCGCCGGCCCGGCCTTGGGTCATGTGCTGACGCTGGCCGAAGACGCCTGGCTCGCCGCCGATTTCCCGCTCGACAAGGCCAGCCTCGCGGCTATCGCGGATCAGGCCGCGGCGAGGTTCGCCAAGGATCATCGGCTGTAGCAAACAAACTCACCCCGAGTCGTCCCGGCCCCGAGCCGGGACCCATAACCTCTGAGGTCTCAATTTAGAAAAGACATCAACCCCAGCGGCAAAAAGCAAATCCTCGCCGTATGGGTCCCGGCACAAGGCCGGGACGACGTGTGGAGAGATCCGTGCGCGAGGCTAAAGCCAATCCTCACGCCTTCTTCTTCCTTGAGAAAAATCCCTTGAACGCCGCGATCGCTTCCTTGCTGCGCATCCGTTCCCCGAACAGATGCCCCTCCTGGTCGATCCTTCGCGTCAAATCCTCCGGCGGCAGTTTTAGGAGCTTGCGTGAGATCGCCACCGCTTCCGCCGGCAGCGCGCAGATCTCGCGCGCCACTTTCTTGGCCTCGGCCTCGGTGTGGCCGGGCGCCACCACCACATTGACGAAGCCGGCCTCGCGCGCCTCGTCGGCACTCATGCTGCGGCCCATCACCAGGGTGGCGAAGGCGCGCTGGTGGCCCATGGTGCGCGGCATCAGCAGGCTCGAGGCGCCTTCCGGCACCAGGCCGAGGTGGATGAACGGCGTCGCGAACGTCGCGGTGGTCGAGGCCAGCACGTAGTCGCAGTGGAACAGCATGGTGGTGCCGATGCCGATGGCGACGCCGTCGACCGCGGCGATGATCGGCTTGACGTTGTGCGCCAGCGAATACAGGAATTTGGTCGCCATCGACGCCCGCGGCGCGCCGCTGTTGTCGGTGCCGTCTTTCAGAAAATCCTCGAGGTCGTTGCCGGCGGTGAATACCCCGGAGCCGCCCGAGATGATGATGGCGCGGATGTTCGGGTTGTTCTGCGCCGTGTCGATGGCGTCGCTCATGCCGCGATACATCTCTTGCGTGATCGCGTTCTTCTTCTCCGGCCGCCGCAGCTTGACCACCCGCGCCGCGTCCTCGTCGGTTACGATGAGATGCCCCGTCATGCTGATGTCCCCGCCAACCGCGCAAAATTGTCATCACCCGACTTGATCGGGCGACCCAGTATTGCAGAGCGTTCGCAATAAGTCGAAAGCTCTGCAATACTGGATCACCCGCTTTCGCGGGTGATGACGGCGGGAGATGGAGCGGCCCGTGCGCGACGGGAACCTATCCCAGCAGCACCGCATCCGCCCCGTTCACCGCTTCCGCGCCATCCATCACCGTCCGCTCCAGCGCCCCGGCCTGCACCGTGACGTTTTCCGCAAAGAACCGCGCCAGCGTCACGTGCCGCGCCGGATCGCCAAAACCGTCGCCGGCATCGCGCGCCGCCAGCGCCTGGCCGGCCAGCATGCAGCCGCCGAGCGTGCCGCCGAACATCCGCAGATACGGCGTCGCCCCGGCCAGCGCGTCGTTCGGCGCCGTGCTCACCCGCTCCAGCAGCCACCTGCTGGTGCGCTCCAGCGCGCCCAGCGCGTCGCGCAGTTTGGCGCCGGTGGTTCCGAACGCCGGATCGTTCGAGGCTTCCACCCGCTTGACGATCCCTGAAAGTTCCTCGAGCAGCGCCCACACTGCGGCGCCACCATTGGCGGCGAGTTTTCGCGTCACGAGATCGATCGCCTGGATGCCGTTGGTGCCTTCATAGATCGGCAGGATCCGCGCATCGCGCAGGTGCTGCGCCGCGCCGGTCTCCTCGATGAAACCCATGCCGCCATGGATCTGAACGCCGAGCGACGCCGCCTCGTTGCCGATGTCGGTGGAGAACGCCTTGGCGATCGGGGTCAGGAGCGCGCCGCGCGCCGCGGCATCAGCTTTGACCTTGGCGTCGGTCGCCCGCGCCGCGACATCCAGCGCCACCGCGGTGGCGTAGCAGATGCTGCGGGCAGCGCCGGCCGCCGCCCGCATCTGCAGCAGCATGCGCTTGACGTCCGGATGCACGATGATCGGATCCATGCCCTGGCTCTTGCTGCCGAGCGCGCGGCCCTGGCGGCGCTCCTGGGCGTAGGCCAGCGCCCCTTGATACGCGCGGTCGGCGATCCCGACGCCTTCGAGGCCGACCGCCAGCCGGGCCTGGTTCATCATCGTGAACATGCACAGCATGCCGCGGTTTTCCTCGCCGATCAGGTAGCCGACGGCGCCGCCGTGATCGCCCATCGTCATGGTGCAGGTCGGTGCCGCGTGCATGCCGAGCTTGTGCTCGATGCCGCTGCAATAGATATCGTTGCGCGCGCCGAGCGAGCCGTCGGCGTTGACCAGGAATTTCGGAATCAGGAACAGCGAGATGCCCTTGGTGCCCGCAGGCGCATCCGGCAATCGCGCCAGCACGAAATGCACGATGTTATCGGTCATGTCGTGGTCGCCATAGGTGATGAAGATCTTTGTCCCGCTGATGCGGTAGCTGCCGTCATCGGCGCGCTCGGCGCGGCTGCGCAGCGAGCCGACGTCGGAGCCGGCCTGGGGCTCGGTCAACTGCATGGTGCCCGGCCATGCGCCCGACACCAGCTTCTCCAGGTAAATTTTCTTCAGCTCCGCGCTGCCATGGGCGTCGAGCGCCTCGATGGCCGAGAGCGTCAGCAGCGGACACAGCCCGAACGCAATGTTGGCGCCGCTCCAGATCTCGACGCACGCCGCATTGATCGCCAGCGGCAGGCCTTGCCCGCCAAATTCCTCCGGCCCCGCCACCGCGTTCCAGCCCCCGGCGATCCAGCGCTGATAGGCATCCGGCCAGCCCGGCGCCGTGGTCACCTTGCCGTCGGCAAGCTTGATGCCGTTGTCGTCGCCCACCGTGTTGAGCGGCGCCAGCACGTCGGACGCGAATTTCCCGGCCTCCTCCAGCACTGCGGCGGTGATGTCGCCGTCAAAATCGCCGTAATGCCCGGCCTTCACCGCGGCGGCGAGCCCGGCCCCATGATTGAGCGCCAGCAGCATGTCGTTGATCGGGGCGCGGTAGGTCATGGCTCTGTACTCGCAAGTTGAGGGGACAGGCACCCGTCTTCCCACGAAACCGGGCGGGTCTCAACACCGGACCGGAAAAATAATACGGTACCGTATCAGAATGCCGCCGGGCGGGGCTGTCACCCTTTCGCCGCGGGTTCAGCTACGAATTATCAAAAAGACCGACGGCCCATCTCTTATCCCTCCCCCTTGTGGGTCGGGGTGGGGTCCACACCGGAAACCTCACTTGTAGCCAGCCCACCCCGGCACCCGGCGCTCGTGAGCGGCCCACCCCGTTGCCCCGTCGTGGCCGGTCTCGTCCCGGCCATTCACGCCTTGCTGCCTCAACCCAACCAAAACCCGTCGCCGATCACCCAGCGCCACCCCTCGCACTCATCCCCCGGAACACCTCCGTCCCCCGGTTGAAAACCCCGCCCGCTCTCTATAGACCCTCGGTGCGCTGCGGAATCCGCGCGGGCCCCGGCCCGCCGCATCCCACCTGCGCAATTGGGGCGTCGCCAAGTGGTAAGGCAGGGGATTTTGATTCCCCCATGCGGAGGTTCGAATCCTCCCGCCCCAGCCAGATTATTCGGCCGGACAAAGCCCCAGAAGCGGTCCAGTGAGCTGTGGCAAATTGTAGAAGCGTTACGAACCGCGTCTACGAAGTCCGATGCGGTTGTTAGAAAAGCATCGAGACAATTGACCACCGCGTCTTCTTCCGTCGAGGGGTTGCTGACGCGGACTCGCGCCAGTTCGCAAGCTTAAGACTTTCGATTCTACGCCTGACGTTGGAAATGCTCGGGTGCGAGGTCGACTCTGTAGATCGCCGGATTCGCAGGCCGAGACTCATCACCCGATTGATTAAAATCCTCGACAATCCCCCAACCCGCCAACAACCCTCTCTACAAAACTCACCCCTTCCTAAACCCGCCCTTCATCGCCAGCCCGCATCCTTCGTTCAAAGGAACGGGGCTCGCTCACCAATGCCGATGTTGAAGGATCTCGCTGCTGCCTTGTCGGCGCTGCTGGTGTTCTTCGTCGTGTCCGGCGCGTATTTCGGCGACGGCGAAAGCAGTTCGCGCTTCGAGGCGTCGCTGTTTGACAGCACGCTGTACGCGCCCGCGGCAGACGCCGCGGAGTTTCGATTTGCGCGCGATGCCGCGCCTGCCGACCGGATCAGGAACGTGTTCGCGCGGTTCGTTCCGGGCGAAGGTAAGCCGGTGAAGCGCTACGCGTCTGCGGCTGCCGTCATTCGGTAGCTGACTGGCTCGCCGTGGCGCGGTTGTTGTCGTCGCTCCGCCTCAGCTCAACGCCAGCGCCACCACCGCTGAGTACAGCAGCACTAGGCCGGCTGTGGTGAGCGCAACGAATCCGTCGGACACGAAATCATGGTGAAGCATGATGCGCCTGCTCCGGTCGTGAGAAGCCCTTGCCGAACAGGACGACACACCCCTTGCACAGTCAAAGTGATTCCAACGGATCCAAAAAATTGGAATCCGACTGTTGATTTCGTGCAACTGAAGGGCGAGCGGCGCGCGGCGTCGTGGCCCGGTGCAGCAGTGATTTGCGCGGATTTCCAAACGGTTGCATCGGATCTGAAAGTTGGTGGCCGTTGCGATCGCGACGCGGCGAGGTGCCCCCGAAATCCGCGATTTTGTCCGCTGCCCCAAAACAAGCCGTCACCGGGCCTCACCAGCGACTCGGCCGTTTCGCTTTGTTGCCACAAAACGCGGTCACGCATGCGTGACTACAACAGGGGACGCATCATGAAGGCACAAAGGGAAGGGACGCTCGCCGGGGCCGGTCACGAGATTTCCAGGGTCGAGGGGCTTCACCTCGAACTGGCCTTGTTCAATCGGCGGATTGCCGAGCTGGAAAGGCTGCATCCTGACGGCCAGAAGATCGAAGCATTGAAGGCGCGCGCGCTCGCGGTTTCGCGGCAGATCGACGAACTGCGCTGTGTGGGCGCGACGGAAGAACTGGCCGGCCTGCTCGCAAAGTAGGTATCCGGGTCGCATCCGGGACGGATTCGCTCGCTGTCGGCGGCGGCGAGCGCGGAAGACGTGATCCGTCATGACGGAGTCGCCGCCAGTTGCCAGGCTGAGGCCGCTAACCCCTTATCGGCTCAGGAGATTTCCTAAAAATTCCGCTGTGCGGAACATGGCCGGATAGCGGTGGCCGAAAGCCGCGCCGGCTGCGATACCCTTGGCAAACGCTGCGTTCGGCTGCCTCGCCGGCGTCCGCAGCCGCCGCAAACCAGTCGATCAGGGAGTTAATCGTGCCAGGGACCCTCAGGCCTTTCACCACCGTCCGTCGCAGCAGGCTTTTGCAGTGCGCCGCGCTGCTCGCTTTCCTCGCCGCCTTCACCATCCCCGCCGCCGCCCAAACCTGGCCCACCCGCCCCGTCACCATGGTCGTGCCGTTCCCGGCCGGCGGCTCGACCGACGCCATCGCGCGTTCGGTCGCGCAGGAACTGACCGAGAAGCTCGGCAAGCAGATCGTGATCGACAACCGTGGCGGCGCCGGAGGCAACCTCGGGGCGGCCGCGGTCGCGAAGGCGCCGCCGGACGGCTACACCATCCTGTTCACGACGCCGGCGCCGGTGTCGATGAACAAGCTGATGTACAAGAGCATGCCGTACGACCCGCAGGTCGATTTCGAACCGGTCGTCCTGATCGGCAAGTCGCCGCTGATCATCGTGGCCAAGGGTGACGGATTTTCCAGCTTCAAGGAGATGATCGATTTTGCCCGGGCGAACCCCGGCAAGATCAACCTCGGCCACTCCGGCAACGGCACGCTCGGCCACATCACCTCGGAGCTACTGCAGAAGAGTACCGACACCAAGGTCACCCACGTCGCCTACCGCGGCACCGCGCCGCTGATGACCGACCTGCTCGGCGGCGTCGTCGATGTCGCCATCGACTTCATGCCCGCCTATGTGCCGCAGGTCCTCGATGGCAAGCTCAAGCCGATCGCGGTCACCTCGGCCAAGCGGTCCAGCCAGCTGCCCGACGTGCCGACGGTGGATGAAGCCGGGTTCAAGGGCTTCGAGTCGAATGCATGGTGGGCGATCGTGGTGCCGAAAGGGACCCCCGACGAGGTCAAGCGCAGCATCAACGGGATCATCAATGCCTGGCTCGTCAGCGACCGTGGCAAGGCGGTTCTCGAGCAGAACGGCATGACGGCCGCCGGCGGCACGCCGGAGGATCTCACCGCGTACATCACCAGCGAGCTCAACAAATACGGCCCGCTGATCAAGGCTGCCAAGATCGAGTTCTGAGCGCGTCCGGTCGTTCCTGCGAACGCAAGGGCGTGCACAAATCGTTGGCGTGCCCCCACCCCGACCCTCCCCCGCAAGCGGGAGAGGGAGCGCGCCGCTGTTCACGGTCGGCGCTGAAGATCGACAACGCACGCCCTGGCGTTCACGACGGCACTCAGCAGAGCCATCGAATGCTGCCGGCCCCCTCTCCCGCTTGCGGGGGAGGGCTGGGGTGGGGGCTCTCCTACGATGCGTGAACACCCCAGTGCGTTCGCAGCGACGACCCGTTGAGCGTTTGAACGCTCGGCAGCACGGCCGGCCAGCCTACGCCGGCAGATGCGGCGTCGTATTAGGCTCGAGCGGCTCCTCCGCCTCGGCCTCCTCGGGTAGCGCGTCGTCATGGATCGCGAGCGCCCGGCCGATCCAGAACGCGTCGGCGACGTGATCGCGGCGCGGGCTCGTCGTGTTCGGATGGATCAGGATGCTGAGGCCCGCGTGATTGAGCATCAGCCACGGCACCAGCGTCGGAAACAGCTCCTTGGCGAATGCCACCTGGAACATCGACCGATCATGCGGGCCGACCTTGGCATCATGCCAGCGCCCGAGCCGCACCGCAAAGCGCTCGCCAAGCCAGCTGCGCAACTGCTCGGCCGTGGCGCGCGTCGTCGCCGGGTCATAGTAGATGTGCGCGTGGTAGCTGGCGATTTCGGCGACCTGGCGCGGTGTGGTGGGTAATGCTGTCATCGGTTTGCGTTCGCAATTGGCTTTGCGGCAAATTCATACGCCTGAACGGCGGCGAAGCACAGGGGAGGGACAAGAAAGCGCCACCGCTCATCCTGCGCTGCCACCCCCCAGAAACGCCTTCGACAACACCTCCCCCTCGATCAACGCGCTCGCCGGCCCCGACGCCACCACGCGTCCGGTCTCCATCAGATACGCCCGGTTGGCGATCTTCAGCGCCTGCCGCGCCTTCTGCTCGACCAAGAGCACCGTCAGTCCCTCGTCGCGCAGCTTTGTCACCATCTCGAACACGAAGTCGGTCATCTTCGGCGCCAGACCCAGCGAAGGCTCATCGAGCAGCAGCAGCTTTGGTTTCGACAGCAGCGCCCGCGCAATGGCCAGCATCTGTTGCTCGCCGCCGCTGAGCAGACTGGCCAGCGTGCTGCTGCGCTGTTCAAGGATCGGGAAGCGCGTGTACATTTCGGCGAGATCGGCGTTAGCCTGCGCCTTGTCGGTTCGGCTGTAGATCCCCATCAAGAGGTTTTCCGCCACGCTCATGCTGGCGAGAATGCCGCGGCCTTCCGGCACCAAGGCGACGCCGAGCCGCAGGTTACGCTCGGCGCTGTTGGGTTTCAGCGTCTGCCCGTCATAGGCGATCTCGCCGCGGTACGGCAGCAGGCCGGCGATGGCGCGGGCGACTGTCGTCTTGCCGGCGCCGTTGCCGCCGATCAGGGCGACGATCTCGCCGGCCGCGACGTCGAGATCGATGCCGCGCACCGCGGCGATGGCGCCATAGCTGACGGTGAGGTTGCGAATCGCCAGCATCACGCGGCGTGCCCCAGATAGGCGTCGAGCACCACCGGATCGCGGCGGATCTGGTCGGGGGCGCCCTTGGCGATCATCACGCCGAAGTCCAGCACATACAGCGTGTCGCAGAGGTTCATCACGAACGCCATGTCGTGCTCGATCAACAGGATGCTCAGGCCGCCGTCGCGCAGCTTCAGCATCAGCCGCCGGATCTCGTCGGCCTCGTCATGGTTCATGCCGGCCACCGGCTCGTCGAGCAGCAGCAGTTTCGGCCGCGCGGTCACCGCACGGGCCATCTCGACCCGGCGTTGCAGGCCATAAGGCAGGGAGCGCGCCAGCCGGTCGCGAACGCCGCCGAGGTCGAAGAACGCCAGCACCTCCTCGGCGCGCCGCAGCGCCTGCGGATTGGCCCAGCGCGTCGGCAGCAGCCGCCGCAGCGCAAATTCACTGTGCGGCTGCGCCACCAGCAGATGCTCCCACACCGTCATGTCGGCGAACAGCCGGATGTTCTGGAATGTCCGCGCGATGCCCGCGCGCGCGATCCGGTGCGACGGCTCGTGCGTGATCGCCGCACCGTTCAGCAGCACGTCGCCGGCGCTGGCGCGGTAGGCGCCGGTGATGACGTTGAAGGTGGTGGTCTTGCCGGCCCCGTTGGGGCCGATGATGCCGACGATCTGTCCAGGCGTGACCGCAAGCGATAAGCTGTCGAGCGCGCGGATGCCGCCGAACGTCACGCTGACTCCGTTCAGTGCCAGCAGCGGATCTGGTGTGTCGCCGCTCATGCCGCGCGCGACCGTGCCGTCAGGCCGAACAATCCGCGGTCGAGCAGGCCCTGGCGGCGCACCAGCAGCATCACGATCAGCAGCGCGCCAAACGCCGCAAAGCGCCATTCGGCGAGGAAGCGCAGATATTCCGGCAGGATCACCAGCAGCAGCGCGCCGACCAGCGCGCCGGGGCCGATGGTCGAGCCGCCGAGGATCACCGCGAGCACGAAATCGATCGAGCGCTCGAACGAGAAATTGCCGGGCTCGATATAGACGTGATGGTGCGCGAACAGCCCGCCCGAAATCGCCGCGATCGCCGCGCCGAAGCCGAACGCGCCGACCTTGATGATGGTGGTGTTGAGACCGATCAATCCTGCGGCGGTCTCGTCGTCATGCACCGCGCGCATTTCGAGCCAGACCTGCGAGCGTTCCAGGATCACCACCAGCAGCAGGATGCCGCCGGCCCAGGCCCAGATCGTGGCGTTGGAGATATGGCGCATGCCGTGAAATCCGCCGGAGCCTCCCATCGCCTCCAGATTGAGCAGGAAGCTGCGCACCATCTCGCCGAAGCCAAGGGTGGCCATCGCGAGGTAAATGCCTTTCAGCCGCAGCGCCGGAAAGCCGATCAGCACGCCGATCGCACCGGCGGCGAAAGCGGCGATCAGCAGGGCCGGGGTCAGCGGCACACCGGCCGTCACCGTCAAATACGACGTCAGGTAGGCGCCGATGCCCATGAAGCCGGCATTGCCGAGCGACAATTGCCCGGTCGCCAGGATGACGTAGACGCTGAGCGCGCCCAGCAAGAGAATGCCGACGTCGGCCAGCAGGCCTGCATAATAGGTCGACATCATACCCGCTGTCCCTGCGTGCGGGCGCCGCCCAGAATGCCCTGCGGCCGTAGCAGCAGGATCACGATCATGAAACCGTAGACCACGAAGTCGCGGATCTGCGAGCCGCCATAGGCGATCGTCAGCACCTCGGCGACGCCGATCAGCGGCCCCGCGATCAGTGCGCCCCAGATCCGCGTGGTGCCGCCGACCACCATCACCGCGATCGCCTTCAGTCCGATCTCGACGCCGATATAGGGCGTGATCGCCGCATAATGCAGCCCGATCAGCACGCCGGCGGCGCCCGCCAGCGCCCCCGACAGCACGAAGGCCAGCAGCGTCACCCGTCCGGCGGACACGCCGAGCAGCCGCGCCACGTCGCGGTTCTCGGCCACCGCGCGCAACGCCCGCCCGATTGGCGTGCGCTGCACGACGAACGCCAGCAGCGCCACCAGAACCACGGTGGCGCCGAGCACGGTCAGTTGCATCGCGCTGACGCTGACCGGCCCGAACGTGAAGCGGACGCTCAGCACCTCGTCGGGCAGTTGCAGCGGGTCGGATCCCCAGACGTTGGTGGCGACGTTCTGCAGGATGATCGAGAAACCGAGCGTGCTCAGCATCGGCGTCACCACCGGTGTGTCGCGGAACGGCTGGTAGCCGACCTTCTCGATGACGATGGCGACCAGCGCCGCCCCCGCCATCCCGACCAGCAGCGCCACCGGCAGCGGCAGCTTCGCCATCACCGCGGCGAAGCCGAAATAGCCGCCGAGCATGAAGAGCTCGGCGATGGCGAGATTGAGCACGCCGAGAATTCCCATGACCAGCGAAAACGACAGCGCGATCAGCGTGTACACCGCGCCGAGCGTCAGGCCGTTGACGAGTTGCTGGAAGATCACGGGTGAGCCCTACGAGTTGAGCGAAGGCCGTCTCTATATCCCTCCCCCTTGCGGGGAGGGTCGGCCGAGCGAAGCGGAGGCCGGGGTGGGGGGAGCCACATGGTAAGCTTCTGCTGTGGCTACCCCCACCCGACCAGCCTACGGCTGGCCACCCTCCCCACAAGGGGGAGGGATAAGAAAGAGTTCAGCACCCCGCATGTCCCGGCGCGGTGCTGCAGCCGCGCACCTTCGACTGCCACGCGCCGTTCTCGCCCTGCAGGATATAAAACGCCTTGATCGCATCGCCGTCGTCGTTGAAGCCGATCGGGCCGCCGAGGCCGGGGAAGCCGGCGAGCTTGGCCATGTAGTCGCGGATTTTCGTGCGATCCGCCTCGAGGTCCTCCGGCTTGCCGGTGACGCCGCTCTTCTTGATCGCGTCGATATAGATGGAGACGATCTCGTAGATGTTGGCGTCATACATCGAGGGCTCGATTTCCGGCGGCAAGCCGGAGGTTTTGCGCAGCAGCGGTTGCAGCTCGTTGACGAAGGCTTCCGGCTTGTCGCCCTTCATGGTGGCGTAGAACGTCGCCGGCGCCACGATCGGAATTTCCGGCGCGGCCTTGAGGATCGCCGAAGAAATCAGTTGCGTCGCGCCGACCACCGGCTTCATCAGGCCCTGCCGCTTCATCTCGCGAATCACCGTGACCGCCTGGCTGTAGTCGGCCGAGACCACCACGCCGTCGGGATTGAGCGCCTTCATCTTGGTGACCTGCGCCGAGACGTCGAGATCGCCGGTGTTGAACGACAGCGGGTCGGTGGCGTTGAGCACCTCGATGGCGTTGTCCTTCATCAGCGCCGGCATGATCCGCGTGCCGACGGTCGAGGCGGTGGCGTCCTTGGCGTCGAAGATGATGGTGACGGTCTTGATGTTGAAGGTCTTCTTGTAATAGGGCACCGTGGTCTGGCCGAGCACGCCCTCGTCGATGGTGTTGCGGAACGCCCACGGACGATTGAGTTTGGCGACGCCGGGCTTCGAGGAGGCCTGCGAGGTCGACACGATCTTCATTTCGTTGGCGACGGGGAAGGCGACTTCCGCCGCACTGCTGGTCAGGGGGCCCGCCACCGCCAGCGCCTTGTCGTCGCCGGCGAGCTTGCGCA
>Ga0209758_1003946_pt1 | contig 12885 bp, 9 predicted proteins | sample AraplaMF_Col_mMF_FD_184258 | JGI IMG/M metagenome (GOLD analysis project Ga0209758, IMG submission 184258) | Arabidopsis root microbial communities from the University of North Carolina, USA - plate scrape MF_Col_mMF (SPAdes) (version 2) | ecosystem: Host-associated > Plants > Roots > Endosphere ... | reverse complement strand
GATAAGATAAAGATCCTTTGCGGCATGCCGGTAAGCGGCGGTATTTATCCCAACTGGGAATCGGATCCGGTGACCAATGATTGCAAGCACTTTTGTACAGATAGTATTATTGCTACCTATGGCGATGTGCTGCACGATGAAAAGTTCATGCATAAAATGGATTCGCTGAAAGCAAACGGGTTCTTATATAAAAGAAGCGCTACGCAGCAATACAGGCCGCAGCAGATCTCGGCAGGAGAGGAGCGGATGCTGCTAAGCATGAAAAAGATCTTTGAGAAGCATAACACCAGCTACTATATTGTAATAGCACCTTTGTATGACCAGGAGAAATTTGCCCCGGCGGATATGGCCATCCTGCAGCGTTGTTTTGGCAGCCGCCTGTATGATTTTTCAGGGATAAACGCTATTACGAATAATGTATACAACTACCCGGACCGCAAACATTTTCAACCCTATATTTCAAAAATGATCCTGGATTCTGTTATCACGGATAAAAGCAGTTTACACGTGCAAATGAGTAAAAGATAACAAACAGTTAAAAAGAATGTAAAATCATAAACCGACGAAGGAGGTTCATAGAGACCATTTGAAAGACTTTGTGAACGAGATAAATCATAAATGTAAAATGTAAAAGTGAAATGCCGCGATACTGGGACTGTACCCATATCGCGGCATTTCACTTTTACATTTATGATTTAAAATTTTACATTTTACATTCTCTTCGGGTTATCGCAGCCGGTCCAGGGATTTGATCAGCTTCTCATCCTTATAAATACCCCGGGCAGCCAGGAACAGGAATATTAATATAAGCACCGGTAAAAAGGCGCCGGGTAAATAGGTAGCGGAAATAATGCTTACGCCGGAGCTTACCAGCGTATTGGCGTGGTCCTGCACTTTAAAATATTGCAGGATAATGGCCCCAATAGCAAAAAGTATATTGATCACCGTTAGGCGGAACTGTAGCTTACGGTTCTTGTACAGGAAAATACAGATCAGGGCCAGCAGTACAATCAGCATGTAAAGAACAAATACCAGGAAGCTGGATTGGGCGTTAAAATAACTTTCAGTGTTATTGCTGAGCTTAGCCTTCCATAAGTTCAAAAACCAGGTAGCAGTACCGGCGCCGGCGGCCAGCAGCAGGTATAGACTTTGAATGCGTTGTATCATGATATTTGCCAGTGTTTTAACTGCGTAAATGTAATAATTTATGCTTAAACAGCAGTGCCTTCCTGTGTCATACAACCATTGGGTCATTTAGCCATCGGCCAATACTTTGTATATTGCAGCCCCGAACGGTCTTTTATAATTTATTTATGGCGAGAAAAAAACTGAATAAGCAGGATGCGCTGGACTACCATGCATTAGGCAGGCCAGGCAAAATTGAGGTAGTACCTACAAAAAACACCAAAACACAATGGGACCTTTCACTGGCTTACTCTCCCGGAGTAGCAGAGCCCTGTAAGGAAATTCATAACGACGTGGAAAATGTGTACAAATACACGGCTAAAAGTAACCTGGTAGCGGTTATCAGCAATGGTACCGCTGTGCTGGGCCTGGGTGATATTGGCCCGGAAGCCAGCAAACCCGTGATGGAAGGCAAGGGGGTATTATTCAAAATATTTGCAGACATAGATGTATTTGATATTGAGCTGAATGCCCGCGGGGTTGATGAGTTTGTACAGGTGGTAAAGGCGCTGGAACCTACCTTCGGCGGCATTAACCTGGAGGATATTAAAAGCCCGGAATGTTTTGCCATTGAGGAGCGCCTGAAAAAAGAGCTGAAGATCCCCATTATGCACGATGACCAGCACGGCACCGCCATTATATCCAGCGCGGCCCTGCTGAATGCGCTGGAGCTGGTAAAAAAGAAAATAGAAAAGGTAAAGTTTGTAATAAACGGCGCCGGCGCAGCCGCTATGGCCTGCGTAAAGCTGTATGTGGCCCTGGGCGCTAAGCCGGAGAACTTTATTATGTTCGATAAGAACGGCGTTATTAACAAACAGCGTACAGACCTTACTGAGATGCACCTGCAGTTTGCCACCACCTCCAAAGTAACGGAGCTGGCAGCAGCCCTGAAAGGCGCCGATGTATTTGTAGGTCTGTCTGTAGGCAATGTAGTAACCCCGGAAATGGTTAAAAGCATGGCCAAGCAGCCCATTGTATTTGCCATGGCCAACCCGGACCCTGAAATAGCCTATGAGCTGGCCGTACAGGCCCGCCCGGACATTATTTTTGCTACCGGCCGCTCTGATTATCCCAACCAGGTAAATAATGTGCTGGGCTTCCCCTACATTTTCCGTGGTGCGCTGGATGTAAGGGCCACACAGATCAATGAAGCCATGAAGCTGGCGGCAGTACATGCCCTGGCCGAGCTGGCCAAGGAGCCTGTACCTGATATGGTGAACCTTGCCTATAATGAACGCAGCATATTTTTTGGGCCTACCTATATTATTCCCAAACCGCTGGACCCGCGCCTGCTTAGCATGGTAGCGCCTGCGGTGGCCCGCGCCGCCATGGAAAGCGGGGTGGCCCAGAAAGCTATTACCGACTGGGATGCTTACCGCGATGAGCTGAACCACCGCCTGGGACTGGATAACCAGCTGTTCCGCGTAATTGGCACCAAAGCCCGCCAGGATCCGCGTAAGGTGGTATTTGCGGAAGCAGATAACCTGAAAGTGCTGAAAGCCGCACAGGTAGTGCGTGACGAAGGTATAGCCTACCCCATATTGCTGGGTAACGAAGCCCGCATCCGCCGCCTGGCAGAGGAAAACGGTATTGAAATAGATGATACCGTGATCATTGACCCCAAGAGCGATGAAATGCAGGAAAAGCGCCACCATTTCGGGGAGCTGTTCTTTGCAAAGCGGCAGCGTAAAGGGTTTAATAAGTATGAGGCCAATAAGATCATGCGGGAGCGTAACTATTTTGGCTGTATGTTGGTGGAAACCGGCGAGGCCGATGCCCTTATTTCCGGCCTTACCCGCAAGTACCCCGATACCATACGCCCGGCGCTGCATGTAATAGGTATGGAAGAAGGCGCCAAGCGCGTAGCCGGTATGTACATTATTAATACCAAACGCGGACCGCTGTTCCTGGCCGACACCACGGTGAACTTTAACCCCACCTCCGAAGAGCTGGCAGAGATCACTATGATGGTGGCCAAAGAAGTGCGCCTGTTCAATATTGAACCGCGTATAGCCATGGTCTCTTACTCCAACTTTGGCTCCAGCCCTACGCCGGAAGCACAAATGGTAAGCAAGGCCCGTGAGCTGGTAAAGAAAATGGACCCTACGCTCATAGTAGATGGGGAAATACAGGCCGCCATGGCCTTTAACCAGGAAATTTTAAGAGACAGCTATCCTTTTTCCGAGCTGATAGGAGAGGAAGTGAACACCCTCATTTTCCCGAACCTGAGCGCCGGTAATATTGCCTATAACCTGCTGCAGGAAGTGGCCGGCTTTGATGCCATAGGCCCTGTGCTGCTGGGTATGAAAAAGCCCGTGCATATATTACAGTTAGGCAGCACCGTACGGCAAATTGTGAACATGGTGAATATTGCCGTGGTAGATGCCCAGCATAAGTGCTGCAAGGAGGTGGAGGAACCGAAGAAAAAGAAGAAATAATTTGCTAATATGCTGATGTGCTAATGTGCTGGTGTATTTGTATTAATTTACACACCAGCACATTAGCATATTAGCACATCAGCACATGCAACACATTTCCCGCAAAAAGATATTCTTTCCGCTCAACCCGGCATTCAGAAAATACCTGAAGCTGTATGAAAGGGAGTTGCAGCTGCCGGTATCCTATGAGGAGCTGCGGTATTATGAAAGCGGGATACCGGTATATGATAAAAGCGGGAAAGATACTTTATGGGAAACCGTACTGTACCCGCAAAGCATGGTAGGGCAGCTGCATGCAGGGTTGAAACGCATTTATTCCTTTCTGAAAGCCGGCGGCGACCAGGCTGCTGAAGAGCACCTGCACATAGAGCGTATTGATTACTGCACCTTTGGCAACTCGCACCCCTTCCGTATTAAGATCGTCAATAATTATAACGAGGTGTACGACTATTTTTATATTAAAATAGCCGATGCCTCCCGTATTTACGGCCTGGAGCTGGAACACATTCTTTCCCCCTACTGGATGAACTTTCTGGTGGATGGGAATACCCTGGTAGAAGAGCATATTGCCGGCGTGCCGGGCGATCAGTTCATTCTGCACTACCTGCACCGGCCTGAGTTTAACCCAAAGCGTATAGCCAAGGAGTTTGTAAAGTTCAATGAGCGCTGTTTTGTACGCCTGCTGGGCGATATGCGCTCCTACAACTTTGTATTTGATATTACACCGGATTTTGATGATGTGCAGTTCCGCATACGTGCTATTGATTTTGACCAGCAGTTCTATGAAGGCAAGCGCACCCTGTACATGCCGCAGTTTTTTAAGGAGAACCGGGTGTTTGTGGATCTGGCTATTAAGCACCTGAACGCTGAAGTGGTAAAGCAATACCAGCAGGAGGAGCGGGCGCTGATCGCCCGCCGTATTAAGGTACAGCGCCACCGTATTAAAGACCTGCGGGATGTTATTATGACGGACCATGTATCTTTCCCGGAAAAAATTCAGCAGCTGGGTGATGAGCTGGCCCAGTATTATGAAGATCCTGTATTTGCCAAAAGCAAAACCATGGGCGAGATCATTGAGCGGAGCCTGAAGCGGCTGCTGGTACAAAGCCTGAGATGATATGCTGATGTGCAAATATGCAGATGTGCAGATGGAAGAACACGATTGTTTGTTTTATTGTAAAAGCGGTTAAACAAGCAAATTTTCACCATCTGCACATCTGCATATTTGCACATATGCACATTGGCACATTTTCTACTATCTTTGAAAATCTATGGAATTTAGATTCTTTTACCATTTTGGCGCTTATTTGCTGATGCTGAAGGGGATGTTCTCCAAACCGGAGAATCCGAAAATGTACTGGAAGCAGCTAATGCAGCAAAGCGTGGATATAGGCATTGGCTCATTAGGTATTGTATTCATCATTTCCCTGTTCATGGGAGGGGTTACCACCCTGCAAACCGCCTACCAGCTGGTAAGTCCTATTATTCCCAAAGCCACCATCGCCCAGATCGTAAGAGATACCATTATCCTGGAATTTGCGCCTACCCTTACCAGCATAGTGCTGGCCGGTGTGGTAGGGTCTAAAATAGCATCGGAGCTGGGTAATATGCGCATTTCCGAACAAATAGATGCGCTGGAGATCATGGGTATTAACACCAGGGGATACCTGGTGATGCCAAAGATCCTGGGCGCCCTGTTAACCATTCCCTGCCTGGTGGTGATTGCCGGTTTCCTGGGTATCTGGGGTGGAAAAATGGCCGGTGTAATGGCCGGTATTATTTCCAATGATGAATTTATACAGGGCCTGCGCCAGGAGCTGAAGGTCTATAACATCTTTTTTGCCCTCAGCAAATCGTACACCTTTGCATTTATTATATCCAGCGTATCTGCCTACTACGGCTACAATGTACAGGGCGGCGCGCTGGAAATAGGTAAGGCCAGCACTACGGCCGTAGTGGTAAGCTGTGTGCTGATATTATTTTCGGATTATGCGTTATCGGCAATATTGCTGTAAAATAGTCCATTGTCCATAGTCGATAGTCCATACCATACGCCGTAATACTTATACTACGATATATGCAATGGACCATGGACTATGGACACTAGACTTACGAAAGAACTATGATCGAACTAAGAGATATTAAAAAAGGATTTGGTGATAAGGAGATACTGAAAGGCGTGTCCGCTACCATGGAATCCGGTAAGGTGAACCTGATCATTGGCTCCAGCGGCAGCGGTAAAACGGTGATGATGAAGTGCATAGTAGGCCTGATGACGGTGAACAGCGGTACTATCCTGTACAACGACCAGGACTTTACCGCAATGGACGAACACGAAAAGAAAGCCATCCGCCAGGAAATAGGTATGCTGTTCCAGGGATCGGCCCTGTTTGACAGTATGACGGTGGAGCAGAATGTGATGTTCCCCCTGGATATGTTTGGCAAAGGCAGCTACAAGGAAAAGAAAAAACGGGTAATGGAATGCCTGGACCGTGTGAACCTGAAAGACGCCGCCAAACGTTTTCCCGCTGAAATAAGCGGGGGTATGAAAAAAAGGGTAGGTATTGCCCGCGCTATTGTGCTGAATCCCAAATATTTGTTCTGTGATGAGCCCAACTCCGGCCTGGACCCGCAAACTTCCCTGCTTATAGATAAGCTGATCAAAGAGCTGACCCTTGAATATACCATCACTACCGTGATCAATACCCATGATATGAACACCGTAATGGAAAGCGGAGACCATATCATTTACATGTACCAGGGCGTAAAACAGTGGGAAGGCAGTAACGAGGAGATCATTTTCTCAAAAGATGAGAAGCTGAACGACTTTATTTTTGCCTCCGAATTTCTCCGGGATGCCAAGGAAATGCGGCAAATGGAAATGTTCCGGGATAAGAACTGGCGCAACCGCCTGCAGGGCGGCAAGCCGGAAAAGTAGCCAACAGGCGGCCCGCCACTGCCAACTTGCCACTGGAAAGGTTTGGTATTTGGCTTTGGTAGTTTTATTTTTGCCCCCTGAAAAGGATTTAACTAATAATAGTATAACTAATAAACCAAGCGTAATGAGTGTTTTACTTAATAAGCAGAGCAAGGTAATAGTGCAGGGATTTACCGGTACAGAAGGTACTTTCCATGCTACGCAGATGATAGAATATGGAACCCAGGTAGTAGGTGGCGTAACGCCCGGTAAAGGAGGCTCCTCCCACCTGGAGCGCCCGGTATTTAACACGGTTAAAGATGCCGTAAAAGCTACCGGAGCCGATGTATCTATCATATTTGTACCGCCTGCTTTTGCTGCAGATGCTATTATGGAAGCCGCTGAAGCGGGTATTGCGCTGGTAGTATGTATAACGGAAGGTATTCCCGTGCAGGATATGGTAAAGGCCAAAGCTTACCTGCAGGGCCGCGAAACCCGCCTGATAGGGCCTAACTGCCCCGGCGTTATTACTGCTGAAGAAGCCAAAGTAGGCATTATGCCTGGTTTTATATTCAAGAAAGGCCGCATTGGTATTGTATCAAAATCCGGTACCCTTACCTATGAGGCGGCAGACCAGGTGGTAAAAGCCGGTCTGGGTATTTCTACCGCTATTGGTATTGGCGGTGATCCCATCATTGGCACGCCTACCAAAGAAGCAGTAGAGCTGTTGCTGAACGATCCTGAAACCGATGGTGTGATCATGATCGGTGAAATTGGCGGTAGCATGGAAGCAGAAGCAGCTTATTTCATAAAAGAGCAGCGCGAAAAAGGTAATACCAAACCCGTTGTAGGTTTTATTGCCGGCCAAACCGCGCCTCCCGGCCGCCGTATGGGCCACGCCGGTGCTATTATTGGTGGTGCAGATGATACTGCTGCCGCTAAAATGAAGATCATGGCTGCCTGTGGTGTGCATGTGGTGGAAAGCCCTGCCAACATCGGTAAAACCATGGCGGAAGTGCTGAAGAAAGAGCTGGTGAAATAATTTAAGGATCTGTTCATAAAGCAAGCGCCCCGGTTATCATCAACCGGGGCTTTTTTATTTGGAAGAAGTATCACTGCATAAAAGCAGGGCTCTGGGGCCACTGCAAAATGCGCACAACCAGCTCGCTTTTGGAATTTACATCCAGCTTGCGGTAAATATTCTTTACATGAAAACGTACGGTTTCAACAGAAATGTGCAACGCGCTGGCAATAAGCTTATAGCTGCCGCCATTCGTAAGGCGTTTTAATATTTCCAGCTCACGTTTACTGAGCAATGTAGTATAATTGCCGGGTTGCGCTATTACCAAATCGTGAATAAATTGCTGTGTAATAAGCGGCGATAAAGGAAAACCCTGCTGCAGCAGCACATTACCGGTATAGGCAGGTAATGCGGCATTTACTTCCTGCTTCAGCACATAACCATTAAAACCTGCTTTCAGGTAATTGATCACAATATTCAGATCGCGGCAATCAGAGATACCTACTACCCGCATGGCATTTGGCAGCGCATGGCGGTTACCCATAAAACGTATAAGGGCAGCAGCTTCGTAAGAATCAATATCTATGAACAATAACAGCTTATCGCCAAATTCATGGCTAAGCTGCAGGGCATGATCCAAGGTTGCCGCGTGTATGCAAAAAGCTTGCAGGTCAGGAATGGAAGTGATCAGCGTATGATGAAAATGAGGATCGGCCGTTATAATAACCGGCTGTAATGAACGGCCGGTAACGGATGGTGAGGAGCCCTCCAGATGCCTTGAAGAATGCTGCATATTTATTTCAAAGGATATGTTCGGGGTGATCAAAAGCCTCTAGTACCTTGTAAATTTATGGTAATGGAAAGGAATGAAAAAAAATATTATGGGTATCTTAACATAAAATACACCATACCATATGCGAAGCAAATTCCTTTGGATCCTTATTTTAGTTTGTTTTTATAAACCGGTTATGGCACAATACAACTATACCAATGAATGGAAAAAGGTAACAGCGTTTGATGATAAAGGCTTGCCGCAATCGGCCCTGCAGGTAGTGGATGGCATTTATAAACAGGCGGTAAAAGACGGGCGCGATACGGATATTGTGGCCTCCCTTATTTACCGTATAAAATACCAGGAAGACCAGGAGAATGGCCAGGTAAAGAACCTGGAAGAAATAAACCGGCAAATAACCCGGTTTAAAGACCCGGTACGTGCAATACTGCAAAGCATAAAAGGGGAAATGTACTGGCGTTACCTGCAAAACAACCGCTACCGCTTTTATAACCGCACTGCGCTTGAAAACGATACGGCTACAGATATTGCCAGCTGGGACATTACCCGCTTAAACCGTGAGATCACCCAGGCATATACCGCCTCCCTGGAAAATACGGAGCTGTTACAAAAAACAGATCTGACAGTGTATGATGGTATCCTGGAAAAAGGCAATGCCCGTGCGCTGCGTCCCACCTTATACGATCTGCTGGCGCACCGCGCGCTGGATTATTTTAAGTCCGGTGAAAATAACCTGAACCAGGCCGCTAATTTATTTGAGCTGGATGATGTGCAGGCTTTTGCACCTGCTGCAGATTTTGCCGCGCATAGCTTTACTGCAAGTGATTCAACCTCCCTGCAGTTCAAAGCCATTTTGCTGTTACAGCAGCTGATCAGCTTTCATGCAAAGGATCATAACCGCGCTGCTTTGCTGGATGCCGATCTGGAGCGCATCAGCTACGTGAACCAGGTAAGCGTAATGCCGGACAAGGAAGAGCTGTATCTAAAAGCCCTGCAGCAAATGCAGCAGGCTTACGCGCAGGAGCCGGAAGTAAGCCGCGTTATGTATATGCTGGCGCAGCTTTATTACCAGCAGGACCAGCAAAATAAAGACAGCGCTACCGGCAAAGCCGCACAGGCAGTGGCTTTGTGTAAGCAGGCCATACAACATGCGCCTGCCAGCTATGGGGCCAGCAATTGCAGGCAGCTGCTGCGGCAGCTGGAAGCGCATGAGCTGCAGCTAAGCACAGAGCTGGTGAACCTGCCGGAGCAGCCTTTCCGCTCACTGGTTACCTACCGCAACCTGTCTAAAATATATTTGCGGGTAGCGCGGGTGAATGAATCGTTTATGGAGCAGCTGCGCAGCGCGCAAAATGATTACCGCGATACTACTAACCGCTACTGGCGCCTGATCATTGACAGAAAGCCCACCCGCCAATGGGAGCAGGCCTTACCGGATCCGGCAGATTACAGGGAACATAATACAGAAATAAAAGCAGCGGCCTTGCCACTGGGCCAATACGTGCTGCTGGCAGGCACTACGCCGGATTTTTCGATAGGAGAAAGCATCCTGGCCGTACAATTCATTCACGTATCACAGCTTAGCTATATTAACCGCGGTAACGATTACCTGGCACTGCACCGGGAAACAGGCGAACCGCTTTCCGGTGTAAAGCTGCGTATATGGGAAATGGTGAGGGACAGCCAAAGTGGGCGTATGGTAAACGACCGCCTGCTGCAAAGCGCCACCACCAACAAAAGCGGGCGCATTACTTTAGACAGGAGCGTGAATAAGCAGAACCGTAATGTGCGGCTGGAATGGAGCCTGGGAAAAGATACCCTGTTCACCGATAACTATAAATACCTGTACCGCTATTACAAACCGGAACCAAAGGAAAAGGAAAAACCACAAAGCCTCCTGTTTACAGACCGGGCTATTTACCGCCCGGGGCAAACAGTGTACTTTAAAGGAATTGTGGTTAAAACCAAAGATTCCACAAACATCAGCAATGCAGTAGCGGATTATAAAACTACGGTGCAGCTAACGGATGTGAACGGGGAAAAAGTAGATTCCATACAGGTAACTACCAATGAATACGGCGCTTACAATGGTAAGTTCAAATTGCCGGAAGGCGGGCTGAATGGGGCGTTCCACATCGAAGATATTAATACTGATGGCAGCGCGTATTTTTCGGTAGAAGAATACAAGCGCCCTAAATTTTATGTGGAGTTTGATACGGTAAAAGGCAGCTATCGTGTAGGCGATACCGTAACCATACATGGTAAAGCGCTGGCTTATGCCGGTAATAATATTGATGGCGCTGCGGTAAAATACCGGGTAGTGCGCGAAGCCCGCTACCCTTATTACTGGATGTTCTTATACCGGCCCATACCTGCATCGGCATCCCGTGAAATAACACATGGGCAGCTGCAAACCGGTGCAGACGGTACTTTTACCATTCACTTTAACGCCCTGCCGGATAAACAGATAAAGCCGGAGCTGAAACCTATTTTCACCTATCGTATCTATGCAGATGTAACGGACCTGAATGGTGAAACCCGCAGCGGTGAACAACGTGTAGCCGCCGGTTACCAGCTTATGGAAATAAAGCTGGATGTGCCGGATGAGCTATCTGCCAAAGAGCTGCAGCAGGTAAAAGTAACTACCGCTAACCTGAACGGTACTTTTGAGCCGGCCACCGTGCAAATGCGTTTACTGCCCCTGCAGCATCCCAACCGCCTTATGCGCCCGCGTTACTGGGAGGCGCCGGACCAGTTTGTATTAACTGAACAGGAATACCTGCAGGCATTTCCGCTGGATGTATATAAAAGGGAAAATGAGCCGGCGCAGTGGCCGCGTAAAACACCGGTGCTTGAAAAAACATTCACTACTGTAAAGGATGGCCATACAGAGCTGTCTGTGAAGTCGTTGCCGGCAGGAGCCTATGAGCTGGAAGTAACTGCCAAAGATGCTGCAGGCGGTACCCTTACACAGAAAAAAGTATTTAACCTGGTAGATGCTGCTGCGCCCCAGCTGCCTTACCCAGCCTACCTGCGCATAATGGCGGATGAGCAGCCGCATGAACCGGGCAGCGAAATAAAGCAGGTAGTGGGTACCACCGCTAAAGACCTGCATATATTGCAAACCGTTGAAAGAATGGACGGGCAGCAGAACGATGATTTTGTACAACTATCTGCCCAGCAAAGATCGTTTTCCTATAACATTACAGAAAAAGACCGCGGCGGCTTACGTATAACCTATACCGTGGTAAAGGATAACCGCGTATTCAGCCAAACACAGGATGTTGCAGTGCCCTGGAGTAATAAAACACTGGATATACAAATAGGCACACACCGTGATAAGCTGCTACCCGGTGAAAAGGAAAAATGGCAGGTGCAAATAAAAGGCTCCAAAAAAGACCAGGTAGCGGCCGAGCTGCTGGCCACTATGTACGATGCCTCCCGGGATGCTTTTGCACCACAGCATTGGACACTGCCGCCACTGTACCCGGTGTTTAGCCCGGGAGCAACCTGGTATGATACAGATAACTTTACCAAACAGCAATCCTTTAACCGGTACCCGCCGGTGCCGCCGCTGGAAGATAGTGTGATCATTTATGATGCGCTGCGCTGGTCTGACTGGCTTAGCGGCGGATATGGTGGTGGCAGAATGTATAAGAAGGAATTACGGATAGGTGCTGCTGCCCCTGGCCTTGCACGTGACAGGGCCGCTGTAGCATCTGCAGCTCCTGCGCCGGCCGCACCGGTAATGGCGGAAGCGGCCATGGATAAAAACGCTTCGCTATCAGAGGTGGTAGTGGCTGAAGCGCCTAAACCTGCAGCAGAGCCACCCGCAGCTGTAACACCCCGCACCAACTTTAATGAGACTGCTTTCTTCCTGCCTGACCTGCATACCGATAAAGACGGCAACATCACTTTTGAATTTACAGTGCCGGAAGCCCTTACCCGCTGGCGTTTCATGGGCCTGACCCATACAAAGGAAATGGCTTTGGGCTATACGGAAACCAGTATTGTTACGCAAAAGCCATTAATGGTGCAGCCCAATGCACCCCGCTTTATGCGTGAAGGCGACCGCATGGAATTCAGCGCCAAGATCAGCAACCTGGCAGATAGCACATTGATAGGCCAGGCCCGCCTGGAGCTGTTGGATGCCACCACTATGCAGCCGGTTGACGGCTGGTTCCAGAACACTTTCCCGGTGCAGCATTTTACTGCCTACAAAGGGCAAAGCACGCTGGCAACCTTCCCGGTACAAATACCCTACAACTTTAACAGCGCGCTGTTATACCGCGTGGTAGCGCAATCCGGACAGTTTAGCGATGGAGAGGAGAATGCCTTACCCGTGCTTACCAATAGCATGCTGGTAACAGAAACCCTGCCACTGGCATCGCGCGGCGATGGTAAGCGCAGCTTTACTTTTGACAAGCTGCTGCATAGCGATACATCAGAAACCCTGCGCCAGCATGCCGTAACCGTGGAGTTTACCGGTAACCCGGCCTGGTATGTCGTACAGGCGTTACCGTATTTAATG
>Ga0209758_1003944_pt1 | contig 12888 bp, 11 predicted proteins | sample AraplaMF_Col_mMF_FD_184258 | JGI IMG/M metagenome (GOLD analysis project Ga0209758, IMG submission 184258) | Arabidopsis root microbial communities from the University of North Carolina, USA - plate scrape MF_Col_mMF (SPAdes) (version 2) | ecosystem: Host-associated > Plants > Roots > Endosphere... | reverse complement strand
ATCTGATGCTGTCACCACATCGAAGGAGGGGTCATTCAGCGCTAAAACTGCTCGACCTTGGTTCGGGCAGGCGAGGACACACATGGTGCCGATGCCCGACGATTGCCCTTAACGCAGTTTCGATGGTTGTTCGCTCTGAGGAACGATGCTGGCGGCATTGCTGTTTTCAACAGACGAAGCGCATAGTTTCAGCGCAAGGTCGAGCTTGGTCGATGTTTTGTGACGGCGTCGGTCTTCGAACAGTCTCAGGATCTTCGTGAAAACGTCTCTGTCTGACGCACCAATATGTGACAAGGCCGCAAACAGCGAGGCCGGTAGATCGCGAAGGTCATCGTGCCCGTGGCTCTTGATCGGGTCCCATGCCTCGAAGTAGAGGCCCCGAAGCACGAGTGGCAGATCGTTGCCAACCTTGGCATTGTCGTCCACCGAAAGCCTGTCACGCACCGCGTGCAGGCTTATGCGCAACACTTCGTATGCGACGCGCTGCTCGCAGCCGAGTTGTTCTGAAAGCTCTCGGATCCAAACGGCTGCTTCCTGCGCGGCATCCGGAAAGGTGAGAACGGGACTGTAACGCATTCGCCCCCCTAACGTCGGTTCATTGCACACGTTGTGCTGCAATGGTGAACCTCTCGGTAACTGCTGTCCTTGACCTTCGTCAAACTATACTCGGCTCCCAGCCTGACGTGCGAGATACCCGCCACATCATGATCCTCGAAGTCACCGTTGCCTCAGCGCCGGTTGCGGCCCGCATGGTACATGACTTGACAGGTCCCGAACCTGAGGATGCCATACGAAACGCGCGGAATTCCTCCTGGCAGCCATCACCCGATCCGCAGCGCCGAAACCAAGTCTTGAGAGCAATCCGGGCTAGCTTGGCTCGACTATCCCCCCGAGCCACCCAGTCCCTGCGAATCCGGGGTCCGAGCCAATATCAAATCCTCCGGAAAAACGTAGATCTTCTCCAGCATACGGTCTAGCAGATCCAGTTCACTGAGCAGGGCAGGCCGGCGCTCGTCGGGCAAAACCTGCGATGCGTAGTCGATCACCGCGCGCAATCGACGGGCGATCTGGAAGTTTTCTGCGCCATACAGGCGGATCTCGCTGAAGGTCAACTGCACGAAATCCTCCCAGTTCGGCGTTCTGCGGATGAGCCGCAACTTGCCCGACGTGTTTCGGATCTCCTCGCCGAGCAGGTGCCTTCCACCTACGAAGCATAGGAGACGTTGAAGCTGGTCGATCGAAAGGACGGCCGTCGTGGGATCGTTGATGGCTTTTGATAAGGCCTTGATGCCGATATCAACGATGATCCTGAACGCAAACGTCGAATCCTGCTCGAGGGTCCGCTCCGGTCCGAGAGCGACCAAGGCTTTCAACCTCCGTTCATCTGGCAAGTTTTGGCCGTACAGGCGGAAAAGAGGTTCGCCGGTTCCGACGAAATCGCCGACCCTCGGCACAAGTTCGATGATCGAGTCCGTCCGTTCGGCCAGGGCGACGAGGGCCTTCATATTGACAGCGACGACGATCGCAGGATTAGCCCGATGGAAGATGACTTTGTCAGGCACACCGACGAACGGAACGCGATCGTCATGCGAGCCTTCGTTACCTGCAAGATCGGGATACACCTCCTCGATGACCGAATGCCCCTGCTCACCGACCCTTGAGATGATGCTGACAGGACGCAGCAGCCGCGCCGCGTAGTCAATTAGGTAGAGAAAGGCTGCAATGGACAAAAAGCCCAGCAGGCCGGCCATCCCGGAAGCGCCGTGGGGCACAGTCGTATCGAGTCTCGAAAGGGCGCCGGTCGCGAAGAGTAGCGTAAAAATGAACAGACCGACGGTAAACCGGATGGCGTTGTCCCGAAGAAGTGTCGTCGCGATGATCCTGGGTGTCAACTGACCGCCGGCGACCTGAATCGCCACGAGTAGTGAGCCGAATGTGAAGACGACGAACGTCAAAGTCATCGTGATGATCGTCTCCAGCATCCTTTGTGTGCCCGCTACTCCCCAAGGCCATACGTCGACCCATGGGGTCCAATCTCCGAAAGCGTAGACCAGACGGATCGCGGCGACATAAAGGAGCAGGGCGATGAACGGAACGATCCACAAAGAGGATCGGACGTAGCTTCTGAAACTGTACCACTGGTTCCAACCCATCGGCATATCTCGCAGTTGGAGGCTCAACGAACGTGTGTACGAGAATGCCTGATCGCCCGGAATGGACATTGACGCCGATCAACACGGGGACGTTTTTAGTTTGATCTAGCTCAATGTCTGCGAATGGTCTGCTGCTAGCCTGCCTTCGTGACTTCCCGGCACTCGGTCGAGCCGAGGGCGGACGTCGCGATCGAAAATTCCGGAGAAGGCCGGGACCAAGGCCGAGGTCAGCAGCCATGGCGAACAAGCCGAGATACGTCTGCGTCCCCACACGTTACGGCCTCTTCAGCGTGGTTGATACTGCTAGCGGCTCGCCCGCCGAAGTGGGCGCCACGACGGTTCTCCTCACCCGAAAGGAGGCGCGCCGCCTTATCATGTGGTTGAACGGATGCGGCGTGGACACGAAATTCGGGCAGCGGACTATCGTACCGGACAGATCGAAATCGGATCGAGAGTACGAGGGGGAAACGCAATGGCCCACGCAGAAGACTTCGATGAAACTGTCAAGGCGCCTTCAAAGCCGGACGTGCAGGCTCAGCTAGAGCGGATTCTGGCGAGTGGTGATCTGTGCCTTCCCGAGCGCGCGAGAAGCTTTTTGCGATACGTCGTCGAGGAGACGCTCGCCGAGCGATCTGAGTATCTAAAGGCCTACACGATCGCTGAGGCCATTTTTGGAAGATCCAATTTCGACGCTCAAAACGATCCGGCCGTACGCATCGAGGCGGGCCGGATAAGGAGAGAGTTGGAGCGGTTCTATCTCCTGTCGCGGCAATCTGAACCTGTCCTGATCACAATTCCGAAAGGCGGCTACGTTCCCTCTTTCAGGGCCAATCCGGAGTGCAAGGGAAAGTCCGCCGCGCAACCTGCTAGGACAGAGGGCCGGTCGGCACTCTCTGCAAAGCCATCGGTTGGCTTTATGGCGACTGTCGTCGGCCTCTCGTTCATTGGGATTGCAACGATGTCCTTGCTCTTACGCCCTGGATTTTCGACCGAGACGGCACGCAATCTCGTCAACGAGCCGCCAGCGCCGACGGTCATCGTGGAACCCTTTGCCGCGAGCGGGAATGGCCAGACAGAAAAAGTGTCTCACTATCTGAGGGACGAGATCCTCGTCAAACTCGTCGCCGCAAAAGGACTGACCGTCATCGCGACGCCTGATGCGCTTAACATTTCGGTGGGTGAGCGTTATGTCCTGCAGGGCAGCGTAAGGGGAAGCGAAGCACTCGTTCGATTGACGGCTCGCCTTGTGCGACAGGCCGATGGAGCGGTCCTGTGGTCCGACGGCTACAATTTGGAGCAGCGCTCCGACGCCCCGATAGGGCCGGAGGAGGCGGTCGCAGTCCAAGTCGCGCGCGGTATCTCCGTGCCGCTCAAGATCGCTTCTCCTTCGCCGCTGCCCGCAATGCCGCCGACAGATCATAAGGCACCGCCTGCGATCAGTGGACCGCGGGTGTCGGCATTTACGGGCGCGGAGCCTAAGTCCCAGGCGGACAACATGGAGGCTCGTGCTGCGATCGATGGCCCGTCCTTTTAGCCGGTCGATGCTATCGCTCCTCGGCATCGTTTCGCGAACGCTCATGTCCCCCAGACTGCGCTTTGCTCACCGCGCCTTTGCGTGCCGATGATACACAGGAGGTCGTCCGGAGAGTGTTGGAGACGCGCCGATAGCCGTCGACGAGCCCGAGCGCCTGTCCGGCATCGTGATATCGTCTGCCATTGTTGCTCTCCTCAATGAAGTCCATGTCGGCTAATGACGGCGAGGGCCTCGTCTGCGATGACCTGCTCCTCGTCGCTGGGAATGACGAACGCTGCGATGGCACTGTCCTTGGCGTTCAGGACAGTCGCATTCATCCTGTTGGCGGCCTCGTTCAGCGAAAGTCCCATCCACGACAGGTGCCTTTCGATTCCTTTGCGGATTTCCGGCTGGTGTTCTCCGATGCCTCCAGTAAAGACCAGCGCATCGACGCCGCCTATCGAAACCGCCAGACGGCCGACCTCGCCAGCAATTCTGAAGCAGAACAGATCGAGAGCTTCCTTGGCAGCCGGGCGGAAGTCCTCCAGGAGCGCCTGGGTATCGCCACTTATTCCGGAAACCCCCAGGAGGCCGCATCGATTATAAAGGAAGTCCTCCAGTTTGTCGGCATCGGGAAACTCGGATCTGAGTAGATGGATCACCACGCCAGGATCGAGCGCTCCCGGCCGTGTTGCCATCGGGATGCCATCGAGCGCGGAAAATCCCATGCTGGTGTCGATGCTAACGCCATCGACCATGCCGCAAAGGCTTGCGCCGCATCCAAGGTGAGCGCAAACGACTCTCGCGCCGCCAATGTAAGGTGCAAATTTCTGAAGATAGGTGGCTATGTATTTGTAGGAAAGGCCATGGAAGCCGTATCGACGGATGCCCGCGTCGTGCAATGTGCCGGGGATGGCGAGCCTGGTCGCGAGGCTGCATTGCGAGGCGTGAAAAGCCGTGTCGAAGGACGCCGTCTGCACGACCGATGGATGCAAGGAGAAGACGGCGTCGATCACGTTTAGCGCCTTGGGTTGATGAAGAGGGGCAAGCGCCGTCAAACTTTCGATTTGTGACATCGTGCTGCCGCCGAGGAGTGTCGGCCCTTTGAAAATCAGGCCTCCATGGACGACGCGGTGGCCGACAAATCCGATGTGACAGTCACCGTGCAACAGGCGATCGAGAACGTCTGAGATCAAGTGGATGCCAATGCCGTCGGCGGCACCTGGCAGAGCGATCTCCCGGCAGTCTTCGCCCACCTGATACTTCAGCCGCGAGCGTTGTCCGAGAAACACTGTGCCCCGGGCAATGGGCTTTGCGGATCCGGAACTAATGTCGAAAACGCCGATCTTCAGGGTCGACGACCCGGCATTGAAGGCAACTCCAACTTCCCTGTTCATATTGAACCTCGCTTGCCCATAGCTATCGGGAGCCGGCCTCTGTCACGGCGGATGCCAAGATCTGCAGCGCGTAGTCTGCGGTCGCCTTCTCGTCGTCCGCGCAGAGCTTCAGAGAACGGCATCGATGCTTCAGGTCCCGCAGGATCCGGCTCCGAACTCTCTCCACGACAGGCGCATGTTCCTTCCTCAGAAGCTCCTTGAGGCAAGCGACGGCGACTAGCTCGGACACCAAGAGCTTGCCTTCAACTTCGCCCTGGCTGGGAACGGCGAAATGTTCGCCGCCTGGTTTGAAATCCCGCTCAGTTGACAACATTTGGATTCTCCTTTGCCTTGACGGGTTCTTCGTCTGGATCTAGCGCGCGCCTCATTTTTCGAAGGATGACGGCCCGACTTTTCTGATCGGCGGCTTTGTTCAGACACTCGGACAGATCGAGGACGAAGCTCTGGAAGTCGTTGTGCCAATCCGGGCGGCCAAGCTGCTCGGGTGCAAGCCGGATACGAGCCCTATCCTCGATCAGGCGAGCGCCATCCTTCGTGAGAACGAATCTATCATCGAGCCGAGGCTCCATCACGGGAACCTTCAGGATTTTCGCCAGTCGTCTCGTCAGAGCGCTCCGCGCTGCTGGCTCGCCGTGAACAAGGAACACTCCTTTTGCGATTGGCGCTCGCGCAAAAACCCATTCCTTAAGATCGCTGGCGTCTGCGTGCCCGCTATAGGCATCGAAGGCTATGATCCTCGCGTGCACCAGGATCTCGTCGCCCTGGATACGCACCACGCGGGCGCCGTCTTGGAGGATTCGGCCGAGGGTTCCTGCTGCCTGGAAGCCCACCAAGAGAACCGTGCACTCCGGTCGCCAGAGCCAGTTGCGTAGCCGGTGCCGGATGCGGCCTGCTTCGCACATGCCGCTCGCCGCAATGATGATATGGAAGCCGCGAACGAGATCGAGAGCCTTCGACTGCTCTGCCGACTCGGTGAACCTGACGTTCGGTGCGTCGAGTGCACGTATGAACGCGGCGGCGTTCACAAGCTCTCCGGCCTGAGCTTTAAACACTTCGGTCGCTCTGGAGGCTAGTGGCGAGTCGATCATGATCGGCGAACGAGGAATACTGCCGCCGTCCATCAACGCGATGAGATCGGTCAGCACCTCCTGCGTACGCTCCACAGCAAAAGACGGGATTAGCAGCGCGCCATTTGGGTTGTGGGCCTTGGCCACGATCTCTTTCAGCCGATTGCGGCGGGCGTCCTGCGTGTAATCCTCGCGCTCACGGTCGCCGTATGTACTCTCGCATATGAGATAGTCGATGCCCACGGGGGCTTGCGGCAGCCCTTCCAGCATCTTGTAGCGAGTGCCGATGTCACCCGAAAAGAGAAGACGCTGCGAACCGTCCGCTACGGCCACCTCGATCTCGATCGAGGCCGATCCGAGCAGGTGTCCGGCATTCCAGAAGCGGAACCTGATCCCGCCCACCGTTTCTCGCCACTGCTGGTACGGAACGAATACAAACTGCGGCATCAACATGCGGGCGTCGTCAGCCGTGTAAATGGGCTCGACGGGCTCTCGCGATCGTCTCCGGTTGCGGCGGTTGAGCTGCTTGACTTCGGATTCCTGGATGTGTCCGCTGTCCTGCAGCATGACGCCGCACAGTTCCATGGTTGGTCGTGTGGCATAGATCGGTCCGCCGAATCCTTCCTTCGCGAGTTTGGGGAGCAGGCCGGCATGATCGATGTGGGCGTGTGTCAGGAGAACGGCGTCGATCCCCGTCGGATCGAAGGGGAAGGGCCGGTAGTTGAGTTCCTTCTCGCTCTTAGAACCCTGGAACATCCCGCAGTCGATCAGAACTCGGCAATTCGCGACCTCGAGGAGGAAGCAGGAGCCGGTGACCGAACCGGCCGCGCCATGGAATGATAACTTTGGTTCCTGCATGTTCCACCTATGCGCTTAGCAGAGAGATCATAGGAGAGGAGGACAGGTCTTCCTTGACGGAGATCAATCTGTGAACGAGGTGTCGGACTAATCTCGGCTCTTAGAGGCGATCCTGTTCGCCGACCGGCGGCGGCAGTGCTACCCCGTAGTAGGGGTCGATCCAGGTCAGGTGATCCGTGATCGCTTTCACGCCTGGAGCATTCTCGGCGGCGACCTTCGCAGCGAGCCGCTCGCGTTCATCGAAGATTGTTCCGGCAAGTTCGGCCACGCCATTTCTGACCTGGCAGCGGATGAAGCCGTTTCTGCTCCAGCTTTGCTTTGCCAGCTCTGCTTCGACTGCCCGCTGGATCTGAGCATCCTCAATCGATGGCACCGAAGGTTCTCCCATTCTCGTGAGCGCACGAAGAAGGTCAGAACGAGAAATGATGCCGACAAGCCTGCCATCGGCGATTACCGGCAGTCGTTTGACATCGTTTCGCTCCATCAGCCGGACGGCATCGGAAAGTTGCGCCGTGGGGGCTACCACGACAACATGCGTGTTCATCACTTCCTCAACACGGCGCCCATGAGCACGCACGTATTCGTCGGCAATCCTGCCGGGGCTGGCAAGCCAGCTTTGCAGCCACGATCGCTTTCGGTCCGTGTCGAGCTCGTGCCGCCGCAAGAAATCGCCTTCAGTGATAATGCCGACGAGTACGCCTTTGTCGTCCACCACGGGCAGGCCGCTGATCCGATTGGCAAGCATGATATCGGCAGCCTCCAGCACTGTGGAGGATGCGCCGACGGTGATCGGGGAGGGTGTCATTGCATTCTCGACCAGCATTTCTGTTTCTCCTGAGTAGAGCCAATTCTTGGATCTGTCTCTCCCTCGCGACGCTCCGCGCAAGAGGGACGGCCGACACAGTCCTGCGTTTGCACGAGGCACGCATTGACGGAGGTCAAAGGTCCGCCCGTGCCTCCCGGTGGGTCAGCCACATGCCTGGGAGCATCGGCATCCAGAACGACATTCCCCGGAAGATCAGCGTGGCTGCAAGAGCAGCTTCGATGCTCACTCCAAGCACGTGAAGGACTGCGATGCAGCCTCCTTCGAACGAGCCCAGGCCGAGCGGGATAGGTGAGACGGTTGCGACGACCGACGCGAGAACGAAGGCGAGAAATGCAGGAGAGGGACCAATGCTCACTCCGAGCGCTCGCACGGCAAACCAGAGGGTGGTCGCATCCAGAACGAAAATCGCCAGTTGAAAGAAGATTGTCGGACCCAGCACCCTCGGGTCGCTCGCCATGTCGGTCCGAACCTTCGCAAGGGCTTTTGCAAGACGCGCCACCAGCGGCCTTCCCAGGAGCGACCTTGGGATCCAACGCCCCTTTGTGATCGTGACAGCGACGAGGAGGACGGTGATCAAGATAATGATCGCTGCAAACATGATCGAGAGCCATTCCCAAGTGCCGCTGAGATCGCCCGTCGACCACAGCAGGACGAAGGCAAGCGCCGCCGTCAGGAAGTAGGCGGCATAATAGGAAAGGGCAGCTATCAACAAGGCGGTTACGGCGATGGAAGATGAAATGCTTCGCCGCACGAGGCCGCGGGCGACCAGCAGGCTTCCGCTCAGGCCGCCAGTGGGGATCGCCTGGTTTGCGAAAAGCTCCATGACAGCCAGTTTGAGAAGGTCCGGAAGATCAAGTCGATAGCCGGCACGCCTTGTGACCACCTGCCAGACGGCGGCGGCGCAGGCATAGGTCGCAAGTTGGCAGGATAAGGCGGCTGCTATCCAAAGCGGACTTGCTGCCTTCAGCACGGCCAGCAGTTCGGCGATGTCGGCGACGTGAAGCAAAAATCCCATCACGCCGGCAAATATCAGCGCGCCAGCGAACCAGCCCATGATGGTGCGTCTATTGGACTGCCCAGGTTTCAGAAGCAGGTCGTCCGATCCAGCCGACTGTCCCTTCGCCTCAGCCAACGGTCACCTCCGTGGTCGTCGCCGTCTTGGGAGCTGTCGCCTTCCGTTTAAGTGGCGGAAAGTCCTCGGGCGTGATCGTCTCGCGCTCGAGCAGCAAGTTCGCACCGATGGTTAGGTCCTCCATTCTCGCCGACAAAAGCTTCTTGGCCTCTTCGAACGCACCATCGATCATCCCATGAATGGCGACGTCCACCTGACGGGCGGTGGCCTCCGAATAGTCCCTGTCGTAGGCGCCGGGGTGCCCGTCGTTCAGCCAAGCCAGCCGACGAGGCTCCAGAACGGCTTGTCCGACCTCGCTCATGCCAAACCGTGTGACACATTCCCTGGCTATATCGGTCGCCTTTGCAAGATCGTCTGCAGCGCCCGTCGAGACCTCGTCGAAGACCAAGGCCTCCGCCGCCCTCCCGGCGAGCAGCGCGATGATCCGCTCCTTGAGTTCGCTTGTGGTGATCAAGAAGCGATCTTCGGTTGGCCGCTGCAGCGTATAGCCGAGAGCTCCGATCGACCTTGGGATGATCGACACCTTTTGAACCGGATCCGTCTTCGTAAGCGAGGCCGCAGCCAGCGCGTGGCCCATCTCGTGATAGGCGACCCGTCTGCGTTCGTCCGGCGTGAGCATTCGACTTCTGCGTTCGGTTCCGACGACGATCCGTTCGACCGCCTGTACGAAGTCCGCCATGGTAACCGCGGCCGCATTCCGGCGCGTCGCACATATCGCCGCCTCGTTGACGAGGTTTGCGAGATCCGCTCCCGTGAAGCCTGGTGTGACGCCAGCGACATCATCCATCTGCAAGCCGGGCTCGATTGTCACCTTCTTCGCATGCACCGACAGGATTGCCGCACGCCCCTTGCGATCGGGCCGCTCTACCACGACCTGCCGGTCGAAACGCCCTGCGCGAAGCAGTGCCCCGTCAAGAATCTCGGGGCGATTGGTTGCGGCCAACAGCACGATGCCCACGCGCGGGTCGAAGCCGTCGAGCTCAGACAGAAGCTGGTTGAGGGTCTGCTCCTTTTCATCGTTTCCGCCAAATCCACCGACTTGGCTTCGAGCACGCCCAAGCGCGTCAAGCTCGTCGATGAATATGATGCATGGCGCGGCCTGACGAGCCTGCTGAAAGAGATCGCGCACCCGCGCGGCGCCCACGCCGACGAACAACTCGACAAACTCCGATCCGGAGATCGAGAAGAAGGGGACGTCGGCCTCTCCGGCGACAGCGCGAGCCAGAAGCGTCTTGCCCGTTCCAGGCGGCCCGACGAGCAGGATGCCCTTTGGAATGTGAGCGCCGAGACGCCCGTAGCGCTCCTTGTCTTTCAGAAAGGACACGATCTCCTGCAACTCGGTCTTTGCCTCGTCTGCACCGGCCACATCGTCGAAGGTGACGCCGGTTGCGCGTTCCATATACACCTTGGCCTTCGACTTCCCGATGCTGACCAGGCCTCCCATGCCTTGCTGTTCGGCGATCCCACGAAAGACAAAAAGCCAAAGACCGAACAGCAGGACGGTCGGGATTGCCCAGGAAAGCATTGCGGTGAACCAGTTGCCGTCGGTGCCACCGGAGACCTCGACGCCAGCCTTCTCGAAAACCTCCGCGGCGAGCGGGTCGACGCGAGCGGAGACGAAACGGGTCTTGCCGGACTGCGATTCCTTGAAGACGCCCTCGATCGTCGTTTCCGTCACTGTCACCGACCGAACCTTGCCTTCGGCGACCATTCGCATCGCGTCGCTGTAAGGCACATGCGCAACGTCACGCGAGGCCAGCCAGAATGCGACCGATCCCCAGATCGCCAGGGCGGCGACCAGATATCCGATCCGTATGGCCTTCTCGCGCTTCATCGCAGTTCTGCCTCGCTGTTTCATCAAAGGTTCTTTGCACATCCGCTCCCTGCATTCCTTGACCTTGGTCAAGGTAGGGCTGCCGATGAGCAATTGGCGAAAAGACGATGAGCGCAGTTTCCTCGCCGAATTTTGACAAGGATCAAAGACGCGAGACCGACCTGCCGTAGTATTTCGGTGAGGAGGAGGAATACTATGTTCGCAAAGATTCTCATTCCAACGGACGGATCCAGGCTTGCAGTCACAGCCGCCGAGAACGCCATTGCATTTGCCAGAGACGCGAACGCATCGGTCGTGTTCGTTTGCGTGATCGAACCGTTTCGCATCTTCACAACGGACAGCGATAAGCTGGCAGCCAGCCGAGAAGACTATGATCGGCTGTCGGATGAACAAGCCGTTCAATTCCTAAACGAGGTCGAGTTGCGCGCTCGTCATCAGGGAGTTGCCTGCCATACTGTCAAGCTCCGAAGCGATGAGGTGCACCAAGCCATCATCGAGGCAGCCGTTCTTCATGGATGCGATCTGATCGCAATGGGATCGCATGGTCGCGGAGGCGTCGCCGCGCTGATCCTCGGTAGCGTTACGAACAAAGTCCTCAGTCATTCGCGTATCCCCGTGCTCGTATATCGATGAAGGGGTCGGGGGATTTTGCCCGCCAACGGGAGAACCGAAATGATCCAAAACACCGACAATATCTATCCCATCCCCTCGAGTCTCCCGGCTGTTGCAGCGGCGGAGAAGCTTCTGGAAACAGGCGTCGGTTTTCAGGTCCTGGTTTTGAACGCGGCGTCGCACCTCCAGATCGAGTCCTTCGATTTCCTGATGCGACGTTACCAGCAGCAGGTGAGGTTAGTTGGTGACCTCGTCCGCAGCGCAGGATACAACGACGCTCTCGACGCCATCGGCGACTTCGTTCGAGTTGCTAAAATCGACTACGCCGGCGAAGCGAGCAATATGCTCATGATTGGTTCGAAGTTGGCCTCTGAGGCAGCGCATCGCATGCGCGAGGAGGCCCGTACGACGTTGGAGGACAGCGCTGCGCGAACGGTCGCATAGCCCTCTGATGGCTGTTCCATATCCGTAGAATGCCGCTATTGGATTTGTTGGCGGGGCGATCTGGCTGGCTATCATCATCGACCGCCATCTCGGCATGAACGGCATCCTGAGCGCGTGGCCGATGACGCTCGACGAGTGCCTGATCAGCGTCCGGCGGTACGACAACCCTCTGCTGCGAAGGATCGAACCCGTGCTGCACGAGCAGCTCCAGCGCGAAGACGATCATCGAATCCCGGCGCTAGCGAGCCGAGCGCCTTTGGATGGATCTCATCTACCGGGGAAGCCTTGCCGGTCACGAGATCGAGGAGGTCCTCCGGGTCGAGGACAAGATCCCCATCCCGACGCCGCAAACCCGAGCTCTCAACGCGGGTTGCGTGCTTGTCAAATTGCTTTCTTGCAAGATCATACGCCAAACGGATAAGTCTCATCCTCGCCGGTGGTTACCTGTGTCGGCAGTGGAACCACAGCACTTGTCTGATCGAACCACACAATCGCGTCGTACTGGCCGGGCATCGACGCATAACCGTAATGGCTCCAGCGCTCCGTATCTGGCCGATAGACAACGCCAATGTAGCGCTCAAGTCGCGGTTCAGCCATGACGCGGCGAAGATCTTCATGTTTCCCGGCGCGAAGATCCACAAGGAAACGCTCGGTGCCGACGTCATGGCATAGCGCTTCATAACTGTCGGGGCGAGACGGTCGGACGGCCTTGATTTCCATCGGTGCGTCCCATTCCGACGCCGCCGCAACGGTACCGGTATGCGTGCCAAAGCCGATCAGGGCTGCATCGTTTCCGTAGGTCTGTCTACACAACTGGCCAAGGTTCAGTTCACCCCGCTCCATACCCATATCGGTAAATCGGGCGTCTCCGATATGCGAGTTATGTGCCCAAACGACTGCTTTTCCATTTGTGCCTGTCTTCTCAAGGATGTTCTGCAACGTGTTGAACATGTGCTTGTCACGCTGATTCCATGACTCGTGGGCGCCGTAGTACATGGCGCGATAGTAGCGCTCCGCATCTGCTACAAGGAGAGCATTCTGCACGGCATCGA
>Ga0209758_1003943_pt1 | contig 12891 bp, 9 predicted proteins | sample AraplaMF_Col_mMF_FD_184258 | JGI IMG/M metagenome (GOLD analysis project Ga0209758, IMG submission 184258) | Arabidopsis root microbial communities from the University of North Carolina, USA - plate scrape MF_Col_mMF (SPAdes) (version 2) | ecosystem: Host-associated > Plants > Roots > Endosphere ... | reverse complement strand
TTCGCGATTCAATTGTACTAACGAACAGTACAAACTTACCCGGGTGAATCCCTTCTGAGCCAGGGATCCCCGGATATTCGACCAATTCAGGGGTTGTGTCGTGTACAAATCGCGCAGGACCTAGTCTGCAAATTTGAACTTTGCTGTCCGGAATAGACGGGTAGCCGCATGCATCAACGTATTGCCGGAGATCGTATGTCGTACTGTCAGATATACAGAAGAAATGGTCGCAAGACCAAAGTAGATAGTGGAGGCATGCAGAAAAATTCTGCGCGGCGTCAGATTCTGAGAATTGGGGAACAACAATCGGGATAAGATCGAACAAGAGCAAGCTGACGTTGATGTCGTTCTGGGATTTTATTTTCCAAAGCCATTTCGCTTTGCTCCCCTCCCAGAAAACTCCAGGCAATAGTATTGCGGCAACGGTATCCATTTGCACCGGCGATGAGCCGGGTGGAGGAGCACTGTGAACCAAGGTCATACGAAGACCGCTAAGTGGTGCTCTTAGATCGACGGTAGGGCCGCCAGACCAGAATTTGGCTAATCTACCCAAGGTTCCAAAATCAATTTCATCATGGTGGTCGGCAACATACTGCTTAGCCCATGTTGCACCTTTAGTGCGCCAATTGCTGAAGCCAAAAGCTCGACCAACCATATAATTGGCGAACAAGAGGCCTGCCGCTAAAGTAATAATGTAAGACGTCCGAGAAGAGGTATCGCTGGCCGAGTGTTCGCTTGGAGTGTCTTTGTTAGATGTCGACGAACGCCCCGAAGAGGTCGAGGTTGTGATCATCTGGATGATGGTATCTTTCGGGATCTCGCTGTATTGTTGAGTTTCATCAGAAAAAAAGCCAAAAATGACGTTCTCCGGAGACTCGGAGAGGAAATGTCTCGCTATCTCGTGTTCGCATCGAATTATGCCGACAGGAGGAGAAGACCGGTGACGCCAGCTGGTGCTGAGATCAACGAGGACGCGGCTCCGCGAAGGTGAAGAGAGCGCGGGTTTGGAGTTGGCTATTGCAGATTTTGACATGACCGCTGCCGCGATGTGGGTCCTGAGGTTCTCAATAGAACGAGCGATTTCCTATTTAGTAAAGGTGGTAATGAAGGAGGAAATTCTTCGAAGGAATTTTTGCAGCAGCGTGGACTCGATGCGGGCAATGTTCTTTTGAATTAGGTCGGTTTTCGCGTCGAGAGTCTCTATTCTGTCCACAAGAGAAGCAATTCTGTCCACAAGAGAAGCAATTGCATCCTGATGTGCTCTAGATGCACTTAGGATACTGGCGACGTCGTTATCGGCGGAACGAAGCCACCCTTCTATTTTCACGATGTCGTTAGGCGCTTCCTGCGATGCGACCCGGACAAACGCGGCAAGTCTTTCGGCTTCTCCGCCGAATTGTCCATCTTGCTTTCTTGCTAGACACGCATAGTCTCGCGCCCCTTCGAATATGAGATGGATGCTGCGCTCGATCGGCCCTGCTTCGATCATCGTTTCGCCGTTCAGCCTCAGGAGCGCGGTTTCCGGGAACCCAGCCTGTTCAACCAAAAACTCCAAAAGGCGAGGTGGCAGGGGGTTCTTGTGGGTCGGATCGAGATGAAAGGTGTGCGCACCTACCGAGATATTTTCCGGATTGGGAGTTTCTAGGATAAGCAGGCCGCTGTTCGCCATCACCCGGTGGCATTCGCCCAGCAACTCGATCAGATATTCGATTGAAACGTGCTCGACCATATGGAAGGCCGAAATGACGACCGCGCTTCCGTCCGGTTGCCCTTTTAGATACTCGATCGCGTCCTGCAGCTCGATCGTCAGTCCACGTTCGATGGCCTCGTGCGCCATGCCTCCGTTCAATTCCACACCCGCGGCGTTCAAACCGCTCTCGGTGAGTATTTCGAGCCATTCGCCGCGTCCGCAGCCAAGATCGATCGCTCGGGTCGGCCCTCCAGCCTGCCGTGGTACCTGCGCCAACAGGGGCTGGTAGATCTTGAGCCGGTCCTTGACGAGTGCCCTGGGCCCGCGAAAGCGGTCCTCGAAGGCCTTGTACAAGTCATCAAAGCTCTTGTTCATCGAGTGATTTCAAACGCGTGTTCAAGACGGCTTGTCCCAATGAAAAATGGGTGGCTCGAGTTGATGACGTCAAAAACCTCCACGTTTTCGATCCAGTCGAAATTGTTGTCGATGTGAACGTCTCCCGTGTGGAGCGAAACAGAGAGGCCGTATGAGCCTTGGCCGAGAGCGCAGGCGAGACGCAGGCGGCATTCGACCTTGTCGCCGGCCGCGAGGTTGGAAAGCACCTGGCCCGTATGCCAGGTGTTGGTTCCCCAAACAGTATGGCCGGCGCGGTCCTTCAACATGAAACCGATGACAAGCTCCGAAATATCCTCTTTCGCGACAATCCGGGTTCGAACCGTCATCTTCTGTCCTGAAACGGCGGTCTTGATCGGATTCCCGCTATCACTGTCGAGCAGTGCCACCGATTCAACCGCCACCGCCTTGGTTCCGCTTCTGCTGTAGAGCCATTCATCCTTTTCCCGCCGTTGCTCGATCGTCAGCTTCTCGTTCTCCTTGGTTGCGATCAGCGCGTTGTAATAGTCGACTACCTCGTCCGGCGGTCCGTCCTTCAGCACATGCCCCTTGTCCAGCAGGATAACCCTGTCGCAGAGTGCTCTCACGTCGCCCAGGCTATGGGTGACGAGAATGATCGACGTGCCGGCGGCCCTGAAGCTGCGTATCCGGTCGAAGCTCTTGTGCTGGAAATAGCTGTCGCCAACCGAAAGCACCTCGTCGACGATCAGCACCTCCGGCCGTTCGGCGGTGGCGAGCGCGAAGGCCAGCCGCGCCTGCATGCCACTTGAATAGGTTCGCAGCGGCTGGTCGAAGAAGTCGCCGATTTCGGCGAAGTTCTCGATATGCGGCATGAGCTCGGCCAGACGCGCCTGTGAAAGCCCCATCAGTCCGCCGGCATGGTAGGCGTTCTGCCGTCCGGTGAATTCGGGATTGAAGCCGAGCCCGAGTTCGAGGATGGCGCTGATGCGGCCGCCAACGTGTGCCGTGCCTTCGGTCGGCCGTACGGTGCCGGTGATCAGCTTCAAAAGGGTGCTCTTGCCGGCGCCGTTCTGCCCGATCAGCCCGAGCGCCTCTCCGGCCGCCAATGAGAACGAGATATCCTTGACCGGCCAGAATTCCTCCGTCGGCCGGACGGACGCACCAAACCAACCGGCAAACCGCTTGAGGTTGCTTGCGTAGCTTGCATAGCGTTTCGACAGATGGCTTACCGAAAGCACCGTCATGGTCACAACACGTCGACGAGTTCCGGGCTTGCACGGCGAAAGAATGCCATCGCAAAGCTCATGCTCAGCAACCCCAAAATGGCCGGCATGATCAGGCTTTCCGGACTTGGCCAGCGGTTGAACAGCAGCGCATCCTGATACAGCGCCACCAGCGGTGCGATTGGGTTCAGGTGGATCATGAAACTGTATTTATCAGGCACCACGTTGGCCGGATAGACGATCGGCGTCACCCAGTACCAAAGCTGCAGCACGATCATCATGACCTGCGCGGTGTCGCGGATGAATACGTTCATCACCCCGAGGATGACACCGAGCCCGAAACCGATTGCCGCAATCAGCACGATCCCGACCGGCAGCAGGATCAACGCGCGGCCCGGAATATGTCCCAAGAAGATGAAGATGATGAACAGCGCGACGAGCAGCAGCAGATGATTGATCAGCGCCGTGCCGCCCACGATCACGGGCAGGCACAAGCGCGGAAAGGCAATCTTCTTCATCACCGGTGCCTGCTCGATGAAGACGGTCATGCTGCGCGTGAGAATCTCGCTGAACAAATTCCACGCGGCCATGCCGGACAGGAGATAGATCGGATAGGCTGCTGGGCTGTCCGTATCCGGAAGCCGAGCCTTGAGAACTTCCGAAAGGACAATCGAGAAGATAAGCGCCTGTGCAAGTGGATGAAGGATGAACCAAAGGCCGCCCAGGCGTGAACGCACGAAACGTCCCTTCAGCTCGCCTCTGATGGAGGAAAATGTGAAATGGCGATATTGCCATAAGCTTCGGAACATGTGCTCGGTCCTTTGCGCCTGCCACGACGGAGTCAGCGGGCGTTACATAGCCGGTGCCAATATCCGAAAACGTCGGCGATTGTCTGCTCGAATGGCACCAAAGTTTGCCAATTCAGCTTGGCGCGCGCCTTTGACGCATCACCCCAGGCAACAGGGATGTCGTTGGGGCGGAATTTTTCCGGATCGGCACGGACTTCGATATCGATGCCCGACTGCGCAATAAGCGCATCCAGGATATCCCGGATCTTCCACGGCTGTCCGGATGCCAAGTTGTAAACATCGTCCGGCCCGGCATCCAGGTCGAGAATCGCGGAACTCGCATATGCGCGCACCACGTCGCGAACATCCAGGAACTCGCGCTTGGCTTCAAGATTTCCTACGTGAATGATCGGTTCGCTCTTGCCGGACACGATCTCGGCGATCTGGCGTGCGAAGTTGGAGACCACGTAGGTATCAGACTGACCAGGGCCGGTGTGATTGAACGGGCGAAAGCGGACAGTGCGCAGACCGTCATATGCCATTTGCCCGATCATCAGGTCTGCGGCCGCCTTGGTGGCGCCGTAGACGTTCATCGGCCGAAGCGGCGCGCTTTCCGTCACTGGGCCGGCTACGTTGAGGAACGAAGCGCCATAGGCCTCCGAACTCCCAACGTAAACGAACCGTGCCTTCGGCGCGTGTCGCAGCACAGATTCGGCAAGATTCATTGTTCCCGTTACATTCACGTCCCAGGCATGCCGCGGCGCGTTGCGTGCATCGGAAGGAGCGGCGACCGCGGCCAAATGGACAACTGCGGTGGGCTGGATTTCGCGGACAGCATCATCGATCGCCTCCCGGTTCCGCAAATCGATCGGGTTTCGCTGCCCTTCGCCGTGGCCGAGCACGAATACCTTGCAGCCTGCGTGCTCACGCTCCAGCAACTGCAACAGGGCCGTGCCGACAAACCCACTGGCTCCGGTTATCAGGATGCGATGCGTCAACGTACCGACCATGTTGGCAAAGGGCTTCCGATCACCCGCGTTTCGCCGGGAGGGTGTGCCGCTCGAGATCCGCATCCACCATCTCGCAAATCATCTCTTCCAGCGAGATCGTCGCCTCCCATCCGAGCTTCGCCTTCGCCTTGGCCGGATTGCCGAGCAGGATTTCGACTTCCGCCGGCCTGAACAGGTCGGGATCGATGACCAGGTGGTCGTCCACCTTCAGCCCGACATGCTCGAAGGCGATGCGGCACATGTCGCGCACCGTCGTCGTCCTGCCGGTGGCGACCACATAGTCGTCGGCCTGGTCCTGCTGCAGCATCAGCCACATGGCGCGGACATAGTCTTTCGAGTGGCCCCAGTCGCGCTTGGCGTCGATGTTGCCCAGCCGCAGCTCCTTGGCCAGGCCCTTCTTGATGCGCGCGACCGCATCCGTGACTTTGCGGGTCACGAACTCGATGCCGCGAAGCGGCGATTCGTGGTTGAACAGGATGCCGCTCGAAGCATGCAGGCCGAAGCTTTCGCGATAATTGACGGTGATCCAGTGACCGTAAAGCTTCGCCACCGCGTAAGGCGAGCGAGGGTAGAAAGGCGTGGTTTCCGACTGCATCGGCTCCTGGATCAGGCCGTACATTTCCGACGACGACGCCTGGTAGAAACGCGCAGAGGGGATTTCGAGACGCAGCGCCTCAAGCACATTGGTGACGCCGATGCCGGTGACGTTGCCCGTCAGGATCGGCTGCTGCCACGAGGATTTGACGAAAGACTGTGCGGCAAGGTTGTAGACCTCGTCCGGCCTGATGTCGCGCATGGTTCGAGCCAGGCCCGACAGGTCGGTCAGGTTGCCGTCCACGATCCGCACGTCTTTATCGATGCCCAGCCATTTCAGGCGCGTGGTGTTGACGTCGGCCGTGCTCGACCGTCGCGCAAGTCCGTGGACCTCATAACCCTTCGCGAGCAGGAGCTCGGCCAGATAAGCGCCGTCCTGCCCGGTAACACCGGTTATCAATGCTGACTTTGTCATCAATGCTCTCAGTATGTTTTGATAATTTCTCCCCAAGCCTGCTTCTGTAGTTGCCCGCCCCAGCCCTGCGGACCAATGAACCGCTATGCGCGACCATATACGTCGTCGAAGCGCACGATGTCATCCTCGCCGAGATAGTCGCCGCTTTGAACTTCGATGATCACCAGGTCGATCTTGCCCGGATTTTCCAGCCGGTGCCTGTGGCCGCAAGGAATGTAGGTCGACTGGTTTGTCGCCAGGAACAGTTCCTGATCGCCGTTGACCACCTTCGCCGAACCGCTGACCACGACCCAGTGCTCCGAACGATGGTTGTGCATCTGCAGGCTGAGCCGCCGCCCGGGTTTGACTTCGATTCGCTTGATCTTGAAGCGGTCGCCTTCCTCCAGAACCGTGTAGGTGCCCCATGGCCGGTGCACGGTCGAGTGAAGCAGATGCGCCTCATGCCCCGAGGCCTTGAGCCCTTCGAACAGTTTCTTGACGTCCTGGACCCGGTCGCGGGATGCAACCAGCAACGCGTCCGGCGAATCCACGATCACCAGGTCGCTCACGCCGACGGTGCCGATGACGCGCTTGTCCGAGCTGATATAGCTGCCGGCCGTGTCCACCATGTGAACATCCCCGCGTATCCTGTTCCCGCGACCGTCCGCCGGGACCAGTTCCGCCATGGCATTCCACGACCCGATGTCGTTCCACTCCATCTCGCAGGGAACCACCGCAAGGTTGCGCGCCTTCTCCATCACCGCGTGATCGAGCGAGATGCGGGGGGCCAGCGCGAAATGCTCAGGCGAAAGCTCGATCTTGTCGGTGTCCCCATTGTTGTTGAACTGGCCGTGATCATAGCTTGCGGCGACCGCCTCGAGAACGGCCGGACAGTGCGCGGCCATGGCATCGAGCATGGTCCGGGCCTGGAAGCAGAAGATGCCGGCGTTCCAGAAGAAACGCCCCGATGCCAGGTAAGCCTTGGCCGTGTCGAGGTCCGGCTTCTCCACGAAACGGATGACCTTCTCGCCTTCGGCTTCGATATAGCCGAAGGCGGTGTCCGGACGGCTGGGCCTTATGCCAAGCGTGGCGATCAGCCCCTGCCGCGCATGCTCGATGGCCCGGCCCATGACATTTGTGAATGCGGGCAGGTCGCCGATCATATGGTCCGCCGGGAAAACGCACAAAATCGCGTCCGGACCCTGCGTTGCATTGGCGTGGATGACGGCCGCGGCAACCGCGGCGGCGGTGTCCCGCCCTTCCGGTTCGAGCAGGAAAGTATGTGGCGGAACTGCCGGAGAAAGTTCGTCGAAGTCGTCTTTTGTCAGGAAAAGATGATCCTTCGACGTTACCGCGACCAGCGCCGCGACGTCCTTCAGCGAGGCAGCCCGCAGCACGGTGTGCTGGATCAGCGAGCGCCCATCCGCAACCTTGAGGAAGGGTTTCGGGTGCGATTGCCTGGACGCTGGCCACAGCCGCGACCCTGCGCCGCCGCTGATGATGACGGGAACTACTTTCATTCAACGGCCTCTCGCTGGTCTGCCAGTCCGGTGTTCCGCGCCCGTTCCAGCGCGATTGCCACAATTTCGGTCGCCCTGTCATGGCTGGCGGCCTCGGCATAGCAACGAAATTCGGGAGCATTGCCGGAGGGCCGCAAGTGGATGATCTCGCCGCTGGCCATTCGCGCCCTGAGACCGTCTGTCTCATCGACATCCGCGACCGGGCCGAAGGGGGCAAGGAATTGCTGCAACGCATCGCGGTCGGCGAGCCTTTGCATCAAGCCGCGCGATGTCTCGACGGGGAAGTTCTCGAGCCGCTCGCTGGCGCAGACCGGAAGGTTCCAGGTTTCGCGCAGGCCGGACAGCGATTTGCCCGTCGACGCCATCGTGCCCAGCACCGCCAGGATCGGCAAAAACGAATCCCGCGTCGGCAGCGCCGACAATGTCTTGCCGTTCAAAAGGCAGTCCGATCCAAGCAGCACCCCGCCATTGGCTTCGAAGCCGACGACGACGCCGCCTGCCTGCCGCGCGGCATCCATTCCTCCTATGACGAAAGGGGACCCGACCTTCGTTCTCCTGACGCTGAATCCGAAAGCCTTGGAGATGCCCGAATTGGAGGTGACCGGCGTCACCACGATGTCGGCCTTGAGGAAGAGCGCCGTCGCCAGACCGATCAGGTCGCCGCGGAACAGCTCGCCATATTCATCGATGACGAGAGGACGATCCGCGTCGGCGTCGGCCGAGAGCAGGGCGTCGAAGTTGAACTCGCGCACCCAGTCTTTCGCCTTCGCCATGGTTTCCTGGCCGACCGCCTCCGTGTCGACTGGCACGAAAACCTCTGTTTTCCCGACGGGGATCACATCCGCACCATAGGATCGCAGGACCTCGACCAGCAAGTCCGCCGCAACGGTGCTGTGCTGGTAGACACCGAGCCTCATTCCGGAAAGGGCGCGAGGCGGAAGAATGGAGCCGACCCGGTCCCGAAAGGCCGCGAGCGCCTGTTCATGGCCGGCCTGCCAGTCCGCACGGGCCGGCGGCCAGGGATATCGGGCCGACAGTTCATCGACATGAAAGGTGATCGCGGCTTCATCGGCCTTGTCGATCTCGCCCTTCGGCGCATAGAACTTGATGCCGTTGCGGTCGGCCGGAATATGCGATCCGGTCACCATCAGCGCCGCGGCGCCGTGCAGGCGGGCGTAAAAGGCGAGCGCTGGCGTGGGGATAGGACCGCAATCGACCGGCTGGAAGCCGGCTGCGGCCAGTGCGGCCATGCAATCCTCGGCAATCGTTTGACTGCTGTCGCGCAAGTCGCGCCCGACGAAGATCTTGCCCTGCTCAAATCCGGTTGCCCGCAGGCGCCGGGCAAAACCCTCGCTGTAAAGTCCGCTTGGCCTTCCAACCAATTCGGAAGCCAAACCCCGAACGCCGCTTGACCCGAATTTCATCAGTCTGCTTTTGCCGTTGGAAGATCGCCGCTACTTATTGGAGTGAGCCCGGCTGTCAACAGCAAAAATAACTCGAAATCTGCGTCTTCTCTAATATCCCCAGACAGCCAGCTCATTGCCGGCCGGATCGGTGAAATGAAACCGCCTGCCGCCAGGGAAGGAAAAAATCGGCTTGACGATGGTGCCGCCGGCGTTCTCGACCGCGGCCAGTGTTTCCTCGAGATTTTCGCAGTAGAGCACCGGCAGCGGCTTGGCCGGCGCCTCGCCGGAATCTGCCTGGAAGCCGCCGTCGAGCCCTTCGGCGAAGGCTGCGTAGGTCGGACCGTAGTCGGTGAACGACCATGAAAAGGCGGCGCTGTAGAAGGATTTGACGCTGTCCAGCGTGCCGCCCGTCGCCGGCAGTTCGAGATAGTCGAGTTTTCCGTTCAGTTTCATCACGCTACTCCACTGTGTTCCTGTTATGTTCTATATCGACCAGCCTCCCTGCGGCAAGTCTTTTTGCCGCAGCTTTTGCTTAATCGATTGTAGCGGCGGTGGTTGCTTTGCCGGTGCCTTGCCTTTCGCACTGCAGCATCCTATCGCTCGGATCGGCAAGGCGGGAACCGGGCCGCGGCCCGGATGTTTCTATCTTCCACGAACTGGAGGGCAAGCATGACCAAGTGGGTTTACACCTTCGGCGACGGCGCCGCTGAAGGCCGTGCCGGCGACCGCAATCTTCTCGGCGGCAAGGGTGCCAATCTGGCCGAGATGTGCAGCCTCGGGCTGCCGGTGCCGCCCGGTTTCACCATCACCACCGAGGTCTGCAACGCCTATTACGCCAATGGCCGCACCTACCCCGCCGCGCTCGAGGCCGATGTCGTCTCCGCCCTCGATCATATCGGCCGCATCACCGGCCGCCGCTTCGGCGATCCGTCGAAGCTGCTCCTGGTCTCCGTGCGCTCTGGTGCCCGCGCCTCCATGCCCGGCATGATGGATACGGTGCTCAATCTCGGTCTCAACGACGAGACGGTCGAGGCTTTGGCCGCCGATTCCGGCGATGCGCGTTTTGCCTATGACAGCTACCGCCGCTTCATCCAGATGTATTCCGACGTCGTGATGGGCCTGGACCATGAAGTGTTCGAGGAAATCCTCGAGGACGAGAAGGCGAGCCTCGGTCACGAGCTCGATACCGGGCTGACGGCCCAGGAATGGCAAGGCGTGATTACGCTTTATAAGGCCAAGGTCGAGGAAGAGCTCGGCAAGCCTTTCCCGCAGGATCCGCAGGAGCAGCTCTGGGGCGCGATCGGCGCCGTGTTCTCGAGCTGGATGAACAACCGCGCCATCACCTACCGGCGCCTGCACGACATCCCGGAAAGCTGGGGCACGGCCGTCAACGTCCAGGCCATGGTGTTCGGCAATATGGGCGATACATCCGCGACCGGCGTCGCCTTCACCCGCAATCCCTCGACCGGCGACAAGCAGCTCTACGGCGAATTCCTGGTCAATGCCCAGGGTGAGGACGTGGTGGCCGGCATCCGCACGCCGCAGAACATTACCGAGGCGGCGCGCATCGCGGCCGGCTCCGACAAGCCGTCGCTGCAGAAGCTTATGCCCGACGCCTTCCACGCTTTCGTCGACATCTCCGACCGGCTGGAAAAGCACTACCGCGATATGCAGGATCTCGAATTCACCATCGAGCGCGGCAAATTGTGGATGTTGCAGACCCGCTCCGGCAAGCGCACCGCCAAGGCGGCGCTGAAGATCGCCGTCGAGATGGCGAAGGACGGGCTGATCACCGAGGAGGAGGCTGTCGCCCGCATCGATCCGGCCTCGCTCGACCAGCTCCTGCACCCGACCATCGACCCGAAGGCGGCGCGTGACGTCATAGGCATGGGCCTGCCGGCCTCGCCCGGCGCCGCCACCGGTGAGATCGTCTTTTCCTCCGGCGATGCCGAGGACGCCAAGGCGCAGGGACGCAAGGTAATCCTGGTGCGCATCGAGACCAGCCCCGAGGACATCCACGGCATGCATGCGGCGGAGGGTATCCTCACCACGCGCGGCGGCATGACCAGCCACGCGGCGGTGGTGGCGCGCGGCATGGGCAAGCCCTGCGTGTCCGGGGCCGGCTCGCTGCGTGTCGACTACAAGGCCGGCACGCTGCTCTCAATGGGCCAGACCTTCCGCAAGGGCGACATCATCACCATCGATGGCGGCAACGGCCAGGTGCTCAAAGGGGCGGTCGCCATGCTGCAGCCGGAGCTGTCGGGCGATTTCGCCGCCATCATGGAATGGGCCGACGCGGCCCGCCGCATGAAGGTGCGCACCAATGCCGAAACGCCGCTCGACGCGCGCATGGCGCGCTCTTTCGGCGCCGAGGGCATCGGGCTTTGCCGTACCGAACACATGTTCTTCGATGGCGACCGTATCGTCGCCATGCGCGAGATGATCCTGGCCGACACCGAGAAAGACAGGCGTGCGGCGCTGGACAAGCTCCTGCCCATGCAGCGCTCGGATTTCCTCGAACTGTTCGAGATCATGGCCGGCCTGCCGGTGACGATCCGCCTGCTCGACCCGCCGCTGCACGAATTCCTGCCCAAGACGGAAGCCGAGATCGCCGAGGTCGCCTCGGCCATGAACGTGTCGGCCGACAAGCTCCGGCAACGCACGGAGGCGCTGCACGAATTCAACCCGATGCTCGGCCACCGCGGCTGCCGGCTCGCCGTCTCCTACCCGGAAATAGCCGAGATGCAGGCGCGCGCCATCTTCGAGGCAGCGGTTGAGGCCGGCCGCAAGGCCGGAGCGCTGGTGGTGCCGGAAATCATGGTGCCGCTGGTCGGCCTCGTGAAGGAGCTGCAATACGTCAAGGCGCGCATCGACGCGGTCGCGCAGAGCGTGATGCAGGAGACCGGCACTAAGATCGATTATATGACCGGCACGATGATCGAGTTGCCGCGAGCGGCGATCCGTGCCCACGTCATTGCGGAAGCGGCCGAATTCTTCTCGTTCGGCACCAACGATCTGACGCAGACGACTTTTGGTATCTCTCGCGATGATGCCGCGTCCTTCCTCGAAACCTACCGGCAGAAGGGCATCATCGAGCAGGATCCGTTCGTGTCGCTCGACATCGACGGCGTCGGCGAGCTGGTGCGCATGGCCGCTGAAAAAGGCAAGGCGACGCGGCCCGGCATCAAGCTCGGCATCTGCGGCGAGCATGGCGGCGATCCGGCCTCCATCCGCTTCTGCGAGGAAGTCGGCCTCGATTATGTGTCGTGCTCGCCCTACCGCGTGCCGATCGCCAGGCTGGCGGCCGCGCAGGCAGCCGTGGCGGCGGCGAAAGGCGCGGCAAAACGCGCCTAATGCATGTCGCCCAGAAGTGCGCAGCGGTTCTGGGACAACGACATGCATCAAACAAAGAGCATGTCGCCCAGAAGTGCGCAGCGGTTCTGGGGCAACGACATGCATCAAACAAAGAGCATGTCGCCCAGAAGTGCGCAGCGGTTCTGGGGCAACGACATGCATCAAGGCAATGACTTGAAGCGCTCCGCCTGAAATCGTTTCAGCGCGGCGCGCGTTTAGGGGCATTCGGATACCTTACGGTTTTGTATGCAATGTCACGCGAACGTGCGCGTGACGGCCCTGAATCTCGACATCGTTTCAAGGGACTTTCCGACACCGAATTTATTGGTGTCGGAAACCCATGTTGCAGATTTCCCCATCCGCCTATCGCTCGATCCTGATCCTGCAGACCAAGTTCATCGGCGACATCGTGCTTGCCTCGGCGCTGGCGAAGAACCTGCAGATTCAATATCCGGGCGTCAGGATCGTATTTCTTTGCGAAGCGCATTTCGCCGGCTTCCTGACTGCCCATGGCATAGCTTCAGAGGTCGTCCCCTTCAGCCGTGCCAAGATGCGTGG
>Ga0209758_1003932_pt1 | contig 12945 bp, 12 predicted proteins | sample AraplaMF_Col_mMF_FD_184258 | JGI IMG/M metagenome (GOLD analysis project Ga0209758, IMG submission 184258) | Arabidopsis root microbial communities from the University of North Carolina, USA - plate scrape MF_Col_mMF (SPAdes) (version 2) | ecosystem: Host-associated > Plants > Roots > Endosphere... | reverse complement strand
CGCTCGAAAACGACGCCCGCATCGCCGGCGGACGTGTCGAGGGCCTGACCGCGAGCCTCGAGCAACTCAAGCGCCAGGCCTCGTCGACCAATGGCCAGGACGTCCAGTTGCGGGCGCTGGAACGCGAAGCCAAGGCGCAGCGCGATCTCTTGGAATCCTATCTGGCGAAATATCGCGAAGCCACCACGCGCGAGAACATCGATGCCGCGCCGGCCGATGGCCGGATCATCTCGCGCGCCATCGTCTCCAATACGCCGGCCTATCCGAAGAAGTTGCCGATCGTGCTGATCGCGACGCTCGCCACGCTGATGTTGTCGGCCGGCTGCGTCGCCACCGGCGAATTGCTGCGGATCAGCAGCCCGCGCGGAACGTCGGTGGCTTCCGCTCCTGCGCCGGCTCGCGTCGTGCCGGCCATGGCGGCCAATCCCGTCATGCCGGACGTGCCGGAGAGTCATCCGCAACTGCCGGCCGGCGTGACCGAGATCGAGCGGCTCGCCGGCGAGCTTCGCGCGGCCGGCGAAACGGCGCGCAAGATCACGGTGCTCGGCACCGGCGAGGGCACCGACATCACCCTGACGGCGCTGACATTGGCACGAATGCTGGCGCGCACCGCCAAGGTGGTGCTGGTCGACCTGTCGGTGTCGTCGCCGACCCTGACGGCGATGTCGTCCGATACCGCCGCGCCGGGGCTGGCTGAACTGATGCTCGGCGAAGTTTCTTTCGGCGATGTGATCACCCGCGACCGGCTGTCCCGCGTCCATCTCGTCAGTGCCGGGCGCCCGGGCGCCGATCGCGCGCTGCTGCTGTCGCCGCGCCTCGGTCTGGCGCTCGATGCGCTGCTGCGGGTCTACGATCACGTGCTGCTGGATGCCGGCACCGCGACCGATCTGCCGGCCGAGCTGCTGACGGCGCAGGCGCGCGCCGTGGTGGTGCCGGATCCCAAAACCCCCGCCGATGCCCGCGTGCAGTTCCGCGATCAGCTCAAGGCGGTGGGCTTTGCCGAGGTGACGATGCTCAGCAGGGCGGCGGCGTGGTCGGATATGGCCGAGCCGGGACCGCGGGTTGCGGCCTGAGCTCCGCTCGGACCGCCCAGCGCGTTTTCGAGCGAAGCATGCTCCCGGGACTTGATCCGGGGGATACCGGATCGCGTGAAGAAAACGCGTCAAAACAGGAATCTGGAGCCCGGTCTGAATCGATCAGAACCGGAAATGCTCTAGCGATGCAGAACGCTGCGCAGCATCTGCGCCATCTGCATCAAGGCCGGGGTCTGCTTGACCAGCCGCTTGGCGTGAGACAGCGATGACATCACGGTGGCCGCGACCTTGCCGCGCGTGCTGACGGCCAGGAAGCTGTCGAAGATCGGCTCGTCGTCCTTGCAGAACAGCCGCTTGTAGTCGTCCGAGCCGATCCCGAGATCGAGCGAGGTGTAGCCGCGCGCCGCATAGGCATCGACGATGTCGCGCATCAGGATCAGGCCGGGGCTGTAACGCGCATTGCCCGACATGGTGTAGGTATTGAACATCATCGAGAACCGCTGCCCGTCGGCGACGCCGGCAAACAGCGCGATGACCTCGTCATCGCACTCCAGCGCATGGATCTCGATGGCATGGCTGCCATCGGCGAGCGGCGCCATGCAGGCGTCGCGCACGAAACCTTCGATGCCGGGATCGGCGAAGACGTTGGGCAGTTTCTGTTCCGCCATGCGCAACGGCTTGAGCCTGAAGAACGCATCGAGCAGGCGTTTGATGTCGTCCCGCTCCTTGCCAACATAATAGCGATAGCCGGGCAGGGCCTGCAGCTTGCGTTCCTTGCCCTTGAGCCTGCGGCGGAACGAATTGCTGATACGATCGGCGGGTTGAGCTCCGGGCACGATGGTCATCAGCGGACACTCGTTGACCGCGGCCTGGTGCGGCAACAGCGCGAACGGATTGGCGAGACCCGCCCAGTGCCGCGGTTGGCGCATCAGGGCCAGCACGTCGATCCCGTCGGAATGCGCGGCGATGGCGTTGAGCACGGTATCGAGATCGGCCTTGCCAGCCGTGCTCGCGAAATCCCGCTGCCACAGCGCCATGTTGAAGGTGACGTGCTTGCCGCCGAGAAACCGGGCGATCCGCATGCCGTTCTCGGTGGCCACGCCTAGCGGAAGCAGCATCAGCGGCTGATGTTCCGCATCGTAGGCGATGACGATGAAGGGCTTGAAGCCGTCCAGTACCCCGACATTGTTCTGCCAGGCGGCCTGAAAATCGAAACGCTGATAGGGAGTGGCGAATTGCGACGGACATTCGAGAGCGCGCCAGATCGCTTCGGCCTCACGCATGTCGTGAAGGATGTCGACGCGCGCGATGCGGCTTGCGCCGGAACTCGTCCGGGTGTCGGCCATCGGGCTTTCGATCACGGCGGCCATCGTCATCGCGCGCTCCGCTTTTGAGACTTTGTTTACATTTTTCGGCTTGGGCCGACCTTTGCAAAGAAATGTCAACAAAGAGTAATGACAATGCGCCAGGGGATGTGCGGCCGGCGGCCGTCGAAGGGGCGTGGGGTGTCACAGAGCAGCCGATTTGCGAGCGGATTGAAGTTGGAGCTGGCCTATTTCAGCGGCTACGCTCGCCTCAACCAATGGAGAACCGGGGGAGCCGGCGTCATCCTGCGGTTCGAGCGCGTGCGACCCGCACGTCGCGACGCCTTTCAACCGTTACGATCCCGTGAAATCACGCCCGCCTTTCTGGAACGGGGGCTTCGTGCGCTCAAGCGTTGGAAGTTCGACGTCGTCTCGATCGATGAGGCATGCCGCCGGGCGCGCCAGCCCAAGTCGGGCAGGCGGTTTGTCTGCCTGACCTTCGATGGCGGCTACAAGGACATCATGACATCGGCTTATCCGGTGCTGTCCCGCCATGCGGCGCCGTTTGCGGTTTACCTGCCCACGGCGTTTCCGGATGGTCTCGGCGAGGCGTGGTGGTTGGCCCTCGAACAGGTCATCGCGCGGCACGATCGCATCAGCCTGATCATGGACCGAACCGAGCGGCATTTTCAGGTCGGAAGCGTCGAGGAAAAGGTCCAGCTCCATGATTTTCTCGACGGCTGGATGCGCAAGCTGCCGCCGCCGGAGCTGAGGGTGGCGATCCATGATCTGTGCAGGCGCTACTCGGTCGACCTCGCAGCACTGTCGCGCGACGCGTCGATGAGCTGGGACGACATCGCGGAACTGGCGAAGGACCCGCTGGTGACAATCGGCAGCGCCACCGTCAATTATCCCGTACTGGCCGGCTTGAATGATGTGGCGGCGTTGCGCGAAATGACCATGGGCAGGGCGGTTTTGCAGGCCGCGCTCGGCCGCGCTCCGCTGCATTTTGCGTATCCGTTCGGCGACCGTGGCTCCTTTGGCCGGCAACACCCACGGATGGCGGCCGAGGCCGGCTTTGCCAGCGCGGTGTCGGCGATACCGGGCGTGGTGTGGCCTCAGGATCGCTCCAACCTGCATGCGTTACCGCGGATCGCGTGGGATGGCCGCCGCCGCTCGCTGCGCACCATGCGCGTCATGCTGTCGGGGACGATCAGCGAATAGGCGCCGGGTCAAAATCAGGTTGCGAAATTCCAGTTTGGTCGCGTACTTGCAACCGGTCCGGTCGTTCATTTCCTCCCGGCAAAGGAGCCGTCGCATGTCCGATTTGCTGCGTTTCTCCGCAAGTCTCGTTACCTTAAGGCTCGTTACCTTAAGGCTCGTTATCGTCTCATGTGGCGTCGTGCTGGCGCTCTGTGTTTCGGCGCCGTCGTTCGCCGACGCGCTGAATATCGGCGGCGATGCCGAAAGCCTCGGCTTTTCGCCGACGCGACTGGCGCGGATTGGGTCCTGGTATCAAGCGCGCGTCGACGCCGGCGATCTGCCAGGCGCCGTCGTGGCGATCGCGAAGAACGGCAAGTTGGCCTACTTGCAGGCCGTCGGCTTCCAGAACCGCGCCAAGACCGTTGCCATGAAACCGGATTCGATCTTCTGGATCGCGTCCATGACCAAGCCGGTTACCAGTGTCGCCGCCATGATACTGGCGGAGGAAGGCAAGCTCGATATCGATGCCGCCGTGGCGCGTTATCTGCCAGAGTTGAAGGACATGCAGGTCGGCATCGCAAGCATCGACCCGGCGACCGGCAAGCCGTCCATCACGGTCGAGCCGCCGAAGCGTCTCATGACGGTACGCGACCTTCTCCGTCACACCTCCGGCCTGGTCTATCCACCGCAATTTGCCGATGCGCCGATCAACCGGCTCTATGAGAAGGCGATGTTCCAACGCGACAGGACGCTGGCCGATTTCGTCGCCAGCCTCGCCAATCTGCCGCTCGCCCACCAGCCAGGCGAGGTCTGGGAGTATAGCTGGGGCGTCGATGTGCTGGCGCGTGTCGTCGAAATTGCATCCGGCGAGCCATTCGACCGGTTTCTGGAAAAACGCATCTTTGTTCCGCTACAGATGGCCGACACCGGTTTCTATGTTCGAGAGTCGAGACTTGACCGCCTTGTCGAGGCGCCGACCGGGCGCAATCCCCAGTTCGACGTCACGAGACCACGCGCGCTGCTTTCCGGTGGCGGAGGGCTGGTTTCGACGGCCCCCGACTATTTGCGATTTTGCCAGATGCTGCTCAACGGCGGCGAACTCGATGGCGTGCGGATCCTGACGCCGAAAACGGTGCGAGAGATGACGACGGATTCGTTGCCTGCGGGCATCCGCTTTGTGGGAAATCTGACCGGGCCCAACACCGGTTCGAGTTGGGGACTGGGTTTTGCGGTTCGCACCGACGCCAGGTCCAGCGACGTTCCCGGATCGGTCGGCAGTTACACTTGGAACGGCGTGTGGGGGACCTATTTCTGGGTCGATCCGGCGGAGAAGATCGTCGCCGTGCAGTTGATTCAAGTCGTGCCCGACAGCATCGGCCGCTATTTGTCCGCTATGCGCAATCTGACCTACGGCTCCCTGCAGATTCCCGGAGAATTCAGCTTTATCGCGCCGGTGCCGCCCGTGGTCGTGACTGCCGATAGCCTCGCCGATTACGCCGGGACGTATGATTTTGGCCGGTCGGCGAGTTCGCGTGACAGGATGGCGTCAGCCGCCGCTAATTTCGCCGGGATCGGCGCCGACGTCGAAATGACGGAGAGTGGCATCAGGATTATCGCCCCCCGCGAAAATAGCCCCGCGGGCAACGCCGGAATACGGGCACGCGACATCATCACCGATATCGATGGGGCGCCGACCAAGGACTTCAAAATCAACCAGGCCATCGGCAGGCTGCGTGGCGCCGTCGGCTCGCAAGTCCGGTTGAATATCTCGCGCGAAGGCGGCGGTGGTCCGCTCGAAATCACGGTCACCCGCGCGCCGATTTACATTGCGGCCGTCGAATTGCAGATTCGAGTAGATGCGGGAAGATTAATGGCCGAGGCCACCGGACGTTGGCCGATTCTGGACTTCGAAAAAGGCAAGCCGGTCGCGTTGAGCGCGATGTCCGACAACCTATTCTATGCGTCCAGTGGCGATCATACGCGGATCGCTTTTGTCAGGGATTCAAAGGGCAAGGTCACCGGCGCGATTCTCAACCCAGGTACCTGGCAACAGGAAGGCGCGAAACTGGGATAGCGCCGGCGAAAGGGTTGAGCCGCCGGCTCGCTAGGACTGGCTGGTGTCCTGCCGCGACATCCAGCTGACGATCGGCATCGCCGGCAGCACCCAGCCCAAGCCGGCAACCACATAGAATACCGCCTGCGCCAGGCCGGAAGCGGCCAGCCAGGGCATCTGCGCCACCGCCATCCCGGTCAACGACCAGACCACCACCAGTATCAGCAAGGCAATGGTTCCGAGGAGTTTTCGGGTGCGTATCGGCAGGACGAACACGTTTGAGCCTCGAGCGGGGAGCGCGCCTTGCGCGCGGGAAGGGCGGGACTATAAGGTGCGCGCAAATCCGTTCAAGATGTGGCTTGAAGACATTGATGACTGCCGGTTCCCCCAAAACGGCTCCGCTGCGCGCAGTTCGATGGTGGCTGATTGCCGTCGCGGCGCTGATTGCCATCATGGTGCTGGTCGGCGGCGCGACGCGTCTGACGGAATCAGGGTTGTCGATCGTCGAGTGGAAGCCGATCACCGGCATGCTGCCGCCGCTCGGCGAGCGGCAGTGGACCGAGGCCTTCGAGGGTTACAAGACAATTCCGCAATATCGCGAGCTTAATGCCGGCATGAGCCTGCACGAGTTCAAGACGATCTTCTGGTGGGAGTGGAGCCACCGGTTGCTCGGACGTGTGATAGGCTTCGTCTATCTGTTGCCGTTCCTCTGGTTCCTGTGGCGGGGCGCCTTCACCGCCGATCTGAAGCGCCGGCTCTGGATCATCTTCGGTCTCGGCGCACTGCAGGGCGCGGTGGGCTGGTGGATGGTGGCCTCGGGCCTGTCGCAGCGCGTCGAGGTCTCGCAATATCGCCTCGCCACCCACCTGCTGCTGGCGCTGGTGATTTTCGCCGCCATCGTCTGGACGCTGCGGCGGCTCGCCGATCGGATGCCGGCGCCGGCATCGGCCCGGTTGAAGTTCACCAGCATCGCCTTGCTGGTGCTGACGTTCATTCAGCTCTACTTCGGGGCGCTGGTTGCGGGGCTGCGCGCCGGCCGGATGTATAACACGTGGCCCGAGATCGACGGCGGTCTGATCCCCTCGGCCGCACGGCTGTGGTTCGAACAGCCGTGGTGGCGCAACCTGTTCGACAATACGCTGACGGTTCAGTTCGAGCATCGCATGACCGCCTATGCGCTGTTGGCACTGGCGGTTTTCCACGCCGTCGACGCGATCCGTTCGCGCTCCGCCGCGGCCGCTGGCGCGCTGGCGCTGGCGGCAGCGATCACGCTGCAGGCCGCGCTCGGCATTCTTACGCTGCTCTATCAGGTGCCGATCCTGCTCGGATTGGCACATCAGGCGGTCGCGATCCTGGTGCTGACGCTGGCGGTTCTTCAGGTCGAGCGGCTGGCGATGCGGCAACCGGAATCGGGCGTGCGGAAACTGGCCATGACGGTCACCCAGGCCGGCTGAATTGAGCGATTCTAATCTTGTGGAAGTTTCAAAAGCCCTTGAAAAACGGGGCTTTCAGGCCGCTGACGAAGTCGTGTGGCTCGCCGCCGCTTTACTTGGGTCGGTCAGGCGATAAAACCGTCGCCACGTCCAACCTGGGTTGTTTCATGTCATCTGCATTCATACAGGCTGCAGTCATCCTGCTTCGCGAGGGGCTGGAAGCGATGCTGGTGATCGCCGCATTGGCCGGCTACCTGACCAAGGCCGGATCGGCCCATCGCGTCGCGGCGCTTTATGGCGGGGCGCTGGCGGCAGTTGGTGCCAGCATCATTGCCGCGTGGCTGTTCGCGGTACTCAATTCGGGCGAGCACAGCGACATCCTCGAGGGCATCATCATCCTGGTTGCAGCCGCCCTGATGCTCTATGTCAGCGGCTGGCTGATGGTGAAACAGGATCCGCGCGGCTGGCAGGACTACCTCGCGAACAAGGCCGACAACGCGCTGGCGCAGGACACCGCCTGGGCGGTCGGCGCGCTGGCCTTTCTTGCGGTGTTTCGTGAAGGCGCGGAAACCGTGCTGTTCATCAATGCCCTGGCCACCACCGAAGGCGGCTGGAGCGCCGGCCTGTTCGCGGGGCTCGCCGCCGCGGCCGTCGGCCTTGTCGTGTTGTTCTATTTCATCAACCTGATCGCGCAACGGATCCCGTTGCGTCCGCTGTTCATCATCACCTCCGCCTTCCTGTTCGCGATGGCGATCAAGTTCATCGGCGAGGCAGTGCAGGAATTCCAGGAGCAGGCGATCATACCGGTCACCGAATTGAAGGGGGCGACCTGGCTTTCAGCGCTGGGGCTCAATCCCACGCTCGAGGCGCTGTCGCTGCAGTTCCTCGTCATCTTGTTCGCGCTGGCGACCTACTCGGTATTCCAGCGCAACAGCCGGCTGCTGCGCGAGGACAAGGCGCTGCGTACGAAGTCCTGAGTTCTGATCGCAAACACGACCTGCAAGTTCGTCATGCCCGGGACAAGCCCGGGCATGACGAAGGAAAGTTCAAGCCGTCAGCGCCTGCTCCAGATCCGCGATCAGATCTTCCTTGTCCTCGATCCCGATCGACAGCCGCACCACGTCGGGCGCGGCGCCCGATTTGACCTTGGCGGCATCGTCGAGCTGGCTGTGCGTGGTCGAGGCGGGATGGATCACCAGCGAGCGGGTGTCGCCGACATTGGCGAGATGCGAGAACAGTTTCAGGTTGGAGACCAGATTGACGCCGGCCTCGTAGCCGCCCTTGAGGCTGAAGGTGAACACTGCGCCGGCGCCCTTGGGTGCGTATTTGCGGGCGAGGTTGTTATAGCGATCGCCCGACAGCCCGGCATAGTTGACCGAGGCCACCGCCGGGTGATTGGCGAGGTATTCCGCGATCGCCTTGGCGTTCTCGCAGTGCTTCTGCATGCGCAGCGGCAGCGTTTCGATGCCGGTCAGGATCAGGAAGGCATTGAACGGCGACAGCGCAGGGCCGAGGTCGCGCAATCCCAGCACCCGGCAGGCGATGGCGAAGGCGAAATTGCCGAAGGTCTCCTGCAGCTTGATGCCGTGATATTCCGGGCGCGGCTCGCTCAGCATCGGATATTTGTTGTCCCGCGACCAGTCGAAGGTGCCGGCATCGACGATGATGCCGCCGAGCGAATTGCCGTGGCCGCCGAGGAATTTGGTCAGCGAATGCACCACGATGTCGGCGCCGTGGTCGATCGGACGGATCAGGTAAGGCGTCGCCAGCGTGTTGTCGACGATCAAGGGCACGCCGGCCTTGCGGGCGACCGCCGCAATGGCCTCGATGTCGGTGACGCTGCCGCCGGGATTGGCGATCGATTCGATGAAGATCGCCTTGGTATGCGGCGTCACCGCGCGCTCGAAACTGTCGATGTCGTCCGGATCGGCCCACACCACGTTCCAGCCAAAGCTCTTGAAGGCATGGGTGAACTGGTTGATCGAGCCGCCATAGAGTTTTCGCGCGGCGATGAACTCGTCGCCGGGCTTGAGCAACATCTGGAACACCACCATCTGCGCGGCGTGACCGGACGCGGTTGCCAGCGCCGCGGTGCCGCCTTCCAGCGCCGCGACGCGCTCTTCGAGCACCGACGTGGTCGGGTTGGTGATGCGGGTATAGATGTTGCCGAAAGCCTGCAGGCCGAACAGCGATGCGGCATGATCGGCATCGTTGAAGACAAATGAAGTGGTTTGATAGATCGGCGTGACGCGGGCGCCGGTGGTGGGATCGGGTTGCGCGCCGGCATGAACGGCGAGGGTGGCAAATCCCGGAAGGCGATCGGTCATTCGTCTGGTTTCCTGTCCTTAAGAATTCGAGGCGTATTGCCGGCCATGCTGATGGTACGCCGCGTCGGCGTCAAGGCCGCGACGGGCTTATCGATCGTTCGCAATAGTCCTGCTTTGCGACGCTGCGATAACGAGAATATCGTTTCGCAATTGCGTCAAACGGGATCGTTTCTATTCTTTGCCGCGCGGTCGGACGCCGCGGTTTCGCCGCCGCCGACGCTGGAGCGGTTCAGCGACAGCCGCATGCCCTGCGTCGGCATCGGCGCGCGCTTCGAACTCAGCGTCCGCGAATTGACGCCCATCCAGGATATTTCCGATGAGAGGCGGCCGTATTCGATTTTCGGGCAGCGGTTCATCACCACCTTGATGCCGGCGGCCTCCGCCCTTTCCGCGGCGGCGTCGTCGCGGGCGCCGAGTTGCATCCAGATCACTTTCGGCAAAGGCGACAGCTTCAAGGCCTCGTCGATCACCGGCATGATGTGGCTCGAATTGCGAAAAATGTCGATCATGTCGACGGGACGGCCGATATCTTGCAGCGAGGCGACGAACGGCTTGTCCAGCAAGCTCTTGCCGAGATGGCCCGGATTGACCGGGATCATGTCGTAGCCGCGCTGCGCGAGATATTTGAAGGCGAAGTAACTCGGCCGCACATTGACCGGCGATGCCCCGACCATCGCGATCGACTTCACGCTGTTGAGGATCTCGCGGATGTAGCTGTCGGCATAGGCGTCGTGGTTCATGCTGTCTGTCTTGGCTAGTTATCTTGCCATTTCGGCGCGCGCTTCTCGATGAAGGCGCCGATGCCTTCTGCGGCATCCGCCGCCATCATGTTTTCGGTCATGACCTGTGACGCATATCGATAGGCCTCGGCAAGGCCCATCTCGGCCTGGCGGTAAAATGCCGTCTTGCCGAGCTTGATGGTGTGGGCGGACTTTTGCGCGACTTTCCGCGCCAGCGCGATCGCCGCGTCGCGTTCAGTGCCGGCGGCGACCACGTGATTGATCAAGCCGATCTCGCGTGCCCGCGTCGCGCCGATGGCTTCGCCGGTCAGCAGCATTTCCATCGCCTGCTTGCGCGGAACATTGCGCGACAGCGCCACCATCGGTGTCGAGCAGAACAGGCCGATATCGACGCCGGGCGTCGCAAAGCTCGCAGTCTCCGACGCGACCGCGAGATCGCAGGTCGCGACGAGCTGGCACCCGGCCGCGGTCGCGACGCCCTGCACGGCGGCAACGACCGGCTTCGGCAGGGCGAGGATGGCCTGCATCATGGCGCTGCAGCCCGACATCATGTGCTCGAAATAGCCGCGTCCGCGATCGGGGTCGGCGCGCCGCGCGGTCAATTCCTTCAGGTCGTGTCCCGACGAGAAGGCTGGTCCATTCGCCGCAATCACCACCGCGCGCGCGCCGGCATCACGAGCGATGTCGTCCAGCGCGGCATGCAGTCCGGCGATCAGGCTCTCGGACAGGCTGTTGCGCGCAGCGGGACGGTTGAGCGTCAGGATTGCGATGCCGCCGAGGGTTTCGCGGAGCAGAACCGATGAGTCCGGCGTCGCGATGCGGGCGGTCTGAGCAGTCATCGGAGTGTCCAATTGCTGGGCAGGAGGGTCATCTTAATGTAACAGACGCCGGCAGGCGAGGGTGGGACGGCATGACTGATCCGAAAATGAGCGTGGCCGAACTGGAGACGTATCTCCATGCCGAGTTTCCGCAGGCGTTCAGCCATGGCGACATCGCCATCGAAAGCGCAGATGGCGCGTCCTGCCTGCTGCGCCAGCGCTACAATGAGCAGATGTTGCGCCCTGGCGGCACCGTCTCCGGGCCGACGCTGATGGCGCTGGCGGATTACGCAATGTTCGTGGTGCTGCTGTCGGCGATCGGCCCCGTCGGGCTCGCGGTGACGACCAACTTCAACATCAATTTCCTGCGCAAGGGCCAGCCGGCCCAGGACATTCTCGCCGCCGCCAAGCTTCTGAAGCTCGGCAAGCGGCTCGCGGTGGGCGAAGTCGTCCTGTTATCAGGCACATCACCGGATCCCGTGGCTCATGTGACCGCGACCTATTCCATTCCGAATGCTGGATGATTTTACAGGTATTTTAGTACCATATTTATATCCTATTGTTTTCATTATCTAAAATGTCAACATTCGGCATTGACGTGACGCGGGCTGTTATCTAGAAACCCGCCCAGTCCGGCGCGGCTGCGCCGCTTTCTCCATTCACGGATTTCCTCACATGAAGACGTTTTCGGCAAAGCCTGCCGAGGTCACCAAGAAGTGGGTCATCATCGACGCCACTGGCCTCGTCGTCGGCCGGCTCGCCTCGCTGGTCGCGATGCGGCTGCGCGGCAAGCACCTCCCGACCTATACGCCGCATGTTGACTGCGGTGACAATGTCATCATCGTCAATGCCGCCAAGGTGGTGCTCACCGGGCGCAAGCGCGAGAACAAGGTCTACTACAATCACACCGGATTCATCGGCGGCATCAAGGAACGCACCGCGAAGTCGATCCTCGAGGGTCGTTTCCCGGAGCGCGTGGTCGAGAAGGCCATCGAGCGCATGATCCCGCGTGGTCCTCTCGGCCGTGTCCAGATGGGCAACCTGCGTGTCTATCCGGGTGCCGAGCACCCGCACGAAGCCCAGCAACCTGAATCGCTCGACGTCGCATCGATGAATCGCAAGAACATGAGGGCCGCATAAGATGTCCGATACCATGCAGTCTCTCGACCAGCTGTCGTCGTTGAAGACGGCCGCGCCGGAAGCGCCGAAGTACGTCAAGAAGGTCGACAAGTTCGGTCGCGCCTACGCCACCGGCAAGCGCAAGGACGCCGTCGCACGGGTCTGGATCAAGCCGGGCGCCGGCAAGGTCGTCGTCAATACCCGCGACATCGAAGTCTATTTCGCCCGTCCGGTGCTGCGCATGCTGATCCAGCAGCCGCTGGTCGCCGCTGCCCGCGCCGGTCAGTACGACGTGATGTGCACGGTCACCGGCGGCGGTCTGTCGGGACAGGCGGGTGCCGTCCGTCACGGCATCTCCAAGGCGCTGACCTATTTCGAGCCGGATCTGCGCGGCGTGCTGAAGAAGGGCGGCTTCCTGACCCGCGACTCGCGTACCGTCGAGCGCAAGAAGTACGGTCGTGCCAAGGCCCGCAAGTCGTTCCAGTTCTCGAAGCGCTAACCGCTTCGGTCCAGTTTGCCGCAAATGCGGTGTATACAGGTTTCAAAGGGCGCCCCTCGGGGCGCCCTTTTTTTTGGTTCCGATTGCTGACAAATTGACGCGGGTTTTCGTGAAAAGTTGTGACTGCGCACAAACGATTCTCCAACGCGGCTGTCGTAGCGTTTGACCTGGCGACATTGCCATCCCGTTGCATCCGCACCGGGAATTCCATTCATCAATCGCCGGTGGCACGCCATGTCGCTCGACACTCCCACGCTTTATCTGGTTGCCACGCTGGTTGCGGCGATGCTGGGAGCGATGCTGCTGTACTTCGGCCGACAGGAGAAAATTCCTGCGCTGAACTGGTGGGGGATCGCCTATATTCTGGGCGCGGCGTCGGTGGCGACCTGGTCGCTGGCGAGCGCGATCCTCGGCG
>Ga0209758_1003931_pt1 | contig 12946 bp, 10 predicted proteins | sample AraplaMF_Col_mMF_FD_184258 | JGI IMG/M metagenome (GOLD analysis project Ga0209758, IMG submission 184258) | Arabidopsis root microbial communities from the University of North Carolina, USA - plate scrape MF_Col_mMF (SPAdes) (version 2) | ecosystem: Host-associated > Plants > Roots > Endosphere... | reverse complement strand
GGCTGGCGTAGACGCCCGCGCCCAGCCCCGCGAACAGGGCCGCGCCCAAGGCCGTGGTCTCCTGGTAGGTCGCCCGGCACACGGACACGCCGGTCAGGTCGGCCAGCCGCTGGCTGAACCACGGGCTGCGCGACATGCCGCCGTCGATGCGCAGCTCCACCTGGCCCCGGAACGCCTCGGGCGCGTCGGCGCGCATCGCCTCGATCAGGTCGCGGGTCTGCAGCGCGCAGGCGTCGAAAGCGGCCCGCGCGATCTCGGCGCGGCCGGCGTCGCGGGTCAGGCCGAAGATCGCGCCCCGCGCGTTGGCGTCCCACCACGGCGCGCCCAGGCCCGTGAAGGCCGGCACCAGCACCACCGGCAGGTCGTCCTTTGCGCCCATCGCGAGCTGCTCGGCCGCCTGCGGCCCGCCTTCGATGCCCAGGCCCTCGCCCAACCACTGAATCGCCGCCCCGGCGATGAAGATCGCGCCCTCCAGGGCATAGGTCGTCCGCCCGCCGACCCGCGCCGCCACGGTGGTCAGCAGCCGCGCCTCCGAGACCGGCGCCGCCTCGCCTGTGTTGATCAGCATGAAGCAGCCGGTGCCGTATGTGGCCTTCATCTCGCCCGGCCGGATGCAGCCCTGGCCCATCAACGCCGCCTGCTGGTCGCCCGCCACGCCACGGATCGGCGCCGCCCGGCCCAGGATCGCCGCGTCCGTCTCGCCGAAGTCGCCCGCGCAGTCGCGGACGTCCGGCAGCAATTCCAGCGGGACCTCGAGCATCTCGCCCATCTCGGCCGACCACCGGCCGGCGCGGATGTCGTACAGCAGGGTGCGCGAGGCGTTGGTGGCGTCGGTGGCGTGCACCGCCCCGCCGGTCAGCTTCCAGATCACCCAGGTGTCGATCGTGCCGGCCAGCAGTTCGCCCCGCTCGGCCGCCGCCCGCGCCCCCGCCACGTGGTCCAGCAGCCAGGCGAGCTTGGTCCCCGAGAAGTACGGGTCCAGCAGCAGGCCCGTGATCTCGGTCACCCGCGACTCATGGCCGCGCTCCCGCAGCGCCGCGCACATGGATTCGGTGCGCCGGTCCTGCCAGACGATGGCTTTGTGGACGGGCTTTCCGGTGGTCTTTTCCCACAGCACCAGCGTCTCGCGCTGGTTGGTGATGCCGATGGCCGCAATGTCGTCCATCCGACGCCCGGCCTTGTCCACGGCGGCCTTCATCACCGAGACGGAAGCGGCGAAAATCTCCTCGGCGTCGTGCTCGACCCAGCCGTCCTGCGGATAGTACTGCTGCAGGGGCTGGCCGGCCTCGGCCACGGGCTGTCCGTCGGCTCCGAACACGATGGCGCGGGTCGACGTCGTCCCCTGGTCCAGGGCCAGGATCAGCGGTTGGTTCATGGCGTTCTGTTCCCTCCCGGCGGGCCCAAGGCTTAAGCATGTCTTCACCCTGCGGCACCAGAGTCGGCTATAGCCGCGTTCGTACTGTAGAAATGGGAGATCCGGCGTTGAGCCTCGCGATGAGCAGCGAAAGCCTGCTCGATCTCGCAAAGAGCCGCCAGCCGGCGGATCGTGAACGCCTGCTCCTGGCGATCGCGGATCTTTGCGATTCGCCCCACGCGGGCGAGGCGATGAAGGGCGCCCCGATCCAGGCCCTGCTCTCCTCCATCTTCATGAGCCTCGTGGTCGAGGCCGAGCGCGACATCCGCCACCGCCTGTCCGAGAAGCTGGCCGCTGCCGAATGGGCGCCGAACGCGCTGATCAACGTCCTGGCGCTCGACGACATCGAGATCGCCCGCCCGATCATCTCGCAGAGCCCGGTGCTGAAGGAGCTGGACCTGGTCCGCCTCCTCGTCGAGGCCACCATCGAGCACCAGATCGAGGTCGCCCGCCGCCCGCGGCTGGGCCGCACCGTCGTGGCCGCCATCCTGGAGCAGGCCGAGCCGGCCGTGCTGACCGCCCTGGCCGGCAACCCGACCGCCGAGCTGTCGGCCTCCGACATGGAAGAGCTGGTCGAGGCCTCGCGCCAGGTCGCCGCCCTGCGCACGCCGCTCTCTCAGCATCCCAGGCTCACCGGCCAGCTGGCCAAGCGCCTCTACCTCTGGGTGGGCCTGGCGCTGCGCCAGGGCCTGGCCGAGCGCTTCCGCCTGGACGTCACCGTCCTGGACGAGGCGCTGGCTGCCTCGATGAACGAGGCCCAGAACGGGGTCGCTCCGTCCGAGGCCCTGCCCCGCACGGCCCGCGAGGGCGAGCGCGAGGTCATGGAGCAGCGGCTGATCGACAAGCTGCACTCCGCCGGCCAGCTGCGGCCCGCCTACCTGATCCGCGCCCTGCGCGAGGGCAAGCTCGGCCTGTTTGCCGGCGCGCTCGCCGTCCTGGGCCGCTTCGACGCCAACCACGTGCAGGCGACCCTCGATTCCGACCGCCCCGAGCTCCTGGCCCTGGCCTGCTCCGCCGTCGGCATCGACCGCAGCGTCTTCCCCGACATCCTCGAGATGACGCGCAAGCTCAACGAGGGCCGTCCGGGCGGCGGGGCGGAGGGCGCGCGCAAGGCGTCTGTGGCCTTCGCCCCGGTGTCGTCGGAAGTGGCCGCCGCCGCCTTCCGCCAGGCCGCCCGCGCGCTGTCACACGCCTGACTCAAACCGGCGTTTGACACGAAGCGGAGCTTCGGCGTCTCTACCGGCGCATGAAGAAGTCGTTCGTGACCCGCCTCACCTTCGTCGCCAGCAACCGGCCGGAGGCCCAGGAATCCCGCGAGCGGCTGGTCGCGCGCTACGGCGACGCCGGCCTCGACGAGGCCCAGGTGATCGTCGCCCTGGGCGGCGACGGCTTCATGCTTGAGACGGTCCACGACCTGATGCACTCGGGCAAGCCGATCTACGGCATGAACCGCGGCTCGGTCGGCTTCCTGATGAACGACCACCACGACGACGACCTGCTGGGCCGGATCAACGCCGCCGAGCAGGCCGAGATCCACCCGCTGCGGATGCAGGCCGTGGACGTCGACGGCAAGACGCACGAGGCCCTGGCCTTCAACGAGGTCAGCCTCCTGCGCACCACCCGCCAGGCCGCCAAGCTGCGCATCTCGGTCGACGGCAAGGTGCGCCTGTCCGAGATGATCTGCGACGGCGCCCTGATCTCCACGCCCATGGGCTCGACCGCCTACAACCTGTCGGCCCACGGCCCGATCATCCCCCTCGACGCCAAGATCCTGGCGCTCACCCCGATCAGCGCCTTCCGCCCCCGCCGCTGGCGCGGCGCCCTGCTCTCCCACACCGCGCGCCTGCGGCTGGAGGTCCTCGAGGCTCCCAAGCGGCCGGTCAGCGCCGTGGCCGACAACTTCGAGGCGCCCAACGTGATGGAGGTCTACATCGCCGAGGATCGCGACGTGTCGCTCTGCATGCTGTTCGACGCCGGCCGCAGCCTGGAAGAGCGTGTTTTGGCGGAGCAATTCTCCGTCTGAACGGTAAAGCCGACACCGGTCATTAACGGGTTCACCTTACTCTGGGACGGCGATCGTTCGGGAGAGTCACGTGAGCGAACCCAAGTCCGGCCAGATGATCCAGGCCCCCAGCGCCCTTCGCCTGAAGGTGGGCGGCGGCCGTCTCGGCGCCATCGATCCGGCCGCGATCGCCAAGGCCGAGGCCGCGCTCAAGAGCCTGTCGGGCAACTTCACCCAGTGGCTCAACGACGAGATCGCCAAGCTCGAGAACGCCCGCCAGACCGTCCGGTCGGAAGGCGCGACGCCCGAGAACATGGAAAGCCTCTACCTGCGCGCCCACGACCTGAAGGGCCTCGGCGCCACCTACGGCTTCCCGCTGATCACCCGTATCGCCGGCCTGCTCTGCCGCCTGATCGACGACAAGGCCAAGCGCCTGCAGGCCCCGGTCTCGCTGATCGACGCCCACATCGACGCGATCAAGGCCGCCGCCCGCGACGACATCAAGACCGAGGACCACCCGGTCGGTAAGATCCTGGTCCAGGAACTGGAAAGCCGCATCCGCGACTTCGGGGCCTAAGCCGGCTCAGACCTTCATCGCCAGCTGGGTGCGTTCCATCGCCTCGGCGACGGGGCCGTAGCCCGCGTCGGGCGGCAGCACCAGGAAGCGCGCGCCGTCGCGCACCTCCACCTTCGGCAGCACCGGCACCAGCGTCCGCGCCTGCGCCCGCGCCACGCAGTCCTCGGCGCTCGACGCCTCGGCCAGCAGCTGCACGTTCATCCGCGTCGGGAAGATCACCGTCCGCTCGCCGGCGTCGGCCAGCCGCAGCACCTCGTCGGGCGAGATCCACTCGGCGTCCACCGCCTCGCGCCCGTCGGCGGCGGCCACCTGGTCGGCCGGCGCTCGCACCGCGTAGAACCAGGTGTCGAACCGCTTGGGCATCATCGTGGGCGTGATCCAGCGGGCGAACACCGCCAGCGCATCCAGCCGCAGCCGCACGCCCAGTTCGCGCACCACGTCGATGAAGGCGGTCTCGCCCTTGTCCACCGCCGACCGCACGGCCGGGTCGCACACCTCGGCGAAGTCCGAGCCGTCCAGCCCCTCGGCCAGCAGGATGCCCGCCTCCTCGTAGGCCTCGCGGATGGCGCCGATGCGCAGCGTCCGCTGTTCGTCGTCGAACCGGTCCCAGCCCGTGCAGTGGCCGGCCCAAGCCGGATCCTGGTCGCCGGCGTGGGTCTTGCCGCCCGGGAACACCAGGGCGCCCGAGGCGAAGTCGATCTGGTGATGGCGCTTGACCATCAGGACCTGGAATTCCGGCGCGTCGCGCAGGAGCAGGATCGTGGCGGCCGGCTTCGTCTCCGCCGGTTGGGGCGCTTCGCTCATGCAGGTGAGCGTGGACCCGGGTTCCGACCCAGGCAAGGCTCACGCCGGGGAACCGTCAGGCGATAAGGACGACGTCCTGCTCGATCTCTCCGGCGCCCGCGCCCTCGTCTTGGGAATTCGCGGCGACCTTGGGGTTCATCCGGCTGAGGAGGTAGTCCACGTCCTCGCGCGACGCCTGTTCGGGCTGGGTCAGGAACCGCTGCAGCATGCGCTCCTGGAACCGCTCCTGGTCCTTGGACCCGCCGTCGAACTCCATGGAGTGGAAGGTGTCCACCGCCGCGCGGAAGGCCGGGAACAGCCGCGCCGGCAGGCCCGCCCGCTCGTAGATCGCCCGCAGGCCCAGCGGCCCGGCGTCGTGGATCATCAGCCAGGTGCGATGGTGCGGCACGCCCGCCAGCTCGGCGACGCCCCACTCGAAGAAGGTCATGTGCCCGCTCGCCAGCGCCCGCAGCAGCAGCGAGGCGGTCAGCCGCGCTTCGGCGTTCAGGTGGGTGACCAGGGTCCGGACGTCGGCGGCCTTGCCGGCCTGGTCCACGAGGTCGACCGTCGCCCGCTCGGCCACGCCGATCACCAGCTCCAGGGCGTTCTCGGCGGTCACCGCGTGGTGCGTGACCAGGTGGTCGCGCACCGATTCCGAGACCAGCTTGATCAGGCGCTCGGTGACCGAGAGCGGCAGGACGTTGCGATAGGCGACCGCAGCCAGCACCCGCTCCGACTTGTCGAAGCGGTCGACCACGCGGTTCAGGGCCTCCTCGCCGAAGTCGGCTCCGGGGTTGGAACAGGCCGCCGCGATCGCGCGCTCGCCGCCGTGTTCGGCCAGGCTGTCGGTGACCGTGCGCGACAGCTCGGGGCGCCGCGCGATGGCCACTTGGCGCACGGGGCCGCCCAGGCGGACGATCTCGGCCAGGTCGGCGTCGGTGAAGGCCGGCGAGAACGACAGCAGCGGCAGGCAGACGCTTTCGACGTCGCGCGACAGCTTCAGCGCCACGTCGCGCGGCACCACCGGCGAGGCTTGCAGGGTCTCGGCGATGGCCTTGCGGACCATTTCGGCGGCGTCGGCGGCCATGACGCGCAGGATGTCGGCGGCCAGCGCGCGGTCCTCGTCGGACAGCGGCGTGCGTTCCATGCTGTGGCAGAGTTTGCGGGCGGCCAGGGCGCGCTCGTCCGGAGTCGCCCCTTTCACCAGCGTACGGATGTCCTCATCCGTCAGCGCCGATCGCGTCGTCGCCATCCCCGTCTCTCAATCCCCGTCCGAAGCAGCTTCGGAGTCCCGCGATTCGACATTTGCCCGGCCAAGCTTAACGAGAGGTTGCCGGCCGAATCTGTGGATTAAGGATTTCGCGTAACGGCGCGCCAACGGCTGCCGCCTACGGTTGTCCTTCACGTCTCGAAGGACCGCGCCTTGGCCTCGTCTCCGACCGCCGTTCCGGCCCACGACCTGACCCACGACGCCCAGGGCCTGCAGGCGCAATCCGCGCTACTTCCCTATGCTTTACTGGCATTTAGCGTCGGCCTGCCGATCTTCGTGTGGGTGGCCGGCCATGCCGCCAACGCCGGTTGGATGGGCGCCAACCTGGCCGCCTTCGCCGTCGGCTGGGGGGCCTTCTACGGGGCCGTGCACTGGTTGAAGACGCCCGCTGCGGCGGATGTACGCAGCCGCGGCCGCGTGCACATCCTCGCCGGCCTCGTCTGGGCGCTGGCGATCAGCGGCCTGGCGGTGTTCGCCCATTTCGCCGGCCCGGCCCGCGAGGCCCTGCTGTGGCTGACCCTCGGCGGCGCCTTGGTCTGCATCGTCTTCACCGCCACCTGGCTGCCCAGCCTGCTGATCGTCGCGCCCGTGGCGCTGGCCGGGCCGCTGGCCTTCTTCTTCCTCCAGCCCCAGGACTTGGCGCCGGCCCGCCTGGCGCTCTCCGCCGCTGCGCTGGCCCTGGCGCTCGCCCTGCTGGTCAACCGCATCCTGCGCACCCAGTTCACGCTCGCCGCCGAGCGCGAGGTGCTGATCGCCGAGCGCGCGGAACAGGCCGAGGCCGCGCGCCGCCTCGCCCGCTCCAAGTCCGACCTGGTGTCCACCCTGTCCGACGAGATCCGCAACGGCCTGACCGGCGTCGCCCACGTGCTGGGCTCGGCCGCCGGGCGCGGCCGCGCCGCGCCGTCGCGCCAGCAGGTCACGGCCGCCCTCGACGCCGTGAACGATCTGCTCTCCGTGCTGGAGACCACCGTCGACGCCGAGAACGCCGAGGCCGGCCGCCTCACCGTCGAGGCCCGCCCCATCGACCTGGCCGCGCTGGCCCGCGACCTCGTCCAGGCCCATCGCCCGGCCGCAGTCGCCAAGGGCCTGGAGCTCGCCGTCCACGTCGATGAGCGCCTCGCCGACGGCCAGGGCAGCGCGGTCGCCGACCCGGCCCGCGCGCGCCAGGTGCTGGCCGCCCTGATCGGCAACGCCGTGAAGTTCACGGTCCGCGGCCGGATCGAGGTCCGCCTGTCCGCCCACGGCGACCGCATCGCCGCCGCCGTCGCCGACACCGGCCCCGGCCTCACCGAAGCCGAGCTCGCGGCCGCCCTGCGCCCCTTCGAACGCGTCGCCCGCACCAGCGCCGGCGCTTCGGGCGCGGGCCTGGGCCTGCCGCTCGCCGGGCAGCTCGCCCGCCTCATGGGCGGCGACCTGCGGGCCGAGAGCGCACCGGGCTTGGGCAGTTGCTTCACACTGGAGCTGCCCTTCGACGACGCCGTCCGCTCCGCGCCCATGCGCGAGCCCGCGCCACCGGCGATCGAGGACCCCGGCCGCCGCCTGCGTATCCTGATGGTCGAGACCGACTCCCGGGCGGCGGCCATGCTGCGCGCCTGCCTGGAGCAGTTGGGCCACCAGGTGGTTCACGCCGCCGACGGGACCCGCGCCGTGGGCCTGGCCCGCATCTGTGACCTCGACCTCGTGATCGCCGACGGCGCCTCGACCATCGCCGCGCTCCGGGGCCTGACCGGCGCGGCGGCCGCCACGCCGGTCATCGCGCTCACTGCCGGCGACGCCGCCGAGTCCGAGGCGGCTCTGGCCGCGGGGGCCGACGCCCTGCTGCGCCGCCCTGTCGCCGTGCCGGCCGCCGCCCGCGCCATCGCCGAGGCGCTGTCGCCCCGCGCCCCGGCCAACGATCGCGCGCGGGTGGCGTAGGCGCCGTCCCGTCACCTCCGCTACGGTGCCCCGCAAAAAGGGAGCGCCGCGTGCTGCTGCAGGGTCTGAAGGTCGTCGATTTCTCCGCCTACATCGCCGGCCCCGGCGCCGCGGGCATCCTCAGCGACTGGGGCGCCTCGGTGATCAAGGTCGAGCGGCCGGGCGGCGACAACATGCGCCACGTCTTCGCCGACCTCGCCAACGACCTGGGCTCCAACCCGACCTTCGACCTCGACAACCGCGGCAAGCGCGGCGTGGTCCTCGACATCTCCAAGCCCGCCGGCCGCGACGCCCTGGCCAGGCTGGCGGCCGAGGCCGACGTCTTCCTCACCAACGTGCGGCCCGTCTCCCTGAAGAAGAACGGCCTCGACGACGAGGCCCTGCGCAAGGTCAACCCGCGGCTGATCTACGCTGTGATCACCGGCTACGGCCTCGAAGGCCCCGAGGCCCACCTGCCCGGCTTCGACGTCACCGCCTTCTGGGCGCGCTCGGGCATCGGCTACATGACCGCCCCCAAGGGCGCCGAACCCTTCCTGCGCACCTCGGGCGTCGGCGACCACTCGACATCGCTGGCCACCGTCTCGGCGATCCTGGCCGCCCTCTACGAGCGCGAGCGGACGGGCGTCGGCCGCCTGGTCCAGACCTCGCTGCTGGCGTCCGGCGTCTACCTGATGGGCTCGGACATGGCGGTGCAGCTCAAGTTCGGCCGCGTCGCCTCGGTGCGCCCGCGCGCCAACCCCATCAATGCGCTCTCCAACTACTACCAGAGCTCGGAGGGCCGCTGGTTCGTGCACAACCCGCGTGGCTCGGGCGGCGGCTGGGAGAAGTTCTGCGAGGCCGCGGGCCGCCCCGAACTGGTCGCCGACGAGCGCTTCGCCACCGGCAAGGCGCGCCGCCAGAACGCCGCTGCCCTGTCGGCCGAGCTCGATGCCGGCTTCGCGGCCCTGCCGTTCGACGAGATCGCGCGGCGCCTCGACGCCGCCGACCTGGTCTGGGCGCCGCTGCAGACCCCCGGCGAGGTTGCCCAGGACGCCCAGGTGGCCGCCGCCGGCGCCTTCGTCGACGTGGACGACGGCCAGGGCGGAACCTACCGCTCCCCCGCCGCCCCCGCCCGCTTCCCAGGCGCCGACGCCAAGACCCTGCCCCGCGCGCCGAAACTGGGCGAACACACCCGCGAAGTCCTGACCGAGCTCGGCTACGGCGAAGGGGAGATCGAGGCGATGTTCGCGGAGGGTGCGGCGGCTTAGGGCGCGCCTGGGCCCACCCAATCCCCGCTCGTCATGGCCGGGCTTGACCCGGCCATCCAACCGGCCTCTCCCCAGGTTGCTCGTCATCCCCCGGCTTGTCCGGGGGATCCATCCCTCGGTGGCGAGGCCGAGGAAGCGGGTCGCGCAGACGCGACCCGACGCAGGACCTCAATGCAAGCGGAAGCATGGGTCCCCCGGACAAGCCGGGGGATGACGAACTAAGATGTGAGGGTTCGTCGGCCAGACGCATTGGAATGGATGGCCGGGTCAGGCCCGGCCATGACGAGGAGCGTGGGCTTCGGCCCCCTCGCCTTCGTCAGCGGAACGAAAAACGCCGCCTAGCTGTCGCGGCTGTCCGACAGCATCCGCAGCATCTCGCTCGTGAACATCGAGCCCGTCAGGCGGCTGCCGATGCCGGCCTGGTCCGCCGGCTGCGAGCCCTTCAGGATCATCGCCACCAGGGCCTCCTGTTCGCGCTGGCGCGAGGCGCGCCGCGTGGAGGCGTACTGGATGAAGCCGCCGTCCTCGGGGTCGGCCACGGCCGCGGGGCGGTCCACGGCGACACCGGCCCCCCCGCCGGTGCGGGTCAGGTTGGCGTAGACCTCGCCGACGGTGGCGGCGCGGCCTTCCCGGTAGAAGATCGTCTTGTTGGCGCGCGCGGCGTCCGGGAACAGCGAGGCCGCCGTGGCGCCGGGCTGATTCTCCGCCGCCTGGATCAGCTTGGCCGAGCCGGCCGGGCCCAGGAAGTGCGCCACGTAGAGCTCGCCGGACGTCGGTTCGCGCCCCACCCGGCCCTTCAGGTAGGCGGCGTGGTCGGCGGCCAGCTCGCCGGCCATCAGCGAGGCGGCGTGCGGGTCCAGCTTCAGGTCCATGACCGCCCGGCGCGCCTCGCCGTCGGCGACGCGGAAGCGGCCGTCCGAGCCCTTGGTGATCAGGTCGGCGTAGCGGGCGTAGCCGTGCTTGCTTCCATGCTGCTTCAGCGTGGACAGCCACGTCTGGTCGACGAACTGGAAGAGACCGGCGGCCGAGGAGGTCGAGGCCCGGGCGCGCGGGTTGAAGCTGCTCTCGCGCCCGGCGGTCTTCATCAGGAATCCGAAGTCCACCCCCGTCGCCTGGGAGGCGCGTTGGATGGCGGCTTCGACAATGCCCCGGATACCTTCGATGGCCATGGGTCCTTGGTCGCCGATCATGGTTAACGCCCGGCTAACCCTGGTGACGAGGATGCGGGTCCAGACGCCGCGCGTCGCCACATTACTGCTGTAATTTCCTCGTGACTTACGATTGTAAACCACTTGGAGCCCACCATGGTCATCCGCCAGCCCACCGTCTTCGACTTCGCGGCGCCGAAACGGCGCATGTCGCGCCGGACCAGCCTCATCGTCGCGGTCTCGCTGGGGGTCCACGCCCTGGTCGCCGCCTACCTCGCCATGATGCAGTTCGCCCCGCCGACAGCGCCGGCCGTCGAGGACAAGCCGATCGTCGTGACGATCGACGACCTCCTCAAGCAACCACCGCCTCCGCCGCCGCCGAAGACGCCGTCCCCCCGGACGCCCACACCTCGCAATCCAGTCCTCACCGACACACCGATTCCCGTGCCCCCCACGCCCCTGACGCCGGTGATCGATCCGCCGCCGCCCTCGCCCGGGCCGGTCATCGCCGCGCCCCCGACCCCGCCGGCCCCGCCGGCGCCCGATCCGGTGATCCGCAACCCGACCTGGCTGAAGAAGCCGGGCGGCGACGAGATGGCCAGGTTCTACCCCGACCGCGCCGTCCACCTGGAGATCGAAGGCCGCGCCGTGATCTCCTGCGAGGTCACCGACGCCGGCGCCGTCAGCGCCTGCCGCGTGGTCTCCGAGACGCCCGACGACATGGGCTTCGGCGCCGCGGCCCTGAAGCTGGCGAAGTACTTCCGCATGAGCCCGCAGACCGTCGACGGCCGCGCGGTCAGCGGCGCCCAGGTCTCCATCCCCATCGCCTTCCGCCTGCCGAAGTGACGGCCACCCCCCGCCCCGCCGCTCACCCGGCGGGGCGGGGCCGGAAACGAGACGTCACGGATCAAAAGCTCGCACCTGTTCGGCGCGTCGGCGATGCAGACGGAGGACCGCGCGAAGCAAGGCGGCAATGACACCGGCCGCCATCAGCAGTAACGGCAGCGGGACCATCAGGAGGAGCAGGACACCGAAGCCTGGCGCGTCTGAGTCCGTGAACGCCACCTGCCAAATGAGCGGCAACAAGGAAATCGCAAAGGCCGCGAGACCGGCGCGAAAGGGCCAGCCCCGGAACAGCAAGCCGACGAGCGCCGCGCCATAGAGCAAGGCAGTCAAGACCAAGACGGGCGGCGGACTGTTCTCCAAGCGTCATCATATCTCCCGGCGCCTGTCGCCTTGATCTCTCGCCATCTCCCGCTGACGCCGCGACCGCTCAGCGCCTCCGCATCAACTGCTGACGGCCATAGGCATATCCGTCTGAGATCGCGCGCTGATCGCGAGGATCGTCGCCGTAAGGCGCTTTCAGACCGCCGGCGCGCTCCCGAATTTGACGGCCAGCAATCGCATCGCCGACCGCACCGGCGCGTTGTACGAAGCCTGCCCCTCTTAAAGCAAACTCTCTTGGCAGCCCCAGCGCAGCAGCCGTCGCACCATAGCTGAAATTGCCCTGGCGCTCGTAGCGATCCAACTCGGACTTGGGGTGCAAGTGCTTGTCATCCCATTCGCCGCCGGGGCGCACACGATTACCCCATGCTGCCGCAGCGGCGGGCCAGGCGCCGCTGCATCGACCGCGGCGCGCTGGGCGCGGGCGTTGGCGGCCTCAACCTCCTCCCGTCGCCGGTTCGCCTCGCGCCACTTCCGTTCGGCCTCGTCCCAGATCCCTTCCAGGCCGTCGAACACGGTGCGGGGCGGTGCGGGCATCGGGAGAGTTCCTGGGCTTTTCGGGGGAAGCTCAAAGCTTCCCGCCACCGGTTTAGTTTGTCAAGAACAAACAGAGAACATCCGGCGCAGGTTCAGTAGCTCTTCGGCAGGCCCAGCACGCGTTCGGCGATGTAGTTCAGGATCATCTCGCGGCTGACGGGCGCGATGCGGGCGATCATCGCCTCGCGGAAGTAGCGCTCGACGTCGAATTCCTTGGCGTAGCCCATGCCGCCGTGCGCCAGCACCGCCGCCTCGCAGGCCCGGAACCCCGCCTCGCCGCCGAGGTACTTGGCCGCATTGGCCTCGGCGCCGCACTCGCGCCCGGCATCGAACATCGCCGCGGCCTTGAAGGCCATCAGGTTCGCCGCCTCCAGCTCGGCCCACGACTTCGCCAGCGGATGGGCCACGCCCTGGTTCTGGCCGATGGGCCGGCCGAACACGACGCGCTCCTTGGCGTAGCCCGCCGCCCGCTTCAGCGCCGCCCGGCCCAGTCCCACGGCCTCGGCGCCGATCAGCACCCGCTCGGGGTTCAGCCCTTCCAGCAGGTAGTAGAAGCCGCGGCCCTCCTCGCCGACCAGGTCCTCGGCCGGCACATGCAGGTCGTCGATGAAGACCGCATTCGATTCAACGGCTTTGCGGCCCATCTTCGGGATCGGCGTCGCCTCGATCCGGCTGCGGTCGAAGTCGGTGTAGAACAGGCTGAGCCCCTCGGTGGGCCGCCGCGCCTCCTCCTTGGGCGTGGTCCGCGCGATGATCAGCATCTTGGTCGCGCGCTGGGCGTTGGTGGTCCACATCTTCCGGCCGCGGATGACGTAGCCGTCGTTGGTCCG
>Ga0209758_1003924_pt1 | contig 12969 bp, 9 predicted proteins | sample AraplaMF_Col_mMF_FD_184258 | JGI IMG/M metagenome (GOLD analysis project Ga0209758, IMG submission 184258) | Arabidopsis root microbial communities from the University of North Carolina, USA - plate scrape MF_Col_mMF (SPAdes) (version 2) | ecosystem: Host-associated > Plants > Roots > Endosphere ... | reverse complement strand
CGCAGCTTCGCCGCCGCCCAGCGCTGCGCATGCCGGATCTCGGCCTCGCTCACTGCGACGCCCGTCGCGCCCCGCCGACTGAGCACGTCGAAGGTCAACGGCGACACTTGATATGTCTGCAGCGCATCGCACGCCGTCGGCGGCGGATTGTCGCCCACCGGCTCGATCCAGCCAGCCTCGAGGCTGCGGCGCATGTCATCCCAGCCTTCGGGCTCGACCACGGTGATCTCGGCGTCGGGCAGCGCCAGCGCCAACCCTGCCGCGAGCCCGCCGCCGCCGCACGGCACCACCACGTTCGAAGGATCGGGCAGCTTCATCTCGATCATCTGGGTCATCGACTCGATGCCGGCGCTGCCCTGGCCCTCGATGATCCAGGGGTCGTCGAAACTCGGCACCAAAGCCGCGCCGCGCGCATGCGCCAGATGCGCGGCGATCTTCTCGCGGCTCTCGGTCGCGCGGTCATACTTCACGACCTCCGCGCCCATCGCCAGCGTCGCGTCGAGCTTCACCTTCGGCGCATCGGCCGGCATCACGATCACCGCCGGAATGCCGAGTCTCCTCGCCGCCCAGGCGATTCCCTGTGCGTGATTGCCCGACGAGAAGGCCACCACGCCGCGCTCGCGCGCCTCCGCGTCCAGCGCGGTCAGCCGATGCCACGCGCCGCGGATCTTGAACGCGCCGATCGGCTGCAGCGATTCCGCCTTGAAGCAAACCGGAACCCCGCGAATTTCCGCTGTCAGCAGAGGGGTTTGCGGCAGGATCGCTGCAATCTTCGCCGCAGCGTCGCGAACCCCCGCCCGGGTAGGCTGTCGTACAATCGTCACAGTTTATCCCCGCCGTACATTTCCGGATATCGAATCACTTTACATGGGGGGACCTCGTCCCTAAATGCCGCCTTCCGCTGCCCCATGGGACTTCCAACCGCAAGGCAGCTTTTCGTCAATGTTTGCCGCAAGGCATTTGGAGGTCCCTTGAATTGCACAAGCACCATAGCGCGCTGGGGCTAGCGTCGGCCCAATCGACCGCACTTCGCGGTATCGACATCGCCAGCCAGCGACCGGTTCAGCCGGTAACGCTGACTCGTCCGCACGCCGCATCGCGTGCCGCCCGCTTCTTCGTCGAGAAGTTCCCGGGCCGCTCGATGTATGCCGTGAAGGCCAATCCCTCGCCGGATCTGCTGCAGATCCTGTGGGATAGCGGCGTCACGCATTACGACGTCGCGTCGATCGCCGAGGTGCGTCTCGTCGCATTGACGCTGCCCGATGCGACGCTCTGCTTCATGCACCCAGTCAAGGCCGAGGAAGCGATCGCCGAGGCGTATTTCACGCACGGCGTCCGCGTCTTCAGCCTCGACAGCCTCGAAGAGCTCGACAAGATCGTCGCCGCCACGAAGGGCGCCGAGGACCTGACGCTCTGCGTGCGGCTGCGCGTCTCGTCGGATCATTCGAAGCTCAGCCTCGCCTCGAAGTTCGGTGCGGGCCCCGGCGAGTCGAAGGAATTGCTGATGGCCGCCCGCCAGGTCGCGGATGCCCTGGGCATCTGCTTCCATGTCGGCAGCCAGGCAATGTCGCCCGAGGCCTATGCCAATGCGATGGAGCGCGTCCGCGCCGCGATCGTCGAGGCGGCGGTCACCGTCGACGTGATCGATGTCGGCGGCGGGTTCCCCTCGTCATACCCCGGCATGGAACCACCGCCGCTCGAGCATTATTTCGCGACGATCCACCGCGCGTTCGAGAGCCTGCCGATTTCCTATTCGGCCGAGCTCTGGGCCGAGCCGGGCCGCGCGCTCTGCGCCGAGTACAGCTCGATCATCGTACGCGTCGAACGGCGCCGCGGCGACGAGCTCTACATCAACGACGGCGCGTACGGTGCGCTGTTCGATGCCGCGCATATCGGCTGGCGCTTCCCCGTCCGTCTCCTCCGCGAGCCGGATTCGAACGCCCGCGACGTCGAGTTCAGCTTCTACGGTCCGACCTGCGACGATATGGATCACATGGCGGGTCCGTTCCCGCTGCCGGCGGATATCCGCGCGGGCGACTATATTGAGATCGGCATGCTCGGCGCCTATGGCTCGGCCATGCGCACGGCGTTCAACGGCTTCGGATCGGGCGAGACGGTGATCGTCGACGACGAACCGATGACCTCGCTCTATCTCGAGCCGGCCGAGGAACGCGCGCGTCCCTCGAACGTCGTCAAGCTGTAACTGCCAAGGCATAACGGCCCTCTTCTCCCCTCCCGCTTGCGGGAGGGGTCGGGGGAGGGTCTGTTGGGGATGGTATCGCCACGTCGCACCCTCCCAGTGGTTGAATTCTCCGGGTCAATCATGCCCCCGGCATGATTGAGAAATGCCCGGGGGGCATTTCGACCCGAAGAATGCAACTACTCCCTCCCGCAAGCGGGAGGGGGATTTACGGGTTTCCGCGTCCCCTTTGAATGACGACGGCCATGAAGATTGGGAGATCCCCATGACCGACACTCTCACCAAGACCGCCGCGGCGAACCCGCCGATCAACGACACCCGCAAGGCGGAGCTGCTGTCGAAGCAGGTCAAGCATATCGACATCACCAAGTTCGACGCGCGCCCGATCGTCGACGCGATGGCGGACATGAGCTTCACCAGCCGCGACCTCGGCCGCGCGACCAACATCTACAACCAGATGCTGGCCGACAAGGATTGCACGATCTTCCTCGTGATCGCGGGCTCGACTTCGGCCGGTGGCTGCATGGACCTCTATGCCGAGCTGGTGCGCAACAACATGGTCGACGGCATCGTCGCCACCGGCGCCACCATCGTCGACATGGATTTCTTCGAAGGCCTTGGTCACAAGCACTATCAGGCGCTCGAGATCCCCGACGACGATACGCTGCGCTCGCTCTATATCGACCGCATCTACGACACGTATATCGACGAGGAAGACCTCCAGAACGTCGATCACACGATCTTCGAGATCGCGGAATCGCTCGAGCCCGGCGCCTATTCGTCGCGCGCCTTCATCCGCGAGATGGGCAAGTATCTCGTCGAGCACGGCAAGAAGGACAACAGCCTCGTCAAGCTCGCCTACGAGCATGACGTGCCGATCTTCTGCCCGGCGTTCGTCGACAGTTCGGCCGGCTTCGGTCTCGTCAAGCACCAGGTCGATTCCGCCAAGGCGGGCAAGCCCTATGTGATGATCGACGCAGTCGCCGACTTCCGTGAGCTGACCGACATCAAGATCGCGGCCGGCACCACCGGCCTGCTGATGATCGGCGGCGGCGTGCCGAAGAACTTCATCCAGGACACCGTCGTCTGCGCCGAGATCCTCGGCCACGAAGACGTTGCGGTGCACAAATACGCGGTCCAGATCACCGTCGCCGACGTCCGCGACGGCGCCTGCTCGTCTTCGACGCTGCAGGAAGCCGCGAGCTGGGGCAAGGTCAACACCGGCATCGAGCAGATGGTCTTCGCCGAAGCGGGCAGCGTGATGCCGCTCCTCGCCTCGGACGCCTATCACCGCGGCCACTGGAAGGACCGCGCCAAGCGCGGCTGGGCGAAGCTCTTCGCCTGATCCGACCCAAAGGAAAAACGAAGCGGCCGGGGAGCGATCCCCGGCCGCTTTGCCGCGTGGCCGCTCTATTCCGTCCCCGACGGGTCCATGATAGCCCTCCCGCAGAACAAATACCGGGGAGAGTGCTTCATGACGCTGGCCCGCCAGAATCGGCCCTGGACGATGTTGCTCGGAAGCGCCTTGCTGGTCGCGGGGCAGGGCCATGCCCAGACTGCGCCTCCACCACCGGCGCAATCCGAAACGCCCGGCGATCAGGACCAGCTCAAGGTTACCGGCCAGCGCATGCCCGCCGCCGAGGCCCCGCGTTCCTCGACTTGCGAAGTGCTCGCGCGCGATCCGTTCCTGCGCGCTTCCGGGATGGCCAGCCGCGCCTATCTGCCGACCAGGCCTACCCGGAGCCCTGATTATAACGCGCCGCCTTCGGTGCCTCCCGGCTCGCCATTGCCGGACCTTGCCAAATCGCGCTTCGGCGTGCGCGACGTAGCAGGCAGCGATGTGGCGACCAGCTTCGGCCCGAGCTCCCTGGACGAGACTCCCGCAGACGGAGGGACTGCCGCCTCGCTCGACCAGAACAGCCTCGCATCCGCGATCGGAGCATGCCGCGGCGCCTATGCGCGCGGCGCCGGCGACATCAGCGCGAGCGGAGGCAACACCGGGTTCATCGCGGCGAACAGCGGCGATTCGGAAAGAGGCGCGCTGATGACCAGCCCGGAGTGGCGCGTCGCGGCGGCGAACGCGCGCTATCTCCAGGCGCGGTCGTTCATCGCCAGCCGCGATCGGACGCTGCCGATGGGCTTCGCGCTGTTCGATCAGGGGCGCTATGCCGAGGCGCTCGACTGGTTCCGCAAGGCCGCCAACAAGCTCCAGATGCGCGAGGGCGGCGACGAGGCCGCTCTATTCGTCGGCAAGATCACGCTCCAGGGGCTGGGGCCGCAATCGGATCCGGTGGAAGGCGTCAAATGGCTCAAAAAGGCCGCGACCGCGCCCTTCAATCCGCAGAACGAAACCCCGATGTTCGATCCGCGCCAGCCTGATCGCAACACTGCCGTGGGCGAGGCGGCGGTGATTCTCGCCAATATCTACATGAACGGCTTCGGCCCCGTGGCCAAAAACAGGGCAGAAGCCCGTGAATGGTACGAACGCGCTTTCAAGGTCGGCCATGTCCCCGGCGCGAAGAAGCTCGGCGACATCTACAATGAAGGCCTGGGCACACCGCGCGACGGGGCCAAGGCAGTCTCGTGGTACAGGCAGGCCGCCAAGCTCAATCACCCCGGCGCGCAGGCCGCGCTCGCCGATATCCTGTGGGAGGGCGAGGACGGCGTGCCGCAGGACCGCAAGGCCGCGCTCGGCTGGTATCAGGCCGCGGCGCGCAACGGCCATGCCGGCGCGCTCTATGCGCTGGCACGCGCTTATGATCTCGGTGAAGAGGTCAAGGCCGATCCCGAGCTGGCGATGGGCTTCTACAAGACCGCCGCGCTGGGCGGAAACGCCGCCGCCAAGGTCGCGATGGGCACCTATTTCTACGAAGGCAAAATGGTGTCCAGGGATCTGGCGATGGCCCGGAAGTGGTTCGAGGCCGGTGCTGCCGGCGACGATCCCGATGGCATGTTCAACCTCGCCGCGATGCTCGCCAAGGGCGAAGGCGGCGACAAGGACGTGACCAAGGCGCTCGCGTTGCTCCGCCGCGCCGCGCTGCAAGGCCACAAGACCGCACCCCGCGCCATCGCGGCGCTGGAGAAAAAGAGCGATTAAGCGAATCCTCCCCCGTCAGGGGGAGGATTAAGCTGCTCGCCGCAACCGCCTTGCCCGTCACGCCCGACACGCTAGGTTCGCCCGAAAACAGGGAGGATGCCGCCATGCCGATCGACCGCCGCACGCTGATCGGAAGTGCCGCCGCGCTTACGCTGGCTCCCGCCGTCGCCCGCGCGCAGAATGCGCCGGCTCCCTATGTTCTCGGCACCGGCACCGCCGCATGGCCCCCGCGCGAACATTTCAAGCTCTGGCCCGGTACCCCGCCGGGGGCACCCAGCCCGCTACCGACCAACGACTTCACCATCAACGGTGGCTTCAAGGAGCTCTGGCTGCGCGGTGTCTCGGAACCGATGGTCGGCGTCTATCGCCCGGCCAAACCCGATGGCCGGGCGGTCCTCTCGATCCCGGGCGGCGGCTACAATTTCGTTTCGGTCGAGAATGAGGGCATCGATGTCGCCAAGGCGCTCACCCCGCACGGGATCACTGTCTTCGTCCTCGCCTATCGCCTGCCCGGCGAAGGCTGGGCCAATCGCGCCGATGTGCCGCTGCAGGACGCTCAGCGTGCGATGCGGCTGATCCGCGCGAATGCGGCGAAGTACGGCATCGACCCCGCGAAGCTCGGCATTTGCGGCTTCTCCGCCGGCGGCCATCTCGGCGCGTCGCTCGCGGTCGGGCATGCCGATCCCGTTTATGCGTCAATCGACGCTGTCGACCGGCAGAGCGCACGCCCCTCTTTTGCGGGGCTAGTCTACCCGGTCGTGTCGTTCAGCACCGCGGGCCTCAACAGCCGCTCGTCCGGAATGCTGCTGGGCGACAGCAAGGATCCCGCGCTCCTCGCCCGCTATGAAACCAGTGATCGGATCACCTCCGGGACACCCCCGATCTTCCTTGTCCACGCTGTGGACGACGGCACCGTGCCGGTGGCACAGAGCCTGGTGACGATCGAGAAATGCCGCGCCGCGAATGTGCCGGTCGAGGCACATATCTTCGAAAAAGGCGGCCACGGCTTCGGCGCGCTGCACTTGCCGGTCGATTTCCCCGGCCGCCTCTGGCCCGACCTTTTCGCGCGCTGGACAGCCAAGCACTAGATCGGTTGCATTCGCGAACCGGTTGCGGCAGCCTCGGATCACAATCGGAGGGGACCCGAAAAAATGCACAGCCAGATTCTAGCGCCTGTCGTGGCGCTCGTCGCCTGGTCGCTCGTCATGCTCGTCTGGATGATGGCGATCCGCCTGCCCGCGCTCAAAAAGGCCGGGATCGACATGTCGAAGGCGCGGGGCGGGCGCCCCGGCATCCTCGACGGCATGGTCGACGAGCGCGTGCAATGGCCCGCGCACAATTACATCCATCTGATGGAACAGCCGACGCTGTTCTATGCGATCTGCCTCGCGCTGGCGCTGCTCGGCGGCGGCGACGGCATCAATGCATGGATCGCCTGGGCCTATGTCGGCTTGCGCATCCTTCACAGCCTCGTCCAGGCGACCTTCAACAAGGTGGCGGTGCGTTTCGGCCTCTTCGTGCTGTCGACGTTCGCGCTCGTCGCGCTGACGCTGCATGCGGGAATCGCACTGCTGCACTAGGTCAAGCGGGTGTCAGGCCCCCGCTTTCGCGGCGATCGCGCGTTCGACGGCCTCGCAGCCTTCGACACTGGCGACCGCAAGGTCCAGCGGACGCCCTCCCAGCATTTCGTCATGGTTGTTCAGGAACGCCATCGCTTCGTCGCGCCCGCCCAGCAGGCGCCATGCCAGCATGGTGACACGGCCCTGCCGTTCGGCGCTGTCGGCGGGCAAACGCACGCTGGAAAACTTCTTGCGGAAAGGGGTGGTCCTGCGTTCACCGGGGGCGCCATCCGGACCGGTAGCTGGCTCGTCACTCATCGGCGGTTTCCTCTCGGGTCATGAAACGGCGCGAGAGGTCTCTCGTGGTGCCGGGCCAAAAGGTGGTGAGGTTCCATGAGACGACTCCGCTCTGTGTAAGCGGGAGCACGATCGTCTCTCAGCCGCTGGCGCCTACGGACTTCTTGCCAGCGATCGATGTCATATGGGGAGCGGCAGGCGCCAGCGAAACCCCGGCCTCCGCGTTCCCGACGGTCGCGGACTTCAGCCGAACAGCCGCGCGAGGCTCCGTTCCAGCATCAGCAGCTGCCACAAGGTCCGCCCGTGCTCGGCGCGACCGGCCTTGTGGTCGGCCGCCAGCTTCTCGATCGCCGCGGGTTCGAACCAGCCGGTCCCCGTCAGCACGCGCGACTGCGCCAGCGCTGCTGCCTCGTCGGCCAGCGCCTTGCGGAACCACGCGCTGATCGGCGTAACGAACCCCATTTTGGGCCGATAGAGAATGTCCTTGGGCAGCCACGGCTCGAGCGCCTTCTTCATCAGCCATTTGCCCTGCCCCGCCTTGATCCGGAGCGACGGCGGCAGGGTCGCCGCGAATTCGACGAGCCGATAGTCGAGCAAAGGCTCGCGTGCCTCGAGGCTCACCGCCATGCTGGTGCGGTCGACCTTCGTCAGAATGTCCCCCGGCAGCCAGTGCTGGATATCGGCATATTGCGCGCGGTCGAGTGCGTCGCGCGCCGGCGCCCGCCGCATCGCGTCGACATAACGCTGCTCGGCGGAATGCCCGGCGAGGGTGTGCTTCGCCGCGCTGGTATAGAGCCGGTCGCGAAGCTCCGCCTACCGCCCTGGAGTAAGCGAACTCGCCATTCTCGGCGAGCGCGAGCAAGGTGGTCTTCGCGCGGAATGCCCGCGGCGCCCAATCGGCCTTGGGGTAGAACCGCCCCAGCGTCCCGAACAGGTTCGCCCGGAACTTCTCGGGAAACAGGCCCCGCGCACGCTCTTCGGCCGCGAAGAATTTGTAACGCCGATACCCGGCGAACGCCTCGTCCGCGCCATCGCCCGAAAGCGCCACCGTCACTGTCTCGCGCGCGAGCTCGCACACTCGATAGGTCGGCAGCGCCGATGCGTCGGCAAAAGGCTCGTCGAACGCCGCGACCAGCGTGTCGATGAGCGCGAAATCGTCCGAACCGACGATTTTCGATCGATGCGCGGTCGCAAAGCGTTCCGAAATGCGTCTGGCGTAATCGCTCTCGTCATGCCCGGCCTCGTCGAAGCCGATCGTGCACGTCTTGACCGCGGCCTTGCTCGCCTCGGCCATCAGCGCGACCACCGCGCTGCTGTCGACCCCGCCCGAGAGGAACGCCCCCAGCGGCACGTCCGCGATCATCCGCGCGCGCACCGCCGCGCGCATCCGCTCGACCAGCTCCGCCTCCAGATCGCGCGTTTTTCCGGTTGCGCGGTTGGAGAAATCCAGATCCCACCAGCGCACCGGCTGCGGCATACGCTTGCCGCGCTGGAGCAACAGGAAGTGCCCCGCAGGCAGCTTCTTGACGCCGACGAGCAGTGACGCGTCATCGGGCACATAGCCGAGTCCGAGATAGTCCTCGACCGCGCGGAAGTCCGGCCGCCGACGAAACAGCGGATGGGCAAGCAATCCCTTGATTTCAGAGGCGAACGCCACGCCGCCATCGGCGAGCTTGGTATAAACCAGAGGTTTGACCCCGAACCGGTCGCGCGCGAGGAAAAGGCTTTGCTTCTCTGCGTCGTACAAGGCGAAGGCGAACATCCCGTTGAGCTTCTCGAGCATCCCCGGACCCCAGGCCCGCCAGCCGTGGAGCAGCACCTCGGTATCGCTCTCCGTCTGGAACCGCGCGCCCTTCGCCTCCAGCTCGGCGCGCACTTCGCGGAAATTGTAGATCTCGCCATTATACGTGACGACCACGCCCTGGTCCGGCGTCGCCATCGGCTGGACGCCGCCTTCGAGATCGATGATCGACAGCCGCCGATGCCCTAGTCCCACGCCCGGCGCGGTCCACACGCCCGCCCCGTCGGGCCCGCGATGCGCCAGCGCGTCGCGCATCGCCACGATGCGGGCAGGATCCACGGGTTTCGCTATGGCGGGGTAATAAAGCCCCGCAATGCCGCACATCGCTTAGCGACCGGCCATGCTGTCGGCGAACGCGTCGACAGGGCCGAGCGCGCCGACAAAGTCCTCGATCGCTGCCTGCGCGCCTTGATCCGGCCCCTGCTCGGCCGACACCAGAACGGCCACCGCGGCCTGATTGCCCCCCAGCAATTTGGTCTTCAACGTCTCGAATTTCACGTGGCTGTCGCTCCCGGTCAGCGTATCGCCGACGCGGTACCAACTAACCGTCGCGCGTTCCACCCGCCCGGGCCCCGTCATGCGCAGCGCATGGCCGCCCGACAGGTCCGGAAGATCGGCGATGCGCACCCAGCGATCATTCTCGCGGATCGCGCCGATGCCGAAGCCGACCAGTTCCTTGCCTTCGTGCTGGCTGGCATAGACGGCCACGGCGAGATCGACCGTCCTGCCGCGCCCGTCGGCATAATGACCGATCAGGAAATGATCGGCACCGGGATAATGGGGTGACCAGGGCGCAACGGTGCTCGGCCCAATGCGATGCCAGCCGGCGACCTGCGGCAGCTCGACCTTGGCCGGCAGCGGCGCCGCGCGTGCCGCGATGAGGCTCGACCAGCCGAGGAACAGGCTCGCGACCATCAGCGCCAGCAATGCCGTCACGGATGCTTCGGCCCGCCCGCCCGCGGCCCCCTGCAGCCGCATGGGATCGAACCATGCCGCATCGGGATCGCGATCGAACCATTTCCAGCCGATCGCCAGCACCGCCGCCATCACTGCCGCGAAGAACACCCAGCCATAGACGATATGGTCCATCCCCGTCGCCGCCTCGACCGAGGTCCACCACGCCGCATAGATCGTCCCGAAAGCGCGAAGCCCGTTGGCGATCACCGGCACGACCAGTGCCATCGCGAGGAACGCCGCACGGCGGGTCCACGAAACGTAGCAGACATTGGCGACCAGCACGCCGAACGCGACCATCGCAATCACGAACTTGGCGCCCGAACACGCCTCCGCGACTTCGAAATAGCCGTTCGACGTAGTGATCAGCACCCCGTCGACACTCGCGGGCACGCCGAACAAATGGAGCAGCGGCATCACCATAGCGACGGTGATGTCCTGCAGCGGCCCTTCGAGGAAATCGCCGAACGGCACGAGGAAGAGCATATAGGCCAGCGGAAAGAGCAAAGCCCGGCCCACATTGGGCCCGAGCACGCTCACCGCGGCTCCCTGAAGCATCAGGACCAGCCCGGCATGGCGGAACAACGCGACGCCCGCGGCGTCGCCGAGCAGCCAGCCCAGCCCGCCCGCGCCGACCAGCGCCAGCCCCGGCCACCAGCCTTGCGGCCGTACCATCGCGAGCTCGCGCCGGCGTTGCCAGACCAGCCAGCCGATCACGGGGGCGATGAACAGGCAGTGCCCGAAAGTGGTATTGGTCCAGTAGATCGTCGCAAGATCGACTGCGTCGCGGCGGAACAGCAGCAGGAGCACTGCCCATGTTCCGGCGAGAATCGCCGCATGCCGCTTCCAGCGTGCGTCGAAACACGCTTCGGCCCGCGCAAAATCGATCCGGGGCATCGCGACGGTCATGCTGCCCGCCCGAGATGTGCCGGCAGACCGACGAGATCATCGAGCGGCGCCAGCCGTGCATCCCAGCCATATCGCGCCATTACCTGCGCCCGGGCGTCGATCCCGAGCTCGGCGGCGCCCCGCCGGTCCGACAGCAGCATCGTCACGGCATTCGCGATGTCTTCGGCACTGGTGCCGGCCGCGATCGTTCCCTTGTGATCGATGCCTTCCGCCGCGGCGCTCGAAGCGACCACCGGCCGTGCCATCGCCATCGCCTCGAGCACCTTGTTCTGGATGCCGCGCGCCAATTTGAGCGGCGCCACCACTACGGCGGCCGCGGCGAGCCATCCCCGAACGTCCTCGACTTCGCCGGTCACGATCACATCGCCGCGCTTCGCCAGTGTCTTGACCGCCTCGCTGGGGTTACGGCCGACGATCGCGAAACGGGCATGGGGATGCGTCGCGCGCACCCGCGGCAGGATATTCTCGGCAAACCAGGTCACGGCCTCGACATTGGGGCGATAATCCATCTGGCCGGTGAAGACGATCAATGCTGCACCCGCATCCACGCGCGCGAAATCCGCCGCCGGATCGAAATGCGCGGTGTCGATGCCGTTCTCGATCGCCTGCACCCGCTCGGCGCCCGTGGACTGCCGAAACAGGCCGGCCTCGGCCTCGCTCACGAACAAGCTGGCATCGGCGCGCGTCGCGACGATGCTTTCATAGGCCATCAACAGCCGCGCCTCGCGCGCCAGCATCCAGCGCATCGGGCCCTTCGCAGCCTTGGCATAGGCAGCGAATTTGGCCGAATCCATGTCGACGAAATCCATGATCACCCGGGCATGCGTCTCGGCCGGCAGATATTGCGCCATCTGGCTCGAGAAGACGAAGATCGTCTCCACATCCTCGCGCGCCAGCATGTCCGCGACCGCGCGGCGCATCCCCGCGTCGTCGAACGCCGTGAGCGACAGCGGCCGCCTCGACGCCAGCGCCTGAACCCCCGCCACTGCCTGCGACTTCCTCCGCCGCACGATCGCCCGGCTGACGGTGAATGCGGCCAGTTCGGGCCGATCCATGTCCCGCGGGTCATCGGCGAAGGCGGCGAGATGCACGCGCCGGTGCCGCGCCAGATGGCGGAGCATGTGGAAGCTGCGGATCTTGTCGCCGCGATCGGGCGGATAAGGCACGCGATGCGCCAGGAATAGCACGTCGCCCATCAGCCGAGCCCCTGCGCGATCCACGGGCCGACGCGGTTGGCGAGCCAGAGCGGCATGCGCTTCCACGCCTTTACCTGAAGGCTGTATTTGGGATCGAGCGGGTTCACTTTCCGGGGCACCGCGCCGCCGGCAGTGCGCGAGAAATAGGTCAGCGGCTCCGGCTCGAATCCCCAGTTCTTCTTGAACGCCGCGGCGCCGGTCCCGGCCTTGGACCGCCCGAAATCGAAACGCGTGCAGCCGCGCGCGCGCGCGTGCCGCATCAGCCCGAAATACATGGCGTCGTTGGCCCGCAGCGCCCGCGCCGCGTCGCCGCCTCCACCCCAATAGGGATGGACGACGCCCTTCCAGTAGAGACTCAGCACGCTGGCAACGCCCGCACCCTGGTGGCGCACGGTGAGTATGTCCGCCGAGGGACCGAATTCGTTGAGGACCTCGGAGAACAGCGTGCGCGGAAATACCGGCGTGCCGAGATTGCGCACCGACTCCGCATAGAGCCGGTAGTGCGTCGTCGCGTCCTCCCCGGTGACGATCTCCAGATCGTTGGTGAACGACCGCCGCACCTCGGCGCGCTGTTTGCGCGGGATCGCGAGCAGTTCGGCCTCGTCGTCGTCGGCCAGATCGCGCACGAAGCCCAGATAGGTCGTGTCGTCGACATGCCAGTCCGGCCCGGGCAACGCTCCGCCGCGCAGCTCGACACTCGGGCAGCTCAGCCGCCCGGCGAGCGTCCATGCCGCCTCCGCCAGTTCGCGCACCGTCGCGTCAGTGTCGGCAAGGATGCCCCCGCCGACTCCGAACCCCGCCGAAACCAGCGCCCGCCCGAACAAGGGCGAGTGCATCTCGGTCAGCGGCAGCACCCCGGCAATGTCGCCATTGCCGCGCTCGGCGACGAGATAATGGCTCTTCTGCCGACAACCTCGCGCCACCGCCACGCTCCACGCCGGCAGATGGAAGGGCGT
>Ga0209758_1003922_pt1 | contig 12988 bp, 11 predicted proteins | sample AraplaMF_Col_mMF_FD_184258 | JGI IMG/M metagenome (GOLD analysis project Ga0209758, IMG submission 184258) | Arabidopsis root microbial communities from the University of North Carolina, USA - plate scrape MF_Col_mMF (SPAdes) (version 2) | ecosystem: Host-associated > Plants > Roots > Endosphere... | reverse complement strand
GCGGGCGGGCCATGGAGGGCGTCCTCGCCGAGGACGCGGGGCGGCTGGACGGCGTCCAGGAGGCCCGGGTGCTGCTGACCGGGCGACGCAGCGCGCCTCGGGCACGGGTACGGCTCCTGCTCGAACCGTACGTGGATCCCGCGGACGCGCTGCACCGGCTCACCACCGGGTCCCTGGCCCACGCCCGCGAGTCGGCGGGACTCGCCGCACTGCCCACCGAGGTACGGCTGCGTGGAGCCAAGTACCGCGCGGGGCGCGTGAGCTGATGCCGTGAGCGGACGGCCCCCGGGACCGTGCCCAGGGGTCAGAACCCGTGCAGGGCCCCGCCGTCCACCGGAACCATGATCCCGGTCAGATACGACGCCGCCGGTGAGAGCAGGAACGCGGCCGTGCGGCCGAACTCCTCCGGGGTGCCGTAGCGGCGCAGCGGGATGGAGGCCTCGTTGGCCGTCCGGGCCGCGTCCGGATCGGCGGCGAGGGCGTCCAGCTCGCGCACCCGGTCCGTGTCGATCCGGGCCGGGAGGAGCCCGACGGTGCGAATGCCGCGCGGGCCCAGCTCGTTCGCGAGGGACTTGGCGAAGCCCGCGAGTCCGGGCCGCAGACCGTTGGAGATGGTCAGGCCCTGGATGGGCTCGTACACGGAGCCGGACAGGACGAAGCCGATGACACCGCCCTCGGCCAGTTCCGCGGCGGCGGCGCGGGCCAGCCGTACCGCACCGAGGAAGACGGACTGGAAGGCGGCCGTCCACTGCTCGTCCGTGTTGTCGGCGAGCCGGCCCGGCGGCGGGCCGCCGACGCTGATCAGGACGCCGTCGAAACCGCCGAAGTGCTCACGTGCCGTGGCGATCAGCCGGGCAGGCGCTCCGGGGTCGGAGTTGTCGACGGCCACGCCCACGGCGTTGGCACCCAGTTCGGCGGCGGCATCGGCGGTCCGCCTCTCGTCGCGGCCGGTGACGACCACCTTCGCCCCGTCGGCGACGAGTTCCCGCGCGGCAGCGTTGCCCAGCCCGCGAGTGGCGCCGGTGACGACGTACACACGGTCCTTCAGTCCAAGATCCATGGCCCCTATCCTGCCGTCTCGTCACCCGGAAGGGCGAGTGCGGTACCCGACGGGCCGTGCCGGCCGGAGGACCGGGGCGGTCCCGCAGCCCGGCACCGGGGCCGCGGGACGGGCGCGTCGCCCAGCCCCGACGTCCGCGCCCGCCCCGCAGGTTGTCCGTCTTCCCTGTTTTGTGCGTCTCGCACATCCTCCCGTCGCCCGGACCCTGTTCCTCCGGGTCGCCGGACGGTGGCGCGCCCGGTCGGGCCGGTGGCGCGCCGGGTCGAGGTCAGCCCACCGCGGCGGGTGCCGGTTCCTCGTGCCGCTCCTCGGTGCGCCTGGACCGCTCCCGGGCCTCACGGCGGACCAGGATCACCCAGCCGATCGGGACCGCCGCCGCGAACAGCCACCACTGGACCGCGTACGGCAGGTTGATGTCGCCGAGGCCGATCCAGCTGCTGTCCTCCTTGGGCGACGGGATCAGCTCCGGGCTGCCGCCCTTGGGGGAGGGGGAGGTCAGTTCGATGTAGCCGCCGAGCACGTCCTTGGCGGAGCCGTCGCCCCCGTTGCGCAGGAGCGTGCCGATCTGCCCGCTGTTGATCAGCATGATCTGGCGGTCCGGCAGCCCCTTGACGTTCTTGATGCCGCTCGCGGCCGTCGTCTCGTCCTGCATCAGCCGGCCGGTGACGGTGATCTCGCCCTCGACGGGCGCGGGGATCTTCGGGAAGGCGGTCTGCGAGCCGGGGGAGGGGATCCAGCCCCGGTTGACGAGCAGAGTCCTGCCGTCGTCCAGCACGAACGGCGTGAGGACGTGGTAGCCGACCTGGTCGTCCGTGCTCGTACGACGGCGCACGACCAGTTCGTGCGCCGTGTCGAAGCGGCCCTTCGCGGTCACCCGGCGGTAGAGGTCCTCGTGCCGGACCGATCCGCCGACCGAGGTGAGGGACTCCGCGGACACGGGCTGCGCCGCCAGCGAGTCGTCGATCACCTTGTTCAGCGCTTGCCTGTGGTCATGGCGGTGCAGCTGCCAGACACCCAGCCTGATCATCGTCGGGATGAGCAGGAGGGCCACGAGGGTGAGGATCACCCACTGGCGGGTCAACAGGAAGCGGTACACCCCACGACCGTACAACTCGGTCGTGGGGTGCATTCAGGCGGGTACCGGCTCACACGTTGTCGACGATCCCCACCCTCCCCTCGGCGCGGGAGCAGTGGGCTCCGCAGTACCAGTGACCGTCGACCTCGACTCCCTGGCCGATGATCTGGACACGGCAGTGTTCGCAGATGGGCGCCATACGGTGGATGGCGCAGGAGAAGCAGTCGAAGACGTGCACCGCGCCCTGCGCGTGCACCTCGAAGGTCATTCCGTAGTCGTTGCCGCAAACTTCACATCTCGCCATGCGCCACAGCGTGTGCCGTCGCCGCCGCGCGGGCGAGCGGGCGCGAGGCGAGTCGCCCGGCAATCACCCGTACGTCCGTCAGCGCCGCTCCGGCGCCGGGGACCCCGTTCTCCCCGCCGTCTGCGGGTCCGCGGGTGCCACGTCCCGCAGCAGCTGTCCGAAGGCGGCCTCGTCCACCACCGGCGTCCCGTACTGGCGGGCCTTGACCGTCTTCGAGGTGCCCGAGTCGGGGTCGTTGGTGACCAGCAGACTGGTGAGCCGGGACAGGCTCGTGGCCACGTGCAGGCCCGCCTCGACGGCCCGGTCCTCCAGCAGGTCCCGCTCGACCGAGGTGTCGCCGGAGAACGCCACCCGCATGCCCTGCTTGAGGCGTTCGCCGTCCTCGTAGCGCCCCGGATTGGGATACGGGCAGGCCGGGCGCCTGCGGGAGGGGCGCCATGTGCCGGGCCGGTAGCCCACCGAGGACTGCCTGCCGATCGTCGGGGAGGCGGACCACTCGGTGAGCGGGCGGCACTCCAGCAGTGGCAGCCGAACGCCGCCCCGCGCCGCGGCGTGCAGGCTGGGCCGGAACGCCTCGGCCAGCACGCGCGCGTCGTCCAGCGCGTGGTGGGCGCGCTGCTGGACGACACCGAAGTGCGCCGCCAGCGTCTCCAGCTTGTGGTTGGCCAGCGGCAGGCCCAGCTCCTTGGAGAGCGCGATGGTGCACAGCCGCTGACGGACCGGCGCCTCGCGCTCGGCGCGCGCGTACTCGCGGGCGATCATCGACCAGTCGAAGACCGCGTTGTGCGCGACGAGGACCCGGCCGGCGAGCCGGTCGGCGAACTCGTCCGCGATGTCCCCGAAGAGCGGCGCCCCTTCGAGTGCTTCGCTGTCGAGGCCGTGGATCCACACGGGGCCCGGGTCGCGCTCCGGGTTGACCAGCGTGTACCAGTGGTCCTCGACCTCACCGCGTGCGTCCACCCGGTAGACGGCGGCCGAGATGATCCGGTCGTGCCGGGCCAGGCCGGTGGTCTCCACGTCCACGACCGCGTACCCCTCGGGATACGCGGCCGGCCAAGGGGCCGGGAACGCTGTGGTCGTACGGTCTTCGAGCATGGTCACTGAGGATACGGGGCGTGACCGACAGTCCCGAGCGCGCCCGCGTCCGGCAGTCGGAGCGCGGCGCCCTCGCTCGGGGGCGTGCACAACGCGGTGTGCCCCCAGGTGAGTTCGCCGGGGCGTGCGACGTCGTCCGTGCCCCGCCGTGTGCGTCTCGCGCGCGTTCGCTCCCCGGGCGCGCACGAACACGGGTTCCGGCACGCCCTGTTCACGGACCCCGCCGGGGACGGCCCGGCGCTCACGCGGGCCCCCGAGCCTGCCACGGTCTCAGGCGGGCGCGGCGAGCGGGGAGTTCCGGCGGGGAGGGTCGGTGCGGCACGGGCCGTGCCGCAGGTGTCATCCTCCCGGTGTGACGGAACCCACGCACGACGAGGCCCACGCGGGCGCCCTCGGCTCCCGCCTGAACTGGCTGCGGGCCGCGGTCCTAGGCGCGAACGACGGCATCGTCTCCACGGCGGGGCTCGTGGTCGGCGTGGCCGGCGCGACGACGGCCCGCGCGACCCTTCTGACGGCCGGTCTGGCCGGTCTGCTGGCCGGGTCGATGTCGATGGCGGCCGGCGAGTACGTGTCGGTGTCGACCCAACGCGACTCGGAGAAGGCGGCGCTGGCCATGGAGAGGCGGGAGCTGCGTGAGCAGCCGGAGGCCGAGCTGGAGGAGCTGACGGGGCTGCTGGAGGACCGGGGCCTGTCCCGGGAGGTGGCCCGCGAGGCGGCGGTCCAGCTGACGGCCCGGGACGCGCTGCGCGCCCACGCCCGGGTGGAGCTCGGCATCGACCCCGACGCGCTCACCAACCCCTGGCACGCGGCGTCGGCGAGCTTCCTGGCGTTCACGGTGGGCGCACTGCTGCCGCTGCTGGCGATCGTGCTTCCTCCCGCCTCGCTGAGGCTCTGGGTGACGGTGCTCTCCGTCCTCGCGGCCCTGGTCTTCACCGGCTGGACCAGTGCCCGTCTCGGCGCGGCCGCGCCGAGACGGGCCGTACTGCGGAACGTGGTGGGCGGGGCGCTGGCCATGGGGGTCACCTACGCCGCCGGGACGCTGCTGGGGGCGGCGGGGGTGTGAGGGGCACCGGACCGAGGACATGACGCTCCCGGCAGGAGGAGACCGGCTCCCGCGATCCGCCTGTGCCCGGCCCGTGGGCGACGGCACCGGCGGACGGCCGCGCGGATTCGCCGATACTTGTCGGTAACAACCCCTGGCCGTAGGCGGCGCGCGGTTCTACGGTGCACCCATGCCGAACCTGCCCGATGTCGTGATGTGGTCGATACCCGCCTTCGTGCTGCTCACCGTGATCGAGACGGTGAGCGTACGCATCCATCCCGACGAGGACGCGGCGGGCTACGACGCCAAGGACGCGGCGACCAGCATCGGCATGGGACTGGGCAGCCTCTTCTTCGACTTCCTGTGGAAGACACCGATCGTCGCGGTCTACGCGGCGGTCTACGCACTCACGCCGCTGCGCGTCCCCCTGCTGTGGTGGACCGTCCTCCTCATGCTCCTCGCGCAGGACTTCTTCTACTACTGGTCCCATCGCGGGCACCACGTCATCCGGATCCTGTGGGCCTGTCACGTCGTCCACCACTCGAGCCGGAAGTTCAACCTCAGCACCGCGCTGCGCCAGCCCTGGACGTCCGTCACCTCCTGGCCCTTCTACCTGCCCCTGATCGCGGCCGGAGTCCATCCGGCCGCGCTGGCGTTCTGCTCCTCGGTGAACCTGGTCTACCAGTTCTGGATCCACACCGAGCGGATCGACAGGATGCCCCGGTGGTTCGAGTTCGTGTTCAACACGCCGTCGCACCACCGGGTGCACCACGCCTCCCAGGGCGGCTACCTGGACCGCAACTTCGGCGGCATCCTGATCCTCTGGGACCGGATGCTCGGCTCGTTCGTCGCCGAGACGGAGCGGCCCGTGTACGGGCTGACGAAGAACATCGGCACCCACAACCCGCTGAAGGTCGCCACCCACGAGTACGCGGCCATCGCCAGGGACGTCAGGGCGGCGGGCAGCTGGGGCGAGCGGGCCGGACGGATGTTCCGCGGGCCGGGCTGGCAGCCGGTGGCCGCGGCGCCGCTCGCGGCGGCGCGGCCCGCCGAGGAGCCCGCCGCCTGAGAGCCGGCGGTGGGCGCCGGAGCTGCGCAGACGGCGTCGGCCGGGGCCCCTCGACGAGTGACGCACCGGCGGCGACGTACGGTGAGGTGTGCTCGACCACCCCCTGAGCACTCGTACGACCGTTCGCAGGAGAAGGACCCTCACATGCGCGCCACCACCATCCACGCCCCCTTCGACATGCGGGTGGAGGACGTGCCCGACCCCGTCGTCCAGGTGCCCACCGACGCGGTCGTGCGGGTGGTGCAGGCCTGTATATGCGGCAGCGACCTGTGGGCGTACCGCGGTGAGTCGTCCCGGAAGCCCGGGCAGCGCATCGGGCACGAGTTCCTCGGCACGGTCGAGGAGACCGGCTCCGAGGTGACCGGCGTCCGGCGCGGCGACCTGGTCGTCGCGCCCTTCGTGTGGTCCGACGGCGTCTGCGACTACTGCCGCGAGGGGCTCACCACCTCCTGCGAGCACGGCGGCTTCTGGGGCTCGGTCGGCTCCGACGGCGGGCAGGGCGAGGCCGTGCGCGTGCCCTTCGCCGACGCCACCCTGGTCCGGCTGCCGAAGGAGGCACTCTCCGACGGCCGGCTGCTGTCCGCCTTGCTGACGCTCTCCGACGTGCTGGGCACCGGTCACCACGCCGCCCTCGGCGCGGGAGTCCGCCCCGGCGCCACCGTCGCCGTGGTCGGTGACGGGGCCGTCGGACTGTGCGCCGTCCTGGCGGCCAAGCGGCTCGGCGCCGAGCGGATCATCGCCCTGGGGCGCCATGAGGCCCGTACGGACATCGCCCGGCGCTTCGGGGCCACGGACGTCGTCGCGGAGCGCGGGGAAGCGGCCGTCGAGGCCGTCCGCGAACTCACCCGCGGCCGGGGCGCGCACGCCGTCGTCGAGGCCGTCGGCACCGAGCAGTCGATGCGCACCGCCGTGAACGTCACCCGGGACGGCGGCGCCATCGGTTTTGTCGGTGTCCCGCACGGCAGCAGCACCGGACTCGACCTCGGCGTCATGTTCGACCGGAACATCGCCCTGCGCGGCGGTGTGGCCCCGGTGCGCACGTACATCCCGGAGCTGCTGCCCGACATCCTCGACGGCACCATCGACCCCTCGCCGGTCTTCGACCGCACGGTCGGCCTCGAGGGCGTGCCCGACGGATACCGGGCGATGGACGAGCGCACGGCCCTCAAGGTGCTCGTCACCCACGGCTGATCAGGACCAGCGGATCGGCAACGGCAGCGCCGTCAGCAGCCCCGACGCGGCGACGACCAGGCCCAGCAGCGCCACCTCGGCGCGGGCGGGGGCGCAGGCGGCGAGCGGGTCGGCGGCGCGCCGCAGCCGTATCCGCGCGATCAGCGCGAGCAGGGCGACGACGGCCACGAGCAGCACCTTGGCGAGCAGGGTGCGGCCGTAGGCCGTCGTGGTCAGCTGGTCGAGGACCGTGTGCGCGGGCATGCGGCGCAGCGAGCTCCACAGCCCCGTGGCGGTGATCAGGGCCAGCAGCACGGCCGCTCCGCGCGCGTACAGCCCCAGCAGCGCTCCGCCCGCCCGGGGGTCAGTGCGCCAGTGCCGCACTGTGCGCAGGACGTGCAGCAGCCCGCCCGCCCACAGGGAGGCGCAGACGAGGTGCCCGAGCGTCAGAGCCGAGCCGAGCGCGGGGGAGTGCTCCGTCGCGGGGTGGGCGCGCAGCGCCTCCGCGACGGCCACCACGGCCGGTGGCCACATCCGGCAGGCGGGACGGCGGGAGAGAGCACAGAGTCCGGCCGCGAGGAACCCGTTGACCTCCAGGAGGGCCAGCGCGCCGTCCCGGGTTCGGTACAGCCCGCCCGGGTCGATCTCGGAGAGCCGGTGGGGGACCAGATTGCCGGTGGCCACGACCGAGGCGAGCACCAGCGCGGCGACGAAGCCCACGCCCGCCGCATGGGGCGCCAGGCTGCGCGGAAGGTCCGCGACCGGTGCGCCCGGCACCCTGCGGACGAGCCGGGCCACGAAGAACTCGCCGGCGGGTATGCACAGCGCCGCGAACAGCACGGCACGCATCAGGCCGATGCCTCCGGCCCCCGGCGCGGCCGCCTCACCCGTGCCGTGCAGCGTGGCCGGGGCGCCGAACGAAGGGATCAGGGCGGCGGCCGTCACAAGGGCGAGCAGGGCGACGGCCCGGCGGGCCGAGGGGCCGCGGGGCGGGGCGACCGCCAAGGGTATGCGGGCTGCGTCCGCCGCGTCGCCGTCCGTCCCGGCCGTGGATCCGCTCGAACTCACCTCACGATCTTCGCCAGTCATGACAGAACGGGCAACCACCCGAAAACAACTGAGGGAGCGCCATTCCGCCCCCGGTGCAGCATCACGCCACGGGCCGAGCGGGCCCGGCGAGCGGCTCAGCCCCTGCCGGCAGCCGGCGCCCAACGCGCCGGATCACCGCCCCACCGCCCCGGCGGTCGGGCCCAGTCCACGGGTCCGCCCGCGAACCGGATCGGCGGCAGGGCGTACCGCAGCCGGCCGAGTGCGCCGGTGGTCTCGGTCAGCCAGGGGTCCGGGCCCTCGTACGGAGCGTGCGCTTGCCCGGCCTCCCGTGCGGTCCCCTCCGTCAGCCAGGCCGCCGTCCGGGCCAGCGCCAGCCGCACGACACGGCTGCCGCCCTGCTCCGTCTGCTCGGTGAGGGCCCTCAGCACCGCCGCGGCCAGCAGATACCCCGTGCCGTGGTCCAGGGCCTGGGCGGGCAGTGCCCCGGGTCGTTCGGCCTCCCCCTCGGTCGCCGCGATCCCGGTGGCGACCTGGACCAGGCTGTCGAAGCCCCGCCGCTCACCCCATGGCCCGTAGGCGCCCCACGCGGACAACTGCGCCACCACAAGACCGGGCCGCCGCCCGGCCAGTTCCTCGGCGGCCAGCCCCCAGCGGTCCAGCGCGCCGGGCCGATAGCCCGTGACGACCACGTCCGCCGTCGCCAGCAGATCCTCGAGGGTCCGCCGGTCCTCGGCCGCCGTCAGATCGAGCGTTGCGGACCGCTTTCCGAAGTCCATGTCGGCGTGCTGGTCGGGGAGTTCGGGCAGACGCGGGCTGTCGATCCGCAGCACGTCCGCGCCCAGCAGCGCCAGGGTGCGGGTGGCGACCGGGCCCGCGATGACCCGGGTGAGGTCCAGGACGCGGATGCCCGCCGCGGGCCGCAGGGGGTCACCGGCGAGTGGCAGGAGCGGTCGGCCGGGCGCCGTGCCGAGCCGTTCGCGCTCCACCAGCGGGTGTGCGGCGAGGGCGCGTCCCTGCCGGTGGGCGGCCCACTCCTCGGGCGTGCGCAGCGCGACGGCGAGCCCTCCGGTCGCGTACACGCTCTCCTCCACCTCCACGGCCGACCGCTCGCCGAGCGCGCCGGCCACGCTGTCCGCGGACGCCCCGGCCGTCAGGCCGAGGGCGGCGAGCAGCCTCTTTCGGTGGTGGGGATAGTTCGCGTGGGTGCGCACCCAGCCGTCCGCGGTGCGCCAGAAACGGGAGAGCGGTGCGAAGGAGACCGGTTCCCGGCCGTCCACCCGAAGGTGCCGTTCGCTGCGGAAGGCGGTGGCGACCGCCCCGTCGTCCACCCGGACCTCGGGCACGGAGGTCAGTCCGGCCCGCCGTGCCCCCCACTCGGCCGCGGCCAGCGCACACGCCCCGACACAGGCCCGTGCCACCTCCCGCACGGGCAGGCGCGAGGGCAGCGCCCCGTCCCGCACGACGGCCGAGACCTTCGGCACCAGTGCGGGGTCGCCGCCCAGTGCCGCCCATGCCACGTCCATGTCCGTCATAGGGGCACTATGCAGCGTGTACCGGATCAACATGGGGGAGGGGCCCGGCGGAGCCCGGCCCCTCCCTGTGCGGCCTCACACCGGAACGGCTACCGGGTCACGGCCTTCAGCGCGTTGACGGTGCCCCACCCGTAGAACCCGTTGCGGTTCTTCGACCCCTTGCACACGGCGTCGATCTTGCCGTCCGAGTCGATGTCGTACGGGTCCGTGCACGGCGTGGCGTCGGCCTCGGCGTACAGCAGCGCCTTGACGAGGGCGGCGGGTGCGTGCGGGTGTGTCGACTTGATGAGGGCTGCCACCCCCACGACGTGCGGGGTCGCCATCGACGTACCCGCCATGTAGCCCCACTTGCCACCCGGCAGCGGCCCGAGGATCAGACCGCTGGTGGCCGGCGGGGCGGGGGTCTGGTAGGCCGTGGAGTCGCCGCCGGGAGCGGCGACGTCGATGACGCCGAGGCCGTAGTTGGAGAACGAGGACTTGATGCCCTTCGCCCCGGTCGCGGAGACGGTGACCACGCCCGGCAGCTGGGTCGGGATGTCGAAGCACTTGTGCGGGTCGACCACCCGGTCGCTGGGCGTGCCGTCGTTCGGGGAGACCGGGTCGGTGATCGAGTCCGCGTCCAGGTCGTAGTTCTCGTTGCCCGCGGCGGCGACATTGACGGTGCCCTTGCGCTCCGCGTACTGCGAGGCGCGGGTGATGGCGTCGACGAGCGCCCTCTGGTCCGGGTCGCCGGTGCAGTTGAAGTACCAGGGGTCGGTGTAATAGCTGTTGTTGGTGACGTCGACGTGGTGCTCGGCGGCCCAGACGAAACCGCAGACCACGGCCTCGGTGTAGAAGTAGCCCGCCGTCGTGGCGACCTTGATGCCGGCGACCTTCACGCCGGGCGCGACACCGGTGATGCCGACGCCGTTCTTGGCGCCCGCGATCTCACCGGCGACATGTGTGCCGTGCGGGCTCTCCGCCGCGCTCGGCCGCCAGGCTCCGTCGGCCGTGTCGGGCTTGCCGGACACGCAGTTGACCGAGGCGCCGCGGTCGAAGTTGGGTGCTATGTCCGGGTGGGTGTCGTCCACCCCCGTGTCGATGACGGCCACGGTGACGTCGCGGCTGCCGAGCGTCTTCTCGTGCGCCTTGTCCGCCTTGATGGCGGGCAGGTCCCACTGCAACGGCTCCAGCGGGTCCTGTCCGCCGGCCGCCCGGGCGCCCGCCACCTCCTCGGAGGTGAGCACCTTGGGCGTTCCGACATCGGTGGTCGACTGCGCGGGAAGGGGCGCGTTGCGGGTGGCACCCGCCGACTGCACTCCGGGCACCCTGCGCAGGGTCCTGGCGAAGTCGGGGTTCGAGGAGTGGACGACGATCACGCCGATCTTGTCGTAGGCGACCACGATCGTGCCGCCCGCCTCGGCGACGGCCCGCTTCACATGTGACGAGACGCCGTGCCCGGGGCGGACGTTGACGACATAGCTGAGCGGGACGGTGTCGGCCGCCGTGGCTCTGGGGGCCGTCTCCGCGGCGGACGCGGTGACGTTCGGCAGGAAGGCGAGGGCGGTCGCCGTCGCCATCCCGAGGGGAAGGGCGACCAGCCGGCGGGAGCGCTTCAGAGGTGCGGTCATTATGTCTCCAATTCCGTTCGCGGTACGAGCGGTTCGATCCAGGCCGTGCGTCAACAGGCGGTACACCACGGCTACTTGACCGCTCGCAACGCGTTGACGATGCCGAAGCCGTAGAAGCCGTTCACGCGCTTGCCGCCCACACAGGTAGCGTCCGCGACCCCGTCGCCGTCACCGTCGTAGGGAGCCGTGGGGCAGCCGGGGTTGTCCGCCTGCGCCTTCAGCAGCGCCGTGAGGACGGCGGGGCCGGCCCAGGGGTGCGCGGACTTCAGCAGCGCCGCCACGCCGGCGACGTGCGGGGACGCCATGGATGTGCCCTGCAGGAAGCCGTACTGGCCGTTCGGCATCGTGGACAGGATGCGGCCGTTCTTCGAGGGCGTGTCCGGGATCCGGAACTTGTCGCCGCCCGGCGCCACGACATCGATCACGCCGTCGCCGTAGCTGGAGTAGTACGACTTGGCCTTGGTGACGCCCGTCGCGCCGACCGTCACGACGCCCGGCAACTGCGTCGGTACGTCGAAGCACTCGTGCGGGTCGACGGTGCGGGTGACCGCGGTCGAGTCGTCGGGACTGGAGGCGTCGACGAGGGCGTGGGAGTCGAGGTCGTCGTTGGAGTTGCCCGCCGAGGCGACGTTGAGGGTCCCCTTGCGCTGGGCGTACCGCTGGGCCCGGTCGACCGCGTCGACGATGGCCCGCTGATCGGGGTCGTCCATGCAGTTGTACAGCCACGGGTCCACGTAGTAGCTGTTGTTCGTGACCTCCACGCCGTGGTCGGCGGCGAACACGAACGCACAGACGACGCTCTCGGGGTAGAAGAGCTCGCTGACCGGGTCGGCGACCTTGATGGCGGAGACCTTGACGCCCGGGGCGACGCCGGCGACGCCGATCCCGTTGCGGGCCGCGGCGATCTCTCCGGCGACATGGGTGCCGTGGTAGTGGTCCGGGTTCGCGGGGCGCCAGGCGCCGTACGAGGTGTCCGCCTTGCCGCCGACGCAGTTCGCGGACTGCGCCGCGGAGAAGTTCGGGGCGAGGTCGGGGTGGGTGTCGTCGACGCCCGTGTCGATGACGGCGACCGTGACGCTCCGGCTGCCCGGGTCGATCTTCGCGGCCCTGTCGGCGCCGATCGCCCGCAGGTCCCACTGGTCGGCCTCGAGGGGCTCGCTCTCGCCCGCGGCGGCGGAGGCGCTCCGGGCCTTCGCCGCCTGGGTCTTCGTCAGATACTGCGCGGCGCCCTCGTCCGTCGTTCCCGCCGGGGTCAGCGGCGCGGTCCGGGTCGCACCCGCGGACTGCACCCCGCGGACCGCGCGCAGGGTCTGTGCGAACCCGGGGTTCGAGGAGTGGACGACGATCACGCCGATCCTGTCGTACGTCACCACGACCGTGCCGCCGGCCGCGGTGATGGCCCGCTGCACCGCGGAGATCGTGTGACGGTCCGTCCTGGTGTTGACGACGTAGGCGAGTTCGGGGCCGGCGGCGGCCCGCACGGTGGTGGTGCGCGGGGCGGCCGACGCGGCACCCGGCAGGAAGCCCAGTGAGGCGGTGAGCGACAGTACGACCGGTACGGCGAGTGCGAGCCGGCGTCTGGAACGCAGATGAGCCATGGGATCTCCACATCATCCGGAACGTGAACATGCCGGGACACGGGTGGTGTCCGGCAGGTACATGACGGGTGGTGCAGTGGCGAAGCTATCCGCCGTCGCGGCTCGTCAGCAATGACTTCCGGGAACGAGGTACGAAAGAAGTAAAGAGAAGTTGAACCGGCCCACCCCCGGCGCCGTGAGCCTGTGCAGGGAGCTCCAGGACGATCGGCGCCCCCTGCCGGATCACGAGACGGAGCGCTACGGTCGCACTCGGCTATGTGATCCACATCACTGTGATCGCACCCGTAACGCGAGGAGACTCCGTGGCCACAGACGCACCTCCCCCCTCGAGGGCCGGACACGAACTGCCGTCCACCGAGGAGTTCAGGGCGGTCCAGGAAGGC
>Ga0209758_1003921_pt1 | contig 12988 bp, 12 predicted proteins | sample AraplaMF_Col_mMF_FD_184258 | JGI IMG/M metagenome (GOLD analysis project Ga0209758, IMG submission 184258) | Arabidopsis root microbial communities from the University of North Carolina, USA - plate scrape MF_Col_mMF (SPAdes) (version 2) | ecosystem: Host-associated > Plants > Roots > Endosphere... | reverse complement strand
GACGTCCTGACGGCCTGCTTCCCGGCTGGCACGCTCTCCGGTGCCCCCAAGCCGCGCGCGATGCAGATCATCGACGAGCTCGAGCCGTCCCGGCGGGGGCTCTACGGCGGCTGTGTCGGCTACCTGGACTTCGCGGGCGACTCCGACACCGCCATCGCCATCCGGACGGCACTGCTGCGGGACGGCACGGCGTATGTGCAGGCCGGAGCCGGTGTCGTCGCCGACTCCGACCCGGTCTCGGAGGACGACGAGTGCCGCAACAAGGCGGCGGCCGTCCTCCGCGCGGTGCACACGGCGAACCGGCTCACCACACCCTGACATCCGGCCGGTGCGGGCCGCCGTGCCCCCGCAGGCCGTGGCCGTGACCGCTCCGGCATTCCCGGGAGTTCCATGCGCTGTTCCCGGGAGCGTCACGGAGGAACGGTTGCGTGATCACGGCGTTTGACCGGACCCGGGTGACGCGCCGCGGGGGGTTCGGGTGATAGTGGGTACGTGACTGCCGTACCTCATCCTCGCTCCGAGGCCGCCGCACCCGCCGGGTCCGGCCGCCGCAGCCTTGCCCTCGCCCTGTTGTGCGGCGCGCTCGGCGCGGCCGTGGCGCTGCTCTCCTCCCGCCAGTCCTGGTCGGCGGGGACCGTGGAGGTGGTCGGCACCCACTTTCCGCTGACCGCCAAGGGCAGCGACGTCACGGGCGTGCCCGCGGCCCTCGCCATAGTGGGCCTCGCCGCGCTCGTCGCCGTCTTCGCGGTCCGCAGGGCCGGACGCCTGCTCGTCGCCGGGCTGCTGGCGCTGTCCGGTGCGGGCACCGTCGCCGCGGCGCTGCTCGGCGCCGGCGACGGCTCGGCACTCGACGAGCAGGCGGCGCAGGCGGCCGGCGACAGCTCCGCCACCGCCACCGCACTCACGCACACCGCCTGGCCGTACGTCGCGGCGTTCGGCGGTGCGCTCATCCTCGTCGCCGGACTGCTCGCCCTCTGGTACGGCAGGCTGTGGCCCGCGATGTCGGGCCGCTACGAGCGCGACGGCGCCCCCCGACCGCGCGCCCCCCGGCCCGCCGACCCGGACCGCCCCGAGGATCTGTGGAAGGCGCTCGACCGGGGCGAGGACCCGACGGGGGCGTGACCGCCCGGCCCCACCGGCCCGGGGGCTGCTCCTCGCACCCGAGGAGTGACCCCGAGACCACCCCGTGGGCGCGGGTACGGGACAATGGCGCCGAGCGTCCGGCTCACACATGCACATTCAGCTAACGAGGAGCAAGTCATGGCGGGCAGCAGCCACGGTCACACCCCGGCCGCCTGGACCGGTGTCATCATCGCCTTCATCGGTTTCTGCGTCTCGGGCGCCTTCACCGTGATGGCCCAGCCCATCGGCTTCTGGGCCGGCATGGTCATCATCGCCCTCGGAGGTGTCGTCGGCGGAATCATGCGTGTGATGGGCCTCGGCCAGCCGAAGACCGCGTCCCACTCGGCGCACCAGCCCGCGGGCGCGACGGAGAGCTGAGCCCTCCACCTGCCGTCGACGCGAGGCGGCCCGGGCGCAGGAGCGCCCGGGCCGCCTCGCGCCTTGTTGCGCACGGTGGACCCGGGGCGGGCAGAATGTCCGGCGTGAATCCCGCATCGCCGATCCCGACCCCGACCCGCCCGCACACCGGAGCCGCAGCCGTGTTCCGGCGGACAGCCGTCCCGGCCGGGGTGATGGCGGGTGTCGTGGCGGCCTTCGCGTACGTCGGGACGGTGGACCCCAACGCCCCCGGGCACTATCCGGTCTGCCCGCTGCTGCACTACACGGGTCTGTACTGCCCCGGCTGCGGAGGACTGCGCAGCGCCCACGCCTTCGTCCACGGTGACTTTCTGACGGCGTTTCACGACAACGCCCTGGCCGTCGTCGGCTATCCGCTCTTCGCCGTGCTGTGGGTCGTCTGGATGCTCCGCGCAGCGCGGGGACGACCGGTGCGGATCGAACTCCAGCCGGTGCATCTGTGGATCCTGGTCCCGCTGCTGCTGATCTTCACGGTTGTCCGGAACCTGCCCTTCGGTGGCTGGCTACACCCTTGATCAATCCACGAATGTCCAGGTAGTGGGACCGGCGTCAACCGGATGCGAGGCCTACGCCCTCCTGCGGATACCATCGCAGTGACGATCGGTTTCGCCCGCCGAGGCGGTCCGGTGGCCGAAGCCCGACCCCCATCGGGCTTCTTGAATCATCAACCGTCAGGAAGGGGGCCGCTCGCGTGAGTGTGCTCGACGAGATCATCGACGGAGTCCGTGCCGACCTCGCGGAGCGGCAGGCACGCGTCAGCCTCGACGAGCTCAAGGAGCGTGCGGCGAAGGCCCCCGCGGCCAGGGACGGCGTCGCCGCCCTGCGCGGCGAGGGCGTCAAGGTGATCTGCGAGGTCAAGCGCTCCAGCCCGTCCAAGGGCGCGCTCGCGGCGATCGCCGACCCGGCAGGGCTCGCGGCGGACTACGAAGCGGGCGGCGCGGCCGTCATCTCCGTGCTGACCGAGCAGCGCCGCTTCGGTGGCTCGCTGGCCGACCTGGAGGCCGTGCGGGCCCGGGTGGACATCCCGGTGCTGCGCAAGGACTTCATCGTCACGTCGTACCAGCTGTGGGAGGCACGCGCCTACGGCGCAGACCTCGCCCTGCTGATCGTCGCCGCCCTCGACCAGCCCGCCCTCGAGTCCCTCATCGAGCGCGCGGAGTCCATCGGACTCACGCCGCTGGTCGAGGTGCACGACGAGGACGAGGTGGAGCGGGCGGTGGACGCCGGCGCCAAGGTCATCGGTGTCAACGCGCGCAACCTGAAGACTCTGGAGGTCGACCGCTCCACGTTCGAGCGGGTCGTACCCGAGATCCCCGAGGGGATCGTCAAGATCGCCGAGTCCGGAGTGCGCGGACCGCACGATCTGATCGCGTACGCGAACGAAGGTGCCGACGCGGTGCTCGTGGGCGAGTCGCTGGTGACCGGACGCGACCCGAAGACGGCGGTCGCCGACCTGGTGGCGGCGGGTGCCCACCCGGCGCTGCGGCACGGCCGGAGCTGACGATGCCTCCGGGGACGGTCCAGGTCCGGTTGCCACCGCCGGGCGGTGGCCTCACGGACGGCCGTACCCCGGTAGTGTTGGCGCCGATGATGCTTCCGATCACCGTGGCGACCAGGGATCCCTATGCCCGTCTCGCCCGTGGGTGCAGGCCGCGCGGCTGCCGTGCCCCCGCGCGGCGGGTGCACGGGCGACGGGTGCGGTACGTCATCGGTGACGAGCCCGGCCAGGTCAACGGCATGCGATGGCGCCTCGGCGTGCGCGCAGGTCTCCCGCGCCGAACCGGATCCGGGTCCGTCCGTCCTTCCTGACGGCACGGAGCGGAGCGGTTCGCCCGCGCCGGTCGCCGCCCGGTTCCCGTGACATCCCGCCCTGTACACGCCGTAGCGGCCGACCGCCGGCTCGGCGCAGGGGCGGGTTCGCGGTGCCGGCGCAGCGCCGGGACGGCGGCCCGGGGGACGGCGCGCACGCCTTCGACGTGACCACCGACTCCACCCGACCGGGGCTTCGGCCCCAGCGAGGTATCCGCATGCCCAGCGAGTTCTTCATTCCCGACCCCGAGGGCCGGGTTCCCAGTGCCGAGGGCTATTTCGGCGCGTTCGGCGGCAAGTTCATCCCGGAGGCGCTCGTCGCCGCCGTGGACGAGGTGGCCGTCGAATACGACAAGGCCAAGTCCGATCCCGAGTTCGCCCGTGAACTCGACGAACTGCTCGTCCACTACACCGGCCGGCCCAGCGCCCTCACCGAGGTGCCACGGTTCGCCGAACACGCCGGTGGCGCACGGGTGTTCCTCAAGCGCGAGGACCTCAACCACACCGGATCCCACAAGATCAACAACGTGCTCGGCCAGGCGCTGCTCACCAAGCGGATGGGCAAGACGCGGGTCATCGCGGAGACCGGGGCCGGTCAGCACGGCGTGGCCACCGCCACCGCCTGCGCCCTCTTCGGGCTCGACTGCACCATCTACATGGGCGAGATCGACACCCGGCGGCAGGCCCTCAACGTGGCCCGGATGCGCATGCTGGGCGCCGAGGTCGTCGCCGTGCAGTCCGGCTCCCGCACCCTCAAGGACGCCATCAACGAGGCGTTCCGCGACTGGGTCGCCAACGTCGACCACACCCACTACCTCTTCGGCACCGTGGCCGGGCCCCACCCCTTCCCGGCGATGGTGCGGGACTTCCACCGGGTGATCGGGGTGGAGGCACGGCGGCAGCTGCTCGAGCGGGCCGGCCGCCTGCCCGACGCGGCCGTCGCCTGTGTGGGCGGCGGTTCGAACGCCATCGGTCTCTTCCACGCGTTCATCCCCGACGCGTCCGTACGGCTCATCGGCTGCGAGCCCGCCGGGCACGGCATCGAGACCGGCGAGCACGCGGCGACCCTCAGCGCCGGCGAGCCCGGCATCCTGCACGGCTCCCGGTCGTACGTGCTCCAGGACGAGGAAGGCCAGATCACCGAGCCGTACTCGATCTCCGCGGGCCTCGACTACCCGGGCATCGGGCCCGAGCACTCGTATCTGAAGGACAGCGGCCGCGGCGAGTACCGGGCCGTCACCGACGACGCGGCCATGCAGGCACTGCGCCTGCTCTCGCGCACCGAGGGGATCATCCCGGCCATCGAGAGCGCCCACGCGCTGGCCGGGGCTCTGGAGGTCGGCAAGGAGCTGGGCAGGGACGGACTGATCGTCGTGAACCTGTCCGGGCGCGGTGACAAGGACATGGACACGGCCGCCCGGTACTTCGGCCTGTACGACACCGACGCGTCCGTCGCCGCGGACGCCGCAGGCGAGGCCGCGGAGATCGAGGAGGACGCCAAGTGAGCGGGAACATCCGGCTGCTGTCCGACACCCTCGCCGCCGCCAGGGCAGAGGGGCGGTCCGCGCTCATCGCCTATCTGCCGGCCGGCTTCCCGACCGTCGACGGCGGCATCGCCGCGGTCAAGGCGGTCCTCGACGGCGGCGCCGACGTCGTCGAGGTGGGACTGCCGCACAGCGACCCGGTCCTCGACGGGCCCGTCATCCAGACGGCCGACGACATCGCCCTGCGCGGCGGAGTCAAGATCGCCGACGTTCTGCGCACGGTTCGCGAGGCGCACGCGGCCACCGGCAAGCCGGTGCTCGTGATGACGTACTGGAACCCGATCGACCGGTACGGAGTGGAACGCTTCACCGCCGAACTGGCCGAGGCCGGCGGTGCGGGCTGCATCCTGCCGGACCTGCCGGTCCAGGAGGCGGGCCTGTGGCGTGAGCACGCGGAGAAGCACGGGCTCGCCACGGTCTTCGTGGTCGCACCCAGCAGCAGGGACGAGCGGCTCGCCCAGATCACCGCGGCGGGTTCCGGCTTCGTCTACGCGGCCTCGCTCATGGGTGTCACCGGCACCCGGGAGACGGTCGGGACCCAGGCCCAGGACCTGGTCCGCCGCACCCGGGCGACCACCGACCTGCCGGTCTGCGTCGGCCTCGGCGTATCCGACGCCGGGCAGGCCGCCGAGGTGGCCGCCTTCGCCGACGGGGTGATCGTCGGCTCCGCGTTCGTCAAGCGGATGCTGGACGCCCCGGACGAGGCGGCCGCGCTGGACGCGGTGCGAGCGCTCGCGGGTGAGCTGGCGGAGGGTGTGCGGGGCAACGTGTGACTCGCGCCGCCGTCGCTCGTGCGGATGAGAGTCACTCGTAACGGAAATATCACTCATCCGAACGGGTGGACCTGGGACCGGGGAGGCGCGCAGCGCCTCCCCGGTTCGTTCTGCCGGATGTGAGCGAGAAGAACCGTGAAGGAAAGCGCAGCGCCCGTGAGCGGCTGGCGGTGGAGCGAGAGAAGCGGAGGGCCGCGGACAAGCGCCGCCGGGCGCTGATCGTGGGCGCCTCGATCGTCTGCGTCCTGGGCCTTGCGACGGTGGTGGGCGTTCTGGCGGCGAACGCCGGGAAGAGCGGCAAGAGCGGTGCCTCCGGTCCCGCGACCGCGCCCTCCGGCGCGACGGGCAAGGACGGTCTCGCCATCCCGGTCGGAAAGGACAGCGCCAAATCGACCCTTACGGTCTGGGAGGACTTCCGGTGCCCGGCCTGCGAGGCCTTCGAGACCGCCTACCGTCCGGCCGTCCGGCAGCTGGCCGACGCCGGACAGCTGAAGGTCGAATACCACCTGGTCACACTCATCGACGGAAATCTCCGCGGCAGCGGCTCACTCCGCGCGGCCAACGCGGCGGCCTGTGCGCAGGACGCCGGCAAGTTCTGGGACTACCACGACGTGCTGTACCAGAACCAGCCCAAGGAGACGCAGGACACCTTCGGGGACAACGACAAGCTCATCGAGCTGGCGGGCAAGGTCGACGGCCTGACCACCCCGACGTTCGAGAAGTGCGTCAAGGACGGTACGCACGACAGCTGGGTGCAGAAGTCGAACACCGCGTTCCAGGCCGGCGGCTTCTCCGGTACACCGACCGTGCTCCTCGACGGCAAGAACGTCTACGGGGACCAGACGATGACCCCGGCCAAGCTGAAGCAGATGGTGGAGGCGGCCAACAAGTCCTGAGGCGCCTGTCGCCCAGTGATGCCCCCGGTGCGCATGGTGCCGGGGGCGTCCTACGTTATGGACCCGTAGCCCGGTCGGTTGCCGCGCTGCCTGTCCGGCACGGTAGCGTCGTTCCTGCCATGGAAATTGCCTACATCCCCAGCCCGTCGCACGGAGTGCTGCACCTCGGCCCCATTCCGCTGCGCGGCTACGCCTTCTGCATCATCATCGGCGTCTTCGTAGCCGTCTGGCTCGGCAACAAGCGCTGGATCGCCCGGGGCGGCCGATCCGGCACGGTGGCCGACATCGCGGTGTGGGCCGTGCCGTTCGGCCTCGTCGGCGGACGGCTGTATCACGTGATCACGGACTACGAGCTGTACTTCAGCGAGGGCCGTGACTGGGTGGACGCGTTCAAGGTCTGGCAGGGCGGACTCGGCATCTGGGGCGCGATCGCGCTCGGGGCGGTCGGCGCCTGGATCGGCTGCCGCCGCAGGGGCATCACGCTCCCCTCGTACGCCGACGCCGTCGCCCCCGGTATCGCCTTCGCGCAGGCCATCGGCCGCTGGGGCAACTGGTTCAACCAGGAGCTCTACGGACGGCCGACGGATCTGCCGTGGGCGCTGCACATCACCTCGGCGACGGACGGCCGGGTGCCGGGGTACTACCACCCGACCTTCCTGTACGAGTCGCTGTGGTGCATCGGGGTCGGCTTCCTGGTCATCTGGGCGGACCGCCGCTTCAAGCTCGGGCACGGACGCGCCTTCGCGCTGTACGTCGCCGCGTACTGCGTGGGCCGCGGGTGGATCGAGTACATGCGCGTCGACGACGCGCACCACGTCCTGGGCCTGCGGCTGAACGACTGGACCGCGATGGTCGTCTTCCTGCTGGCCGTGGCGTACATCGTGGTGTCCTCCCGGCTGCGGCCGGGGCGCGAGGACGTCGTGGAAGCGGGTGCCGACGCGCCGGGCACGGGTGACGGCGACGGGTCCGTGGACCTGGAGAAGAAGCCGGAGGCTCAGCAGGACGAGCCGGAGGCCGCCGTGAAGGAGGACACCGGACCGGGGGACGAGAACGGGCCCGCGGACACCTCCGGGCCCACGGCCGAGGCTAAGCGGGCGGACGACGCGGAGTCCGCGAAGAAGGCCTGAGCCGCACACGAACAGGGCAGGGGCGCCGTATCACCGGATACGGCGCCCCTGCCCCGTTCCGCAGGCGCCAGCGTTCGGCGGCCTCAGCGCCTTCGGCGGGCCAGGGACAGAATCCGGTAGGCCTCCCGCACCACCGCCGTGTCGATGAAGCGCCCGTCGGGCAGGGCCTGCGCGCCCGGCTCCCTGGCCGCGGCCTTCAGGATCTCCTCGGCCAGGGAGATCTCCTCCGTGCTGGGCGCGTAGGCGCGCTCGATGACCGGCAGCTGACGCGGATGGATCGCCGCCCGGCCAAGGAAGCCCAGCGTGCGGCCGTGGGCACAGGAGCGCGCCAGGCCCTCCAGATCCCTCGTGTCCGGGTAGACCGACTGGGCCGGGGGAGGCAGCGCCGCGGCACGGGCCGCCACCACCACGCGCGACCGCGACCAGTCGAGGCCCGCGTCCTCCCGTACGCCCAGGTCGGCCCGCAGATCCGACTCGCCGAGCGCGATGCCCCGCACGGCCGGGTGCGCCGTGGCGATCGCGAACGCCTGCTCCACACCGAGGGCCGTCTCCAGAAGGGCGTACAGGGCGATCGCCCCTCCGTCCGCCGGTGCCGCCCGCTCGGCCACGCGGACCACGTCCGACGGTGACGTCACCTTGGGCAGGCGCAGTCCCGAGAGGCCGGGCAGTGTCGCCAGCGCGGCGAGGTCCGCCTGCGCCCAGGGGCTGTCCAGGGCGTTCACCCGGACGTGGACCGGTACCGGAGGACGCCCGGTCAACCGCTCCGCCGTCGCCGCCCGCGCGTACTCCTTGCGGTCGGGCGCGACCGCGTCCTCGAGGTCGATCAGCACCACGTCCGCTCCGGAGGCCAGCGCCTTTCCGACCACCTCCGGCCGGTCCCCGGGGGCGTACAGCCAGGTGAGAGGGGGGAAGCCCGGACGTGCGGTCACAGCGCGCCCTCCGCCGCGAGCGCGGCGATCTCCGGGCCGGTGAGGCCAAGCTCGGTCAGGATCGCCTCGGTGTCCGCGCCGTGCGGGCGGCCCGCCCAGCGGATCTCCCCGGGCGTGGCGGACAACCGGAACAGCACGTTCTGCATGCGCAGCGCCCCGAGGTCGGGGTCGTCGGGAACCGTCGTGATCGTGCCCAGCGCCGCGTACTGGGGGTCGGTCATCACCTCCCGTACGTCCTGCACGGGCGCCACGGCGGCCTCCGCCCCCTCGAACGCCTTGAGCACCTCGGCGCGCGTCCGGCCGGCGATCCACTCGCCGACCGCGGCGTCCAGGACATCGGCGTGCCGGGCCCGGTCCGCCCCGCTCGCGAACCAGGGCTCGTCGATCAGCTCGGGGCGGCCGATCAGGCGCATCACCCGCTCGGCGACGGACTGCGCAGAGGTCGATACGGCGACCCAGTCGCCGTCCGCGGTGCGGTAGGTGTTGCGCGGGGCGTTGTTCTGGGAGCGGTTGCCGGTGCGCTGCTGGACGTGCCCCAGCTGGTCGTACCAGATCGGCTGCGGTCCCAGGACCGTGAGGATCGGTTCGATGATCGCCATGTCCACGACCTGGCCGGTACCGGTGCGGTCCCGGGCCGCGAGCGCCGTCATCACCGCGTACGCCGTCGCCAGGCCCGCGATGGAGTCGGCGAGCCCGAACGGCGGGAGCGTCGGCGGGGCGTCCGGCTCCCCGGTGATGGCGGCGAACCCGCTCATCGCCTCCGCGAGGGTGCCGAACCCGGGACGGCGGGCGTACGGGCCGAACTGTCCGAAGGCGGTCACCCGGGCGAGGACCAGCCGGGGGTTGGCCGCCGAGAGTTCGTCCCAGCCGAGGGACCACCTCTCCAGGGTCCCCGGACGGAAGTTCTCGACGATCACGTCGGCACCGGCGGCCAGCCTCAGCAGCGTCGCGCGGCCGCCGGGCTTCGACAGGTCCAGCGTCATCGTCCGCTTGTTGCGGCCCAGCAGCTTCCACCACAGGCCCACCCCGTTCTTCGCCGGGCCGTGCCCGCGGGAGGGGTCGGGACGGGTGGGGTGCTCGATCTTGACGACGTCGGCACCGAAGTCACCGAGCAGGGTGGCGGCGAGGGGACCGGCGAAGAGGGTCGCGAGATCCAGGACCTTCAGGCCGGTCAGGGGTGCGGTCATGAGCGGTGGGCCTCCCGGTGGGTGATCTGGGCCAGGGTGTCGAATCCGATGCCGTTGAAGTCGCCGACGGATGTGGTCAGCCGGTTCTTCAGCGGGGTCGTCCAACGGTCGGGGAGCGCGCCGGGACGTCCGGCCAGCAGGCCCGCGATGCTGCCGGCCGTCGCACCGTTGGAGTCGGTGTCCCAGCCTCCGGACACGGCGCGGCACACGGAGGCGGTGAAGTCGCCGTCCGCGTGGGTGAGGGCGGCGGCGATCAGAGCCGTGTTGGGGACGGCGTGCACCCAGTGGCAGGTGCGGTGGGCGGCATGGAGCCGGTCGACGACCGTGTCGAAGTCCTCCGTGTCGCGGGCGAGCCGCACGGCGTGCCGGACGGCTCGGGCGAGACGCGAACCGGGCGGGACGACGGCGAGTCCGGTACGCAGGCAGTGGTGGACGTCGTGGGCGCCGGTGGCCGCCGAGGCGATGGCGGCAGCGGTGAACATCGCCGCGTAGACCCCGTTCGCGGTGTGGGTGAGGGTGGCGTCGCGGTGGGCCTGCTCGGCCGCCGCGGCCGGATCGCCCGGGTTGGTCCAGCCGTGCACATCGGCCCGGATCAGTGCACCGATCCACTCGCGGAACGGGTTGCGGTGGCGGGCCGTGCGCGGGGGCTCGATGCCGCAGAGCAGATTGCGGTAGGCGATGCGCTCGGCGGTGAAGGTGCGTCCCGCGGGGAGTTCCTCGAGCCAGAGCCGGGCCACGTCGGCGGTGGTGAAGGACCTGCCGTGGCGGCCGAGCAGCAGCAGGTTCAGCAGGGGGTAGTTGAGGTCGTCGTCCTCGGGCATACCGTCGATGTTCTCGGCGAGCGACGTGCCGGCGGAGCGACGGTTCCACGGGTACGCCTCAAGGAGCTCCGGGGGGACTCCCCGGGCCGTGAACCAGGTGTCCAGGGGCCAGTTGCCGGTGGCCCCGGCGAGCCGGCGGATCCCTTCGAGGGGGAGCTTCTCCACGGGTTTGCCGAGGAGGCAGCCGACGGCCCTGCCGAGCCAGGCGGCCTCCAGACGCGCCTCGTCCGGCGGCCGGTACCCGCCCGTCGCCGTCCCGGAGGGCCAGTCGGGGCACAGCGCCCTGATCCTCGCCAGATCCGTCGGTTCGGTGTCCGCCGTCGTGCCCGGCAGGTCGGCGAGTTCGTCCAGCAGGTCCTCCGCCAGCAGCCGCAGATACGGTGACACCGGCAGGGCCGACGCACCCGCGTGCAGGGGTGCCTCGGGGCCGCCGGCACGGCGCCATCTGGCCGCGACGGCCGATGTCGCCCGGCCCTCCTGTTCCGCCTGGCGCAATTCGTGCCCGAGCAGATCCTCCGGCTGGACCCAGGTCAGTCGGAGCACCTCAGCCTCCGATCCCGGTGAACGCGGCCTCGTGGGCGCGGCGCCGGGACACGTCGCGGGCGAAGACCTCCCGGGTCACCTCGGTGAGCGTCCGGGCCGGCGCGTGCAGGTCGAGACGGCTCGCCTCCGCGACCGCCTTCGCCCAGTACTCGGGGACCTCCGAGCCCAGGGCGCCGGTGATCGCGCCCGCCATCGTCGCGATCGAGTCGCAGTCCCGGCCGTAGTTCACCGCGCCGAGCACCGCGTGGCGGAAGTCGCCGTGTGCCACGACCATCATGCCGAGCGCCACCGGGAGTTCCTCGATCGTGTGCAGCCGGGAGGGACGCCGGGCGCCCAGGGACGGATCCCGGTAGTCGGGGCCGACCGTGTCGTAGGGCGCCACCGCCTCCCGCAGCGGCCGCAGTGCGGACTCGAAGTCCGAGTAGCGGGAGGCGGCGTCGCAGACCGTCTCGATGGCGGCGCGCGTGCCGTCCTTCGCCAGCGACAGGCACGCGGCCACGACCGAGTCGGGGGTCGCGCCCGGCTCGCACGCCGCCGCCACCGCGGCCGCGAAGACCCCGGCCGCCTCCCTGCCGTACGACGACTGGTGCGCCCCCGCGACGTCCAGCGCCTCGGCGTAGGCGCCCGCCGGATTGGCCGCGTTGACCAGTCCGACCGGCGCCATGTACATCGCGGCACCGCAGTTGACGATGTTGCCGACGCCGGCCTCGCGCGGGTCGACATGGCCGTAGTGCAGCCGCGCCACCAGCCACTTCTCCGCCAGGAAGATCCGCTGGAGAGGGATCGCCTCCGCCTCCAGTTCCGGGATCCAGCAGCGGCCGGTCATCAGGTCGGGGACGAGATGCCGGGCGATCGCGTAGGCGTCGAGGTGGTCGCGGACGGTTCCGTACACCCGCACCAGCGCGTGGGTCATCAGGGTGTCGTCGGTCACGTGGCCGTCGCCCTTGTGGTACGGGGCGATGGGGCGGGCCGTGCGCCAGGCGTCGCCGTGCCAGGGTCCGACGATCCCGTGCACGCGACCGCCGTGCCGTTCGACGATCTGCTCGGGGGAGTAGCCCTCGACGGGTCCGCCGAGCGCGTCGCCGACGGCGGCGCCGACGAGGGCGCCGGTGATGCGTTCGTCGAGAGGTGTCGTCTCGTCAGAAGTGGGCGTCATGTCCGAATCATCCACCGGCGGCGGCCAGTTCCATCGTCTCCAGGAGTTCGGCGAGGCGTACGAGGTCGGTTCCGCTCAGGCGGGGAAGGGCGCAGCCCGAGAGGGTCCGGCACGCTTCGCGCCAGGGGTCGGGGATCGCGGCGGCGCCGCCGAGCGCACCGGTGAGCGCGCCGGCCAGGGCGGGCGCGGAGTCCGCGACGCGCGAGAGACAGGCGGCGGCGGGCACGGCCTCCGCGATCCGGCCGCCCGCCGCCGTCGCCAGGGCGAGGGCGACCGGCACCGTCTCCGCGGCGGCGATGCCGTAGCTGTAGACGTGGTCGACGATCTGGTGCTCGAGCAGCGGGACGACACAGAAGGCGCCGCCGCCGCTGTGCGCCAGCTCCAGCGCGTGCCGGGCGTTGCGGCCGATCTCCGTGGTCTCGGGGAGTTCGGCGAGTGCCGCTGCCACGCAGGTGTCCACCGCCTCCCCGGACAGGGCGAGCGAGAGCGCCGCGGCCATGCAGCGGGCACCGTGCACCCCGTCGCCGTCCTGGGTGTAGCGGGCGTCGAACTCGGCCAGCTCGGCGGCGAGCCCGGGATCTCCGGGATGCGCCACGGCGAGGACACAGGCCCGTACACAGGCGGCGTCGTCGAAGTAGTGCGGGTTGTCGTGGCCGGTGGCGGG
>Ga0209758_1003920_pt1 | contig 12989 bp, 10 predicted proteins | sample AraplaMF_Col_mMF_FD_184258 | JGI IMG/M metagenome (GOLD analysis project Ga0209758, IMG submission 184258) | Arabidopsis root microbial communities from the University of North Carolina, USA - plate scrape MF_Col_mMF (SPAdes) (version 2) | ecosystem: Host-associated > Plants > Roots > Endosphere... | reverse complement strand
CTTCTCGTCGTCCTTGGGCGCCAGCAGGGTGCCGCGGCAGTTCTTGGCGCCGCACCAGCAGGGGTATTCGGCCAGCAGCTTCTTGGTGTAGGGCGCGTCGATGATCAGGCCGTAGTCGTAGAACAGCTCTTCGCCGGCCTTGATGTTGCGCAGTGCCTTGATGAAGACCCGGCCTTCGACTTCGTCGGCTTCGCAGTTGGGCTTGCAGCTGTGGTTGATCCAGCGCGAGGAGTTGCCGCCGTGCTTGGCGTCAATCACATGGTCTTCGTCGATGTGGAAGTAGAAGGTGTGGTTGGGGTCCTTGGGATCGTGCGGGTGGCGGCGCAGCGCTTCCTTCCAGTTGATGACCTCGCCCACGTACTCGATCAGGGTCTCGCCCTCGGCCAGGTCCTGCACGGCGAAAACGCCCTTGCCGTGCACGCCGGAGCGCCGTGTCTGGATACGCCGGCCGTCGGCGGCGGGCGCCGGCGCGGGGGGCATGGAAGAAAGGGGCGCGATGGGCGCGTTGGCCTGGTTTTTTGACACGGGATATTTTTTTGGTATGGTTAATTCATGCATGTGCGCGTGCGCGCGTATGCGTGCGCACCCGCGCGCGTACATGCGCGAGAAGCCGCTATTGTAGTGATGCATCGTGACGCACCCCTGGAGCCCCTTATGTTCAAGCGCCGAAACCTGCTGAAGACGACCGCCGCCCTGATGGCCGGGTTGGGCCTGCCGGCGTGGGCCAAGAACGGGGAAAGCCCCCTGCCCAAGGTCGGCAGCAGCCTGGCTTTGCCGGCCGTGGCGCTGCTGGACGGCAGCGCCTGGAAGCCCGCCGATGTGGGCGGAAAGACGCTTGTGGTGTACTGGTGGGCCAGCTGGTGCCCTTTTTGCGCGGTGCAATCGCCCCATATAGAAGCGCTGTGGCGGGCTCAGAAGGCCAAGGGGCTGGAGGTGCTGGCGCTGTCCATCGACAAGCAGCCGGCCGCTGCCGCGGCCTATATGAAGGCCAAGGGCTACAGTTTCCCCGCCGGGATGCTGACGCCGGAAGTCGCCAAGCGCCTGCCCAAGCCGGCTGGCCTGCCCGTGGTGGTGGTGCTCAAGGTGTCGGCGGACGGCCGTGAAGGCAAAGTCGTATTCGCGGAAAGCGGGGAAATGTTCCCCGAAGATGTAGAAGGTTTGAAGAAGTACTTATGAAAACCCTGGTGATTGCAGAAAAACCATCGGTCGCGCAAGACATTGTGCGGGCGATCACGTCCACGGCGGGCAAATTTGAAAAGCACGACGAGTACTTTGAAAGCGATGAATGGCTGGTGACCTCGGCCGTGGGCCACCTGGTCGAGATCCAGGCGCCCGAGGAGTTCGACGTCAAGCGCGGCAAATGGAGTTTTGCCAACCTGCCGGTGATCCCGCCCTATTTCGACTTGAAGCCCATCGACAAGACCAAGACGCGGCTCAACGCCATCGTCAAGCTGGCCAAGCGCAAGGACGTGGGCGCGCTGGTCAACGCCTGCGACGCGGGCCGCGAGGGTGAGCTGATCTTCCGGCTGATCCAGCAATACGCGGGCAGCAAGTTGCCGGTCAAGCGCCTGTGGCTGCAGTCCATGACGCCGGCCGCGATCCGTGAGGGCTTTGACAGCCTGCGCAGCGAAAAGCAGATGCAGGGCCTGGCCGACGCGGCGCGGTCCCGCTCGGAAGCCGACTGGATGGTCGGCATCAACGGCACACGCGCCATGACGGCCTTCAATTCGCGCGACGGCGGTTTCTTTTTGACCACCGTGGGCCGCGTGCAGACGCCGACGCTGTCGGTGGTGGTGGAGCGCGAGGAGAAAATCCGCAAGTTCGTGAGCCGCGATTACTGGGAAATCCACGCGACCTTCCTGGCCGAGGCCGGCGAATACCCGGCCAAGTGGTTCGACCCCAAATGGAAAAAAGCCGCGGCCAATGCCGCCAACGGCGAGGGCGCCGAGCCCGACCCCGAGCTCAAGGCCGACCGTGTCTGGTCCGAGCGCGAGGCGATGGCGATCGCCGAGGCCGTGCGCGGCAAGGCCGCCACGGTGACCGAAGAAAGCAAGCCCACCACGCAGGCGGCCGGCCTGCTGTTTGATTTGACCTCCTTGCAGCGCGAGGCCAACGGCAAGTTCGGCTTCTCGGCCAAGACCACGCTGGCGATCGCGCAAAGCCTGTATGAACGCCACAAGGCCCTGACCTACCCGCGTACCGATTCGCGCGCGCTGCCCGAGGACTACCTGCCGGTGGTCAAGCAGACCTTTGAGATGCTGGCGGACAGCGGTATGAAACACCTGGCGCCGCATGCGGCGACCGCGCTCAAGGGCGGCTACATCAAGCCCAGCAAGCGCATCTTCGACAACGCCAAGGTCAGCGACCACTTCGCCATCATCCCCACGCTGCAGGCGCCCAGCGGCCTGAGCGAAGCCGAACAAAAACTCTACGACCTGGTGGTGCGCCGCTTCATGGCGGTGTTCTTCCCGAGCGCCGAATACCTGGTGACCACGCGCATCTCGCAGGCTGTGGGCCACAGCTTCAAGACCGAGGGCAAGGTGCTGGTCAAGCCGGGCTGGCTCGCGATCTACGGCAAGGAAGCCGCCGACGAGGTGGCCGACGCCAAGGACGGCGACAAGGGCCAGAGCCTGGTGCCGGTCAAGCCCGGCGAGATGGTGCGCGCCGAGGTGGTCGAGGCCAAGGGCCTGAAGACCCGGCCGCCCGCGCGCTATTCGGAAGCCACGCTGCTGGGCGCCATGGAAGGCGCCGGCAAGACGATTGACGACGACGAACTGCGCGAAGCCATGCAGGAAAAAGGCCTGGGCACGCCGGCCACGCGCGCCGCCACGATTGAAGGCCTGATCGCCGAGAAATACATGCTGCGCGAAGGCCGCGAGCTGATCCCCACGGCCAAGGCCTTCCAGCTCATGACCCTGCTGCGCGGCCTGGGCGTGGAGGAACTCTCCAAGGCCGAGCTGACCGGCGAGTGGGAGCACAAGCTCGCGCAGATGGAGCACGGCAAGCTGAGCCGCGAAAAATTCATGGCCGAGATCGCCGCCATGACGGAAAACCTGGTCAACAAGGCCAAGGGCTATGACAAGGACACGATTCCCGGCGACTACGCCACGCTGTCCGCGCCCTGCCCCAACTGCGGCGGCGTCATGAAGGAAAACTACCGGCGCTACACCTGCACCGGCAAGAACGGCGACGACGGCTGCGGCTTCAGCTTCGGCAAGACGCCGGCCGGCCGCACCTTTGAAGTGGCCGAGGTCGAGCAGTTCCTGCGCGACAAAAAAATCGGCCCGCTGGATGGCTTTCGCTCCAAGGCCGGCTGGCCTTTCACCGCCGAGATGGTGATCAAGTTCGACGAAGAGACAAAAAACTACAAGCTCGAGTTTGATTTCGGCGACGACAAGAATGCCGAAACCGGCGAGATCGTCGACTTCGCCGGCCAGCAGTCGCTGGGCCCCTGCCCGCGCTGCGCCTCGCGCGTGTTCGAGCTCGGCAAGAATTACGTCTGCGAAAAATCGGTGCCGACACTTGAGCAGCCGACACCCAGCTGCACCTTCAAGACCGGCCAGGTCATCCTGCAGCAGCCCATAGAGCGCGAGCAGATGCACAAGCTGCTGGAAACCGGCAAGACCGACCTGCTCGACAAGTTTGTCTCCATGCGCACGCGCCGGCCCTTCAAGGCCATGCTGGCCTGGGACAAGGAGGCCGACAAGGTGAACTTTGAATTCGCGCCGTCCAAGTTCCCGCCGCGCAAGCCGGCGGCCGCCAAGACCGGCACGGTGAAAACGCCTTTCGGCAAGACCGTCGCGGCGAAGGCAGCGAAAGCACCGGCCGCGAAGAAGGTCGCTGCCAAGAAAACACCGGCCGCCAAAACCGCCAAGCCCAAAACGCCGCGCGTCGCCAAGCCGGGCGCCGGCCTCAAGCCCAGCGACGCGCTGGCCGCGGTGATAGGCGCCGAACCGGTGGCGCGCACCCAGGTCATCAAAAAACTCTGGGACTACATCAAGGCCCAGGGCCTGCAGGACGCGGCCAACAAGCGCGCCATCAATGCCGACGCCAAGCTGCTGCCGGTGTTCGGCAAGCCGCAGGTCACGATGTTTGAGCTGGCCGGCATTGTCGGCAAGCACCTGAGCGCCGAATAAGGCGCCGGAGCAAGCCGCTTGCCTTTCAGCCCACCGGCTCGGGCAGCTGCCGCAGCGCGTGCAGCCGCGAACTGAAGACCACGCAGGCCAGCAGCGCAAAACCGGCCAGGCTCAGCCACAGGCAGGCGGCCTCTCCCCATAAGGCGCCGACCAGTCCGCCCAGCGCGGCCCCCAGCGGGCGCGAGCCGGCGTTGGCGGTCAGGAAGACGGCTGAAATGCGGCCCAGCACCGCATGGGGCGTGACGCTCTGGCGCAGGGTGGCGGAGGTGATGCTCCAGACGATGGGGCCGGCACCGAACAGGAAAAATCCCAGGGCCGCCAGCGCGCCGCTGGGCACGGCCAGCGTGGCCACCAGGCTCAGGGCGGCCAGCAGTGAGCTGGCCGGGCCGGCCTGCATGGCCCGCCCGAAGGGCAAGGCCGCCACCACGCGCGGCGCCAGCAGTGAACCCACCACCATGCCCGCGCCGTAGCAGCCCAGCGTGAGGCCCACGCCCTGCGGCGTCAGGCCCAACACGCGCACCGCGTAGGGCACATAGGCCGCCTGCAGCACAAACCAGGAGATGTTGGAGATCATGCCCGCCAGGATCATGGGACGCAGGAAAGGATGGCGCCAGACAAACTGCGCGCCGTCGCGAACCTCCAGCAGGGGATGGCGCGCCGCGGCCGGCGCGCGCGCCGGCTCCGACAGGCGCAGCAAAAGGCTGATGGCCGATGCGGAGAGCAGCGCGGCCAGCACAAAGGCCGCCGGCGCGCCGGCCCAGGCGACCAGCGCCCCGGCCAGCGCCGGCCCGCCCGCGTAAGCCATGCTGCGCGCCAGCTCCAGCCGGCCGTTGGCGCGCGCCAGCAGCGTGCGCGGCACGATGGCCGGCACCAGCGCGGGCGCCGCCACGCTGAAACAGACGGTGCCCACCGCGCCGGCCAGGCCCAGCAGCGCCAGCCCGGCAATCGACAACCGGCCTGTCAGCACCATGGCCAGCAGCGCCAGCAGGGACAGCGCGCGCAGGCTTTCGGCCGCCACCATCAGGCGGCTGCGCGAGACGCGGTCGGCCAGCAGGCCCAGCGGGATGGCCATCAGCAGGAAGGGCAGGGTTTGCAGCGCCGCCAGCAGGCCTATCTCGCCGGGCCCCGCGCCCAGCATCAGCACCGCGACCAGCGGCACCGCCGCCAGGCTCAGCTGTTCGGCCGACTGCGCGGCGAGGTTGGCCCAGGCCAGGCGCGTGAAATGGGGCGGAAGTGGGGCGTGCATCGCGGTCGGGAAAGCGCCTATGCTACCCGCCGCGTACCTCGGGGCTCGCACGCTGCCGTTCGCCGGAGCAGGGGTGTTGCGCTGCCGGTAGTGACGGCCTCAGGCCGCCGGCTCGGGCAGCTGCCGCAGCGCGTGCAGCTGCGAGGCAAAAATCACCGCCGCCTGCAGCACAAAGCCGGCCAGCGCCAGCCACAGGCAGGCGGCTTCGCCCATGGACGCGCCCACCACGCCGCCCAGCGCCGCGCCCAGGGGGCGCGAGCCGGCATTGACGGCCAGGAACACGGCCGAGACCCGGCCCAGCATGGCATGCGGCGTGACGCTCTGGCGCAAGGTGGTCGAGGTGATGGTCCAGACAATGGGCCCGACACCGAACAGGAAAAACGCCGTGCCCGCCAGAACCCCGCTGGGAACAAACAGCGTGGCCGCCATGGCCGCGGCGGCCAGCACCGAGACGGCCGGGCCCAGCTGGATGGCGCGGCCAAAGGGCATGGCCGCCACCACGCGCGGCGACAGCAGCGCGCCCACCACCATGCCGGCGCCATAAGCGCCCAGCGTGATGCCCACGCCCTGCGCCGTCAGGCCCAGCACGCGCACCGCATAAGGCACATAAGCGGCCTGCAGCACAAACCAGGCGATGTTCCAGACCGTGCCGGCGATCACCATGGGCCGCAAATAGGTCTGGCGCCAGACAAACTGCGCGCCGTCGCGGATCTCGAGCAGCGCGTGGCGCCTCGCGGTGAGCGCGCGCGCCGGCTCGGCCAGTTGCAGCAGCATGGCCACGGCCGCGCCGGACAACAGGGTTGCCAGCACAAAGGCCGAGGGCGCACCGGTCCAGGCGACCAGTGCCCCGGCCAGCGCCGGCCCGCCCGCGTAAGCCATGCTGCGCGCCAGCTCCAGCCGGCCGTTGGCGCGTGCCAGCAGCGTGCGCGGCACGATGGCCGGCACCAGGGCCGGCGCCGCCACATTGAAGCAAACCGTGCCCACGGCACCGATAAAACCCAGCAGCGCCAGCCCCGCGATGGAGAGCTGACCCGACAGCACCGTGGCCAGCAGCGCTAGCAGGGACAGCGCGCGCAGGGTTTCGGCCGCCACCATCAGGCGGCAGCGCGAGACCCGGTCGGCCAGCAGGCCCAGCGGAATGGCCAGCAGCAAAAAAGGCAAGGTCTGCAGCGCCGCCAGCAGGCCGATTTCGCCAGGCCCCGCGCCCAGCATCAGCACCGCGACCAGCGGCACGGCCGCCAGGCTCAGCTGCTCGGCCGATTGGGCCGCGAGGTTGGACCAGGCCAGGCGCTGGAAGGGAATGGGAAGTGGGGATTGCATAGAAACGATGGATGAAAGTGCCATTCTGCCCACGCTTGTATTGCCGCGCTGGCTGTTACCGGACTTGCGAATTGAGTGCCCGCGACCGAAGCGGTAAAAAGGTGTGCCGGGCCGTGGATAGAGGCCCCCGACTGGATGAGTCCGGCGCACGGACCGCCACCATGGTGGTTTGGAGTAAGCCCTGCAGATGGCTCACGCGGGCGAGCGTCAGCGTTCCCGCGAGGATGCAGGTGTCTTGCCGCCGCGCAGCAGATGCCGGCCCCTGCGAATGATTGCGGTGGCCGAAATGGTCCCAAATACCAGAACGAATCCAGTGACCGCGAGGTCTGGCCAGCCGTAGGTAATTTTGAAAAATACAAACAACATCGTGGCCAGCATGACCAGCAAGATTCCGGCCGTGCCTTCAGTCGCCAAACGCATCCATGGACGCTCAGGGACGCGGCGCCGCGTTTGAGCAAGGTTGTTGAACTGGGCCAGAAGTTGTGCCCGCTCTGCGCTTATGTTGCCGATGGGAAACCTGGAGTCAATGCCTGTAGGGTCGATCTTCGACATCGGTATGGCGCTCTCCATCACGATCTGCAGTGCCAGCCGTGGGTCCAGCACGGTTTTGCACTGGGTCATTGCCTGTTGGATGGCCAGCCCGAACAGAATGGGCAGTTCATCGGGTTTGTCGCAAAACCGCGCGGCCAAGGGATAAATATGAGGCCACACCTTGGCGACATAGCTGATGGGCGTTTCGCCTGGGGTATTCGGCTTGTCAATGCGGGGCAGGCCGAACTGGTCAGTCCCCGCCGATGTGGTGACGTGCTTGAAAATCTCGTTGACGTCCGGCAAATCGCCGCAACCCAAGTCTTGCGCGGTGGCTGCGGCGAGGCTCCAGACGGAGTGCGAGCTTTCCGCGAGCGGCCGGTTGATGGCGTCGCCGAAAAAATAGTGTTTGCCGTCGACTCCGCCAATGTGTATGAGCGGATCAGATTGCATCGTGGCCGGGTCGAGCTGATGTTTCATCCGTACGCTGATCTGGCAGGCGAAACCGGCCAGTGAGCCGAGCAGGCACAGCAGCGATTCGGCATGGACACCGCGTTCGGTCTTGCCGGCGTCCAGAAGGCGCTGCAAGATCTCCTGGCTTCCGACTTTGGGGCCGATCAGGGGATCTTCTTTGCGCTTGTCAGCAAGAGCCCGAAAGAAGATCTCGGACACCTGGTCCTTGTGTGATGACGTACTGCCCGAAGTGCTCATGCTTGCAATCTCAGAGATGGTTTTGCTGGCGCGAACCATATCACGAGGAATCGCCTCCCGGTGAAAGTCCGGCACGGCTGGAAAGGTGTTTCGGGGTCGACACCTCCAATGGCTCAATGCAATTGCAATGCCGGCCAGCCCCGCTCGCTGCCTATGGCCGCCAGCGTTGCGTCGGCATTCACCATGACCGGGTGCTTCACGGCTTCCAGCAGCGGCAGGTCGTTGATGGAGTCGCTGTAGGCCGTGCTCTTGCAGTCCTTGAAGCGCAGGCCGCGCGCCGTGAGCCAGGCGTGCAGGCGCTCGACCTTGCCCTCGCGCATATTGAGCACGCCGGTGGTGCTGCCGGTGAACAGGTCGCCGCGCATCTCGGGTTCGGTGGCAATCAGGTGTTCGATGTCGAAGTAGATCGCCGTGAGTTCGGTGATGAAACGGTTGGTGGCCGTGGTCATGACCACCAGGTCGCCCGCCTCCAGGTGTTTGTCGACCAGCGCGACGGCGGCCGGCGTGATGCGCGGCACTATCCAGTCGGCCAGGAATTCCTGGCGCAGCGGCTCCCACTGCTGCACGGTGCGGCCGGCCAGCGTGCCCACGTAAAAATCGGCGAACTCTTTCAGCCCGACGGTGCCGGCCTTGTAGCGCGCCGCCATGTCGGCGTTGCGCGCCGTGAACTCGGTGCGGCCCAGCAGGCCCTTCTCGACCAGGAAATCGCACCACAGCACATCGCTGTCACCGTTGAGCACGGTGTGGTCCAGGTCGAAAAGGGTCAGCTTCATGGTCAAGGTTGGCGAAGGTGCCAGGCCTTGGGACGCGTGAAGGTCTGTATGCCGTAAGTCGACAGTGTCAGGCCCACGCCCGAATCGCCATAACCGCTCCAGGGCAGGCGCGGGCTCACGCGGTCGCAGCAGTTCCAGTAGACGCTGCCGGCATGGACCTGGGCCAGCAAGGCCTTGGCGCGCGCCTCGTCGGGCGTGAAGACGCCGGCCGTCAGGCCGTAGCGCGTGTCGTTCATGAGCTTGACGGCCTCGGCATCGCCCGAGACCTTCTGGATGCCGATGAGGGGGCCGAAGCTTTCCTCGCGCATCAGTTCCATGCTGTGGTTGACGTTGCTGAACACCGTGGGCTCATACCAGTTGCCGGGGCCGGCCCCGCGCTTGCCGCCGGCCAGCAGGGTGGCACCCTTGGCCTTGGCGTCGGCCACCTGGGCGTCCAGCACATCGAGCTGCGGCGCGCGCGTGATCGCGCCTATGTAGGTGTCTTCGCTCATGGGGTCGCCGGTCTTGAAGGTTTTTACCGTTTCCAGGAAGGCGGTGACAAAGGCGTCGTAAATTTTCTCGTGCACATAGATGCGCTCGACCGAGCAGCAGCTCTGGCCGGTGTTGTACATCGCGCCGTCGGCCAGCGATTCGGCCGCGTTCTTGACGTTGGCGTCTTCGCTGACATAGGTCGGGTCCTTGCCGCCCAGCTCGAGCTGCAGCTTGACCAGGCGCGGGCCCAGCGCCTGCGCGATTTTGGCGCCGGTGGCGTGCGAGCCGGTGAAAAACAGCCCGTCGATTTTTTGTTCCATCAGCGCCGCGCCCACCGCGCCGCCGCCAATCAGCGGGATGAACACGTCCTGCGGCACGCCGGCGGCATGCAGCAGGCGCGCCATGGCCAGGCCCGACATTGCGGCGTATTCCGAGGGTTTGTAGAGCACCGCGTTACCCGTGAGTAGCGCCGGGATGAAAACATTGCCGCCCACAAACCAGGGGTAGTTCCAGGCCGAGATGTTGGCGACCACGCCCAGCGGCGTGTGCTCGATCTGCTCGGTCATGCCGCCCTCGTTGAACACGGTCTGCGTGCCGGTGGCGCCGCCGACTTCCGCGAGGAAGAAATCGATGCGGCCCAGCAGGCCATTGAGTTCGTTGCGCGACATCTTGAGCGGCTTGCCGGTCTCGCGTGTCATGACGGCGGCCAGCGCGTCGAGCTCGGCCACGATGCCGGCGCGAAAGCGCGTGATGCAGGCCTTGCGTTCGGCCATGGGCACGGCCGCCCAGGCGGGCTGCGCCGCGCGGGCGCGGCGTGCCTTGGCGGCGACGGAGGCCGCGTCGTCGGCGGGCAGTTCGGCGATCTGCGCGCCGGTGGCGGGGTTGTGGACGGCGAGTGTGTTCATGCTTGTTTTGCCTTGTGTTTGGCGGCGGCCACGGCCGTGAGGAAGTCGTCGAGCACGGCGGCGTCGTCAATCGTGTCGGAGCCGGGTTTGTGGAATTCGGGGTGCCATTGGGTGGCGGCGATATAACTCTTGTTCTTGTCCTTGCGGCGTATGGCTTCGACGATGCCGTCGTCCACGCTGAAGGCCTCGGCCTCGAACTCCGGCGACAGGTCCTTGATGCCCTGGTGGTGGATGCTGTTGACGCGCACGCGCTCCACGCCGGGGTACAGCGCCGACAGCCTGGAGCCCTGGACGATGTTGACGCTGTGGAAGTTCAGGTCGTAGGTCGCGGCGTCGCGGTGCACAAAAGCGTCGGGCACCTGGGTGTTGATGTCCTGGTAGAGCGTGCCGCCGAAGGCGACGTTGAGCAGCTGCAGGCCGCGGCAGACGCCGAAAACCGGTTTGCCGAGTTTTTCAAATGCGGCCACCAGGGCTTTGTCGTATTCGTCGCGGATGCGGTCGCCCGACCATTTTTCGTCCAGCGGCTCCTCGCCGTAGCTGCCCGGCCAGACGTCGGCGCCGCCGTGCAGCACCAGGCCGTCCAGCCACTGCGCATAGTGCTCATAGGTCACGTCGCCGCGCTGCGTGCTGCCCGTGGGGCAGGGCACCATCACCACCATCGCGCCCGAGGACATGACCCAGTGCGCGATGGACTGCTCGACGTATTGCAGCGTCTTGCCGGTGAAGTAGGAGCGCGTCGGGTCGGCATGCGAGAAGCAGGCTGACAAGCCAATTTTGAGACGACTGGCGGCGATCACAATGCAGCCTCAAATAAACGCTGGAAATCCTCCGCCTTGCAGGGCCGTGGATTGGTCTGGTGGCAGATATCGGCCGTGGCAATCTCGACCAGGCGTGGCAACTGTTCGCGCTTGACGCCATGGGCCGACAGCGGGCCGGTGATGCCCACGCTTTCCTTGAGCTGCTTGAGCCAGGGCACCAGGGCTTTGCCGCCGCCGGCCACGCCGCAGACATGGGCGAGTTCGTCGAACTTGGCGGGGGCCGACTCGTAGTTCCAGGCCAGTACGGTGTCAATCATCAGCGCATTGGCCAGGCCGTGGTGCAGGTCGCAGACGGCACCCAGCGCGTGCGCGCAGGAGTGCACCGCGCCCAGGTCTTTCTGGAAGGCGATGGCGCCCATCATGGAGGCCATCATCATGTCGCTGCGCGCCTGCAGGTTGGAAGGCTCCTTGACGGCCTTGAGCAGGGCATGGGCCGCGATGCGTGTGCCTTCGAGCGCGATGCCGTCGCACAGCGGGTGGTAGGCCGGCGAGAGGTAGCTTTCGATGTTGTGGGTCAGCGCGTCCATGCCGGTGGCGGCCGTCACATGGGGCGGCAGGCCCAGCGTGAGTTCCGGGTCGGCGAACACCACCTTGGCCAGGATCTTGGGGCTGAAGACCACGCGCTTCAAATGCGTGTCGTTTTCGCTCACGACCGAGGAGCGGCCGACCTCGGAGCCTGTGCCCGAGGTGGTGGGCAGGGCCACGAAGTAGGGCAGCTCGTTGACGATGGGCCGCACTTTGGGGTGGTCCCAGACGTATTCGAGGATGTCGCCCTCGTGCGTGGCGGCGATGCCCACCACCTTGGCCACGTCCAGCGCCGCGCCGCCGCCGAAGCCGATCACGCAGTCGGCCTTGTGGGCCTTGTAGGCCGCGGCGCCGTCCATGACCTGGCTGCAGGTCGGGTTGCCGAACACGCCCGAGAACACGGCCACGTCCAGCCCGCCCAGGTGGGTCTTGAACTCGGCCAGCACCGGCAGCGCGGCCAGCGCCTTGTCGGTCACGATCAGCGGCCGCTTGCAGCCGGCGGCCAGCAGGGTTTCGGCGACCTGCTTGCGCGCGCCGGCGCCGAAACGGATGGCGGTGGGGAAGGAGAAGTTGGTGGTGCTCATGGGGTGTCTTCTTGGAGTGGCTGTAAGGGTCAAATGGCGGAAGGCAGCTGCAGGAACATATGCTGTTTGCCGAACGGTACGCCGTTCACGCGTATGGCGTCGGGCTCTGTGCCGAAGGGCGCGAAGCCGGCGCGGGCATACAGGCCGGCGGCCTGCTTGTTGCCCTCGGTCACGGTCAGCACCAGCAGCTCCACGCCCGCGGCTTTGGCGGCCTGCACCACGGTGTTGACCAGGGCCAGGCCCAGGCCCTGGCCGCTGTACTCGGGCGCGACGTACATCGCGACCAGCGTGGCCTTGTGGCGGTTTTTCAGGCGTGTCTCGCGCGTCATGCCGACCACACCGGCCAGCGTGCCGTCCACAAAAGCGCCCCACATGACGGTGTCCGACTCGGGCGACAGCCGCTTTTCGGTGTCGGCCGGCGGGCGGATGTTTTCCTCCTCGAAGCTGGAGGTGAAGGCGTCGGGGTGCTCGCGCAGGCCGCGCAGGCGCAGTTCCCGGTATACCGGCGCGTCGGAGGCTTCAAGTCGGCGAATCTGCATCAGGGGGTTCGAAGGGTTCAATCAGATGATCTCGAAATAGCGTTTCATTTCCCAGTCGGTCACGGCGTCCAGCCATTGCCGCCACTCCCACTCGCGCGTGGCCGCGAAGTGATCCACGAAAGTATCGCCCAGCCAGTCGCGCGCGATGGCCGATTTCTGGAAAATCCGCGTGGTTTCTATCAGGGTGCGCGGCGCGCGCGGGATGTGCTCGGCCCCGGCATTGGTGCCGGTGATGGGCGCGCCCAGCTTCAGGCCTTTTTCGACGCCGTGCAGGCCGGCCGCGATCACCGCCGCCATGGCCAGGTAGGGGTTCACGTCGGCGCCGGGGCAGCGGGTTTCCAGCCGGGTGGCCTTGGGGCTGCCGGCGATCACGCGAAAGCTCGCGGTGCGGTTGTCCATGCCCCAGGTGGGTTTCACCGGCGCCCAGAAGCCG
>Ga0209758_1003917_pt1 | contig 12990 bp, 11 predicted proteins | sample AraplaMF_Col_mMF_FD_184258 | JGI IMG/M metagenome (GOLD analysis project Ga0209758, IMG submission 184258) | Arabidopsis root microbial communities from the University of North Carolina, USA - plate scrape MF_Col_mMF (SPAdes) (version 2) | ecosystem: Host-associated > Plants > Roots > Endosphere... | reverse complement strand
TCAGGCGGTCGGCCAGTTTTTCGATGGCGGTGTTGAGCAGTTCCACCACCAGTACCAGCACCACCACGGCGACCAGCTCGACCCGGCGCATCGGCGTGGCGCCGATCAGCCAGGCCAGCGGCAGCGACAGCACCAGCCCGACCAGCTCTTCGCGAATCGCCTGTTCGGAGCGGATCGCGAAGATCAGGCCGTTACGGGAATTGACCGTCGCTCGCCAAAATCGCAGCAACTCACAGTCCCGCGGCGGCTGGCATCGGCTTGACCTTGCCGGCGCGTTCCTGCTTGAGCAGTTCGGCGATCAGGAAAGCCATGTCGATCGACTGCTCGGCGTTGAGGCGCGGATCGCAGACCGTGTGATAGCGGTCGTTGAGGTCCTCGTCGGTGATGGCGCGGGCGCCGCCGGTGCATTCGGTGACGTTCTGCCCGGTCATCTCCAGGTGCACGCCGCCGGCGTGGGTGCCCTCCGCGGCGTGGACCGCGAAGAACGACTTCACCTCGGACAGGATGCGGTCGAACGGCCGGGTCTTGTAGCCCGAGTTGGAGGTGATGGTGTTGCCGTGCATCGGATCGCACGACCACACCACGACGCGGCCCTCGCGCTGCACGGTGCGGACCATTTGCGGCAGGTTGTCGCCCACCTTGTCGGCGCCGAAGCGGCTGATCAGGGTCAGGCGGCCCGGTTCGTTGTCGGGATTGAGCACGTCGATCAGCCGCAGCAACTCGTCCGGCTTGAGCGAGGGGCCGCACTTCAGCCCGATCGGATTCTTGATGCCGCGGAAATACTCGACATGGGCGTGATCGAGCTGCCGGGTGCGGTCGCCGATCCAGATCATGTGGCCCGAGGTCGCGTACCAGTCGCCGGTGGTGGAATCGACCCGGGTGAAGGCCTGCTCGTAGCCGAGCAGCAGCGCCTCGTGGCTGGTGTAGAAATCGGTGGCGCGCAGCTCCGGATGGCTTTCGAGGTCGAGCCCGCAGGCGCGCATGAAGTTCAGCGCGTCGGAAATCCGGTCGGCCAGTTCCTTGTAGCGGCGTGACTGCGGCGAATCCTTCAGGAAGCCCAGCATCCATTGATGCACGCTGCCGAGATTGGCGAAGCCGCCGGTGGCGAAGGCGCGCAGCAGGTTCAGCGTCGCCGCCGACTGCCGGTAGGCCATCAATTGGCGCTGCGGATCGGGGATGCGCGCTTCGGCGGTGAAGGCGTTGTCGTTGACGATATCGCCGCGATAGCTCGGCAGCTCGATGCCGTTCTGCTTCTCCATCGGCGAGGAGCGCGGCTTGGCGAACTGTCCGGCGATGCGGCCGACCTTCACCACCGGCAGCGCGCCGGCATAGGTCAAGACCACCGCCATCTGCAGCAGCACGCGGAAGAAGTCGCGGATGTTGTTGGCGCCGTGCTCGGCAAAGCTCTCGGAGCAGTCGCCGCCCTGCAGCAGGAAGGCTTCGCCTTTGGCAACGCGCCCCAACGCCTTCTTCAGGTTGCGGGCCTCGCCCGCAAAAACCAGCGGCGGAAACGTGGCCAGCTGCGCCTCGACATCGGCCAGCGCCTTCGTATCCGGATACACCGGCATCTGCTGCACGGGCCGCGCCCGCCAGCTATCGGGTGTCCACCGCTCGGACATGACGTTAACTCCTGCAAAAACCGCTACTTATCGGGGGGTAGCGAAGGGCCGCGTTATACACAGGCTCGAGGCGGTTCGCCAGTTGGAATTCGACCCTGGCAGACAAGCCCTTGCGGGGTCAGCTGAATTCGCATTTGCTGGGGGCAATGGCCGTTCACGGCGGGGGGAAACCAGGTGGCAGGGGCTGCGCTGGACGACGTCTTTAGCGATGACATCAGCTTCCCGGCCGCAGACGGCTACGCGCTGGGGGCTTCGCTGTACCTGCCGCGCGGCGCCAAGCGCAACGCGGTCGTGATCAATTCCGCGACCGCGGTGCCGCGGAAGATCTACAAGGGCTTTGCCAGCTACCTCGCCAGCCGCGGCTGCGCCGTGCTGACCTATGATTACCGCGGCACCGGCGACTCCCGGCAGCAGGCGATGGTCGGCTACAACCAGCCCAAATCGCTGGTCGGCTTTGAGGCCTCGATGTCGGAGTGGGCGACGCGCGACGCCACCGCCGCGGTGGCGTGGATGCGGGAGCGCTACAAGACGCTTCCCCTCGCCTATGTCGGCCACTCGTTCGGCGGCCAGGCGCTGGGGCTGCTCGCCAACAACACCGAGGTGTCACGCGCGCTGCTGATCGCGGCACAGGCCGGCTACTGGCGCCTGATGAGCTCGCCGGAACGCTACCGCGTCTATGTCATGCTCAATTTCGTCGGCAAGCCGCTGGTCCGCCTGCTCGGCTATGCGCCGGGCTGGAGCGGCATCGGCGAGGACTTGCCGAAGGGCGTCTTCCTGCAATGGGTCTCCTGGGTGATGAACAAGCGCTACATGTTCGACGACCCTGCCCTGCCGACGCTTTCGAACTTCGCCAACTACAAGGGCGCACTGCGCGCGCTGCATGTCGCCGACGATCCGTGGGCAACGCGGGCGGCGGTGGAGCTTCTGTGTTCGGGATTTACCGGCACCACGCCGGAGATCGTCACCGTCACGCCGGCGGATGCCGGCGTCGGCAAGATCGGGCATTTCGGTTTTTTCCGGCCGGAGCATCGCGACACGCTGTGGCGGGGGGCGGCGGAGTGGCTGCAGAGCGAGTAGAGGCTGATTACTAAACCCGTGACGCTAACCCCGTCATTGCGAGCGAAGCGAAGCAATCCAGCAGCCCGAAAGCAAGAACTGGATTGCTTCGTCGCAAGAGCTCCTCGCAATGACGGAGTTGGCGATCCCGATTCAACGAAAAGCGATCGCCCCCTACTCCGCCGCCTCCCTCACATACCTTGCCGTCGGCGTCCGCATCGTCACCAGTTCCTCGGCCGCGGTCGGATGCAGCGCCATGGTGCCGTCGAAATCCGCCTTGGTGGCTTTCATCCGGATCGCGATGGCGACCATCTGGATCAGTTCGGCAGCCTCAGGCCCGACCATGTGGCAGCCGAGCACGCGATCGCTGGTGGCGTCGACGACGAGCTTCATCAGCACGCGCACCTCGCTGCCCGACATGGTCGCCTTGATCGGGCGGAAATTGGTCTTGTAGATGTCGACATGGCTGAACTCCGCGCGCGCCTGCGCCTCGGTCAGGCCGACGGTGGCGACCTCCGGCTGCGAGAACACCGCGCTCGGGATGTCGGCGTAATCGACGCGCACGGGGCGCTTGCCGAACACGGTATCGGCGAAGGCGTGGCCTTCGCGGATCGCGACCGGCGTCAGGTTGATGCGGTGGGTGACATCGCCGATCGCATAGATGTGCGGCACTGATGTTTGCGAAAAACCATCGACGGCGATCCCGCCATTGTCCGGGTTGATGGCGACGCCGGCCTTTTCCAGGCCGAGATTGGCGACGTTGGGGTGGCGGCCGATCGCGAACAGCACCTGGTCGGAGGCGATGCTGGAGCCGCTCGACAGATGCGAGGTGAACTCGCCGCGGTGCTTCTCGACTTTCTCCACGGTGCAGCCGGTGATGATGGTGATGCCCTGCTTCTCCATTTCGGTGCGCAGATGGCTGCGGACGTCCTCGTCGAAACCGCGCAGGATGTTGTCGCCGCGGTAGATCACCGTCACGTCGGAGCCGAAGCCGGCGAAGATGCAGGCGAATTCCAGCGCGATGTAGCCGCCGCCCTGGATCACGATCCGCTTCGGCAGCTTCTCCAGATGAAACACCTCGTTCGACGAGATGACGTGCTCGATGCCGGGAATCATCCGGCCGTGATTGGGCGCGCCGCCGGTCGCGATCAGCACGTATTTCGCGCTCACCGTCTCGCCGGTCGACAGCCGCAGGGTGTGCGGATCCTCGAACACCGCGCGCGCCTTGACGATGCGGGCCCCGGCCTTCTCGACGTTGGTGCTGTAGATGCCCTCGAGCCGGGCGATTTCCTTGTCCTTGTTGGCGATCAGGGTCGGCCAGTCGAAGGTCGCGCTCGGGATGGTCCAGCCGAAGCCGGCCGCGTCCTCGATCTCGGCATGGATGTGCGAGGCATAGACCATCAGCTTCTTCGGCACGCAGCCGCGGATCACGCAGGTGCCGCCCATCCGGTATTCTTCGGCAATGATGACGCGTGCGCCGTGGCCGGCGGCGATGCGTGCGGCGCGCACGCCGCCCGAACCGCCTCCGATGACAAACAGGTCGACGTCGTAATCAGCCATCGTCAGTCCCCCGGGCGGGAGGCGCGATCGCCCCCCCGCCAGTTATCCGCCTCGATTGCGTCTAGAGATCCTTGCCGCGCTTGTGCATTTCGGCGCGGAACATCTGGTTGACTTCCTCGGCGAAGGCATTCGCCCACTGCTGCATGAATTGCGAACTCGCCAGGATCGACTTCGGCTCCTGCACCAGAAGCTTCTGGCCAACCGGAGATTTGTAGAAGGCGACGATGTCCTTCAACTCCTGCTCGGTGAAATCGGTGGCGTAAATTTGCGCCATGGTCTCGCCGATCTCGTTGCTGCGGCCGGCCTGGCTTTTCGCGATGACCAGCGAGACTTCATCGAGGTCCTTTTGCCAATTCAGGTTGCGCCCCATCAGCGTCTCCTTGACCCGCTGGACCATGCTGGCCACCGCGCCCGAATACATGGCGTTGGCGTTCTTCATGGTCAGGATTTCCTTGGCCGAGGCGACAGCCGCCGCCGACGGCGGTTTCGGTGCGGTCTGCGCGGAAGCCGGAAGCGCCGTCAGTGCCAAACCCGCGGCCAGCACCAGGGTTGAAAGATACTTCATTGGATTCTCCTCGATTGCGGCGCTAAGGCCGTTCAACAACACGAATTCCCTGTGGTCCCGCCAGGATCGCCAGGCTTGCAAGACCGATGAACAGCCCGTGCTCGACGACGCCCGGAATGGAGGTCAGCAGGCCGGCCAGGTGGGGAGCATCGGGGATCACCCCGAGATGTGTATCGACAATCCAGTGGCCGCCATCGGTGACGAAAGCATGGCCGTCATGCCGCTTTCGGACCACCATCTGGCCGCTGGCGCCGACCTGCGCGAAGGCCTGCGCCATCGCCCGCTGTGTCGCCGCCAGCCCGAACGGAATGACCTCGACCGGCAGCGGAAAGCGACCGAGCGCCGCAACCCATTTCGTTTCATCGGCGATCACCACCATGCGGTCCGACGCCGCCGCGACGATCTTTTCGCGCAGCAGTGCGCCGCCGCCGCCCTTGATCAGGTTGAGCGCCGGATCGACCTCATCGGCGCCATCGACGGTGAGATCGAGACGGTCGAGGTCGTCGAGGGTGCCGAGCTTGATGCCGCAGCGCTCGGCGTCCGCACGCGTCGCCTCCGAGGTCGGCACGCCGATCACGTTGAGACCGCTCCGCACCCGCACGCCGAGCAGCTCGACGAAGTGCTTGGCGGTCGAGCCGGTGCCGAGCCCGAGCTTCATGCCGTCGGACACCTCCTCGAGCGCCCGGGCCGCTGCCTGCCGCTTCAACTCGTCCATCGTCATGAAATCATGGCCCCCAGAACGCGTATCGATTGCGCCGCTGCCGGCGCTTTGCGAGGATGTCTAGCGACAATTCGGGGCAAGGAACAGGCTTAAGCCGTGTTTTCGCCTCTTGCATGACGGCTGAAGGGCCGCTAGCGATCCACGATGGAATCCAATGGCATCGTTGTCTTCGATCTCGACGGAACGCTGGTCGACACCGCGCCCGATCTGATCAATGCGCTCAACTACGTGTTGAACCGGGAAGGCCTGCCCGAGGTACCGGCGCAGACCGCGCGCAAGGCCATCGGCGCCGGCGCCCGCCGCCTGATCGAGCGTGGCCTGGAACTGGAAGGCCGCTCGCTCAGCGTCGACGACGTCACGCGGCTGACCGGCGACCTGATCGATCATTATGCCGCCCATATCGCCGACATGTCGCGGCCGTTCGAGGGGCTGGAAGGCGCGCTCGACGAATTGTCCGGGCGCGGCTATCGCTTCGCGGTCTGCACCAACAAGCTGGAGTGGCTGTCGAAACTGCTGCTCGACAAGCTCGGCCTGAGTTCGCGGTTCTCGGCGATCTGCGGCGCCGACACCTTTGGCGTTTCGAAGCCCGACCCGGCGATCCTGCGGCAGACCGTGTTGCGCGCCGGCGGCCGGGTGTCCTCGGCCATCATGGTCGGCGATGCCGGCCCGGACGTCGGCGTGGCGCGGCGCGCTGGGATTCCCGTGATCGGGGTCGAATTCGGCTATACCGAGGTACCGATCGCCGACCTCAAGCCGGATCGGCTGATCGGCCATATGCGGGAATTACCGGACGCGGTCGAGGCTCTTTCGGATGTTGCGCTGCGCGCTAACACACTGAAATAACTATCTTAAAAATAGCCATTAACCATTTATTAACGATCGCGCCCCAGCCGGTTGCGCTCATCTGCGCACGCTCCTATGGTCCATGGGGGACTGCGGCGGTACGCCGCATTTAAAGTGACGGATGGGCCATGCGTCGTGTCATCGTGATTGCCGCAGCCGGTCTCGGCTTGGCCGGCTGTAGCTCGTTTTCCTCGTATTCCCTCGACTCGTTCAAGTCGGCGCCGCCGCCGGTCAATGTCCAGCTCGACTCGGTGCCGCCGGGGGCCGATGCCCGCACCTCGTCAGGGCAAAGCTGCAAGACGCCCTGTTCGCTGCCGGTCACGACTGAGGGCGGTTTCAGCGTCACCTTTACGCTGCCCAAGTTCGTACCGGCGACGATCCCGGTCCAGGTGACGCGGGTGCCCGGCGACTTCACCACCGCCGCCTCCGTCGCGGTCGATCCGAATCCGGTGGTCGCGGAGCTGCAGCCGGCCAAGCCGGTCAAGCCTGTGGCGCGCAGGGGCGTCAAGAAGCGCAAGCCTGCCGCGGCGGCCGCAGCGCCTGCAGCAGCGGGATCGCCCTTCCCGGCTCCCCCAGCCCGCTAGCCGTCGTTGGTGCTGCAGAACGCGGCGCCCGATTGTGCGCAGCGGCCATCGCGCCTACATTGCGGTTGCAAGACCCGTTCCGCGCATTCGCGGCATCGGGTGGCATCAAGGCGCATGGAATGAACGCACCGTTGTTGGAACCCTCGCGTGACGGCCTGCCGGCAATGGTCGACCCATTCGGCCGGTCGATCAGCTATCTGCGGGTGTCGGTCACCGACCGCTGCGACCTGCGCTGCTTCTATTGCATGTCGGAAGACATGACGTTCCTGCCGAAGGCCGACCTGCTGACGCTGGAAGAGCTCGACCGGCTGTGTTCGGCGTTCATCGCCAAGGGCGTGCGCAAGCTGCGGCTCACCGGCGGCGAACCGCTGGTGCGGCGCAACGTGATGTCGCTGGTGCGCTCGTTGTCGCGCCATCTCGACAGCGGCGCGCTCAACGAACTGACGCTGACCACCAATGGCTCGCAGTTGCAGCGTTTCGCTGCCGAGCTGCGCGATTGCGGCGTGCGCCGCGTCAACGTCTCGCTCGATACGCTGGATGCGGCGAAATTCCGCGCCATCACCCGCTGGGGCGACCTCGACAAGGTGCTGGCCGGCATCGAGGCGGCGCTGGCCGCCGGCCTCAAGGTGAAGATCAACGCCGTCGCGCTCAAGAACCTGAACGAGGACGAGATCCCGGCGCTGATGCAATGGGCCCACGGCAAAGGCATGGCGCTGACGCTGATCGAAGTGATGCCGATGGGCGACATCGGCGAGGGGCGCATCGATCAGTACGTGCCGCTGTCGCTGCTGCGTGCCAGGCTCCAAACACAATACACCCTGACCGACGTCGCCGACGATACCGGCGGACCGGCGCGCTACGTCCGGGTCGAGGAAACCGGCGGCAAGCTCGGCTTCATCACGCCGATGACGCATAATTTCTGCGAGTCCTGCAACCGGGTGCGGATCACCTGCACCGGAACCATTCATACCTGTCTCGGCCAGGAGGATGCCTCGGATCTGCGCAAGCCGCTGCGCGCATCCGCGGACGACCGGTTGCTGAGCGACGCCATCGACCGCGCCATCGGCGGCAAACCCAAGGGCCACGACTTCATCATCGACCGCCGGCACAACCGCCCGAGCGTCAGCCGCCACATGAGCGTGACCGGCGGCTGAGCAGGCCCGGCCTCTTCCTGCGCGCGTCCAACGAGAGAGAGCCCCCACCCCGACCCTCCCCCGCAAGCGGGAGAGGGAGTGCGCCACGTCATGCGGCTGGCACCAGAAATCAGCGAAACCTTCAAAAGCGCGAGACGGTAGCGATGACGCGCAACGACGGCGGTCGGCCCCCTCTCCCGCTTGCGGGGGAGGGCTGGGGTGGGGGCACTTTTTACGATGTGTGCATCCGATATCCCGTCGTGAAATCACCAAACTTCCAATTGACGGCAGCCCAACTCGCTGAAATGGTGCGGCGGCTTGTCGCGGGGCATGGCTGGAAAAGCCACGCCGTCCCAAGGGCATAGACCTTGGGCGGAGAACAAAGGCGCGGCAGGACGCTGGGGGGACAACCGTTGCAATCGCTCCTGAAAGCGAATGGGACGCTCGACGCGACCGGTGCGGATTGACCGCCCCTGCTCGCGACGCATTCCGCGGACATGGAACTTGGCATGATGCCGTCGGGGGTGCAGCAACCGGCGGCGCAATAAGAGTGACTGGTGACGAAGCAATGATGAGTGAACCGATCGTCAATCTTCGAGCGCAGTCGCGAGGGAGATCATGATGCGTCCACTGCTGGCGTTGAGCGCCGCGATCGACCAGGTCAACGAGAAGATCGGCTATGTCTGCAATCTGCTGGTGCTGCTGGCCTGTCTGGTGAGCGCCGGCAACGCCATGATCCGCTACGCGTTCGGCTACAGCTCCAACGGCTGGCTCGAGCTGCAATGGTACATGTTCGCCATCCTGGTGATGTTCGGCGCCTCCTATACCTTTCGCCGCAACGAGCACGTCCGGGTCGAGATCTTCTACCTGTTCCTGTCCGAGCGCGGCCAGCTCTGGCTCGACCTGATCGGCACCCTGTTCTTCCTGATTCCGGCCTGCCTCCTGCTCAGCTACCTGTCGTGGCCGTTCTTCCTGCAGGCCTATCACGTCGGCGAAGTGTCGGGTAACGCCGGCGGCCTGATCCGCTGGCCGATCAAGCTCGTCGTTCCGATCGGCTTCGTGATGCTGGCGCTGCAGGGCGTCTCCGAAGTGATCAAGCGCATCGCCGCGCTGCAGGGCGAGGTGACGATCGACGCGAAATACGAGAGGCCGACCCAATGATCACGCTGGGAATGATGCCGCCGCTGATGTTCGGCGGCCTGGTTCTGGCCATGCTGATCGGCTATCCGGTGGCGTTCACGCTCGCCGCGGTCGGCCTGTCGTTCGGATTTCTCTCGATCCATCTCGGCTTCTTCGATCTCAACTTTCTCCAGGCGATCCCGGGGCGCATCTTCGGCAGCGTGCTGTCCAACGAGCTCTTGCTGGCGATCCCGTTTTTCACCTTCATGGGCGCGATCCTGGAGCGCTGCGGCCTCGCCGAGGACATGCTGGATTCCATGGGCCAGCTGTTCGGCCCGATCCGCGGCGGACTGGGTTATTCCGTCATCCTGGTCGGCTTCATTCTCGGCGCGATCACCGGCACGGTGGCCGCCCAGGTCATCGCCATGGCGCTGATCTCGATGCCGGTGATGATCCGCTACGGCTACAACATCCGCTACGTCACCGGCGTGCTGGCGGCGTCGGGCACCATCACCCAGCTGGTGCCGCCGTCGCTGGTGCTGATCGTGCTGGCCGACCAGCTCGGCAAATCGGTCGGCGACATGTATCTCGGCGCCTGGGGACCTTCGATCTTCCAGATCGTGCTGTTCGCCGGCTACACCTTCGTGCTCAGCATCGTCAAGCCGGATCACCTGCCGGCAGTGCCGAAATCGGAACTGACGCTGACCGGCTGGCCGCTGTGGCGCAAATGCCTGCTCGGCATCATTCCCTCGGCGGTGCTGATCTTCGTGGTGCTCGGCACCATGATGATGGGCCTCGCAACGCCGACCGAGGCAGGCGCCATGGGCGCCGTCGGCGCCATCGTGCTGGCCGCGGTCCACCACCAGGATTTCAGCAGCGCCGGGCACAGGATTCTGATCGTCGGCATCATCGGCGCCGGCATCGGCACCATCGTCGGAATCTTCTTTACGGAAAACCTGATCTTCAAACTCGCCTTCGCCGTCACCTACGTCGCCGTCGTCTGGATCTGCCTCGAAGCGGTCCGCATTCCCGAGCTCCGCGACCTGATCAAGCAGGGCTACGAGACGACGATGCGCATCACCACCATGGTGACCTTCATCCTGATCGGTTCGACCTGTTTCTCGGTGGTGTTCCTCGGTGTCTCCGGCGGCGTCTGGCTGGAACACCTGTTGACGTCCCTGCCCGGCGGTGTCTGGGGATTCCTGATCTTCATCAACCTGTTCATATTCTTCCTGGCGTTCTTCCTCGACTTCTTCGAGATCGCCTTCATCATCCTGCCGATGATCGCCCCGATCGCGCAGAAGATTCTGGCGCCGGTCGTCGGGCCCGATGCGGCGCTGATCTGGTTCGGCGTCATGCTGTGCGTCAACATGCAGACCTCGTTCCTGCATCCGCCGTTCGGCTTCGCGCTGTTCTATCTGCGCGGCGTGGCGCCCAAGGAAGTCAAGAGCTCCGACATCTACTGGGGCGCCATGCCCTGGATCGGGCTGCAGGCGATCATGGTCGCGATCGTCATCGCTTTCCCGATCGTCGTCACCGGGCTGCTCGACAAGCCGCTCAACGTCGATCTCGACAAGGTCAAGATCGAGGTGCCGCAGATCGAGCTGCCGCCGCTGGATTTCGGCCCGCCGAAATAGCGCGGCAGGGCTGTCGCGCAGGAAATGTGCGGCAGCCGCAGTGCGCGCCGATCGACTGCGCCCGGCTGGTGACGGCAGCATTGCGGCGAGGGGTGTGCGCGAGAACCGTTGACTCTAACGACGACGCTGGCGACAGGAGGCACCTGTTCCGCTGGCGGCTGCACGACATTGCTCCAGCGTGTCAAAACTGCAGTCGGTGCCCCTGTTCTGTGATTTGGTGCACCAATCCTTTCCCCTCGCCTGACTTTCTCCAGCAAGCAATGTCATGCTCGATATCGCAACAACCGCGGTAACAAGAAGAGAGAGCGAAAGTCGCTTCTGGCTCTGCATCACATCCTCCTTTTCAACTTCAATCGTGGAAGTTATGGAAGGAGCGACGTCGCAACGACATCGGGTAATGACCTGATTCAGGCGCGCGACAACCCTCGCGGCGCCGGCGGACTAAGGTGCGGGCGATTTTCAAAGCTTTGTCCTAAGGCGATACGCGCGACGGCAACGCGTCGATAAAGACTTTGAAACAATAATAGCATTTGCGGCAAATCGCGCATGCTCCTCGCGCAAAGAATGGAAAGTCCAGTTACGCAGATCCTCTCTCAACGCTTCTTGTCCTGGCTGGGTGGCGATCTGGAAGCCGTCGGAGATATTTCGGTATGCCTGGCCTTCTATCGCGGCCCGCCGGTCGCTTTTCCGCCGCCTGTCCGATGCGACCGTCACGATTGATACCAAGTCTTCTTTAAAGCGACCGCAGCGATTTCCATCGCTGCGGTCATTGCGGCGTCGCGCCAAAGGCCAGATCAACGATGCTGATCGAAGACCGGTCGCCGGTATTTGTGTTGCCCTCAGTACATATACCGATGGCGGAAAGATGATCGTCACGTGAATCTCCTCGGTACGATTGCCGTATTTCGCCGATGGCGGGATCCACCCTCGTTATCGGATCAGGGGTTTGCGGACCCAAGCGCGTCCGTGCACCCGCCGAGGGATCGTCATGGCAGAATGGGTCCTGCACCCGATGTCAGTTCGCACCCTGACCAAGGGACTGGCGTGCATCTCAGTGGCCCTGCTGCTTGCCGGATGCCGTGAGGACGCGGAAACGGCGATCCCGGAAGCTCGTCCAGTCCGAACCGCGACGGTCGAGAAGAGCATGACCGGCGTGCAGCTTTCGTTGACCGGCCGAATTGAAGCGGAAGACGAGGTGACACTGGCGTTCCGCATTTCGGGCCGCCTCGTCGAAAGTAACGGAAAACTCGGAGACCGGCTGACGCCCGGGCAGGTCATCGCCCGGCTCGAGCCGCAGAACGAACTGAACGCCTTGCGGCAGGCCCAGGCCGGTCTGGCGGCGGCTCAAGGCCAGTTGACGCAGGCTCGAAATCATTTCGAGCGTCAGGAAACGCTTCTCGGTCAGGGATGGACCACCCGCGCCAATTTCGACGTGGCGACGCAGGCGCTGCAGACCGCTCAATCCCAGGCTGACGCGGCCGAAGCGCAATTGAAGATCGCGCACGACCTGGTGAGCTTTACCGAGCTGAAGGCCGATGCGCCCGGCGTCATCACTGCAACCGGCCCCGCCGCCGGCGAAGTTGTCCAGGCGGGGCAGATGATGGCCCGGATCGCGCGCAAGGACGGTCGCGACGCGGTTTTCGATGTCCCAGCTCAGTTGATCAGATCCGCACCGAACGATGCTCGGATCACGGTGAGTTTGACGGACGATCCCGCCGTCACGGCAAATGGGCGTGTCCGCGAGGTTGCGGCGCAAGCAAGTGCGGCAACGCGAACATTCGAAGTCAAGGTGGGACTGACGGAGCCGCCCGCCGCGATGCGCCTGGGCGCGACGGTCACCGGCCGGCTGGAGACGGACGCCGTCCCGATGATCGAAATTCCGGCAACTGCACTGACCAGATCCAATCAGCAGCCTGCAGTATGGATCGTCGATCCGGCAAGCCGCACGGTTTCCCTGCGAAACGTCGACGTGTTGCGCTTCGAACAGGCGGCCGTGGTCGTCTCGCGGGGGCTCGACACGGGTGAAATCATCGTGACCGCGGGTGTTCAGGCCATGCACCCCGGCCAAAAGGTCCGGCTACTCGGGTCCGAGCAATGACGCGGCTCAATCTATCGGAATGGGCGCTCAACCACCGATCGCTCGTCACCTATCT